>BNJT01000419.1_pt1 | contig 107537 bp, 174 predicted proteins | sample 8540491 | NCBI WGS metagenome assembly BNJT01 (sample SAMD00202455, study PRJDB9452) | human saliva metagenome | host: Homo sapiens
ATCCATCTGTAGTTATATCTATCATTAGCCCATTCTGTATATGGTATTTTTGCCATATATAGATTTGTTATAGCTCCAGTTGTTGAGTCTAAAGTTGGAGTTGTCATCCAAGTTAATGAACCTGAATAAATATCCCATTTTAGAAACTCCACTTGTTAATATAGCTGTATTATATGGATTTAATATTCTATTTTGTCATTTACTAAAATATATCTACTTCTTGTACTTTGAGCTGCTTCAGTTCCTATTATTAAATCAGCATTACTTGTTAAAGTTTCCTAATCCTGTTATAGAATTAGTGAAATGATGTACCAGATGTATTTACATATAATCCTATACTATCTGCAGCTACAGAGATTGGATTTTCTAGCTGTTGTATGTAACAACTGTTGGTGTTTGTACTACTCCACCTGCAGTTATTGTTGCAGTTGTTGCTCCTGCTGGTGCATTTATTGCAACTGATCAACTTTCTTACTTGTTGGTGATCGAATTTAATCGAATCTGTCTTCCTTTTGAACCAGCTCCTGAAACAGTTATGTTTCCCTAGTTACTAATCAGTTCCACCTTTTTAATAGAACACCATAACTTTTGAGTTCCTGAAATATTGATTGTTCCATTATTTTCTAATATAGAGTTTTGACCTAAAAACAACTCCCTATTTACATGATGATAGTCCACTAGCACCTGTTCTAATTGATCCCATTATTTACAGCTTTTAGCTCCATTTTCTACATAGATACCCAGTAGTATTATTAGCATTTAGAACTACATCATTATTATTTAGTTACTGTAGTTCCAGTATTCCAGCACCATACATACCTATACCATATCTCTCCAGTTTACATTGATAGTTCCACTATTTTTCTATAGTTCCTGTAGTTGCTGGATTTGTACTATCTCCAATATAACCTGCTGCCATACCTATACTATAAAATCCATTAGATGCATCTGATGCTCCAACTGTTATATTACCACTATTTCTTCCTGTTCCTCCATTTAGTTATATAGATACCTAAGTTTTACCTACTCCATTTAGATAAATTCATATTTCCAGAGTTATTAACTAGTACCTGAAGCATATATACCATAATTCTTTCCTATGCTTCCTGTTGCAGTAATATTAGTACTATTAGTTTATAGTATTAGCTTTATCACTTGAATAGATGAAATACTCCATTATTACTTAATGTCGCACTTCCTCCATTACTTGTTATATTATTTCCACTTCCTACATTTACAAATCCAAATGCAGTATCACCTAAATTAAATGTAGCTCCATTATTTGTAATAGTTTGACCATTTCCTACAGTATATACTCCTACTGATTCTCCAGAATTTCCTGTTGTGATACTTCCAGCAACATTTACATTTCCACCTTTAGAGTACATAGCTATAGAACCATTACCAACTGTGATGTTACCATGTTGAATTTTCTTCATATCCGTACATTCCAACTGCATTATCTCCAACTGTTATATTTCCTGTATTTTCTAAAGGATTAGTTCCAGCTGAACTTGCATTAGTATATATAGCTACATTTGGATTGCTTAGAGAAGCTGAATTTCCTAATGTAATATTTCCTGTATTTTTTTAGTAGTGTAAGCAGCATTATTTTTCTGCTAATTTTGCATACATTCCTACATTCTTATCTCCAGTACTTGAAATATCTCCTGTGTTTTCAAATGCTACAGTTGATGTAATATTTCCAGGTTCATAAGTTAAAGCAACTGAATCATCACCATTTAAATTAATAGTTCCATCATTTTTTTAATCCAGTTATTGTATTATTAATAGCTGTTACATTTCCAGCTGAGTCTTTTTCTATATCTGAATAGAAAATACCTGTTGAAGAACCACCTGTTGTTATAGTTCCTGTATTGCTTATTTCTGTATTATTTAATCCATATATTCCTGAAGAAGAATTTCCTACAGTTATATCATTTGTATTCTTAACAATACCGTTTTTTTAGCAAAAAAATTCCAGCTGAATTTGCTCCAGATAAAGTAATAGTTCCATTGTTAGTTAATGTTACAACTGATTTTTGGTGTTGTATCATTAGCTTGTGCTAGAGCTATTTGACCAGCTTGTGTACCAGTTATAGTACTATTATTAGTTATAGATGAACTAGAAATTTCCATTAAGTTATATGGATCATTAGTATTATCTAAATTTACTGCATTATCAACATTCAAATGGCTATGATATAGCATAAATGTTCTGTATCCTGATCCAGCACCAGTTACATTTGGTCTTTCAGTAGAAGATAAACCACTGAATAGACTAGTTGCTGAAGTATTAGATAGAGCTACATCAACTTGTTCTGTTAAGAATAATCTTGAATCTTGATTCATAGTTAAGTTTAACTTTCCTAAAGTACTTGTTGTACCATTACCAAAACGATTTCTTGCCCAAGAAGCTATAGCAGTTGGATTCAACTGAGTATAACTACTAATTGTTCCTAGTGTTCCTCCACCTGTATAGTAGAAAGCTGTACCTCTCTTAAGTGTATCTGTAGAACCCTTGAACTGTTGCATTTACTGGTCCATTTAATAGAATATTTCCACTTGGAGTATAGAACATTAATGCTCCTTTATTAGCTCCAGTTCCAGTTAAAACTGTACTAGTTCCTCCATTGTTTCCTATTGAAAGAGTTCCTCCATTAGTATAGAAGTTTACAGCACTATCATAAGCAGATACATTTGCTGAATTTATTGCAAGTGAACCTGCTGAATAAACTCCTACTGAAATTTTTCTCCTGACACATCTGCAGTTAAAATTCTAAAGTATTTCCAGATAAATGTAGAACCAGATTTTACAACTAATCCAGCAGCTCCTCTAGTAGAATTTGCTCCTGAAGAACTTCCATTAATTCCAGATGTTCCTCCTATAGTTACTTTTCCTCCTGTTGCATTAACAGTTGAAGCTCCGTCAACTATTAGTCCATAAGCTGCATCTCCTGTAACTTTTTGTTTCTCCAGTATATGTTAAATTAGCTCCACTATTTACATATATACCATTAGCTTCATTTCCTGTTACATTTATTTTTAGCTCCTGAAGCTATGGTACTTCCTGTTCCACTTCCTAAATAGTAACCTGTCGTTTTATTTCCTGTTGAAGCTATAGTTCCAGAAGTCAAATTAATATTAGAACCATTAGCTCCGTATGCACCTATAGTTTCATCACCAGTAAGAGTGATATTTGCACTATTATTGATAGTACTTGTCGCTCCTGTTGAATAAAGTCCTAATCCATATTGTCCATTGACAACTATATTACCAGTATTGTTGATAGTACCTGTATTAGCTACAGCTCCTATACTACGTTTAGCTGTTGTTGAAGCTCCTACATTGATTTTTTTCCACTATTATTTATAGTTCCATTATCAATTACGTATACTCCTATATTTCCTGTTCCTCCAGTGAAAAGTTATATTTCCACTATTATTTACGGTACCAGCTGAATAAACTCCTATATTAGAACCTATAGTTCCAGTTGAACTGATAGGATTACTATTAGTTATATTTCCAGTTGTATCATTTGAATATACGAATACTCCTTTATCTTTTTAAAGTAGCAGTTCCACCACTTATATTTAATGTATTTCCTGTTCCTTTATTAACAAAATCCGTAAGATTCTGTTCCTATATCATAATTAGCTTTAGTACTTGTTACATTTTGTCCGCTTCCTGTTGTATATACAGCAGTAGCATTAGTATTTCCTACTGTAATTGTTGGACTGTCTGTTGTACTTCCTATATTGACATCTCCACCTTGAGAGTATAGAGCTATACCAGTATCTCCAACCGTAATATTTCCTGTTGCAGTTTCTTCATAACCATATAATCCTATACCATTTTTTTCCTACTTTAATAGTTCCTGTATTTGATAATTTAGGGCTTATAGTAGTAGAAGTCGCATTAGTGTATAGACCTACTCCACCTTCTCCTAGTGAGATAGTTCCAGAGTTTAATGCAGAATATTGGATAGAATTAGCATCTTTTGCTGCATAGATTCCTGTACCTTTTTAGCAGTACTAGTTATTTTTCCTTTATTTTCAACAACTATAGCTGAAGTTAAATTAGGTTCATAACTTATAGCTATTCCATCATCATCAGCTAAATTAATAGTTCCTTTATTTTTCAACTCCAGTTGTTTGCATAATCTTTTGCATAAATTCCTGTTGATCCTTTTCCCAACTGTGATAGTTCCACTATTTTCAATTAAAGTATCTCCTACACCTTTATTTTTTTCCATAAATAGCAGTTCCACTATCTCCAACTGTGATATTAGAATTAGCAGAGTTAGTTATTTTTCCATTACTTGCATACATTGCAAGAGAGCCTTTTTCCTGTTAAAGAGATAGTGCCATTATTAGTCAATTTCACCCAATCTTTATTTGCTTCATTATTCTCTTGAGCCATCAGTACAACATTATTATCTGCTGTACTTAGATTAGTATTATTTATTATAGAAGAGTTAGATAATGCTATCTTTTTAAACTGAGCATAAGTAGTTCCTGCATCAGCTGTCAATTCACTCTTTATATAGTAGATAATCATTATAATTTGTTCCTGTTACAGTAGCTCCTAAAGCTCCAATACTTGAAGTAGCAAGATCTGATACCTTAGTTTGTACATAAGAAGCAACTGCTAAATTTGAATTAGCTGCCATATTTAAAGTCAAAGTTATTCAAAACTATTAAATCCTGTTAGTGCAGCTCCAGTTAATCTAAAAATGGTGAATAAGTTGGGCTAGTAGGTATAGGTGATATAGTAGGTGGAATATAGAAAATGCTGTACCATTTGTAGCTATGTTAGCTGTTGTTGGAGAATTAAAGTTTACAGCTCCTCCACCCTTCATAAATGCTAAAGAACTTGCTCCTGTATTAATAGTAGCTCCATTAAAGTTTATAGTTCCCTTGTCAGAATAAACGTTAATTGCACCATCTGTAGCATCTATTGTTCCTCCTGTAGCATTTATTGTTCCTCCTGTTGTTCCTCCTGAATATAGAGTTATTCCTGAAAGTCCACTAGCAGAAATGCTTCCAGTTGCTAGCAGTTTATAGTTTCCATCAAGAGCTGCAGCTCCTACAGATTCTGTACCTGTAACAGATACTGTTCCATTATTTATAATAGTTCCTGTTGTAGTACCAGCTTTATCCGTAACTAAACCTTTTGCTTTTTCAGCTGTCATAGATATCGTACCATTATTTGTTGCTGTTCCATCTGTTGCATAAATTCCTGTCGCATCTTTAGCAGTTCCTGTTATTGTTGCACCATTTATCAATTGTTAAAAATTCCAGAGTTAAACGCTCCAATGCTATTTTTTGCCCAGGACTATTAACATTTATTGAACTTCCTAATTTAGCTGTAAAAGTTCCTGTATTGTATACTCCCGCTCCATTAGTCCCTGTAAAGTTATATGGTTCCTTTCATTAATACCTTCATCGTCTACATCTATAGCCATACCCAAACTTTTTATTTCCACCAATAGCTAAAAGTACCTAAGTTTTTTTAGCTGTTGCCTTCTTTCCATCAGCTCCAGCAAAATTACCCAGCTGTCATTCCATAAAAATTCATTAGCTGTTGTTGAAGTAATAGTTTTTCCACTGTGCTAATGTTACTTTTTCCATCATTACCAGCTTGCATCAATGCAGTTTCTTTGACTACCTGTTGCACCAACAGTAATATCTTTATCAAGTATTACTTTCATGAACATCACTTCTTATTAATGCACTAACCTGTTGCAGATGAATCAAAATTAAATGTATCTCCCATAGTAGTATTGTTTTAAAAACCATAGCATTTGTATTGATATTTGCAGTTGGAAGAGCATTTTTGAGAATTTCTTAGAAAATCCTACATTATTTGTTCCTCCAACCTCTATATTTAAGCCTGTTATTTTAGTAAGAGGATCTCCTGTTGAATATCCTTGAGCTATTGAAATTCCCAACATTCTTTTTCCCTTTTACAGATATTTTTTTACCACTTCCTCCACCAGTTATCATCTGTTAAATCATAATAAGTAGAGTTAGTTTCCTCCATATGTTCATATTATAATATGATTTCATTCTAAAACCATAGTTATTTTTCTCCATTTACTTCTATATTTCCTAAAGTTAATTTAGTATTAGGAGATGCACTATAATAATTTCCATAATCAATTCCTATACTATTTTTTTAGAATTAATTATTATTTTACCTTCATTTATAGTTTGAGGCTGTTTTTAATAAATCCATTTCTGACTGTACCATTACATACTCAGTGTCTATTTGAATTCCAACAAGATTGTATCCATCTGGCTAATAAAAATATAGTTTCCTGAGTTCTTTTAATATAGATGTCACCATTTTCTACATGTTGAACTTTTCTCTCATTGTAAGTTTGCTAGTAATTGATGTTCAAAACCTAATAATAATTTATCACTGAATTTGGATCATTATGACCATGTAAATGTTAAATTTCCAGCAAAATCATACACAGTCAGTATCACTATTAGCAACATAGTATGGATTTAAACTAACAAAATATACTGTCCCTTTTCCTGCAGTTCCAAGCTCTAGTCATGTCATAATCACCCATTTATATTTAACTGAATGGTCTTGCAGCATCACTATATAAAATGCGGTATAACCCTGAGACCATTGTATGAACCTGGTGTTAAAATTCCAGCTGCACTAGGACTTATTGTACTAGTTACAGTCACATTTCCACCAGTCCATAGTTGCGTTTCCAGTTTTCTGTTGATATAGTAACTGTTGAATTAGTATTATATTCATCAAAATTTTCTAGATGTTAAACTACCTTTGATTTGAGATGACTAGGAGCACTCCCTTGTCCCAAATCCAGTTCCTTGAAAACTGCTAAATCCATTGGGTTAAAGACAGTTACACTATGGAGCTGTTGGTGCTGTTATACTAGGAGTAACAGGTGAAAAAAACTTAAAGCTGTAGGTAAAGCTGGTACATTTACACCTGGTGGAGTAACATGTAGGTGCATTTACAGTTGGTACTGTTGCTGTTACACTTACTGGTGAAGGAGGTACTATATTTATTGTTGGCGAATTAAATACTATTGCTTCAGGTTGAGCAATTGCAATAGGATTCTTTTTCAGTTATTGTAATAGCTCCTTTTACAACTTGTTTAGGTCTTATTCCAGCATTTACATCAAATGCTACTATAGGTTCTTGAACTGTTCCCACTCCAACTAAACCATAACCATTTTTTTATATTAGTTCTTCTATTTGTACTAGCTGATGTTATACTATCAGTCATTGTAAGTTTAGAATATTGTTTACTTGAAGTTGAAATATATCTTTCATTTCCATTGCTTCTTGTAAATATTCCTTCAAAAGGATATTTTTTTAGTCTCTATCTCCTCTTCCTTTGTATGATCCACCCCAATCTTCATAGAAATAGTTCATTCCAAATTGCCAAGAAGCCCAAGGTGATTTTACTACTTGATCTCCTTGTTCCATAAGTTGAACTAACTCTAATTTTTAGCCCATCTATTTCTTTTTTTGATTTTTCTTTTTCTTGCTACGTCTATTTTTATCTTGAAGATTTCCTACTGAACTTCTTAATTCTTTTTTTACTTGCTTTTATTTCTTCCACTGTAGGAGTTTCTTCTTTTATTAGTAATTGTTGTTAGAACTTCTGTTCTGTTTTTCTGTAGTTTCTTCTATATCTGTTAATAGTTTTGCAAACATAGGTAAACTTTGCTGCTATTATCTGTACTTGCTACTAATACAGTTTTTTTCGCTTTTTACAACTGAAGCTTTTATCTACTTTTAGTTTTAGGTGTAGCAAAAAGATTACTATACATATCATTAGCTCCAAATTGCATATTTACCCACGAAGCTTTTTAACTTTTTGACTTGATTCTTTCTTTTTCCGATTTTTGCTTCTTTTTACCACAGTCTTTTTCTGCTTGGCTATCTTTTTGCTACTTCTTTCTGTCTTTCTGATTCTTGAACTGCATTTGTATTAGAAAAATGCACTTGCCCCATTCATTAAAAAGTACTGCAAGACCTACTGAATATTTTTACATTTTCATATCTCTTTAGCTATTGAACGTAAGTTTTTTTCGGTATTACTTAAGCTGTTATTTCCCATTTATACTTCTCCTTCTTGCACTTATATATTTACCCCTAATATGTATTATCTTTTGAACTAATCTAAATTCCACTCTTCTATTTTTGTAATCTTCCTTCTGGCGTTTCATTTGTTGCTACTGGATAATCTTCTCCCTTAGCTTCTATTCCAACTATTCTATCTTCAGGTAATCCAAATTCTATTAATTTAGATTTTACAGCTTCTGCTCTTCTTCTTGAAAGTTCTATATTATATTGGTTACTTCCTACAGAATCTGTATGTCCTTCTATTGTTAGTTCATAGTTGTTTTTGTTCTATGAAAATCTTTTTAAGTTATTTAACATTTCAAAATATTGAGGTTTTAACTATTGATTTATCAAAATCAAAGTTTAATGCTCTTTCATCTAATACTATTGTCATTTCTTTTGGTGCTTCTATATTTGTTATATCTATGTTCTTTATTTCTAATGCATTTATTCTTATTGTATTTTTCACGCATTTGTGTTGTTGTTAGTGTTTGGATTGCTAATGCTGGTAAAGAAAATACTAATAATAGTAATGATGTTATTATTGTTGTTGTGATTCTTGAGCTTTTTCTCTTCTCCATTTGTCAGCCTCCTTTTTCTAAGGATAAATATTCTTCTGAATATTCAACTTTTTCCTTCCTCTACTAGTTTATCTACATTTTCTGAAGGTTTTACTGCCTTATTATTTGCTAAATAGGCTTCTATGTTATCTAATCTTTGCTGTATTATAGTTTACTACCTTCTGATCTGTACATGCCACTAATGATAAAACTCCTAATATTAATGCTAGTTTTTTCATATTCCCCATTTCGCCACTAGAAATGTATTAAAAATATATTTAATACACTAAATTATTACTACTTCAACGAGTACCTCGTATCTACCCATAGTTCTTTGTACTCTCCATAGTCGTAAATTCCCGATTAGCTATCGGTACATATATATATTCTCTTTTGCTTTACTAGTAGCTTTCTCCTTTTTATATTATTTGAGAATATATATTCTATTTCAATTATAGCTTTAAAACTATAATCTTATATACTTGCATTGTAATAAACCACAATTACAGTTTCATCAGAGATATTATAGCAGATATTATATATTTTATCTATCAAAAAAATAATATTTTTTTATTTATTTTTTTAAATATTTTTAAAATAATAAAAAGGTGCTGCTGTAAAATTGAAATTTCAAACCTAAAAGTAAAAAAATAAGTGAGTTACGAATGGAAATTTTAGATAAAAAAATCAAATAGAATGAGCCGAGCAAATTCAGAAGTGTTTGAGTGCAACGAGTTTCCTGATTTCTTAGAAGCACTTAGCAATTTATTGCTTAGAGCTTCTTATGATGCAGATTCTTGATTTTTTTATCGTTAAAAATTTACTCAGTAACGAACTATTTTTTACTTTTTGTTAATTTTGCAACAACCCCTTAAAAAAATTTTTTTCTCAGCATTGTAAATAGAACTTCAAATTTTAAAAATTCCTAAAATTAAATATAAAAAAAGTAAATATTATTGCTGGTTTAATAGTTGCATTTTTCATATTTTTCTTTTCTTTATGAATATAAGGACTGAGAAAAGATTAACACAAAATAATACTCTTTTATATCTATCATGTAGAAAATAGCTAGAAAAAAACACTTACTAAACTTGTTGCTATGAAAAAAGTTTTTGTAGTTTCTTTTTGAACAAGTTATTCTATTAAAAGGTATCTTTTAATAACGCTCCCCCATGCCATTTTTCTTGGAAAAGAGATCAAAATAGCATATGTATTGCTATTGCACTAGAAAAAAACCAACTATAAAATATTTAAAAAAAGTAACTCGTATCTATCTCATATAAAGCGATAAAGTATTATTGTAACAAAATGGACTATGAGTCAATATGTTTCTATGCCTTAATTTTTAATTTAAAAATCCCAATCTGGTAACTTAATTCCTAAGAAAAAAAGCAACTACTATCAACAAAAAACCTAATAAATTTAATTTATATATCATTTTTTTCCTTTTTCCTTTCTTAGTTTATTAACAGTTAATAATTTTTAGCTCATTAAATTTGTCAAAAGTCAAGTTTTTTTAAATCTGTTAAGTATAAATTAATATTGTAAACTAAAAATTAAAATTTATAAGAAATTTTTATAATAAAAAAATATTGCATTTAAAGCTAATCAGTGTTAATATATACTTAATAATTTTGAAAGATAAAATTTAGAAAATTTATCTACCAATCTTAAACAAAATAGGGAGTGATTATAATGAGTTTTTTTAGGGCAAGTTAGAAAAGAAAAGCCTTACAAGCAAACAGAAGAATAGTTTTACCAGAAACAAGTGATGAAAGAGTAATAAGAGCTGCTTCTTTAATCTTTAAAAGAAGGATTTAGCACAAGTTGTTCTTGTTGGAAATCAAGAAGCTATAATGAACAGTGCAAAAAGCATATGAAGTTTCATTAAGCTGGAGCAAAAATTGTAGACCCTTATAATTTTGAAAGAATGAATGACTATGTTAATAAATTAGTAGAATTAAGATCTAAAAAAAGGAATGACTCCTGAAGAAGCTAAAGAAAGCTTTTTATTAAATGATCCTAACTTCTTTGGAGCTATGCTTATTAGAAATGGGAGATGCTGATGGAATGGTATCTGGTTCTGCATCACCAACTGCAAATGTTTTAAGAGCTGCTATACAAGTTATTGGTACTCAACCTGGAGTTAAAAACAGTTTCATCTGTTTTTCATTATGGAATTATCTCAATTCAAAGATTTATTTGGAAGCATTTTTAGTATTTGGAGACTGTTCTGTTATTCCATTCCCAACATCAGAACAATTAGCTGATATAGCTACTTCAGCAGCTAGAAACAGCTGTTAAAATTGCTGGAATAAATCCTAGAGTTGCATTAATGACTTTCTCTACTAAAAGGTTCTGCTAAAACATGAATGTGTTGATAGAGTAATTGAAGCTGGACGTATTTTTAAGAGAAAGAAAAAGTTTCATTCAGATTTGATGACGAATTACAAGCAGATGCTGCTCTAGTTAAATCTGTAGGAGAAATCAAAAGCTCCTCTATCAGATGTATCTGGAAATGCTAACGTATTAATATTCCCTACACTATCTGCTGGAAACATTGGTTACAAATTAGTTCAAAGACTTGCTGGTGCTAATGCTTATGGACCTATCATTCAAGGTTTAAATGCTCCAGTAAACGATTTATCAAGAGGTTGCTCAGTTGAAGATATAGTTGTATTAACAGCTATTACATCTGCTCAAGCTTGTACTGAGTGCTAATTTTAGAAAAGGAATTATTATGAAAAAAACTTTAATAATATTAGCTCACCCTGATCTTACAAGATCTATGGCTAATAAAAAAAATTAAAAGAAGAAGCAGAAAAAAATACAGATATCATAGTACATGATATTTATAAAGAATATCCTAATGGAAAAAAATTGATTTAGAAAAAAAGAGTTAAATTTAGTAAAAGAAACAGGAACTTTAATTTTACAATTTCCTATGCAATGGTTTAACTGTCCTTCTCTTTTAAAAAGAATGGATAGATACAGTTTTTATGGCTGCACACTTTACTGAAAGTGAGAGAAAAATCTTAGCTAATAAAAAAATAGGATTTAGCTGTTACTACAGGAGCACCAAAAAGAAGTATATGAAGGTAAACTTGAAGGTATCTTAGCTCCTTTTTGTATTAAGTATAGATTATTTAAATGCTAAAAAAATATTCCTATATTTTTCAGTTCATGGAGTAATGCCTGGTAAAATATCAGAAACTGAAATTGAAGAAAATGCTAAAAAAATATGTTGAATATTTAAAAAAATAATATAGAATAACGGAGGAAATATAAATGAAAAATACTAGTAATAAATTGTGGAAGCTCTTCACTTAAATACCAATTAATAAATCCTGAAACTGAAGAAGTTTTTCGCAAAAAGGACTTTGTGAAAAGAATTGGAATCGACGGTTCTAAAATGGAATATGAAGTTCCTGCCAAAGATTTTTGAAAAAAATTAGAAGCTCCTATGCCTAGCCACAAAGAAGCACTAGAATTAGTAATGTCTCATTTAACAGATAAAGAAATTGGAGTTATTGCTTCAGTTGATGAAGTTGATGCATTAGGACATAGAGTTGTTCATGGTGGAGAAGAAGTTTGCACAATCTGTATTAATAAATGATGAAGTTTTAAAAAGCTATAGAAGCAAATAATGATCTTGCACCTTTACATAACCCTGCAAACTTAATGGGAATAAGAACTTGTATGGAACTTATGCCTGGTAAGAAAAATGTAGCTGTTTTTGATACTGCTTTCCACCAAACTATGAAACCAGAAGCATTTATTTATCCATTACCATATGAAGACTATAAAGAATTAAAAGTTAGAAAATATGGTTTCCATGGAACATCTCACTTATATGTTTCTGGAATCATGAGAGAAATTATGGGAAATCCTGAACATTCAAAAATAATAGTTTGTCACTTAGGAAACGGAGCATCAATAACTGCTGTTAAAGATGGAAAATCAATTGATACTTCAATGGGATTAACTCCTTTACAAGGTTTAATGATGGGAACAAGATGTGGAGACATAGATCCAGCAGCTGTTCTATTTGTTAAAAATAAAAGAGGGCTTACAGATGCCCAAATGGATGATAGAATGAATAAAAAATCTGGTATCCTAGGATTATTTGGAAAGTCTTCTGACTGTAGAGATATGGAAAATGCAGTTAAAGAAGGAGATGAAAGAGCAATACTTGCTGAAAGTGTTTCTATGCATAGATTAAGATCATATATAGGAGCTTATGCTGCTGTTATGGGTGGAGTAGATGCTATTTGCTTTTACAGGAGGAATTGGAGAAAATTCTTCAATGACTAGAGAAAAGAGCTCTAGAAGGTTTAGAATTTTTTTAGGTGTTGACTTAGATAAAGAAATCAACTCAGTTAGAAAAAAAGGAAATGTAAAAATTATCTAAAGATAGCTCAAAAGTTTTTAGTATATAAAATACCTACAAACGAAGAATTAGTTATAGCAAGAGATACTTTTTAGATTAGCAAAATAAGAAATAATTAAGAAGAAAATAAAAAACAATACAAAATTAATATTAGTGAAATGATAGAAATTAAACAATTAGAAAATTAGGAGGAAACTATATGGCAAAAGAAAAATGCAAACTATGGACGGTAACCAAGCTGCCGCATACGCATCATATGCTTTTACAGAAGTGGCTGGGATTTATCCTATAACTCCATCTTCTCCAATGGCTGAATATACTGATGAATGGGCTGCTAAAGGGAATGAAAAAAATATCTTTTGGTGTACCCTGTAAAATTAGTTGAAATGCAATCAGAAGGAGGAGCTGCTGGAACTGTTCATGGTTCTTTACAAGCTGGTGCTTTAACAACAACTTATACAGCTTCTCAAGGATTACTTTTTAAAAAAATTCCTAACATGTATAAAATAGCTGGAGAATTATTACCAGGTGTTATACATGTATCTGCAAGATCTTTATCTGCTCAAGCATTATCTATCTTTGGTGACCACCAAGATATCTATGCTGCAAGACAAACAGGTTTTGCAATGCTTGCTACAAACTCTGTACAAGAAGTTATGGACTTAGCAGGAGTAGCTCACTTAGCTGCTTTAAAAATCTAGAGTTCCTTTCTTACACTTCTTTGATGGATTCAGAACTTCTCATGAAATTCAAAAAGTTGAAGTTATGGAATATGATGATTTAAAGAAATTAGTAGACTGGAAGGCTTTAGAAGAATTCAGAAAAAGAGCTTTAAACCCTGAACATCCAGTAACAAGAGGTACTGCTCAAAATGATGATATCTACTTCCAAGCAAGAGAAGTACAAAACAAATTCTATGATGCAGTTCCTGATATAGTTGCAGACTATATGAAAGAAATTTCTAAAAATAACTGGAAGAGAATATAAACCATTTAACTACTATGGTGCTCCAGATGCTGAAAGAATTATAATCGCTATGGGATCAGTTTGTGAAGCTGCTCAAGAAGTTATAGATCACTTAGTAGAACAAGGAGAAAAAGTAGGTTTAATCTCTGTTCACCTATACAGACCTTTCTCTGCTAAATATTTCTTTGATGTTTTACCAAAAAAACTGTAAAAAAAGAATTTCAGTTTTAGATAGAACTAAAGAACCTGGTTCATTAGGAGAACCATTATTACTAGATATAAAAAGCATTATTCTACAATAAAGAAAAATGCTCCATTAATAGTTGGTGGAAGATATGGATTATCTTCAAAAGATACAACTCCAGCTCAAATTTTAGCTGTATTTGACAACTTAAAGAAAGATGAACCAAAAGATGCTTTCACAGTTGGTATAGTTGATGATGTTACTCATACATCTCTTGAAGTAGGATCAGCTATAGCTCTTGCAGATCCATCTACAAAAGCTTGTCTATTCTATGGATTAGGAGCAGACGGAACAGTTGGAGCAAATAAAAAAACTCTATCAAAAATCATAGGGGATAAAACAGATTTATATGCTCAAGGATACTTTGCATATGACTCTAAAAAAAATCAGGAGGAGTTACTAGATCTCACTTAAGATTTGGTAAAAAAACCTATAAGATCAACTTACTTAGTATCTAAACCAACATTTGTTGCTTGTTCAGTACCAGCATATCTACATCAATATGATATGACTTCTGGATTAAAAAGAAGGAGGAAAAATTCTTACTTAACTGTGTATGGACTAAAGAAGAAGCTTTAGAACATATTCCTAATAATGTAAAAAGAGATTTAGCTAAAAAAATAAAAGCAAGATTATTTATTATAAATGCTACTGCTCTTGCACATGAAATTGGATTAGGACAAAGAACAAATACAATAATGCAAGCTGCTTTCTTTAAATTGGCTGAAATTATTCCATTTGAAGAAGCTCAACAATATATGAAAGATTATGCTAAAAAAAGTCTTATGCTAAAAAAAGGAGACGAAATCGTTCAACTTAACTACAATGCAATAGACAGAGGAGCTAATGATATCGTTGAAATAGAAGTAGATCCAGCTTGGGCTAATCTTGAAGTAACAGCTTTAAATGAACCTAAAAGAAACTGCAGGTTGTGGTGGATGTTGTGCAAGTCTACTTGATTTTGTAGAAAAAAATAGCTAAAACCTATAAATGCTATTAAAAGGATATGATTTACCTGTATCAGCATTCTTAGGATATGAAGATGGTACTTTTTGAAAAATGGTACTTCTGCTTTTTGAAAAGAGAGGAGTTGCTGTTGATGTACCTATATGGAATATAGATAAATGTATTCAATGTAACCAATGTTCTTATGTATGTCCACATGCTGTTATCAGACCATTTCTTAATAAATGAAGAAGAATTAAAAAGCTTCTCCAGTTGAATTAGCAACTAAAGAAAACCTACAGGAAAAAGGTTTAGATGGATTAGGATATAGAATACAAGTTTCTACACTTGATTGTGTTGGTTGTGGATCTTGTGCTCACGTTTGTCCAGCAAAAGCTCTTGATATGATGCCAATAGCTGATTCATTAAATGATAAAGAAGATATTAAAAGCTGATTATCTATTTAATAATGTAAAATACAGAAGTGACTTTAATGCCAGTTGATACTGTAAAAGGTTCTCAATTCTCTCAACCACTATTTGAATTCCATGGTGCTTGTCCAGGATGTGGAGAAACTCCTTACATTAAATTGATAACTCAATTATATGGAGATAGAATGATGGTTGCTAATGCTACTGGATGTTCTTCAATCTATTCAGGTTCAGCTCCTGCAACTCCATATACAACAAATGAAAATGGAGAAGGACCTTCTTGGGCTTCATCTCTATTTGAAGACAATGCTGAATATGGATTTGGTATGCATATAGGAGTTGAAGCTCTAAGATCTAGAATTCAACATACTATGGAAGAAAATATGGATAAAGTTGATGAAGAAACAGCTACTTTATTCAAAGATTGGATAGCAAACAGACAATATTCTGTAAGAACTAGAGAAATAAGAGATATCCTTGTTCCAAAATTAGAAGCTTTAAATACTGAATTTTGCTAAAAGAAATCTTAGATTTAAAACAATATCTAGTTAAAAAATCTCAATGGATAATTGGTGGAGACGGATGGGCTTATGATATTGGTTATGGTGGACTTGACCATGTACTTGCATCTAATGAAGATGTAAACATCTTAGTAATGGATACAGAAGTTTACTCTAAATACTGGAGGACAAGCATCAAAATCTACACCTACTGGAGCAGTTGCAAAATTTGCTGCATCAGGAAAACCAGTTAAGAAAAAAAGATCTAGCTGCAATAGCAATGTCTTATGGACATATCTATGTAGCTCAAGTTTCAATGGGAGCTAACCAACAACAAGTATTAAAAAGCTATTAAAGAAGCTGAAGCTCACCAAGGACCTTCAATAATAATTGCATACTCACCTTGTATCAACCATGGTATCAAGAAAGGTATGTCACAATCTCAAACTGAAATGAAGTTAGCTACTGAATGTGGATACTGGCCAATATTCAGATACAATCCTTCATTAGAAAAAAATTAGGAAAGAATCCTTTACAAATTAGATTCTAAAGAACCTAAATGGGAAAAAAATATGAAGAATATCTAACTGGTGAAGTAAGATACCAAACTCTAACAAAAATCTAATCCTGAAGAAGCAAAAAGTTTTATTTGAATCAAATAAAAAAAGAAGCTCAAAAAGAGATGGAGACAATATAAGAGAATGGCAGCACTAGACTATACTGAAGAAAAAAAGAAGAAGAATAATTAATCTTTTAGAAATGAGAGTTGTTATGAAATAATTTCATAACAACTCTTTTTTTATTATAACTTTTTTTCTTATTACACTTATAAATTAATTTCATTATATAAATATTTCAAATTATAGTATACTAAGTATGGAGGTGTTGTAATGAAAAAGGTAGATTTAAACTATATTTTAGAAAAGGTAAAGAATAGAGAAAAATTATCAAGAACAGCTTTTATATGATTATCCTATGGCAAATATTGCTGAAAAAAAGCAGGAATAGAGATAATAAATGTAGGGGACACAATGGCAAAAATATGTTCTTGGTTATGACAATACTAATAAAGTGGGAATGGATGTTTTAGTAGAACATGCAAAGGCGGTTAGAAAAAGGAGCCCCTGAATGTTTTTGTAATGGGAGATATGCCTTTTTGTCATACAGAAATATAGATATTGCAATAGAAAAATGCTGGAAGATTTATAGTAGAAGCGGATGTTGATGCTGTAAAACTTGAAGGTGGTTTAGAAATTATACCAATAATAAAAGCCTTAGTTGATGTGGGTATTCCAGTTATTGGACATACAGGTTTTTTTCACTACAATCAAGACAAATAGGGTTAGGAAAGACAGATGAAGAAAAAGCAAAAAGACTTTTTTAAAAATTTGTAGAGAAATGGAAAAAGCAGGAGTTATTGCCATAGTATATACAGAAGTTCCATTAGAAGTAGCTAAACAAAAATTATGAAGAAGCAACTGTCCCAATATTTGCAGCAGGTTGTGGAGAATATACAGATAGTCCTATGATGAATTTTTTTATGAGCTTTTAGGTTTTTACAGAAAAAAAGAAGAAAAATTTGCTAAGGCTTATGACAATTTATTGGAAAAAAATCAATAGAAGCTACTAAAAAAATTTGTAGAAGAGGTAAAAAGAGGAGAAATAAAATGAAAGATACAGATTGGATTATATTGAATGAATTATACAAAGAACCAAATCTTACAAAAGTTTCAGAAAAAAACTTTATTACTCACAACCATCTTTAACAAAAAAATAATTCAAAGTATTGAAGAAGAATTTGATACAAGAATATTACTTAGAAGCTCAAAAGGAGTTAAATTTACAGCAGAAGGAGAATATCTTGCTAAAAGAGCTAAGGAGTATTTAAAAATTTATGGAAGAAACAAAAATAAAATGAAAAGTTTTAAGTATGAAACAAGAGGAAGATTAAATTTAGGTTCAAGTTATACATATAGTAAATATTTTTTTACCAGATATTTTTATATAACTATTCAAAAAGAAAATAATGTTAATTTTAATATAGTAACAAAAACAAAGTGAAGATTTATTTAGAGATATACATAATCTTGATGGAGCTTTCATACATGGAAAATATGATGGAAATATTGAAAGTATTTTTAGTTGATGAAGAAAAAAAGCCTATATTCTTTCAAAAAAATAAAATAAAAATTAGAAGATTTTAAAAAAATATGCCTATGATAAGTTATAGCACAAATAATAAAACAAAAGATATTTTTAAATAATTGGTGGTATCAAAATTTCAATTCTGAACCAACAAATCAAATATTTTTCAGGCTATGTTGATGTAGCTTGGCAATTAGTAAATAGAAACTTAGGCTATGTATGTTGCTTTTTTTATCAGAAAATTTTTATCAATGATTACGGTTTATGTATGACACCAATGCTTGATGAAAAAGGAGCACAACTAACAAGAGAAACATATTTTATATATTCTAAGACACAAGATAAATCAAATATCTTTTGAGGATTTCTTAGAATATTTAAAAAAATAGAGTAATTAATAAAAAAAGTAGTGTAGGAGAAAACGATATGAAAAATGAATTTAACACAAAAATAATATATGATCATTTAGATGATGAACAAAAGAAAATATTTTTTTAGAAAAATGGAACAGTTGAAGAAATTGACATAAAGATAGACCAAACTTTAACACATGATATAACAGCAGTTATGGCATATAATGCTTTTTGAAGCCTTAGAGCTTGATAGAGTTAGGACAGAAAAAAAGTATTTCATACATTGATCACAATGTCTTATGTACTGACCATAGAACAAGTGATGACCATTTATTTTTTAAAAACTATTGCACAAAAAAATATGGAATTTATTATTCTACACCAGGAAATGGAATTTGCCATTCTGTACACATAGCCAGATTTGCTATACCAGGTAAAACGCTTTTTAGGAGCAGATTCTCACACTGCAAGTTCAGGAGCTGTTGGAATGTTTGCTTTTTGGAGGAGGAGGAGTTGAAGTTGCAAGAGCTATGGCAGGTTTAAGAATAAAATTGAATATGCCAAAAATCATAAAAAGTCAATCTTATAGGAAATTTAAATGGTGGGGTAAATGCAAAGGATATAGCTTTGGAACTTCTTAAAAAAATATAGTGTAAAAGGTGGAGTAGGAAAAAGTATTTGAATATACAGGAGAAGGTTTAAAATATTTAGAAATACCTCAAAGAATGACTATAAGTAATATGGGAGCAGAAATGGGAGCAACAACTTCTATTTTTTTCCAACTGATGAAATCACAAAAGAATTTTTTTAAAGCTCAAAATAGATTGGAAGATTTTTTTCTGAATTTGTTGCAGATAAAGGAGCAACTTATGATGACGAAATTACAATAGATATGTCAAAAAAATAATCCCTCTGGTTGCTTGTCCTTCACAACCTGATAATATAGCAGATGCAAATGATAAAAATTCAAAGATTTAAAAAGTTTCATCAGTATTCATAGGAAGTTGTACAAATGCTTCTTATGGAGATATAAAAAAAGCAGCTGAAATTTTAAAAAGGAAAAAAAGTTTCAGAAGATGTTGAATTGACAATAGGAGTTAGCACAAGAGCAATATTTTTTTACAATTATTGGAAGAAGGAACAATAGCAGAACTTGTCAAAAGCGGAGCAAGAATAACAGAAATCGCTTGTGGAGCTTGTGATGGAATTGGAGGAGCACCAGTTAGTAAGGGTATAACAGTCAGAACATCAAATAGAAATTTTTAAAGGACGTTCAGGAACAGTGGATGCAGAAATATATTTAGTTTCACCAGAAGTTGCAGCAGCAACAGCAATAACTGGAAGATTGACAGTGCCTAGTGATATTATGACAGATATAGAAAAATTAAATAATATTTTTAGAACCAGTAAAATATATAGTTGATGACAGTGAAATAATTAAACCATTAGATTTAGAAGAAGCTAAAAAAATTCAAATAATTAGAGGAGATAATATAAAACCTCTACCTTTAAATACAAAAATTCCTAATAAATTAAAATGTAAAAAGTAAGTTTAAAGACTAAGGATAATATCTCAACAGATGATATAACTCCAAATGATGCTAATTTTTTTCAGCTATGAGATCAAATATACCAGAAATTTCTAAATATGCTTTTTTTCAAGAATTTATCCTGATTTTGTAGCAAGAGCTAAAGAATATGGAAAAATCTGTAATTATTGGTGGAGAAAATTATGGACAAGGTTCAAGTAGGGAACATGCAGCAATAGCACCAATGTATTTGGGAGTTAAAGCAGTAATTGTAAAAAAAGTATAGCTAGAATACATAAGAAAAATTTAATAAATCATGGGGTGGTTCCAATGATTTTTAAAAAAATTCAGAAGATTATGACAAAATTGAAATTTCTGATGAACTTTCTTGGAATAATATGGATGAAGCATTGGAGAAAGGAATAATAACGATAAAAGATGATTCTAAAAATTTTTACATTTGAAGCTTTGATTGAGCTTAGTGAAGAAGAAAAAAAGGAATCATTATGGCTGGAGGTTTATTACCATTTATCAAAAAAAGACTTTTTAAGGAGGCATAAAATGTTTGTATATACAGGGTGCAGAACTACCAAAGAAAAGAAATGCAAGAGGAGAAGGAATAGAAGTTTATAAAATAGATGAAAATGATAATTGGAATAAAATACAGACTTTAAAAACCATTGAAAATCCATCTTATCTTTGTTTTGATAATGAGAAAAATATTTATATTCTGTACATGGAGATTTAACTTTTTGTGAGTAGTTATAAAATAGAAGAGGATGGAAAACTTATTTTTAAACTCAATAGATATAAATTCAAAAATCCTGTTTTCATAACTGTTGATAAAAACAATGAATTTCTTGTTGTTGCTACATTACAGGGTGGAAGTTTATTTTTCAATTAAAAAGAAATTCTGATGGAAGTTTGGGAAAAATTTTTGATACCTTTAAATTTGAAGGGAAAAATGAAGATTTAAACTCTTTTGCACATCAATGCATATTTGATAATAATAAAGATTTTTTTATTTGTACCAACACAAGCAAGAGCAAAAAGGTTATGAAAGATTGAATTTAATTAAATATGAAAATGGAAAAATTTATTTTATCTGACTATTTTGATGGAAGACTTTATTCAGAGCCAAGACATGTTGCTATACATAAAAATAATAGATATGTATATATGAGTAATGAAAAAGGGAAATGATGTTACATTTTTTTAGAATTTGATTCAGTTAATGGGAAGTTAAAAGCTAGGCAAACACTCCCAACACTACCTGAAAACTTTTACTGCTAATTCAGATGTAGCAGCTATACTTATAGATAAAAAAATTCTGAATATGTACTTGTTTCAAATAGATTTTCAGATATAATAACAACCTATAAAATAGATAAAGAGACAGGATTTTTAAAAAGTGATAAACTATACAGATGTCCTTGGAAAAACTCCTAGATTTATGACTTTTAAAAAGATACAAATAAATTATTTTGTGCAAATGAAGAGTCTGATACAATAGTTGAATTTGAATTAGATGACAATGGGTTTTTAAAACATACTGGAAAAAAATTATAAATTCTAAAAGTCCTGTATGTATAATTTTTTTAGGTAGGTGATATTATGGAAATGTTGAGTTATGTTTCTTTTAATTACTTTAATTATTGCTATTGTTTTAGGGTTTTTTTAAAAAACTAATGTTGGAATTATTGCAATAGCAATGGCATTTTTAGGAAAAATTCTTTGGAATAAAAAGATAAGGACATCATAAAAGGTTTTTAGTTCTTCATTATTTTTTTGACTATGACAGGAGTGTCATATTTGTTTGGACTTTTAAGTGCAAAACAATACCTTTAGAAAAATTTATCTGCAAAAATTGTTTCCCTTTACAGGAAAAAAATAAAATATTATTACCTATAATAATGTTTTTAGGAGCTTTATTGTGTGCAGTTGGATCAGAGCAATACCAACTCTTGCTATTATGCCAATAATTGCAGTACCCATTGCTGTGACAGCTGGATATAATCCTGTTATGTTAGCAATAATTGCACAATGTGGAGTAATGGGAGCAAGAATGAGTCCTCTTACACCAGAAGCAGCAGTTGTTATTGAACTAATGAATGGTCAGGGCTTAGATAGTAAAATGTTACCTATATTTTTTTATCTCATATCTTGACAGGTTTTCTTATTTCAGTTTTTACTTTTTATATATTATAAAGGTTGGAAAATAGAAAAAAATCTTGAAGTAAGTGTAAATAATGAAATTAAATTTAATAAGAAGCAAATATTATCTTTACTTGGGCTAATAATAATGATAATTGCAGTTATTATGCTTAAAAGTTAATGTAGGTTTAATGGCTTTTGCAGTAGGAACTATTCTTGTTCTTTTTAGGAGCTGGAGATGAGAAGAAAGCTATTTCTAAAATTCCTTGGAATGTAATTCTGCTTGTGTTAGGAGTAGGTGTTCTCATGAACATAGTTTCACTATCAGGTGGAATTACATTAATGGCAGAAGGAATGACAAAGATAATGACTCCTAGAACAGCTCCTTCTATTATGGCTGTTAGTGCTTCTGTTATGAGCTTTTTTTAGTTCAGGTTTAGGAGTTGTATTTCCAACATTGATACCAACTGCATCAATAATTGCAGATAATTTAAGTATAACACATTATGCAAAAAGAGCTTGTAGCGATGGTAACAGTAGGAGGAACTTTTACTGGAATAAGTCCTATATCTACAACAGGAGCATTGATTATGTCAGCTGTAATTTCAGATGAACAAGCAAAAGATAAATTCCCTCAAAAATAAATTATTCTTAGAGTTAGTTTTTGGGCATTTTTTTACTATACTTTTAGAAGTAATCTTGGCTTATTTAGGAGTCTATAAACTTTTTCTAATAAATAATAAAAACTATTATATACAAATATAGTTTTTTTATCAAATAGTATAGATAAAAAGTTTAGACTTATAATTAATAAATTTACTCAATAACGAACTATTTTTACTTTTTATGAACTATACCTCTAATCTTGTGTCCAAGATTGGGGTGTAGTTCATTTTTATTATTAATCCCTAATTATCATCACTTTAAATAATGTACATTATTTTATTTTTTTAATCTTGTCTTTAATCTGTTTTTTTATGCTAGAATATATAAGAAATAATCTGTTTTAAAGATTTCAATTATAAGGAAATGAGAGGAGAAAAAAATGAAAGATATTAGTTTTTCTAAAAAGAAAAAGGCTAAAAGAGATTAGAAGATCTATTGTTTCTATGATTGCTGAAGCAAAATCAGGACATCCAGGTGGTTCTCTATCTGCAACTGATATTTTTAACAGCTCTATATTTTTTTCTGAAATGAATATAGACCCTGCTAATCCAAAAGATGGAAGGAAGAGATAGATTTGTTCTTTCTAAAAGGACATGCTGCACCTGCTATCTATGCAACTTTAGCTGAAAGAGGATATTTTTTTCAAAAAGATGAATTGTTGACTTTAAGAAAAATTTGGAAGTAGACTTCAAGGTCACCCTGATATGAAAAAAACTTCCAGGTATTGAGATTTCAACTGGTTCTCTTGGACAAGGTTTATCTGTTGCAAATGGTATGGCATTAAATGCTAAGATATTTAATGAAAATTATAGAACTTACATCGTTTTTAGGAGATGGAGAAGTTCAAGAAGGACAAATTTGGGAAGCTGCTATGACTGCTGCTCACTATAAACTTGATAATCTTTGTGCCTTCCTTGACAGTAATAATCTACAAATTGATGGAAATGTTACTGAAATAATGGGCGTTGAACCATTAGATAAAAAAATGGGAAGCTTTTTGGTTGGAATGTAATTAAAATAGATGGACATAATTTTGAAGAAATTCTTTCTGCTTTAGAAAAAGCTAAAGAATGTAAAGATAAACCAACTATGATTCTTGCAAAAACTGTAAAAAGGTAAAGGAGTATCTTTTATGGAAAAACGTTTGTGGTTTCCATGGAGTTGCACCAACTGCTGAAGAATTAGAAAAAGGCATTAGCTGAATTAGCTTAAACTAAAAATTAGGAGGAAATAAATTATGAGTAAGAAGTCTACAAGACAAGCCTACGGAGAGGCCTTAGTAGAACTTGGAAGAATAAATAATGATATAGTTGTTTTAGATGCTGATTTAAGTAAATCAACAAAAACTGATTTATTTAAAAAAGAATTTCCAAAAAGACATTTAAATATTGGAATAGCTGAAGCTGACTTAATAGGTACAGCTGCTGGTTTTGCTACTTGTGGAAAAAAATTCCCATTTGCATCTACTTTTGCAATGTTTGCTGCTGGAAGAGCTTTTGAACAAATTAGAAATACTGTAGCATATCCAAAATTAAATGTTAAAATTGCTCCAACTCATGCTGGAATTTCAGTAGGAGAAGATGGTGGTTCTCACCAATCAATAGAAGATATCGCTCTTATGAGAGCTATTCCAGGAATGGTTGTTTTATGTCCTTGTGATGCAGTTGAAACTAAAAAAATGGTTCAAGCTGCTGCTGAATACTAATGGACCTGTTTATTTAAGACTTGGAAGATTAGATGTTGAAACTGTTTTTAGATGATAGTTATGATTTTCCAAATTGGTATAGCTAAATACTTTAAGAGAAGGAAATGACGTTACTATAGTTTCTACTGGACTTTTTAACACAAGAAGCTTTAAAAGCAGCTGATGAATTAGCTAAAGAAAATATTTCTGTAAGAGTTGTAAACTGTGGAACTATAAAACCTTTAGATGGAGAAACTATTTTTAAAAGCTGCTAAAGAAACTAAATTCATAATAACTGCTGAAGAACATTCAGTTATTGGTGGATTAGGTTCTGCTGTTTCTGAATTCTTATCAGAAACTCACCCTACTTTAATCAAAAAAAGTTAGGTGTTTATGATAAATTTGGACAAAGTGGAAAAAGGTGCAGAAATGTTAGAAAAAAATATGAACTAACTGCTGCAAAAATTAGTTTCTATGGTAAAAGAAAATTTAAAATAACTTTAATTTAGAAAATGTAAAAAGAGCTACAAACATTATAATTCATAATTTAAAAGTTAAAAAAATAAGTGAGTTACGAATGTAGATTTTTAGATAAAAAAATTAAAGCAAGTGAGCCGAGTAAATGTCGACATGTCTGAAGCCAACTTGTTGGCAAGTTTGTTGAATTTACAGCGAAACGTTAATTTTTTTATCGTTAAGAAATTTACTCAGTAACGAACTATTTTTTTACTTTTTATACAATGTAATAGCTCTTTTTTTATATTCTATTTTGTTATATTACATCCCCAACCATCATAGTATCCATCTAAAGATTCTGCAATCTCTACAAGTTCCCATACAATTTCATTTACATGAGCATATATAGCATTATCCATTCTTGAAATATTAACTTGATATTTGTGTTCAGACTTATCTTCTAATTTTTTTACTTGAAAGAATTTTCATAACCTAATTCTTCAAATTTTTATAGCTAAATTAGCATTTTCTTCTGTTTTTAAAATAAAGCCAATGATCTATCTCACGTTCTTTTTCTAATTTATCTCCATTTTTTCAATAAATTTTCTATAACAGATCTATTCATTATTGCTTGATAAGAGTATACATCTGGATAAAGAAAAATTATAATAGAAATCCCATTCTTTATCTTCATCTATATAAGTTTTCCATAAGTAATCTGGAAATTTTTGCTAATACCTCTTTACAAAGCTCTTCACTTTTTTTCAGGATTTTTTTGTAAAAAGATAAAGTTCTAATCTTCCTTGTGTTTTTTTACAGTTCCTGCAAAAGATATCTTCTAAAGTTTCTAATCTATCCACAACTTCATCTTCAATATCACATAGTATTGGATATTCTTCATTAGATGAAAGTCCATCTTCAGTAGGATTATTCATTTTTATAAAGATAGTAAGTCTGTGTGTATAATCTTCAACAGGTGCTATTTCTGTTAGTGCAAAAATTAAGACGAATCGAAGCTGCTTTTTTTCATCCACAGTACACATATAAAAGTTCCAATTTTGTTTGATTTCGTTAAAAATTTTTGTTTCAATACTTTCACTTCCTTTTTTTATTTTAAATTTTTTAGCCAACTATATTTGCATCAGTAAATTCTAAATTTTTGATTGACATTAACTTCTATAGTATGTCCCCAGAATAAATCTCCATCATCAAAATAGAAAATTTGCTGATTCACTAAAAGACATAAAGACTTGTAAACTTCATTCTAGCTTTAAATCTTTTTTGTGACTTCTTTTTCATCTTCTTCTAACCATAGGTCATTTTTTTCAATTTTAGAAGTTTCTTAACTGTATATTCTTTAGCTTTTTTTCTATAAAATTTATAATTTCAATATTTGAAAAAAAATATCTTTCACTTTTTTTAAGTTCTGCCTTATTATCAGCTGAAAAAAATAATATTCAATATCTTCTTTGACTAGTTTATAAGCCTTATCATCTTTTTTTATATGTAAATTTACCAAAATTTTTAATAGTAACTGTCTTTGGCATCTCTTCTTTTTCTAATTTCATCTAAAAACTGTATTAGGTGCTTGTCTAAAAGGCTACAGATAATTCTTCCATAGTGAAATTACTCCATATCTTTTGTAAAAGCCTTATTGAATTGTTTTTAACGAAGCTACTATTTTTTTCATCCTTTGTACTCACTAAACAAAGTTTATCTCCTTCAAATTTCATCTCTTTTTATACAAAAAAATCATCTGGTATTGGTGTTCCTCCTATACCATAGCTTCCTTCGTTTCTACGACCCCATATTAAGCAATATATCCCATTAGTTTCATTGCTCTCTGAGTTTGGAAAAAATATTTTTATACGATTTTTCATCTTTTTACAATTCTTCCCTTTCTTAAAACAACAAAAGTCTTCCTTATTTTCAGAAAGACAATAAGGTAGAGGAAAAATCCTTTTAATATCTCTGTATTACCTTCTAATATTTCCTTATGTATCTCTTGAATTTTTTTCCATTGTATAGAAAAATTTTTAATCACTCCCCTATTTTTTCTAATCCATTCTCCCATAGGTCTTGAAATAAGTGGTTCTGAAGGAGTTAAAGTCCCATCATCTTCATGATATGTAGCTTGATATTGTGGTTCTCTTGTAGCGACTTTCACAAAATTTCATTAGTGTATTTTTCTGTTATGTTATCATCTACTGAAAGATCTAATTCTTTAGCTATTTCTCTTTTAATCTCATCCCAATCATAATCTGTAATATCATTAAATTCTTCTCTATATTCTTTTTCAATTTTATCAGCATATTTTTTAATAATGCTTTTATCAGCATAAATATCTGGCATCAAAAAAATCAAAAAAAGCAAGGACAGTTTACTAGTAAAGAAAAATAATTCTTTCATATTTTTCAGCAATACGACCTATTTCTCCCTCTGAACTATTAAAACCCTATAGTCCCATCAGAAAGTAAAACAAATTCTCCACCACTTCCGTCTGCTCCAAAGGCTTTCCCTTCAATATTCCAAGTAATATGCCCATCTTCATCATATAAATCTTGTAATTCAGGATATAGTTCAATGTCACATTTAAGTCTTATTTTTCCGTTAATTCAGGATTATTTAGTATTTTTTCAATATATCCATAATTTTTTTCACTTCCTAAAAATATTATTTTTTTATTCATATTCAATATATTATAATATTTTTTATTTAGTTCAACATATTTCATTATTTTAGAAATTGTGGTAAAAATAAAAAAATAAAATATTTGGTGAAGGCTTATGAATTTATTTCAAAATAATTATAAAAATGTTGAACCACTAGCATATAAATTAAGACCAAAAAAATTTAGATGATTTCGTTGGTCAAGAAAAAAACTTTTTAGGAAAAAGATGGAGTTATTAGAAGGCTTATTTTAAATTCAGCTCTTTCTAATTCTATTTTTTTACTATCCCACCTGGTTGTGGTAAAAAGTAGTCTGGGAGAAATTATTTCTAATACTTTGGAGTGTAATTTTGAAAAAAATTAAATGCTACAACTGCTAGTGTTTCTGATATAAGAACTGTGGTAGAAACTGCCAAAAAGAAATATAGAACTTTACAATAAGAGGACTATACTTTTTTTAGATGAAATACATAGATTTAATAAGAATCAACAAGATGCCCTTCTTTCATATACTGAAGATGGAACTCTTACCCTTATAGGTGCAACAACAGAAAATCCTTATTATAATATCAATAATGCCTTACTTTCAAGAGTTATGGTATTTTGAATTTAAAGGCTCTTACTAATGAAGATATTTCTAAATTAATTGATTAAAAAAATATGGTCGCACACTTGTGACTCTAGCACTCGTAGGGTGTCAGTCATGAGTTAGACCATTAAGTATAGTCAGCATATATAGAAATATGTATGTAGAGGTAGCAACTTTAAAAAAAGCTATCCAATACTACTCGAATTGCTGGAAACCCCTAAAAACTAGTATAACTACAACATAGTACCTAAATAAAAATATGGTACAAGTGTGAAAGTGGCGAAAGCAGAAAAAAAATATACTAGATGGCATAAGGTTAAATCCTAAGTGTTAAGATAATGGGCAATCAGCAGCCAAGACCGAAAGGTAAGGTTCAACGACTATTCCTCCTGAGGGAAGTACACTAAAGCTAGTGGAAGTGGGTAGACCCAAACAGATAGAGCTGTGGGATAAGATATAGTCTGTGCTTAATAGAAATATTAAGAAGTTCAAGGCTAATCTCCTTAATTTATTAAGGAGTGTATATGCCAAGAGAACTGCATAAGTGGTAGCGTACTTATGTGAACGACAACCTCTAAAAACGACTGAGTCAGTTTTTAGGTTCATATATTTAGAAAAAAATTTTACTTTTTTTCATTTACTTATAGTATAAAAAAAGTGGTATACTATATATAGGTAAATGGAGGTGAAATCGCATGGAAAAAAAGCATATAAGTTTAGATTTTATCCAACTAAAACTCAAATAACAATATTAAATTGTACTTTTGGTTGTGTAAGATATGTCTATAATCATTTTTTTAGATTTAAAAACAAGAGCTATATAACAAAGAGAAAAAAATCTATTTCATATAGTGAGTGTAGTAAAGAATTAACAGTTTTTAAAACAAGAGAAAGAATGGTTAAAAGATGTAGATAAATTTTCTTTACAAAAATTCTTTAAAAGATTTAGATAAAGCCTATAAAAACTTTTTTTAGTGGAAGTGGCTATCCAAAGTTTAAATCTAAGAAAGATAATAGAAAATCATACAGAACCAATTATACAAATAATAATATAGAGTTTTTTTAGATAAATGGATAAAAAGTACCCTAAGTTAGGAAAAACTAAAAAAATAAGAGATAAAAATGAAAACCACAAGGAAGAATAATAAATGCAACAATAACACAAGTACCTAGTGGAAAATATTATATATCTCTGTGTTGTACAGATGTAGAAGTAGAAAAATTAGAAAGTACAAATAAAAATGTTGGAATAGATTTAGGTATAAAGGACTTTGCGATTACCAGTGATGAAATCTCAATAGAAAATCCAAAATATTTACAAAAAAATCTTTGAATAAACTAGCTATATTACAAAAGAAAAACTATCACGAAAAACCAAAGGGTAGTTCAAATAGAAATAAAGCTAGAATAAAAAGTAGCAAGATTATTTGAAAAAGATATCAAATCAAAGAGAAGATTTTTTTGCAAAAATTATCAACAATGCTAATAAAAGAATATGATATTATTTGTATGGAAGATTTACAAGTAAAAAAATATGGTAAAAAAATCATAAATTAGCAAGAAATATTGTAGATGTATCATGGAGTGAATTTAATAGAATACTAAGTTATAAAGCGAAATGGCATGGAAAAAAACAATAGTAAGAGTAGATAAATTTTTTTGCAAGTAGTCAAATATGTAATTGTTGTGGATATAGAAATGAAGAAGTAAAAAGATTTAAGTGTGAGAGAATGGACTTGTCCAGTATGTGGAGCTGTACATAATAGAGATATAAATGCAGCCAAAAAAACATATTAAAAAGAAGGACTAAGGATATTAGGTATAAGTGCTTAAATATATAAATATATGAACCGTAGGAACTATGGGGATAGCTTGGTAAATTTAGTTGGCTAACAGAAGCAACTACTACCCAAGAACCCTGCGACTCTAGCACTCGTAGGGTGTCAGTCGTGGGAGGTTCAGAAGGGATTGAATTTTCTAAATATAAGTATGACTGATAAAATCAAAGAAATAATCATTGATATAGCTCAAGGTGATTCAAGAATAGCTTTAAATTATGTTGAGATGTACAATAATATACATTCTCAAATGACTGAAGATGAAATTTTTTTCTATTTTTAAAGAAAGACAAGTTTCTTTTTGACAAAAAAACAAGATAAATATGATATGATTTCTGCTTTTATAAAGTCTGTAAGGGGAAGTGATCCTGATGCAGCAGTATATTGGCTTGCGAGACTTTTTAGATGGCGGAGAAGATCCAAAAATATATAGCAAGAAGGTTATTTATTGAAGCTAGTGAAGACATAGGAATGGCAAATCCAGAAGCACTTTTTGATTGCAAATGCAGCTATGAATGCCTGTGAAAGAATAGGTATGCCTGAAGTTAGGATAATACTTTCACATGCCACTGTGTATCTTGCAATTTCATCTAAATCAAATTCAGTCTATGAAGCAATAGATGGAGCTTTAGCTGATATTAAAAATGGTGAACTTCAAGAAGTCCCTATTAATATTTGCCATGATAATGTAGGTTATAAATATCCTCATAGTTACAGTGATAATTTTGTTAAACAAAAATATATGAATAAAAAAAGAAAAAAATACTATAAACCTGGTAATAATAAAAATGAAAAAGATGATAGCAGAAAAAAATTGAACAAGTTATGGAATGAATAGGAGGGAGAACATGTCAGATAAAAAAATCAGAGCATCTACTTTTTAAATTTTTTAGAAGAATATCAAGATATTATTAATCCTTTAAGCACTAAATCTAAAAAATTTTATTTACCATCTCAACCTGATATGAATGCTATGATTGCTAGATTGAAACCTTTAAAATATGGAAGGCTTCCTCATAGTATCAATTTTTTTAATTTATGTCCATGAGGATGATAATGATTGGTATAACAGATATATTCAAGAATTTATGTTTCAAGAACCTAGATATGTACACACGTCCACTGAAGGAATCATTTAGAGATGAAGAACATAGTGAAATCTTAATTTATCGTGTATGGTTTAAACATTTATCTTGAAAAAATAAGGAGGGAAACTATGGAATTAATAAGAAAACCTAAAAGGAACAAAAAGATATAATTGGTGAAGATGCAGTAAAAATATATATATATTTCTAATGTAACTCAAGAAATGTTTGAAAACTATGGATATAAATTTGCTAAAACTCCAATTTTTGAAGAAACAGATCTATTTAAAAAGAGGTATAGGGGAAGCAACAGATGTTGTTGAAAAAGAAATGTATACCTTTTAAAGACAAAGGAGATAGATCTATAACTCTAAGACCTGAAAATACTGCATCAATGGTTAGATGTTATCTTGAAAACTCTATCTATGCTAAAGAAGATGTTAGTAGATTCTACTATAATGGTTCTATGTTTAGATATGAAAGACCCTCAAGCTGGTAGACAAAGAGAATTCAATCAAATAGGAGTAGAAGTTTTTTTGGTGAAAAATCTCCTATACTAGACGCTGAAGTTATTGCTATGGGATATAATTTCCTTACTAAATTAGGTATAACTGATTTAGAAGTTAAAATAAATTCAGTAGGTTCGAAAAGGTTCTCGTACTATTTATAGAGAAAAATTAGTTGAACACTTTCAATCTCACTTAGATGATATGTGTGAAGATTGTAAAAGATAGAATAAATAGAAATCCTTTAAGACTTTTAGATTGTAAAGTTGATGGAGATAAAGATTTCTATAAATCTGCACCAAGCATAATAGATTATCTTTTTGAAGATGAAAGAAAGCACTATGAAGAAGTTAAAAAAATACTTAACTATATTTGGAGTAAAATTTACAGAAGACCCTACTCTTGTTAGAGGACTTGACTACTATTCAAGTACAGTTTTTTTGAAATTGTAACTAATAAACTTGGTTCTCAAGGTACTGTTCTTGGTGGTGGAAGATACGATAATCTTCTAAAAAGAATTAGGTGACAAAAGATATCCCAGCTTTTGGTTTTGCAGCTGGAGTTGAAAGAGTTATGATGCTTATAGGAGATAATTATCCTAAAGATGTTCCAGATGTATATATTGCTTGGTTAGGTGATAATACAATTGAAACTGCTATGAAAATTGCAGACTCATTGAGAAAAGAAAATGTTAAAGTCTATGTAGATTATTCTTCTAAAGGAATGAAATCTCATATGAAAAAAAGCTGATAAATTAGAAACTAGATATTGTATTATTCTTGGAGAAGACGAACTTAATAAAGGTATAGTTCTATTAAAAGATTTTTTTCTACAAGAGAACAAAAAAAGAAGTAAAAATTGAAGAAATTATAAATCATATTAAATAGAGGGAGTGTTTTAACAAATGATATACAGAACACATAATTTGGCTGAATTAAGAGAAAAAAATATTGGAGAAACTGTAACCTTATCTGGTTGGGTGGATACTAAAAAGAAATGTTAGTACTAGTCTTACTTTCATTGACTTAAGAGACAGAGAAGGGAAAAACTCAAATAGTTTTTAACAATGAACTTTTTATCTGAAAAAGGTTTTTAGAAGAAGTACAAAAAAATTAAAAATCTGAATCTGTAATAAGAGTTGTTGGTGAAGTAAAAAGGAAAGATCTAATAAAAACCCTAATATTCCAACAGGAGATATTGAAGTATTTGCAAAAAGAAATCGAAATTTTTAAATGCTTGTGATACTTTTACCTTTCCAAATTTCTGGTATAGATGACAATTTAAGTGAAAAATATGAGACTTACATATAGATATCTTGATATCAGAAGAAACAAAATGATAAATAATTTAAAAATGCGTCATAGAATGATAATGTCTATTAGAAACTATATGGATCAAGCTGGTTTCCTAGATGTTGACACTCCAGTACTTACTAAATCTACTCCTGAAGGTGCAAGAGACTTCTTAGTACCTAGTAGAACAAATCCTGGAACATTCTATGCTTTTACCTCAATCTCCACAACTTTTTTAAACAACTTTTTAATGATAGGTGGAGTTGAAAAAAATATTTCCAAATTGCTAAATGTTTTTAGAGATGAGGATTTAAGAGCAGATAGACAACCTGAATTTACTCAATTAGACATTGAAATGTCTTTTTGTGGAAAAAGAAGATGTTATGAATGAAATAGAAGGTTTAGCAAAAATATGTATTTAAAAAAATGTAACAGGTGAAGAAGCTAACTATACTTTCCAAAAGAATGCCTTATGCTGAAGCTATGGATAGATTTCGGTTCTGATAAAACCCAGACTTTAAGATTTGGAGTTGAATTAAAAGATTTATCTGATATAGTTAGAAAACTCATCTTTTAATGCTTTTTAGTTCTACTGTTCAAAATGGTGGACTTGTTAAAGCTATTGTTGCTCCTTCTGCAAATGAAAAAAATTCTCAAGAAAAAAATTATTTCTGAATATGAAGAATATGTAAAAGACATATTTTTGGTGCAAAAAGGACTTGCATATATAAAATTAGGAGCTGATGGAATCAGTTCTCCTATTGCTAAATTCTTAAGTGAAGATGAAATGAAAGCAATAATTGAAAAAACTGAAGCTAAGACAGGAGATGTAATCTTTATTGTTGCTGATAAGAAAAAGGTTGTTGCTGCAGCTCTAGGTGCATTGAGATTAAGAATAGGTAAAGACTTAGATTTAATAAATAAAGATGACTTTAAATTCTTATGGGTTGTTGACTTCCCAATGTTTGATTATGATGAAGAAGAACAAAGATATAAGGCTGAACACCATCCCATTTACTTCTATAAAAAGCTGAGGACTTGGATAAATTCTTAGCTGGACAAACAGAAGATATTAGAACTAATACTTATGACTTAGTTTTTAAATGGTTCTGAAATAGGTGGAGGTTCTATAAGAATATTCAATCCAAAAATTCAATCTATGGTATTTGATAGATTAGGACTTTCTCAAGAAGAAGCAAAAAGCTAAGTTTGGTTTCTTCATAGATGCCTTTAAATATGGTGCACCTCCTCATGGTGGACTAGCATTTGGAATAGATAGATGGCTTATGGTTATGTTAAAAGAAGAATCTATAAGAGATGTTATTCCTTTCCCTAAAAACAAATAAAGGACAATGTCTAATGACTGAAGCACCTAACACTGTTGATGATAAAACAATTAGAAGAACTATTTATAAAAATCTACTTTTTGAAAAAAATAAAAATAAAAGCCAGGAAATATTTCCTGGTTTTTCTTTATTAACAAAAAGAAAAGTCTAATTTCTTCATAATTTTTATTATATATACAAACTTCAAAAAAATTTGTTAGAATATTGTCAATATCAAACTAAAAATAGAAGGAGTTGAACTATGAAAAAAAGAAAAAAACTTATTAATGCTTTTTATTATTAATGGTATTTTCACTAAAATTAAATGCAGCTACTACTACTAATGTAGATGCTAAAAGCAGGTGCCACAGCAAAAAGTAGATACTAAGGAAGAAGCTACAAAAATATTGACACTAAAGTGAATGCTTCAAACAAAAATAGAAACTAAAGCAGGAACTACAAAAAGAGTAAACACTAAGACAATCAGTAAAAAAAGGTTGATGCTGTAGCAGGGGCAACTGTAAGTCAAATTGATAAATGGGAAAACATTAATTAATTTAAATGATTATGTATTTAAAAAAATAAGAAAGCAGAAAAAGATAAATTATACTCCAAATTATTATAAATATATTGACAAAGATTCAAATGAAATTGTTATAAATGGTAGAGTTTATGATTATGATGCTTCAGCAGGAGCCTCAAGAACTGTAGCTGATTTAATAAATCATTCTCAATCTATTAAATACGATGGAAAAAAATGGAGTTTCTAAAGATTTAGAAATGGATCCTAAAGTTAAAGAAGCTATGGAACTAGCAAAGAAAAAAACTAAAAAGGGTCAAGAAAAAAATTGACGCTATGTATTGGTCTGTACAACCACCTAAAGGAATTATTGTAGGAGATTATTATTCAGGACAAAAAGTTTTTTTGATGGTGGCTATGAAGCTTATGCTGAAGTTGTAGTTAATAATGGTGAAATTGTTCATATAGAATTAAATGAAAGACCACCTCTAACATATTATGCTTCTGAATGGGCAGGTGAAACTAAACGTCGTTCAGGTTATGGTTTCTTCCAAGCTAAAAAGTCCAAGAACAGATTATACTCTAGTAACTCTTATAAATGGAATGAGCTATTTAGAATGGCAAGTTTTTAAAAAAATCAAAAATTAGATTTTTGAGTACAAGACATTATTTGGGTTCATCTAATAGTGCAAGAAATGGATTTTGTTCCTTTATTAAAAAGAAATGTCAAAAAGATGTCCAAGCTAAAAACTTCTAATAAGAGATATGTAGGAATTACTCAACCATATGATAGTGGAATAAGTACAAGATTAGAAGTTATATATGAAAATGGAAAAAAATAGTTGATTTAAAATATGATGAAATTTTTTTGCTGATGACAAAAAGATATAAAAAAACAAAACTTTACAAGAATTTTTATCGTCAAAGTAAACTTGAATCTATAGAATATAATCGTATTACAAATAAAAAGTTTTAGAACTTTTGTAAATACTCTTCGTAGAGAAGTTTTACGTTCACAATCACTTACAGAATTTCCAACTGATGCTATAAAAATTAGATATGCCTCATATAAAAGAAGCTTATGAAAAATTACTTATTTATAGCTGAAAAAAATTAAAAATATAAAATAAAATAATAAACTGCACCAAAAAAATCTTAAACCAAAGATTGAAGGTGCAGTTTTTTTATAAGATTATTTTTTTATACACTTAAATTTTTAATACAATGATAATGTTCCTTTTTTTCTTTTACATAATTAATTGCTTTGTTGAATAAATACTGACCTATGATTATCCATAGAAGACAGACAAAAAAATAAAAATCAATAATTTTTGAACTTGAAATTTCTTCTTTTCTAAATATGATAGATGTATCAGATGATTTCCAATTCCTAAAGGGAATAAGATATGAGAAAAAAATCCAATATTTGAAATAGTAAAAACATTTGAAAAATACTAATAATAGTATTTGTATTATCATATTTAACTGTCCTATTTTTCTTTTTTTACTTAGAATTAATGAACCAACTACTAAAGAAAATCCATACATTCCAGATATATGTTAACAACATAATCCCTATAATTTTTAAAAATTTATTCCTATACTTAAATTAAAAAAACAAATTTTGTAAACAATAAAACTATTATAATTTCTAGTATTTGAATAAGTAAAGTCGATAATATTTTTTTCCTAATAGCAAAAATTTGAAAAGGGAGTATGGACATAAATTTTAATTCTAAAGTTCCTTGAATATTCTCTGATCTAATCTCACTACAAATAGTATTGATAGCTGATAGAGAAATAATCCACATTATATAAGCTATTAAAACAAGTTCTCTAAAAATCAAAATCTTTAGAATAATACAAAGTATATTTATAACCTGATTTAGATAGAATTAAAAATGACAATATGGATATAAAAAAATTCCTATATCCATTAGAAAGCTAAATTTATAATTTTTGCAATAATTAGATTTGTTATTATTTCAGACTTAAAAAGCATTTAGATACTTTTTTCATTTTTTCCCTCCAACAATTCCAAATATTTAGCTGTTACTTCTTCTAAACTAAGATTGTTTTTGAAAATTCTCCTATTATTTCACCTTTGTTTATTACAATAAAGTTATCTACTACTTTGTAAAGAAAAATTAATATCATGTGATGAAATAATAATTTTATTACTATCATTTTTTTATAATTAGAAAATAATTTGAATTAGTTTTTCTTCATAGTAGATATCAAGTCCATTAGATGGCTCATCAAAAGCAAGCTAACTCAGGACTACTTAATAATGTATTTATTACTGCAACTATTTGTTTTTGACCTAGAGAAAGTTCACCATATTTTTTTATCTAGCAAATTGTCAATTTGAAAAAAATTTCCTTATTTTTCTAGTAAGTAATCTACTTCTTTTTAAACCTTCCTTTTAGAGCAGTGAAATAATAAAAATTTTTCTCTCACTGAAATATTCCAATAAAGATTTCTACTCCCATCAAACATAGTGCTGATTTTATCCATCGAAATTTTTATCATCTAATAAAATAGTTCCCGAATCAGCTGATATTAGACCTGATATAATTTTAATTAAAGTTGTTTTTCCAACTCCATTAGGACCAAGAAATGCAAAAAAATTTTTATTTTTCTTGAAGTGTAAAACTAATATTTTTTTAAAAACTTTAATATTTTTTTAAAAGATTTATTGATATTATTCAGCACTAGCATTTACTTCCCTCCTCATTTACTTTGAATATGTCTATATTCTACTCCTTATTTTATTTAGTTTTCAAGGATTTTTACTTTTTAAAAATAAAAATGTTTAATTTTTAATCTATTTGCTCTCACAAATTGACTTTTTTTGTTAATTTATGTTATGTTAAACTATAGTAATATGACAAAATTAAAAAAAGGAAGGCGAAAAGTTTATGAAAAAGAAAATTTTTTTGGCTTGTATTATCTTTAATGGCATTAGTTTTAGTTGCTTGTGGTGGAGAAAAAAAGGAAGAAGCTACTGAAGCTACTAACCCTAATAGTGAAATCTCAGGAAAAAAATTGTTATCTACACTTCTATGTATGAAGATATTATAGATAATGTTAAGGAAAAATTAGAAAAAGAATTTCCTAATTTAGAAGTTGAATTTTTTTCCAAGGTGGAACAGGAACTTTACAATCTAAAAATTATAGCTGAATTACAAGCTAACAAGTTAGGTTGCGATATGTTAATGGTTGCAGAACCATCTTATTCTCTAGAATTAAAAGAAAAAGGAATACTACATCCTTATCTTTCTAAAAATGCTGAAAAATCTAGCTTTTAGATTATGACAAAAGAAGGATATTGGTATCCAGTTCGTTTATTAAATATGGTTTTAGCATACAATCCTGACAAATATAAAAAGAAGATCTAGCTCTTTACATTTGAAGATTTTTGCTAAAAGAGAAGATTTAGCAGGAAAAAAATTTCTATACCTGATCCATTAAAATCTGGAACTGCATTAGCTGCTGTTTCTGCATTAGTAGATAAATATGGTGAAGAATATTTTCCAAAAATTTAGCTAAATTAAAAGTTGTTGTTGAATCTGGTTCAGTTGCTGTTACTAAATTAGAAACTGGTGAAGCTGCTGAAATTATGATACTTGAAGAATCTATTTTAAAGAAAAAGAGAAGAAGAAAATTCTACACTAGAAGTTATCTATCCAGAAGATGGGATAATTTCTATACCTAGTACAATAATGACTATTAAAGAAGATATGTCTGCAAATAAAAAAATATAAAAGCTGCTGAAGCTTTAACTGATTGGTTCTTATCTCCAGCTGGACAAGAAGCAATAGTAGCAGGTTGGATGCACTCTGTTTTAAAGAATCCTGAAAAAGCTCCTTATGATGCTAAAGCTACTGACGAAATCTTAAAAGCTGCTATGCCTATAAATTGGGAAAAACTTATAAAGACAGAGAAGAATTAAGAAAAATGTTTGAAAAATTTATAACTAAAAGCAAACTAAAGAGTTGTATAAAAATAGTTCATTACTAACTAGATTTTCTTAACAGATAAAAATTAAGAATTCGCTGCAAATTCGCTAAACTCACTTTGTTCAAACACAGCGAGATTTGCTCGGCTCATTCTATTTAATTTTTATCCTAAAATCTGGAATGTAATTCTCTTATTTTTTTATAACAATTGATTACTATAATATATAATAGGAAAGAGGAAAGTATGGTTGGTCATGGAGAATTGATATAAAATGGATAGTTATACTAGCAATAGTAGCTTTCCTGCTTATATTTGAAGTTTTTTTCCATTATTCTACTTATTAATAAAATCTTTATTTTCTGGCGGAAGTTTTTTTCTTTTGGAAGCATATAGAAGGGTTTATACCCTATGATTTAAAACTGGATAGCCTTAAAAAAATACTATGATAACCGCTGGATTTACTACAATTTTTGGTGTTGCTATTGCATTCCCTTTAGCATTTTTAGTGGGAAGAACAGATATGTATGGTAAAAAGTTTTTTTAGAACTTTATTTGTAGTTACCTATATGGTTCCTCCTTATGTTGGAGCTATGGCTTGGTTAAGACTATTAAATCCAAATGCAGGTGTTCTAAATAAATTTTTAATGAAAATATTTGGTTTAGGATCTGCTCCTTTTAATATCTATACAACCTCTGGAATTGTATGGGTATTAACATGTTTTTTCTATCCATATGCTTTTCATAACTATATCAAGAGCCATGGAAAAAATGGATCCATCTTTAGAAGAAGCGTCAAGAATTTCTGGTGCTTCTCCTTTAAAAACTTTATTTAAAGTTACAATTCCAATGATGACACCAAGTATAATAGCTGCTGGACTTTTAGTTTTTGTTGCTTCAGCTTCTGCTTATGGTATTCCTTCAATTATTGGAGCCCTAGGTCAAATTTATACTGTAACGATGCGTATAATAGACTTTGTTCATATTGGTTCAGAAGAAGGACTTACTGACGCAATGTCTCTTGCAGTATTTTTTTAATGTTGATATCTAATGTAATTTTTATATATATCAACTTTTGTTGTTGGAAAAAGACAATATATCACAATGAGTGGTAAATCTACAAGACCAAATATTGTAGAATTAGGAAAATGGAGATTGCCTATAACAATAATAATTTCTATTTTTCATTTTTGTAATAATTTTACCATTTATAACAGTTGCTATAACATCATTTACTGTTAATATGGGAAAACCTCTTACTTTCTCAAACTTATCTCTAAAAGCATGGGAAAAAGTTTTTCTCAAGAGCTTCTATCATAAGCTCAACAACAAATAGTTTCTTAACAGCAACTGCAGCTGCTTTCTTTTGGAATTTTAATTTCTTGTGTAATGGCATATCTATTACAAAGAACAAATGTAAAAAGGAAAAAGAATTCCTGATTTCTAATAACTTTAGGGTTCAGGTACACCAAGTGTAACAATAGCTTTAGCCCTTATAATTTCTATGAGTGGTAAATTTGGAATAAATATTTATAATACCTTAACAATAATGATAGTTGCTTTATATGATTAAATATATGTTAATGGGAATGAGAACTGTTGTTTTCAGCAATGAGCCAAGTTCATCCTTCACTTGAAGAGGCAGCTCAAATATCTGGAGCAAACTGGCTTCGTATGTTAAAAGATGTAACTTTACCTTTGATTGGTGCAAGTATTGTTGCAGGAATTTTTCTTAATATTTATGCCATCATTCTATGAATTGACAATGTCAACATTGCTTTATTCATCTAATACTAAGACTATAGGATATGAATTATATATCTATCAAACATATCATAGTCAACAAGTTGCAAGTGCATTGGCAACAGCTATTTTTACTATTTGTTATTTTAGTTAACTACATTTTAAGCAAATTAACTAAAGGACAATTTTCAATATAGAATGGGAGGAAAATATGGCTTCAGTAACAATAAAAGGAGTTACAAAATCTTTTGGAAAAGTAACTGTCTTACAAGAGTTTAATCAAAAAAATTTGAAGATGGAGAATTTATTACATTACTTTTATCTATCTGGTTGTGGAAAAACAACTATGCTTTAGATTTATTGCAGGTTTTGAAAAACCTAGCAGTGGGGGAAATTTATATAGGTGATAAACTAGTTTCAAGTGAAAAATGAATTTTTACCGCCTGAAAAAAAGAGGTATTGGAATGGTTTTTCCAATCTTATGCAGTATGGCCTCATATGAATGTGTTTGACAATATTGCTTATCCTCTAAAAATTCAAAAAAATTGCTAAGAATGAGATAGAAGAAAGAGTTAGTCAAGTACTAAAAATTGTGCACTTAGAACAATATAAAGATAGATTTCCATCTGAGTTATCAGGAGGACAACAACAAAGAGTTGCTTTAGGAAGAGCCTTAGTCGCTCAACCAGAAATTCTATTACTAGATGAACCTCTTTCAAATCTTGATGCAAAATTAAGAGAAGAAATGAGATATGAGATAAAAAGAAATAACTAAAAATTAAAAATAACTGTTATCTATGTAACTCATGATCAAATAGAAGCAATGACTATGAGTGATAGAATTGTTTTAATCAACAAAGGAGAAGTACAACAAGTTGCTCCTCCACAAGAAATATATTCTAATCCTAAAAAAATATGTTTGTTGCAAATTTTGTAGGTAAAGTTGACTTTATTAAAGGAAAAAGTTGAAGGAATAAAATCTTATTAGATAATAGTAATGGACAAACTCTTCCAAATACAAGTTCATTTAAAGAAAAAAAGTTGTTGTTGCAATTCGTCCAGAAAAATGCTATTCTTTCTGATGATGGTGAGATTACAGCTAAAGTTTATTCTAAATTTTATTTAGGTGATTGTAATGATTTAAGAGTTGATATTGGAAACGGAAATATCCTTAGAATAATTGCAAAGAGCCTCAACTTATAACACTTTAAATGAAGGTGATGAAGTAAAGGTAAAAAAATTTTTAGATTATTTTTGTCTTTGAAGATGATGGTAAAGACCAAATTAAGATTATGACATAATTTTTTTATAAATCATTAACATAAAATAACAATATATAGTGGTACGTGATAATCATATATACTATATATTGTTATTTTTTAAAAAAATGATAAAATGAATGGGGGAATTATAAAATATAATTTGAAAAGGTGTGTGTGTCATTTATGAAGAGAGTTATTAAAAAGAGACGGTTCTGTGGTGGAATTTAGTAAAGATAGAATTATTAATGCAATTAGCAAAACATTTATTCAAGCTTCCAGAGAGCCAAATATGAAGCTCATCGAAAAAAATTGCTACACAGGTTGAAGAGCTCTGAGTAAAGTTTTATCCGTAGAAGAAATACAAGATATAGTTGTTAAAAAGTTAATGGCTATCTTCTGAAAAGGATATTGCTATGTCTTATCAAAGTTATAGAACTCTAAAAAGCTGAAATTAGAGACAGAGAAAAAAAGGAATATACAGACAGATTAGTGAACTTGTAGATGCTTCTAATGAAAAACTACTATCTGAAAATGCAAAATAAAGATGCAAAGACTATTTCTGTTCAAAGAGATTTACTTGCAGGAATTTCTTCAAGAGATTATTATTTAAATAAAAATAGTTCCTGAGCATATAAAAATTAGCTCATATAAAAGGTGAAATTCACCTACATCGATTTAGATTATTTACTTTTTAGAGAAACTAACTGTGAACTTGTAAATATAGAAACTATGCTAAGAGGTGGATGCAATATAGGTAATGCTAAAAATGCTTGAACCTAATTCAGTTGATGTTGCAGTTGGTCATATAGTACAAATTATAGCTTCTGTTTCATCTAATACTTATGGTGGTTGTTCAATTCCATATTTAGATAGAGCTTTAGTTAGATATATAAAAGAAAACTTTTTAAGAAACACTTCTTAAGAGGTGCTAAATATATAGATGATTTAAAAAGAAGAAGAGATTGAAGAGTTAAAAAGGAAGATTTAGAATATTCTAATCAATTTATAAAAAAATAAATATCCTAAAAACTTATGAATATTCTGTTGATATGACAGAAGAATCTGTAAAACAAGCTATGCAAGGATTGGAATATGAAATCAATTCCCTTATCAACTGTAAATGGTCAAACTCCATTTACAACTGTTGGTATAGGAACTGAGACTTCTTGGGAAGGAAGACTTGTTCAAAAATATGTTTTTAAAAACAAGAATGGCTGGTTTTGGTGCTAAAAAAAGAAACAGCTATTTTCCCTAAAAATAGTTTATGCAATGTGTGAAGGTTTAAATTTAAATGAAGAAGATCCTAACTGGGATATTTCTCAACTTGCCTTTTGAATGTATGACAAAATCAATCTATCCTGATATTCTATTTATTACAGATGAACAATTAAAAAAATGAAACTGTTGTTTATCCCTATGGGATGTAGAGCTTTTCATCTCCTTGGAAAGATGAAAATGGTAAAGAAAAAAATATGCAGGAAGATTTAATATAGGAGCTACATCTATTAATTTACCAAGAATAGCTATTAAAAAAATCGTGGTGATGAAGAAGGATTTCTATAAAGAACTTGATAGAATTTTAGAAATTTGTAAAGATAACTGTCTATTTAGAGCAAAATATTTAGAAAATACTGTTGCAGAAATGGCTCCTATCCTTTGGATGTCTGGGAGCACTTGCTGAAAAAAATCAAAAAGATACAATCAAAGACTTTAATTTGGGGAGGTTATTCAACTGTTTCAATAGGATATATTGGACTTAGTGAAGTATCTCAACTATTGTATGGTAAAGATTTTTTCTGAATCAGAAGAAGTTTATGAAAAAAACTTTTTAATATATTAAAATATATGGCTGATAAAGTTCTTGAATACAAGCAAAAAAATATAATTTAGGTTTTGCACTATATGGAACTCCATCAGAATCTCTATGTGATAGATTTGCAAGAGTTGATAAACAAGAATTTGGAGATATAAAAGGAATAACAGATAAAGGTTATTACGATAACTCTTTCCATGTTTCTTCAAGAATAAATATGAGTCCTTTTGAAAAAAATTAAAAGCTCGAAGCTTTAGGGACATAAATATTCAGCAGGTGGGCATATAAGTTATATTGAAACTGATTCATTGACAAAAGAACTTTAGAAGCTATACCTGAAATTTTAAGAGTATGCCAAAGATGGTTGGAATTCATTATATGGGAATAAATCAACCTGTAGATAAATGCCATATCTGTGGATATAAAGGAGAATTTACTGCTACAAAAAGAAGGATTTACTTGTCCTCAATGTGGAAATCATGATAGTAATGAAATGAGTGTAATAAGGAGAGTCTGTGGTTACCTATCTCAGCCTAATGCTAGACCTTTTAACAAAGGTAAACAAGAGGAAATTATGCATAGAGTAAAACACAGTTAGAGAAATGAATTATTCAGGGAATAAAATACGCAGATATGATTAATGGAAAAAGGTATAAGAGTAAGTTTATTTGTAAGTGGTTGTACTCATTGCTTGTAAAAACTGTTTCAATGAGGAAACTTGGAAAGAAACTTATGGAAAAAAAGTTTTACTGAAAAAGAAGAAGATGAAATTATAGAATATTTTAAAAAATATGGAAAAACAATAAGGGGTCTTTCACTTTTAGGTGGAGACCCTACTTATCCCTAAAAATATCAAACCACTTTTTAAAATTTATTAAAAAAATTTAAAGAAAATCTTCCTGATAGAGATATTTGGATATGGAGTGGTTTTACTTGGGAAGAAATTTTAGAAGATGAAAATAGATTTTTCTCTTATAAAAGAATGTGATATTTTTGATAGATGGAAAAATATATAGATAATTTTAAAAGACTTAAATTTGAAATGGAGAGGTAGCTCTAATCAAAGAGTTATTGATATCAAAAGAGTTTAGAAACAAATAAAATTATTGAATATATTTAAAAAAACTGCACTAATTTTTAAAAATGGTGCAGTTTTTTTATTTTTAATTTTCTTTAGGTTTATCTATTTTTATAGAATATACTATATAGCAATGGTACAACAAATAAAATTAATAATGTTGCTACAGTCAAAACCAAATACTATTGTTATTGCCATATCTGAAAATAATGGATCAAACATCAATGGTATCATACCTAATACAGTTGTCCCTGCTGCAAGTATAACGGCTCTTATTCTACTTGCACTTGAATCTATAATAGCTTGAAATGGTTCTTTATTTAAAGTATAAATTTCATACCTTATCTGGTCTATTAAAAACAATACCACTTTTTATCATCATACCACTTAAACTTATAGTTCCAATAATTGCCATGAAGCCAAATGTTCTTCCTGTTATAAAAAGTCCTGGAAGTATACCTATAAAAAGATAGAGGTAAAACTCCAAAAAAATTATAAATGGATCTCTTAAATTTCCAAATAGAAGTACACAAGTCATAAAACATTATTATCAATTGTAATGGAATATAGGATATAATTTCTTCTGTATTTTTCTTGTTCGTAAAAATTCTCCGCTCCACTCTAATTTATATCCTTTTTGGTAGTTCTATTTTTACTTTCTTTTATAGCTTTAGCGAATTCTTTTCTAACAGCTTCAACTCTATAGCCATTTTTTTACATCTGCCTGTATTTGAATTGCTCTAAAACCATCTTTTTCTTATTATAATAGGATTTTTCCCAAACAAGATTTTTCTTTTTAATTAATTCTCTAAATGGAATACTCCTAGATCCTAAGCCCCATACAGGAACTTGACCTAAATTATTAATGTTAAATTCTCTACCATCATTTTTCTTTAAATAGAACAGGTATGTTTTCTTCTCCGTCTTTAAATGTACCTATTTTTTTATTCCATTAGTAGTTCTATTCAATGAAGTTGCAATATCTAGTGCTGTCACAAGACTTTCTCTTTCTTTTACCTTATCAATCTCAGGTTTTTATAACTAATTGTTTTTTTCTTTCCAATCTGTTTGAATATTTTTCCGCTCCATCAATATTCCTTAAAATATTTTTCAAATTTCTTAGAATATTCTCTTAATATATTTGAATCCTCTCCAACAATTCTAAGTTGTATAGGATATCTTGTAGGAATACCATTAGTATATTTTTCTTATTTCAACACGAGTATCAGGAAAAATTATTATCTACAAAGTCTTTTTACATCTTGTCCAATCTTATTAATATCTTCTAATTTCTCTACTGAAATTATCAGTTGAGATAAGGCTGTATTAGGTAGTTCAGGAATAGAAGAAATATAATATCTTGATGGAGAGCCTCCTATTGCAGAAGTTACTGATACTACTCCTTCTTGTTTTAAAACTTCACTTTCAACTACTTGATTAATTTTTATTGGTATATTCAATATCTGTTCCTTCAGGATTCCAAAGATTAATTACAAAAACCTTTTTTTATCTGAATCTGGGAAAAAAATGACAATGGAACTTTTATAAATAATAAAAAGTGAAAGAAAAATGCTCCAAGTAAAACAATCATTGAAAGTTTTTTATAGATTAATATTTTTTTCAAGTATGACTACAAACTTATTATGAAATAATTTTTCCTTTGTTATCTCCACCCTTAATATTATTTTCACTTAAATATATATCACAAAAATACTGTTGTTTGTGTAAGTGATATTATCCAGCTCAAGCCCAAAAGAAATAGCAACTACCCAAAATAAACTTTTTATATATTCACCAGCTGTTGTTGGCATCATATACATAGGTAAAAATGCAATTACTGCTATGAATGTTGCATCCCAATAATGGAATAGCTGTCTTTGCTGTTGGTTTAGTCAAAGCTGTATATTTACTATCTCCATTATCAAGTGAATCTAAAAACTCCATCAACCACAACTATTGAGTTATCAACAAGCATTCCCATTGCTATTATAAAAGCTCCTAAAGAAACTCTTTGTAAATCTATCTTCATAGCTAACATAGCAATTAGAGTTCCTAATATTGACAGTATAAGTCCACTTCCTATTATTAAACCACTTTTTATTCCCATAGTGATTAAAAAGTACTCCTACAACAACTACTACTGATTCAATTAAGTTTATTATAAATTGATTTATTGCTGTTGAAACAAGTTCAGGTTGATAATAGACTTTTCTATTTCTATACCATGAGGTAAGTCTTCTTTTAAAAGTTCTATTTACTTATTTCCTTTTCCTGTTTCAACCACATTTGTTCCACTAACAGGTGATAACATAAGTCCAATAGATTCTTTACCATTATATCTCATTTTAGTAGTATAAGGTTTAACTTCTGTTCTTCTGACTTCTGCAATATCTTTTAACAAGACTGTTGTTGGCTTCTGAATATTTAATACTGCTGGAGTAGAATAAATAACTAAATTTTCTATGTCTTCTATTGATTCAAAAACTTTGGTCAATATCAAATCTAAGATTTTTATCTCCATGTAAAACTGAATTAGCATAAGCTGGTATATTTTTGTCCTGTAAATGCTAAAAGCTATCATTTTTCATTTATACCAAGACTTGCTATTTTATCTCTATCTACTAAAAACTTCTATAACTGTATCACTATTACCAAATAAAGTTGTCTTTTGCTACTCCATCTGTTTTTCTAGCTCTTTTCTAATTTCTTTTGCATAATTGTAAAGTTCTTCTTTAGAGAAGCCTTCACTTGTTATTGCAAAAAAACATTCCATAGACATCTCCATAGTCATCAAGAACTACTGGTGGTAAAGCTCCTAAAGGTAGACTAGTTTTTTTACATCATTTATCTTTTTCTAACCACATCCCATTCTTGATCGACTTTTATCACTTGGAGTGCTTTCATCTATCTTTATATGTACTTCTGAATAACTAGCCTTTGACACACTATCAACATCTGCATTGGGTATTTTTTTCTCAATGCCATTTCTATCTTATCTGTAACCTCTTGCTCAACACTTTCAGGAGAAGCACCAGGATATAGAGTAACAACAATCGCTTCTTTAACCTTAAATTCAGGATCTTCAAGTTTTTCCTAAACGAAAATATGAAATAACTCCTGCAAGAGTCAAAACTAGTGTTGCAAAGAGTATAACTATTCTATTTTTTTATAGAATATTCTATAATTTTCATTTATTGCCTCCCAAAAAGTTTTTACTTTATCTCCATCTGCTAACTTACTTACACCTGCAACTATTACTTTATCTCCTGTTTTTAATCCTTTTACTACACTTATTTTTATCTGTTTCTCTCAATTCACCAAGTTCTATTGGAGTTTTAATAGCTTTTCCATCTTTAAATAAATATACATTTGAACCCTTTATCTTCAAAAAACGGCATTTATAGGAATTAAAATTTCTTCTTTTCCTTTATTTTTTTAACAGCTATAGTTACAGTTCCTGTTTGTCCTGATAAAAATTTATCATTTTCATTAAGTTCTGAAAAAGTGAATACCACAGGATAAGTTAAATTGATAGAATCAGGATTTTGAGCTATACTCTTTTATTTTTAGATTGTATATTTTATCTGATGTACTATCCTTAAAAGCTAATATTTTCAGCATTTTTAATATACTCTATATCCCTTACTGAAGCATTTACTGAAATATCAGTTATTTCATTTGAAATAAAAAGATACAACAGGAGCTCCTTCTGGGACAACAGTTCCCACATCAACTACTTTTTTTATCTATGTATCCATCATAAGGAGCTACTATCTTTTGTATCATTTAAAGTATTTCTAGCATTTTGAAGTCCTGCACTAGCCTCTTTAAAAGGTTGAAATAGCTACATTTCTTTGCATAAGTGCATTATCATAATCTTTTTAGCTAAAGCATCTCCTCTATATAATGTTTCTGCCCCTAGCAAATTGTTGTTCAGCATTTTTGTGCTACAGCTTTTGCAGCTTCATATTTTTTTAGAGAATGCATCTAAATTAACTTTGTAATCTGTATCGTCAATTATAGCAATTACTTGTCCCTTTTTACAAAAATCTCCACTTTCAAAATTTATACTTTTTTTATTTTTTTCCTGCATATTTAAATCCTAAAACTGTTTTCTGACTAGGAGAAATTTGTGCAGGAAATTCAATATTGAAAATTTTCATCTTGCATTGAATTTATTTCTTGAATTTTTACTGCTCTTATCATTTCTTCTTTTGCTTCCTTTTTACAAGCTGTAAAAAGAAAAAAATTAATAAAAACTAATATATACTTTTTTTCATAACAAAACCCCTACTTTTTCAATTAACATTTTTTTAATGTTTCTATTGAAACACTATATTTATACTCTGTTTTTTTAGTTTTATACTTTCTGCTTTTTTTCTAGTTCAGACATTGCTTTTAATAAGTCAGTATCTGTAGCACTTCCAACTTCAACTTCTAGTTCCTTTTGTTTAAATTTCTTTTTTGCTACATTATAATTTAAGTCTGCCAACTCTTTATCCTCTATACTTTTCTGAACATTATTATATGAATTTACTGCTGATATAATAGTATTCATTATTGCTTCTTCTCTTTGAATATATGCTGCTTCTGATTGTAACTTAGCTTTTTTTATATTCGTTTACATCTTTAAAATCCATTAAATAGTGATAAGAAACCTGTGATAGCTCCAAAAAGAATATTTTGAGGATTAAGATAACTTACACTTGTTCCTACAAGTCCAGCATCTAAACTAATTTGTGGTAAAAAAATCTACTCATTGCAATTTTTTTATCTTATCTTTACTAATTGCCACTAAATTATGATTGATTTTTATAACTTCACTATTGACAAGAGCATCGTAAACTACATCTTCAAGAGGAGGTAATTTATAAATGGTGTCTTCAGGAATAACTAATCTAAATTCAGCATACGGATCTAAAACCAATATCATTCATTAAATTCATCTTTGCTATTTTTTTAAATCTCTTTCATTATTCTTCAGAGCATTTTTCTTTTTGTTTAACCAAAAAGTTCTGTTTCTTCTTCTTGCCATTTTTAAAATACTACCTGTTTTTAAAGCTAATTTTGCATTTTTATTTAATTTTTGTGCATAGGCATATTCTTTTTCTAAAACATTTTTTTCACTTGCTAATGCCAAAGTATAATAATATTCACTTATAACTTTTAATTTTATCATCTTTTTTTGTTAAATTTTCTGTATAAAGACTGATGTTTTCTCCTTTTTCTCTTGCTGAATAGAGAAACCAAGTAGCTGGAACAAATATTGGAAGTTGTGCACTTAAGGCATAATTTGTAAAAATCTTTTATCCACCATTCTACTTGTAAGAGTAACAGGAAGTGAAGGTAAAGTTATTCCACCTAAAACTCCTATTGTTACATCAGGAGCTGGAATAGTTGCACTCATGTATCTATCTAATTCAGAGATTGAATACATAGCTGAAATTCTTGGCAAAAAAATTTCCAAAAAGAAATATTCTTATCAATTTTAGCTATTTGACTTTCTATTTCTTTTTAATTTTTATCTGAGTATTATTTTTTTCAAAGCTAAATCTACAGCTTCCTCTAAATCTATCATTCCTTCTTTTTTCTATTCTAAGTTTTTTCTGTACTTTCTTTTTTCTCTTAATCTACTTATCATATCATTATTTTCATTCTCAATATTTACTTTAGAACAAGATACTAATAAGATAAGTGACACAAAAATTAGACTACTTCTTATTTTCATTCTATCCCTCCATCCATATGACCGAACGGTCATTTATTGCTACTTCTATATTATAATACATTCTATAAAAATAATAAAAGAGAAAGATTGTTTTTATATGAAATTTTTCTTTTCTATCAGAAATAAAAAGTTGACTAAGTAAGTAGCCACTATATATAATTATTTTATAGTCTATTTAATTTTTAGAAGATAATTTTTAAATAAAAATTTTAATCATCAAATTAAAAATAAAAAGTTGACTAATTTAGTATGAATTTTTGTATAATTAAGAGGTAATGAGTAAATAAAAATTGGAGAAAAATGACTAAAGATTTACATGGAGGCAATATTTATAAATTTCAAAGAGAAGGTAAAAACGATATCTTAGATTATAGTTCTAATATAAATCCCTTTAGGAGTACCTCAAAAATTTATAGATATAGCAAAAAGAAAGCTTTGATAAATTAGTAAATTATCCAGATCCTTATTATATTGAATTAAGAAAAATAGCAGAATTTAATTCATTAGATTTAAGTAATATCATTGTTGGAAACGGAGCTACAGAAATCTTATTTTTTTGTATCTTAAGGCTTTTGAAAACCAAAAAAAGGTTTTAATACTTGCACCTTGCTTTGCTGAATATGAAAGAGCTTTTAAAATCTGTTTCAGCAGAGATAAATTATTTTTGAATTAAAAGAAAGTGATAATTTTTTTATCCTAACATTGAGAATTTAAAAAGAGAAATCGAAACTAATAGCTATGATTTATTACTTTTCTGTAATCCAAATAATCCAACAGGGCAATTTATCAAATTGGAAGACATAAAGAAAGTAGTAGAAGTTTGTGAAAAATAAAATACTAAAAATTTTTTTGTAGATGAAGCCTTTTATAGAATTCATAGAAAAATTGGCAAGAAAAAAACAGTTTCTTTATTTAAGAATAAAAAAATATTTTTTTATCATGAGAGCCTTCACAAAGTTTTTTTGCCATACCTGGACTTAGACTAGGTTATGGAATAGGTTTTGATGATGAGATTTTTAAATAAGATGTGGGAAGAAAAAAAGAACCATGGACTGTGAATACTTTTTGCAAATCTTGCAGGTCTTGTTATGCTTGATGATAAAGAATATATTGAAAAATCTGAAAAAGTGGATCTTAGAAGAAAAAGAAATTTATGTATAAAGAATTAAGTGAATTTCAATATCTAAAAGGCATATAAGACAGAATGTAATTTCATTTTATTAAAAATACAGAATATCAGTTCAGCAAGTTTTAAGAGATAAAAATGATAGAAAAAAATATACTGATAAGAGATGCTTCAAATTTTAAATTTTTAGATTATCATTTTATCAGACTTGCAATAAAAAGATAGAGAATCAAATATAAAAGTATTGGAAGCTTTAGCAGATATTATGGAGTATAGGGGATAAAATAATCATCGAAAAACAGTTAGAAGGAGGGAAAAATGAAAGCATTTATGCTTGCTGGTGTTAGTAGTGGTATTGGAAAGACAACTATATCTATGGCTTTGATGTCAGCCTTTGCCAATGTATCACCATTTAAGGTTGAGCTCGACTATATAGATCCAGGTTTCCACGAATTTATTACAAATAATAAAAAGTTATAATTTAGATCTCATATATGATGGGAGAACAAGGGCTAAGATATAGTTTCTATAAACACCATAAGGATATATCAATAGTCGAAGGTGTTATGGGGCTATATGATGGTATAGATAATTCCTTAGATAACAATAGCTCAGCACATGTAGCAAGATTCTTAGGTATACCTGTTATTTTTAGTTGTAGATGGTGTAGGGAAAAAGCACGAGTATAGCAGCACAAATTTTTAGGATATAAGATGCTTGACCCTAGAGTTAATATAGCGGGTGTTATAATAAATAAGGTTTCAAGTGAAAAACTTATGCTATATTTAAAGAAGCTATTGAAAAAAATACACTTCTGTTAAGTGTTTAGGGTTTTATAGAAAAATGAAGCCTTAAATATTTCAAGTAGACATTTAGGACTTTTACAAGCTGATGAAGTGGAAGATTTAAGAGATAAATTATTTATTCTAAAAAAATCTTGTTCTTAAAAAAATATAGATTTAGAAGCTTTGGAAAAAAATCGCTACTGAAGAAACTAGAACAATAAATATAGATAAAGATGAAATTGAATATCCTTTATACCTATCTTCTTTAAAAGATAAACATAAGGGAAAAAGTTATTGCTATAGCGAGAGATAGAGCTTTTTTCATTCTACTATAATGACAATATAGAATTTTTTTAGAATATATGGGATTTAGAATCACATATTTCTCACCTATAAAAAGATAAAAAAAGTTCCTGATTGTGATGCAATATATTTAGGAGGTGGCTATCCTGAAAAACTTTGCAAAAGAATTATCAAATAACAAAAGAAATGATAGAGTCAATTAAAGAAAATTATGAACAAGGTAAGAATATTCTAGCTGAATGTGGAGGCTTTTATGTATTTGAGCCATGCCATAGAGCAAAAAAAGATGAAACTCTTCATCAAATGTGTGGGCTTTGTTCCTTGCACTGTAATTATGAATAATAGATTAGATATCTCAAGATTTGGTTATATATCTATAAGAGATAAAAATGATATTGAAGTTGCTAAAGGACATGAGTTCCACTACTCAAAAATTAAAAACTGTATTAGAAGATACAAGAGAATTTAAAGCTGTAAAAAAGATGGAAGAAATTGGGAATGTATATTCCATGAAAAATATGTATGCTGGCTACCCACATATACACTTTTTTTGGAAGTTACAAATTATTAGAGGAGCTATTTTAATGAAGAAAGAACTTTCACCACCTTTTTAAAATTACAAATGATATACTTAATTTAGTATATGAAATTGGAGAGCTTTGTTGGAAAAAAATAAGTGCAGAGAAAGAATTTGAAAAATTTAACTTTAAGGAAAGAAAAATAGAATTAAAACAATTTATTCTTCTCTTGCCATAGAGCAAAATACTCTGACTCTTGAGCAAGTTACTGATGTAATAAATGGAAAAAAAGAGTTTTAGCTCCTCTTAAAGATATAAAAGAAGTTCAAAAATGCTTATGAAATATATGAAAGACTTGAGGAGCTCAATGAAAACTCAATGAAAGATTTATTGTTAGCACATAAAAATAATGACAAGTGAATTAATAAAAAGAAAGTGGAAGATTTAGAAGTAAAAATGCTGGAGTATATCAAGGTGATAAATTAATACATATGGGAACTTTACCAGAATATATTCCTGAACTAATAAATAATTTATTTTTTTGTGGCTTAAAAAAATAGCAAGGAACATCCTTTGATAAAAAGCAGCAGTTTTCCATTATGAGTTTGAATTTATTCATCCATTCCAAGATGGAAATGGCAGAATAGGAAGACTGTGGCATAGCTTGATTCTTTCTAAGTGGAAAAAGTTTTTTTGCTTGGTTACCAATAGAAAGTCTAGTACAAAAATATCAAAAAAAGAATATTATATAGCAATAAATAATTCAAATAAAGATGGTGAGTCCACAGAATTTATTTTTATTTATGTTAGAAATTATAAAAAGAAACTTTAATAGAATTAGTTGAAAAACAAAAAAATGACTGATAAAGTGATTGATAAAATGACTGATAAAAATAAAGAAAGAGTAAAATTACTTATGAAATATTTAGATCAGAATGATTCTATCGGCAATAAAAGAGGCACAAAAGCTTTGTTGGGGATCTCAGAAGCTACAGCAAGAAGATTTTTTAAATAGTTTAGTCAAAGAAAATCTTTTAGTGGCTGTTGGAGAATACAAAAGCAAGAAAATATATAAAAAAATAATAAAAAGAATGAAATGGAGTGATGACGATGAGTTATATAAAAGTACCGGGAGATATAGAAAAAGAAGTTTTGAAATTATTGAAGAAGAATTAGGAGATAAAGCGAAAAATTCTCTGAAAGTGAAATGCCTATAGTTAAAAAGAATAATTCACACTTCAGCAGATTTTTGAATATGCTGATTTAATAGAATTTCAAAAATAATGCTATAGAAAGTGGATTAAAAGCTTTTAGAAAAAGGTTGCAAAATTTATTGTGATACAAATATGATAGTGAATGGGCTTAGTAAACCTGCCTTATCTAAATATAACTGTTCTGCTTTATTGTTTAGTTTCTGATAAAGAAGTAATTGAAGAGGCTAAAAAGAAGGACTTACTCGTTCAATAGTTGGAATGAGAAAAAGCAGGAAAAGACCCTGAAACAAAAAAATATTTATTTTTAGGAAATGCACCTACTGCACTATATCAATTAAAAAGAAATGATAGAAAATGGTGAGATAGAAAAACCTGCCTTAGTTATAGGAGTTCCTGTTGGTTTTTGTTGGTGCAGCAGAATCAAAAGAAGAATTCAAAAAAATTAGGTATTCCATATATCACAATAAATGGTAGAAAGGGAGGAAGCACAATAGGTGTTGCTATACTTCATGGAATTATCTACCAAATATATAAAAAGAGAAGGTTTTCACGCATAAACTCCTATAAATTAAAGGAGAAAAATGAAAAATAATTAGTAAATTTAAAGATTTTTTTACGATTATAAAGTAACAAAATATGGAGTAGATGAAAAATTAATTTACAATAGAAAAACTTGATTATGACTACTATAAGATGAAATTTCAATACCTAAATCTACATAAAATATTCCTGAAAAAAGTTTCAGTAGAAGATTTTGATAATATTTTTAAAAGAACATATTAAATTCTTCGATAAAAACTAATCACAACAAGATACTTATTGTTGGAGAAAAAAATAGTACATTTATTTTTTTACAGAAGATGGTGTGTATACTCATTTTGACATAAAAAAATCCTAAAGATATAGGTGGAGAAACTATATACAAATACTGGGCTTATTATGATGATACAAAAGAAATTACTTTTTAATGATGGAAAAAAATTGAGATTCATATAACTTTTTAACGAATTATGGAATGATTTTTTTAATTATGATAGAAAAAGATTTCTATCATATCTAAATATTTCAAAAGAGGAAGTTCTTTTTAATGAGCCAATAATTTTTAGTAGAATATATTGGTGGTATTGATAGAAAAATTGCAAGATATGATAATTCAGTATATAAATTTACTTATAATCCTAATTTATCACAGATGGGAGTATATATTGATGAAGATTTTATATGGCAAAAGTCTAGTTGAATTTTTATCAAATAAAAGAAGTGAAAAAGAAATTTCCCCTGAAGTTTCTAATGAAAATAAAATTCTAAGTAAAGGTTTTTGATTTAAAGACTTCATTTAGACCTAATATGAAAAAAAGAAACATAAGGGGGATATATGAAGATAATTAGTAAATTTAAAGATTTTTTTATGACTATAAAGTTGCAAAATATGGAATGGATGAGAAATTAGTTTATACTAGAAAAACTTATTGTGAATACTTCGAAAGTTTTGTTATAGATGTTTATACAGGCTCAGATGATAGAATTTCAGAAGAAAAATTTTAATAAAAATTTAAAAAGAGAACTTTGAATATTTTAAGGGAATTAATTTTTCATAAAATACTTATTCTTGGAGAGAAATTAATACATTTATTTTTCACTGAAAATGGTGTATATACTCATTTTGATGCAAAAAAACTTGATGTTTCAAAAGGAACATATCAAAGTTACTATTCAAAAAGAAATTACTTTTTAATGATGGAAGAAATTTTTGAGATTACCACAGATTTTTGGATATACATGGGATAAACTATTTTTCTTATGATAGAAAAAAACTATTTTCTTCTATGAAAATAGATAAAAGTGATATTATTTTTAAATGAACCTATGCTTTTTAATAGAATATTTTGGTGAGTCTTATGATAAAAATTTAAAAATATCATCGTTCTCTGTATAAATTTACTTATAACCCAAATTTATCTCAAATGGGAGTATACATTGATGAAGATTTTGTCTGGCAAAGTTTAGTTGAGTTTTTATCTAATAAAAAGAAGTGAAAAAGAAATTTCCCCTGAAGTTTCTAATGAAAATAAAATACTTAGTAAAGGTTTTTGATTTAAAAGACTTCATTTAGACCTAATATGAAGAAGAAACATAAGGGGGATAGATGAGGATAATTAGTAAATTTAAAGATTTTTATGACTATAAAGTAGCAAAATATGGTGTAGATGAAAAATTAGTTTATACTAGAAAAAAACTTATTGTGAATATTTTTCAAGTTTTGATTGGAAATATAAGTGATATAATTATAGATTATCGAATATCAGAAGATGATTTTTAATAAAAATTTAAAAGATGATATAAAACCCTATAGATGAAAAAAATATTCATAAAAATACTTTTTATCGGAGAAAAACTAATACATCTATTTTCTACTGAAAATGGTGTATATACTCATTTTGATATAAAAAAATGAAAATGATTTAAGAAAGTTAATTGACTTTCAATATAAAAAAAGAAATTACTTTTTAAAAATGGAAAGAAGTTTAATATTTTTCAGTAAATTTGGAAATGATTGGGACAATTTATTATCTTTTAATCGAAAAAAATTAATCACTTATGACATAGATAAAGATGATATTATTTTTAAATGAACCTATGCTTTTAATAGAGCTTATTGGTAAATCTAAAAGTAGTAGATATCTTTATATTTATAAATTTACTTACAATCCTGTTTTTATCAAAATTAGGAGTATATATTGATGAAGATTTTTATCTGGCAAAAGTTTAGTTGAATTTTTATCTAATAAGAGAAGTGAAAAAGAAATTTCCCTGAAGTTTCTAATGAAAATAAAATTCTAAGTAAAGGTTTTGATTTAAAAAAACTTCATTTAGACCTAATATGAAAAAAAGAAAAAAATAATAGAGAGAGATTAAAATGGAAGAAAAAAAGAACTAAAAAAACGGTTATACAACAGGAACTTGTGCAACAGCAGCAGTGAAAAGTTGCTTTGGAAGCACTTGTCTATGGTAAAAAAAAGCTAGTGAAGTTGATATAACTACATTGAATTATAAAACATTAAAAGATACCCGTACAAAAAAATTGAGAGTTAGAAATAATTTTGCAAGTTGTGCCATACAAAAAAATATGCAGGAGATGACCCAGATGTTACTGATGGAATAAGTATTTGTGCTAAGGTACAATTAGTAAAAAGAACTCCCAAAAGTTGACAGAGGAGCCTATTATGATAACTGTGTAATTATTGGTGGTAGAGGAGTTGGACTTGTAACAAAAAAAGGTTTACAAATAGCAGTAGGAAAATCTGCAATAAATCCTGAGCCACAAAAAAATGATAACTTCTGTTGTTAAATGAAATTTTTAGATGGCAGTGATGAAAAGGCTATAATAACAATCTATATTCCAGAGGGTAGAGCCAAGGCACTAAAAAAACATATAATCCTAAAATGGGAGTTATAGGTGGAATATCAGTTTTAGGTACAACTGGAATAGTTAAGGCTATGAGTGAAGATGCCTTAAAAAAATCTATGTTTGCTGAGCTTAAAGTTATGAGAGAAGATAAAAATAGAGATTGGGTTATCTTTGCCTTTGGAAACTATGGAGAAAAGACATTGTGAAAAAAATTGGACTAGATACTGAACAGATGATTATTATAAGCAACTTTGTTGGTTTTATGATAGAAGCTGCTGTGAAGTTAGAGTTTTAAAAAAATAATAATGTTAGGACATATTGCAAAAAGCAATTAAAAGTTGCAGGTGGTATTTTTTTAACACTCATAGTAGAGTTGCTGATGGTAGAATGGAAACTATGGCTTCTTGTGCTTTTTCTTGTTGATGAAAAACCTGAAATAATCAGAAAAAAATTCTTTTTTTCAAATACTATTGAAGAAGCCTGTGACTATATTGAAAAATAATGAAATTTATCATCTAATTGCAAATAGAGTTGCCTTTTAAAATGCAAGAATATGCAAGAGCCGATATAGAGGTGTCGGCTGCAATATTCTCATTCAAAGGAGAGACTATTGGAGAAAGTGATAACTATCAAAGAATGGTTGGTGAATGTGGTGCAATCAAATAAAAATAAATGTGGTTGGTTTAGGATCTGGAAATATAAAAATATCTTTCTACAGCTGGTATTGAATGTATAAAAAGAAGCAGAAATTATAGTTGGTAGCACAAGACAACTTTCAGATTTAAAAAGCTATTATCTCTGAGAAACAAGAAATATATACTTTTAGGAAAATTAACTGAACTTATAGCTTATTTAAAAGAAAATATAGAAAGAAAAAAATAACAATTATAGTTTCAGGGGATACAGGTTATTATAGTTTAGTTCCTTATCTATCAAAAGAAATTTATCTAAGGATATTTTTAAATATCATACCTAATATCTCATCTTATCAATACCTATTTTTCAAAATTAGGTGAAAAATTGGCAAAAACTTTTAGATTAGCAAGTGTACATGGTAGAGAATTTGACTATGTTAAAAAAATATAGATGATAAGGATATTGCTGGTTTAGTTTTACTTACAGATGATATCCAAAAATCCTTATGAGGTTTCTAAAAAAATCTATATAACAATGGAATTAGAAATTTAACTGTTATAGTTGGAGAAAAATTTATCTTATGATAATGAAAAAAATAACTATTTTAGAAATTGAGGATTATGAAAAAGTTAAATAGAAAATTTGATATGAATGTTCTAGTTTTAAAGAAAAGGAGAAAACTATGGAAAAATAAGCTAAAAAAATAATATTTTTTTGGATAGAAACACAGTAGGATCTTTTGAATTAAAAAGAAATATTCTCAAAAATATGGAGAATATACTGAGTTTAATCTTACAAATGATGATGATGTCGCTAGTTACTTAAAAAGACTATGATGTTGTTATTCTAAATAGAATTAGACTAGGTAAAAAGAATTTGAACAAAGCACCTCATTTAAAACTAGTTCTATTAACTGGAACAGGCTTTTAACCATATAGATTTAGTTGCTGCCAAAGAACATGGAGTATCTATTGCCAATGTTGCTGGCTATTCAACTAATTCAGTATCTCAATTGACTATGACATTTCTGTTAAATGAATTAACTAAGGTAGAAAAAAATTAAGTCAAAAAGTAAAAGAAAAAAAAATGGAATGAGCTTTCTATCAATATGGATAACTACTATCATGTAGATACTGAAGATAAAATTTTTAGGTATCTTAGGTTATGGAAATATTGGACAAAAAAAGTAGCTGAATATGCTAAAAGTTTTTGGAATGAAAGTTATGGTTGCTAAAATTCCTGGAAGAAAGTATACAGATAATTCAGATAATAGATATGATTTAGATGAAGTCTTAGAAAAAAATGTGATATATTCTCTATTCATGCACCATTGACTGATTTAACAAAAGATTTAATAAATTTGGATAGAATGAAAAAAATGAAGAAATCAGCAATAATTTTTAAATCTAGGAAGAGGCCCTATAATAAATGAAGATAGACTTATACTATGCTTTTGAAGAATAATATAATTGCCTCAGCTGCAACTGATGTTATGACAACAGAGCCTCCTAAAAATGATTGTAAATTACTTGAACTAGATAATTTTACAGTGACACCTCACTTGGCTTTGGAAATCACAAAAAAAGTTTAGAAAGACTTTTTTGCAGCGATAGAAAATAATCTTAATTTATTTTTTTAGAAAATAAATTAGTAGGTGTAGAAAGTAAATAGTTTTTTTAATAAAGAAAAGGATAAATATGCACATATATGATAAAAGAGTTTACTCAAACTGAGTTACCTATGACGAAACAAGAAATAAGAGCAATTTCTATTGCTAAACTTATGTTAAAAACCAAATTCAATTTTAATAGATGTTGGAGCAGGAACTGGAACAATAGGAATAGAAGCAGCAACTTATATTCCACAAGGAAAAGTCTATGCAATAGAAAAGGAAGAAAAAGGTTTAGATACTATAAAAGCTAAATGCTGAAAAAAATTTAATCTTGATAACTTTGAATTAATTCATGGTAAAGCACCTGATGCCATTCCAAATATTGCTTATGACAGAATGTTTATCGGTGGTTCAACTGGAGGATTGGAAGAAATTATAAATCACTTCTTAACTTATGCAAAAAGATGAAGCCATACTAGTTATCAATTGTATTACTCTTGAAACTCAATCTAAATCTTTAGAAATACTAAAAGAAAAAAAGGTTTTTAAAGATATCGAAATTATAACAGTTACTGTTGGTAGAGCAAAAAGAGTTGGGACCTTTATACTATGATGTTTGGTGAAAAATCCTATTTGTATAATTAAGGTTATCAAAAAGAAATAAGTAAAACTTGTTGATTTTTTTAGAATTATATTTAATTTTTTTAAGGAATATATTCCTTAAATTTATAAAAAAATAAAAAGTTTATGGATTTTATTCCAAAAAAATGGAGGTCAATAAAATATGGAAATCATATTACTTATTTTTTTAAACTACTTGGATTTTTTTAATTCCTGAGAAAAAAATTTTTTTATATAGCTGATAAATGGACAATAGAATTACCAGACAAATGGGATACAACTTCCAAAGAGATTGAACTTGATGTGGAAAGTGATAATCATCCTATTATTCAAACTATATTTTTTTCAACCAGGTAGCTATTTAAATATAAAAAGCTTATTATCTTGATATTTCTAAAGATGATATATATGAAAAAGTGGAAGCTGATATTCCAGATGTAATAGCAGTATTTGAAAAAATATAATTAGTAAAATAGAAAAATAAGAAAGAATATCATATCCCAAATTATAGAAGTTCAAAATTTAAATCTTATGAATACACTTATAATGAATATGATAAGAACTTTTATGCAATTACAACAGGTATTTTTTTATGAAAGGACGCTTATTAAAAATTGATGTATCATCTACAATAGAAAAAAAGAGGTAAAAACAGCAATATCTTATTTACTTAGTATAAAAGAAGCAGACCCAAAAAAAAGACAGCATTTCTTAAGAAGGTCGATAGTTATAGAAAACGTGCGTAAAAAAATTTTTTTAAAAAGGAGAGATAATGAATAATAAATTTTTATGGTGTAGGTGTTGGAGTTGGAGATCCTGAAGAAATCACTATAAAAGCGATAAACACCTTTAAAAAACTAGATGTAGTAATATTACCAGAAGCTAAAAAAAGATGACGGTAGTGTTGCTTATGAAATTGCAAAAACAATATATGAAAGAAGATGTTGAAAAAGTTTTTGTTGAATTTCCTATGCTAAAATCTCTTGAAGATAGAGAAAATGCAAGAAAAAGAAAAATGCTAAGATAGTTCAAAAAAACTTTTAGACGAAGGAAAGAATGTTGGTTTCTTAACTATTGGAGATACTATGACATATAGTACTTATGTCTATATTTTTGGAACATCTCCCTGAAAAAAATATCTTGTTGAAACAGTTCCAGGAGTTTCATCATTCGTTGATATGGCTTCAAGATTTAATTTCCCACTTATGATAGGAGATGAAACTTTTAAAAAGTTGTATCACTTAACAAAAAAAGACTAATATTGAATTTGAATTAGAAAATAATGATAATATAGTTTTTTTATGAAAGTTAGTAGAAACTTTGAAAAACTTAAAACAAGCATTAATAAAAAAACTGGAAATATAGATAAAATTATTATGGTTTCAAATTGTGGAAAAAGAAAGTCAAAAAAAGTTTATTATGACATAAAAAGATTTAACAGAAGATGATATTCCATATTTTACAACTCTAATTGTAAAAAAAAGGTGGATTTGAAAAAAATGGAGAAAATTTAGTATATAAGGAGAAGCCATATTATGAAAAAAACTATTAGCTATATTATTTTTTTAATTATTGCAGTTCAAGGTATTGCTGAAACAGTAGTTAAAAGGAACTTATGAAACTAAAAAGAAAAAAAGATACGTTGAGTTAACTCAAACGTTAGAGAAAAGAAATATTCTTAAATTATACTCTACCAGATAATAAAAAAAGAAATTGTAACTTATAGAGATGATGACTATGATATTTTTAGTAAATAAGAATGATTTATTAGAAGTTTATAATAGAGGAAGAAAAGAACCAATAGAGGATATTAAAAGAAATAAGATATCATATAAAGATAAAAAAATTTGATTACATCCATAATGAATTTTTGCTGAATTAATTGAAAATAATAAAGCTGTTGTCTATGATAGAAAAAAATGAAAAAGAAATAAATTATCTTATAAAAAGTGAAATATAGTAATGCAATTTTACTATGATAATGGGGGCGGTTCTCTTTATAATGGATATAAATTTTTATAAAGATAAAGAATGGACAGAACCAGTGTTAAAATTTAATATAATTACCAAATTTGGAATTGCACTACATCATAGTTTAGGTGATAATCCCATATAATAGAGAATTAACTGAAAAAGAAAAAAAGAAAGAATAGAAAAAAATATGATGAAAAAAATTTAATGAGAAAAAGAATTATATCAAAGAGCTATGCAAACACCAGATGTGACTCAAAGTTTTAGTTACTAAAATTAATTTTATAAAATAATGAAGAAAAGGATTTTAAAATGGAAAAAAATATAAAGAAAAAAAGTTTACTTTATAGGAGCAGGACCTGGTGACCCTGAATTAATAACTATAAAAGGACAAAGAATTGTTAAAGAAGCCGATGTTATTATTTATGCAGGTTCATTAGTTCCAAAAAGAAGTTATTGACTGCCATAAAGAAGGAGCCAAAAATTTACAACTCAGCATCTATGTCTTTGGATGAAGTTATAGATGTTACTGTGAAAAGCTATAAAAAGCTAACAAAAAAAGTGGCGAGAGTTCATACAGGAGACCCAGCAATCTATGGTGCACATAGAGAACAAATGGATATGCTAGATGAATATGGAATAGAATATGAAGTTATTCCAGGTGTAAGTTCATTTTTAGCATCTGCTGCTGCTTTGAAAAAAAGAATTTACATTACCTACTGTTTCTCAAACAGTAATATGTACAAGAATAGAAGGAAGAACTCCTGTTCCTGAAAAAGAAAGCTTAGAAAGTTTAGCAAAAACATAGAGCATCTATGGCAATATTCTTATCAGTTCATATGATAGATAAAGTTGTTGAAACTCTAGCTACTTCTTATCCTATGACAACACCTGTGGCAGTTGTTCAAAGAGCTAGCTGGCCTGATCAAAAAAATAGTTTTAGGTACTCTTGAAACTATTGAACAAAAAAAGTTAAAGAAGCAGGAATAAATAAAACTGCACAAATATTAGTTGGAGATTTTTTTAGGTGATGAATACGAAAAAAATCTAAACTATATGATAAATATTTTACACATGAATACAGAGAAGCTGTAAAAAAAATAAAGATCTGGAGGTATTTTTTTATGAAATACAATGATTTAATACCAGAGTTAGTAGTTTCTAATATCAATATATCAAGAGATTTTTTTATGTAAATATATTAGGCTTTAAAGTTGAATATGAAAGAGAAGAGGACAAATTTATATTTTTTTGTCACTTGGAAATATCCAATTAATGTTAGAAGAAGGTTCTGAAGAGGAATTATCTCAAATGGAATATCCTTTTGGAAAAAGGAATTAATTTTACATTTGGTGTCAATAATGTTGATGAACTTTATTCAAAAATTTAAAATAAAAAAAGAATTTATTAAAAAGAGATATTGAGATAAGAGAATTTAGAGTTAATGATGAAATTATTTATTAAATAGTGCAAGAACACTCGTGACTCTAGCACTCGTAGGGTGTTAGTCATGAGACATGTACTCGTAGGGTATGAATTGCACGAAAATTTTAGTAAGCATATAGGGAAACTTGTATGTAGACACGGAGCAAAAACCGTGCAACAAAGAAACTGAATTGCTGGGAACTCTTAAAGCTAGTATAACCACAACATAGTAATCCTACTCCTTAACAGGTTAAGGAGATGGAGGCAGGTGTGATGGTGGCGAAAGCAGAAAAAATATACTAGATGGTGCAAGGTTAAATCCTAAACATTATGATAATAGACAATCAGCAGCTAAGCCTGAAAAGGAAAGTTCAACGACTATCCCTCGTGAGGGAGTACAATACAAGCGATTGGTATTGGAAGTGGTTTCGCCTAAGGTGTTGAGATACACTATGGATAAGATATAGTCTGTGCTTTGTTAGAGATAATAAGAAGTTCATAAGAGAACTGCATAAGTAGTAGCGCACTTATGTGAACGACGCTTCCCACTGTTGTGGGGTTTTAAAAACTTTAAAAATATTTAAAAATAAATAAAAAACATTACTTTTTAATGGATAAAATGTAGAATATATGGTATAATATCTCTGATGAAAAGGAGGTGATTATATATGTATTTAACATTAAAACAACAAGTAAAAACATCTTAGCAAAAAGAGTTTAGAAATTTAAAATATTTGTGCCATATAGCTAAGAATTTAAAGAATCAAGCTATATATAATGTTAGACAGCACTATTTTTTAAAAAAATAAAAAAAGTATTTAAGCTATAATGAAAACTATAAAATGCTTAAAAAAATAGTGAGAATTACAAGAAGTTAAATTCTAATATGGCTCAACAAATTTTAAAAAGAAGTAGATGAAAGTTTTTAAATCATTCTTTGCACTTTTTAAAACTTGCTAAGAATGGTCAATATAATGGTAAAATAAAATTACCTAATTATCTTGATAAAGATGGTTTTACTACTCTTGTTATAGGTTTTGTTAGATTAAAAGATGATATGCTGATAGTTCCTTATTCAAATTCTTTTTAAGAAAACTCATCAGGACGTTAAAGTTAAGCTACCATCAGTATTAAAAGACAAGAAGATAAAAAGAAATTAGAATAATACCAAAACAACGTTCTAGGTACTTTGAAATTCAATATACTTATGAGATAGAAGAACTTCAAAGGGAATTAAATAAAGAAAATGTACTAGGAATTGATTTAGGTATAGACAATCTATGTACTTGTGTTACAAATACTGGAGTTTCATTCATAATAGATGGTAGAAAATTAAAATCAATAAATCAATACTATAATAAGATAAATGCAAAAATTACAAAGTATAAAAAGATAAGCAAAAGATTGAGTGCACAACATTAAGACAAAAAGAGAATAACTAGAAAGAGAAATAATCGTATAAATGATTATCTTTCAAAAGCAGCAAGAACAATTGTAAATTATTGTCTTAATAATGATATAGGAAAACTAGTTCTAGGATATAATGAAGATTTTCAAAGGAAATCAAATATTGGAAGTATAAATAATCAGAACTTTGTAAATATACCATATGGAAAATTAAGAGATAAATTAATATATCTATGTAAACTATATGGAATAGAATTTAAACTACAAGAAGAGAGTTATACATCAAAAAGCAAGTTTCTTTGATGGAGATGAAATTCCAATATATGATAAAGAAAATCTACAAGAATATGTATTCAGTGGAAAAAAAGAATAAAAAAAGAGGACTATATCAAACAAGCGCAGGTAAACTTATAAATGCAGATTGTAATGGAGCATTAAATATTCTAAGAAAAAAAGTAAAGTTGTGGACTTAAGTGTCCTATACAATAGGGGTGAGCTGAACACACCTAAAAGAATAAGGGTAGTGTAAAGCTATCAAACTTCTTAGAAAATTTTTTTAAAGATTTTTAAAGATTTTTGAAACCCTGCAACTCTAGCACTCGTAGAGTGTCAGTCGTGGGAGGTTCAGTAGAATATCAGAATAGTATTGATATAGTTGAAAGATAGTTTTATAAAAATTTACATCGTATTTTTTTAAAACAAAAAAATCAGACGTAAAAATTTTACGTCGCATTTATGACTGATTTCTAATTGAGAAACTTTTTTTATAATAGAGGTAAAAATGAAAAACATTAAATAAAAAAACTTGGCAATATGAAAAAAACATGGTATTGATGGAGAAGTAGAGCTATTTGGAGTAAATATCTTTTGATTATAAATGGGAAAAATACTAATACTGCTATTTTAGATCCAAAATACAATAACGAATATGATTTTCATGTCTACAAAGTTATTATAGATGGAAAAGAACATGAGTTTGCAGCAGGAGAAGTTAGTAATAATGTTTGGTGCTTTTTATCTACCTAAGGAGTAGCTATGAAAAGAAAATTTATCAATGTTACAAAAGAATATATAGAAAACTTAGCTCCTACAGATTTTTTTGTGTTGAACTTATTCAACCTGCTTGGGAGACAGTGAATATTTATGGAAGTTATGAGGAATATGAAGAGTCATTAAAACCTTATACAACTGAACAAAGATACTTGCTTGCAATGCATTGGCTTGGAGCAGAAGTTGATAATGGAGGTTTTCAACAATTTTTTTAGGTAACTCTACAGGTATCGTTTGGGAAGATGCATATAAAGGATATCAAGCTATTGGCTCAGAAAAAAATTAGCTTATTTGATTGAAGAACTAATAAAAAGTTTATGGCAGAAATATCCCTTTTGATAGAGAAGAAAGAGGAAATATATTAGAAAGTTTTAGTCAAGAAAAAAATTGGCAGAAATAGATGCAATTACAGATCTATATTATGAAATTGAAGAGCCTGAATGGAGAAAAAGTTACTCTTTGGGTAAAAGCTAACAGTGAAAAAAATTTTTTTATTCAAGCTGAAATAAATGATTATAGTAGATAAACATATACTTTAGACTAGGGAAGATATCATGAAGAATAAAAATTGAAGAAAGTTATAATAAATGTCTTAATCTTTTTCAAAGAGGGTAAAAAGAGATACTGAAGAATACAGAAAAGAACTTGAAAATGTAATAGAGTTAGCTAAAGACAATAATGAATTTAAACTTTGTTATTTCAATGCTAAATTTAGATTAGCTCAATTCTATAATGAAAAAAACATAAGTATGATTTATCTAAAAAAACATTTTTTTAGAATTAATTAATGATAAAAAAATATGGAAGAGTTTAAGTTAGATGCAATAATGCATCATGCTTACAATCTAAGAATTCTAAAAAAATATGATGAAGCTACTTTTTGGTATGAGAAATTATCTGAACTTTCAACTTCAAAAATATTATGATGAAGTTGTTTTTAGAAGGTTTAGCTAAATGTGCTACTATGGTTAATGATTTAGAAAAAGAAAGAGAAAACTATCGTATCTTACTTTCGAGTTGTTTAAATAAAGAAGATTTTTAAAGGCTTAGCTGAAAAAAATTCTCAATTTAAAAAGTCAGTTATTGAGTACAGTAGACCAAAAACAAAAAAAGAAAAAAATAAATACTGAAATTATTTACTTAAATAATGACCTAGATACTGCATACTACAAACTAATAGATCTAAAAAAATGAAAATAGCCAAAAAGTTATTTTAATGAAAAAAATATGAAGATTGTAGAAAAGAAGTACAAACTATATTTCAATTCTTGAGTACAGTATAAGCGATATGCAAGACTATGCTATTACAAATGCTAATATGCTTTTAGGAAAAAAACTTATTTTTGAAGAAGCTAACTTTGAAAAAAAGCAAGAGAATATTTTTGAACCTATTGCTAATACTCCTAAAGAAGATAAATATTATAAATATATGATTAGTGATATACATGCTGCTAGAAATTTTTTTAGCAAAGATGAAATAAAAAAATAAACCCTTATTATTGCTTTTTATCATAAATATGCTATACTAAAAAAATAAAAAGTGTATCATTTGATAGATAAGGGAAATTATGAGTAAATCTATAGAAGAAAAAAATTAAGAATACTAAGTGATGCTGCCAAAATATGATGTTTCATGTTCATCAAGTGGAAGCAGTAGAAAAAAATACAAATAATGGTTTAGGAAATGCTGCTATAAATGGTATATGCCATTCATGGTCAGCAGATGGAAGATGTATTTCTTTACTTAAAAATACTTATGACAAATTATTGCATATATGATTGTAAATACTGTATCAATCGCAAAAGATAATGATATTGAAAGAGCGATACTAAGTCCTGATGAAATTGTAAAATTAACTATAAATTTCTATAGAAGAAATTATATTGAAGGACTTTTTCTAAGTTCAGGAATAATAAAAAGTGCAGACTATACAATGGAGTTAATGATTGCTGTAGCAAAAAAACTTAGACTGGAAGAAAAAAATTTAATGGCTATATCCATATGAAAGTAATCCCAGGAGCTAGTAGACAGCTTATTAATGAAATTGGACTGTATGTAGATAGAGTTTCAGTAAATATTGAATTTGCAGAAAATACTGCTCTTAAACTTCTTGCACCTGATAAGAAAGCCACTGATATTTCTACATCAATGGGACTTATTCGTAAAAAAATATGATTGAAAATGCAGAAGATAAAAAGATTTTTTTAAAAAGCACCCCTTCTTTTTATTCCAGCAGGTCAGACAACACAAAATGATAATAGGGGCTAGTGGAGAAAGTGATTATGCAATACTTGCTAGAAGTGAAAAATCTTTATAAAAAAATTTTGATTTAAAAAGAGTTTATTATTCAGGTTATGTACCTGTAAATAAATCAGGAATTCTTGTAAGTACTGAACAAGCTGTACCTATGATAAGAGAACATAGACTTTATCAAGCTGACTGGCTATTAAGATTTTATGACTTCAAAGCTGATGAAATTCTTGATGAAAAAAAGATCCTTTTGTTGACCCTCTTCTTGATCCAAAAACAAATTGGGCAATAAAAAAATTCTCATTTTTTTCCCATAGAAATAAATAAAGCTTCATACAAAGACTTATTAAGAGTTCCAGGAATAGGTGTAACGTCAGCAAAAACGTATAGTTATGACTAGAAAATACAGTACAATAAGATATGAACATTTGAAAAAAATTAGGAATAGTAATAAAAAGAGCTAAATATTTTATTGTCGTAAATGGAGAATTTTTAGGATTTAAAAAGGAAAAATCCTGAACTATTAAGAAATGCTCTTATGGAAAAAAAGAAAAAAATGGTAACAGAGCAGTTAAGACTTTTTTAATGGCTTATAACCTTACTTTTTAACCTGAAATATATAAGGAGAAATATATTGGCAAATTATTATTATGATGGAAGCTTTGATGGCTTACTAACAGTTATCTATATGGCATATGAAGATAGAGAAAATAAAATGCTTAGAGTTAATGCTAATACTGAACAGCTTATTTTTATCTCTAGATGGTATCCATATTGTAACTGACTTTTTCTAAAAGCTAGACGGGTTGAAAAAGCTATATGTGAAAAAGTTATCTTATAACTTTCTAAATAATATACGTACTTGCTTTCTATCATATGATAAAAAAATAAGGATACTGTAATAATTCATACAGTCTATAAAGCACTGAAGCAAGGAGAAGAAATTTTAAATTCTTTAGATGAACATGCTTTTTTTACCTTAATAAACTAGTAAAACAGGTATTGAATGAAAGACATAAATACCTTGGATTAGTAAGATTTAAAGAAATGAAAGATGGTACAATGTTTTTCAACAATTGAGCCTAAAAAATAATGTTCTTCCTATCCTAATTTCTCATTTTAAAAAAATAGAATGAAGAGAGAAAAGATTTGCAATATATGATAAAGGAAGAAAAAAATGATAGTTTACTATGATGGAGAAAAAAAGCTGAAATCTTTTTTGTAGAATCTCTTGAAATTGAGTGGAGCGATGAAGAAATAGAATACTCAAAACTTTGGAAAAACTTTTTTCATAAAAACTATCTCAATAAAAGAAAGAGAAAAATAAAAAAACTTCAACAAAGTAATCTTCCAAAATATTATTGGAAATATCTTGTTGAAGATATGTAGAAAGGAAAAAAATATGAAATTAGCATTCTGGACTGTAACTAAAGGTGCAGGAAATATTGCAAGAGAATATAAAGAAAAAAATTACAAGAACACTTAAAAAGAAGATAGTATTGATGTTTTTACTTTTAAAAAAATATGATGTAGAAAAATACTATTCAAATAGAAGATTTTTACAGCTAATATAAATGAAAAAAATTTTTCTCAATATGATGGACATATTTTTCATTATGGCAAGTGGAATTGTAATTAGAAAAAAATAGCAAGTCTAATAGGAACTAAAGATAAAGACCCTGCTGTACTCTTTAATAGATGAAGGAAAACACTTTGTGATTTCTCTTTTATCAGGACATTTAGGAGGAGCAAATGAATTGACTCATTCACTTGCCAATATTTTTAAAACTTGTTCCTGTTATTACAACAAGTTCTGATGTTACAGGAAAAAATAGCAGTAGACACTATATCTCAAAAAAATTAAATGCAGAACTTGAAGATTTAAAATCGGCTAAAGATGTAACATCTCTTATAGTTAATGGACAAAAAGTTAATATACTTTTTACCTAAAAATGTAAAAAGTAGCTGATAATATTTCAGCAGATGGTTTTTATCCTAGTATCAAACAAGAAAAAAATATTGAATATACTAGAATTTACCCTAAAAAAATTTAATTTTTAGGTATTGGTTGCAAAAAAAGACACAAAGGCTGAAGATATTTTTAAGAGCTATTGAAGATTGTTTAGACAAAAAAATAATTTAGACATAAAATCAGTTAAAAAAAGTGGCAACTGTAGATGTGAAAGAAAAATGAACAAGGCTTGATAGATGCAGTGAAGTTTTTTTAAATTTAGATTTAGAAATAATTTCAAGAGATGAAATCAAAAAAAGTTCAAGACCAGTTTGAAGGTTCAGACTTTGTTGAAAAAGAATATTGGAGTTAGAGCTGTGTCAGAGCCTGTTGCACTTTTTATCATCAACAGGAAATGGAAAAATTTTTTTAGTAATGAAAAGAAAAAAATACAATGGTATAACAATTTCAATTTATGAGGAGGAAATAGATAAATATGAGTAATGGAAAAAAATTTATGTAGTAGGAATAGGACCTGGAAATATGGAAGATATAAGTATAAGAGCATATAACATTTTTAAAAAAATATAAATGTTATAGCTGGATATACAACTTATGTTGACTTAGTTAAAGATGAATTTCCAGATAAAGAATTTTTTTAGTTTCAGGAATGAAAAGAGAAATTGAAAGATGTAGAGAAGTTTTTAGAAGTTGCTAAAAACAGGTAAAAATGTAGCTTTTAATCAGTAGTGGAGATGCTGGAATTTATGGTATGGCAGGTATAATGTTAGAAGTTGCTATGGGAAGTGGAGTAGAAGTGGAAGTTGTTCCAGGAATTACTTCAACAATAGCAGGAGCAGCATTAGTTGGAGCTCCTCTTATGCATGACCAAGCTATAATAAGTTTAAGTGACTTATTGACTGATTGGGAAGTTATTAAGAAAAAGAATTGACTGTGCAAGTCAAGGAGATTTTTGCAATTTCACTTTATAATCCTAAGAGTAAAGGAAGAACTGAACAAATAGTTGAAGCAAGAGAAATTATGTTAAAACATAAATTACCTACTACTCCTGTTGCTTTTACTAAGACATATAGGAAGAAAAAGAAGAAAAATTATACTTTAACAACATTGGAAGATTTTTTTAAATTTTGATATAGATATGTTCACAATAGTATTGGTTGGAAACTCTAATACTTATGTACAAGATGGAAAAAAATGATTACACCTAGAGGATATGAAAAAAATCTAATTGGGGAAAAATAAGATGTTCATTGGCTATTAATAGGCTATAGGTTCATTTAAAGAACTTTTTGTCTATTAATAGTCCCTTGCAACTTATTAACTTTTTTTGTATAATAGTTTTTATATTGCGATATAATAGAAAGAAGGAAATAATGATTTGGGTTATTGGTGGTACTAAGGATTCAAGAGACTTTTTTTAGAAAAAAATTTGTAGAATATGAAAAATGATATTATAGTTTCAACTGCAACAGAATATGGAGCAAAATTAATTGAAAAATTTACCTGTAAAAAAACTTCATCTGAAAAAAATGGATAAGGAAGCTATGCTAAAAATTTGTAGAAAATAATAAAATTACTAAAGTTATAGATACAAGTCACCCTTATGCTTTTGAAGTTTCTAAAAATGCTATGGAAGTTGCTGAAGAAAAAGAATATTCAATATTTTTAGATTTGAAAGAGAAAAAGTTGATATCCTACCTAAAAAAAGTATAAAAAAATTTTTGAAGAAATTAAAGATTTAATTGAATATGTTGAAAATTTAGAAGGAAATATTTTAGTTACTTTAGGAAGTAACAATGTTCCACTATTTAAAAGATTTAAAAAAATTTATCTAATATATATTTTAGAATTCTATCAAGATGGGATATGGTCAAGAGATGTGAAGATAATAACATTCTTCCTAAAAAAATATTATTGCTATGCAAGGACCTTTCACTGAAAAATATGAATATAGCAATGATGGAACAATTTAATATTAAGTATCTTATTACTAAAAAAAAGCAGGAGATACAGGGGAGAAAGAGAAAAAGTAAAGTGCTTGTGACAAGCTAGATGTTGAAATTATCTATCTTGATAAAAAAAGAAATGTCTTATAGAAATTGTTATACTGATATAGATATATTAATAAAAAAATTTAATAAAATAAAAATAAATAAAATAGAAGCTGTTACAAATTTTTTTAGTGACAGCTATATTTTTTTAAAGGGGGAGAAGTTATGGATAAGAGGGGAAATATCATTGCACTTTATCAATACATAGCTGAAGTAGTCAAAAAGTATAAAGACAGAAAAAAAGATATTCATAATGAGGAATGGTGCTATTTTTTTAGAAGATCTTCCTAAATATTCAGGAGTCACACTCAATTATTTAGACAACAAAAACAACCTAGCTAATCAAAAAAATTTTACAAGTTGAAAAAAATTACCTTTTTTAGAGCCTTTTAGCTATAGATAAGGAACTTTTTAGAATGGATAAGTGGTGATTGGGCTGACTATAAATCACCTATAAAAATTATTATCAGAAAAAAATTACCAAAGAAAATGATGCTTCGAAAAGTCGTTAATATTTCAAAAAGAAAAAGAAATATTAGAGAAACTTTTAAAAGATAGAAAAATTATGGGTAGAAGAACAGAAGAAAATAGAAGTTGTTAGAAACCTTTTTGATACTCTATACAATAAATATTTAGTATTAGATAGAGATTCTGATAGTCTTGAATTAGTAGTTGCAAATGGACTTGTAAAAGTTCCTAATGAAGATATATATTATCCTATCTTATTAAAAAAAGTTAACTTTTACTATTGATACAGAAAAAAAATATAATCTCTATCACTGATGCTTCTGATAATGATTTTTATAACACAAGAGCTATACTTAAATTTTTCTAGCAGAAGTTGAAAATATAAACCTAGACAAAGTTTTTTTACTTAGAAGATAAAATTGTAGAAAATAATATTCACCCTATTTCTAAAAAAATGATACTATCAAAGACTTTTTTTAGAGAATTTATACATAACTTAAATCCAAGAGCACAATTCATAGAAGACTTAGATAAAAAAAGAACAAAAGAAAGCGTAATAACTATTGAATGGAAGCCAATACTTTTTTTATTAGAAAAAAAGATGATGGAAAAGTAGAAGCTATCAATAATATAATTAAAGACATTGAAAAATGGTGGAGAAATTCCTGAATATTTAAGTGAATTAGTTGGAGTTATTGGAAGTGATAAAAGAGCTATCGAACCAATTCCTGATATCCTTTTCACAAAAGGAAACTAATAATGAACAAATAGAGATTATCAAAAAGCCTGTATTCACATAGAGCTGTAGTAGTTCAAGGGACCTCCAGGGACTGGAAAAACTCATACTATCGCTAATCTACTAGGGCATTTTCCTAGCAGAAGGAAAAAAATGTTTTGATAACTAGCCAAACTAAAAAAAGGCTTTTAGATGTTTTTAAAAGAGAAAAAAATTCCTACTGACATTCAAGATTTATGTATTTCAATGTTAGATGATGATAGTAGTGATTTAGGAAATTCTGTAGAAAGTATTTCAGAAAAAGTTAGGATATTTAAATTTAGAAAACTCTAAAAAAATGAATACGAAGAAATTGAAAAATCAAAGAAATGAGCTAAAAGAAGATATAAAAAAATATTAAAAGAAAAAAATATTTAATATAAAAATATCAAGAAAGCCATCCTATAATCTATAACAATGAAAGTATTACTTTAAAGAGAAGCTGGGGAATTTTTTTAAGAAAAACATCAAAGAGAATTGGATAGAATACCTGGTATAGTAAGTAGTGGTGTTCCTTGTCCCTATAAATAATGAAAATCTTGCTTTCTTAAAAATCAGGATACAAGAAAAGTGTAAGTAAAGAAGAAGAAAAAGGAAATAGAATTAGGTTTAAATAAAGCTTTCTGATTTTTTTGGACTTTAGAAGAATTTAAAGAAATGCTTGAAAACAAGAAAAGAAATTATGTCTAGATTAGATCTTCTTTTTAAAGAATAAAAAAATATCATATAAATGATAATTTATTCTATGTAGATGATAAAATGCTAATAGATTTAGACAAATTTAAGAATTACTCAGGTATAGATAAAAATAATTCCTGAAGATCTAAAAATCAATTGAAGATTGGAAAAAAAGATGTCTGTATTGCAGGTACTGAAAAATTCTGGTGACAGAAAAAAATCTGGTTAGAATTTATTAAAGATATTAGAAGATTATATGACCTTACTAATATGACAAAAAGACCAACTATTTAAAAAAAGAAGTAGTGTATAAAGATATTGATGTTAGTACAGCTAAGAAGCTAATTATTGGATTAAAAAAAGGAATTGAAAGACCTGGATTTTTTTCTTTAAAGCATAGACTAAGAAAAGCTAGAAAACAAATTTCAGATAAAGTTACTATAAATAATAGAATTTTTAGAAACTCTATATGACTGTAATGTAGCTTTTAGAATATACTACTTTAATTGAATTAAAAGAAAATACTAAGAATACTTGGAATATTTTAATGACTGGAAATTCTCTCCTAGAGAATTCAAACAATAAAAAAATCTTTATAAACAACTATATTCTTATGCTGATCAAATGGAATATTTATTAAACTGGTATGATGAGAGAAGAAAAATATTTTTACATAAAATTGAAAAATGCTGGTTTTGAAAAATTAAATATTAATAAGACAGAGGGTAATCCTATCTATGTTGATGAAGTTAACCAAATATTCGATTTCATTCCTTCACTTGAAGAATTAATAGCCATTGGTAAAAATAGCTTTGGAATATAGAGAGGTTGATATAAAACGTAGTGAATATTTAGTAAAAAAATTGAAAACATCATAAAAAGAAAAATTCTCATTTGGGTAGAGAAATTAAAAAAATGCTATTTTTAAATGAAAAATATAGATAAATATTCTGAAACACTAGAAAAAAATTAAGAGTCTTATCAGAAAAAAAGAAGTTTTATAAAAAAAGTACAAAGATTTACTACATAATGTAAAGGCTGTTGCTAATTCATGGGGAGAAGAACTAGAAAATGGTCTATTTAATGAAAAAAATTGAAAAATATATATAATGTTTGGAGATATAAGCAAATTTCCCAAAAAAATTAAAAAGGAATTAGCTGAAAAAAACCTTATTTTAACCTACAGGCTGATATTTTAGAAAAATCTGAAGAATTAAAAAAATTAACAACAGACTTTAGTTACAAAAAAAGCTTGGTACAATATTATAAAAATTTATTGAAGAAAAAGATAACTTAGCAATAAGTCAAGCTCTAAAAGGTTGGAAACAAACTGTTCAAAAAGATTGGAAAAGGAACAGGAAAAAAATACTAATATACATAAAAAAATGCAAAAGAAAAAAATGTTACTTTTGTCAAAAAAAGTAGTTCCTGCTTGGATTATGCCTTTAAATAAAGTGTTTGATACTCTAAATCCTGTTGAGAATAAATTTGATATAGTTATAATTGATGAAGCAAGTCAATCAGATATAAGTTCATTAATCTTATTGTACATGGCTAAAAAAATTATAATTGTTGGAGATGATAAACAAGTTAGCCCATCAGATGTTGGTGTTAACATCGATAAAAATCAATATGTTTAGAAGAAAATATATTAAAGGGTAAAGTAGCAAATGATGATTTATATGGTATAAGAGCTTCTCTATATTCTATTGTATCAACTACATTCCAACCTATAAGTCTAAGAGAACATTTTAGATCTGTTCCTGAAATTATTGGTTATAGTAATAAGACTTCTTATGACAATCAAATATTACCTTTAAGAGATTCTAATTCATCTATTTTTAAAACCTGCTATTATTGACTATAAAGTAAATGGAAAGAAAGAGATGAAAAAAAGTAAAATCAACAGAGTTGAAGCTGAAACTATTGTTAGCTTAATAGAAGCTTGCTTTAGCTATGAAAGAATATAAAAAAATAGTACTTTTGGAGTTATATCATTACTAGGAGATGAACAAGCAGAATTAATTCAAGATTTAATAGTTAAGAGAATTCCTGCAACAGAAATAGAAAATCATAAAATTCTATGTGGAAATTCTGCTAGTTTCCAAGGTGATGAAAGAGATATAATGTTCATTAGTTTAGTTGATAGTTCTGAAGAAAAATAAATCTCTTAGATTAGTAGGAGAAGGAGTAGAAGGAGCGATTAGAAAGAGATATAATGTCGCAATTAGTCGTGCAAAAAGACCAATTATGGATAGTTCATTCAATAGATAAAAAAATAACTTAAAAAGAAGGGATTTAAGAAAAGAGCTATTTGAATATATAGATTCTTTAAAAAGAAAAATGCATTTGACAAAAACTGCTATTGAAAATATTACTGCTTCTGATTTTTGAAAATGAGGTTGCAAGACATCTATCGGAAAAAGAATTATACTATCAAACAAAAAAATGGAGAGTTGGTTCTTATGATATAGATATGGTTGCTATTTATGATGATAAGAAAAATTGCTATCGAATGTGATGGAAAAAAACTTTAAATCATACAGAAGAAGAAGTTATAGCAAATTTAGAAGAACAAGAAATTCTAGAACGTTGTGGTTGGGAATTTATAAGAGTTAGAGCAAGTGAATATTTTTAGAAATCCTGAAAAAGCAATAAAAAGATCTTATTATTCAACTAGATGATAAAGGAGTATACCCTAATCATAAGGAAGTTTATAGCGATAAAAATGAACTATTGAATAATATAAAAATCTGAAGCATTGGAACTAATGGAGAAATATGAAGAAGAATAATGAAGAAAAAAAGAGAAAATATTATTATAAAAAAACAAGTATTATAGGAATTTTTAGTAAATATTTTTACTGGTGATTTTTTAAAGCTACTGTAGGTCTGCTTTCAAATTCAATAGCTATTATATTAGATGCTGTAAACAATTTAAGTGATGCCCTATCTTCTATTGTTACAATTATTGCAACTAAAAATAGCTGATTCTGAACCAGATAAGAAACATCCACTTGGCCATGGTAGAGTTGAGTACTTAAGTGCCATGATAGTTGCTGGTATTATCTTCTATGCTGGTATAACCTCATTGATAGAATCTATTAAAAAAATTATTAATCCAGAAAAAGTAGAATATTCAAAAAAATTACTCTTCTTGTATTATTAGTCTCAATTATATTAAAAACTAGTATTAGGGAAAATATGTAAAAACTAAGGGGAGAATTTTTAATTCTCCTCTCTTGTAGCTTCTGGTTCAGATGCTATGAGTGATGCCATACTTTCTCTTTCAGTATTATTATCAGCTATACTATATTTTTTTACAAACATTAATATAGAAGCCTATGTTGGAGTACTTATTTCAATCTTTATCATAAAAAGCTGGACTTGAAATATTTATGGATGCTATAAATGAAATTTCTAGGAAAAAGAGTTGATAAAGATATTAAAAAAACTAAAAATCAAAAAAACTATTTGTGAGATTGAGAAATGTTCATGGTGCCTATGATTTAGTTTTTACATAACTATGGTCCTGATAAATACATTGGCTCAGTTCATATAGAGATACCTGACTCTATGACTGCTGAAGAGATCGATCCTCTTGAAAGACATATAACTGATGTAGTTTTTAGCAAAACATAATGTCTATTTATCTGGAATAACAATCTATTCTATGAATACAAGAAAATGAAGAAATTATAAAAAGATTCATTCTGATATTTTGAAAAACTGTTATGTCTAATGAAGGGTTTTTAGAATTTCATGGTTTTTTTATAGAAGAAAAAGAATAAAGTCTATTAGATTTGATATCATAATTGATTATTCTGTAAAAAAATAGAGAAGAAATATATAATAAAAATTCTAAATGATGTAAAAAAAGAAATATCCCTGACTATACAATAAACATCAAAGTTGACATAGACATTTAGAGATAAAAAAATATTCAAATTATTTAAAAAATAATTTATAAAAATTTAAAAAAAGAAAAAAATATATGTTTTAAAAATAGATACCTAAAGTTTTATTTTTATAAGTAATCTTTTATTTTTGAAAAAAAGTCATTATTGACTATTTTTGTTTTTTTATAGTATTATGAATAAAGACAAATGTTTAAATATTTTATTAATATGTTAAGGGGGCTTGTTATGTTTGAATATCAATTAAATATGGCGGAAACTGTCGGTTTTGCAATTGTACTTTTTATTATTAGGAAGATGGATAAAAAAAGAAAAGTTAAATTTCTTTTGAAAGATTCTTTATTCCCTGCACCAGTTATCGGTGGTACATTATTTCTCTATAATCCTTTTAATAGGACACCAAACAGAAAGTTTTTACTTTTACTTTCAATAATGATATCAAAAAAACTTATTAATGATTGCATTCTTTACAACAGTTGGATTTCTCAGCAAGTTTAAAAGATTTTTGCAAAAAAGGTGGAGTAGGAGTTGCATCTATTCTTATTAGCAGCTACAATATTAGTTATCCTTCAAGATATAGTTGGACCTGTTTTAGCTAAAGCTTTAGGAATAGATCCATTATTAGGGTTAGCAGCTGGTTCTATACCTTTAACAGGTGGACATGGAACATCAGGAGCATTTGGACCTTATCTTGAAGAATTAGGTGCTTCAGGGAGCAACAGTTGTTGCAGTTGCATCAGCAACTTATGGATTAATTTCAGGATGTTTAATAGGTGGACCAATAGCTAGAAGACTTATGATAAAAAAATAATTTAAAAACCAACTGAAGGTAAAGCTGGTTTTTGATAGTTCTCTATTAAATAATGAATCTGAAATGACTGAAGAAAGTTTATTCTCAGCAGTTGTATATGTTGGAATCGCAATGGGAATTGGAGCTACTATTAACATAATATTAGAAAAAGTATGGAATTAAATTCCCAGCATACTTAATGGGAATGGTTGTTGCAGCTATCATGAGAAATATAATCGATGCTAGTCAAAAAAACCTTTACCATTCAATGAAATAGGAGTAATTGGAAACATTTCTCTATCTCTATTCTTATCAATGGCTTTAATGTCAATGAAATTATGGGAACTTGCAGAATTAGCAGGACCTTTATCAATTATATTAATAGTTCAAACAATAGTAATGGCTTTATATGCTTATTATGTAACATTTAGTATTATGGGAAGAGACTATGATGCAGCAGTTATTGCTACTGGTCACTGTGGATTTGGATTAGGAGCTACTCCAAATGCCATAGCTAATATGGAAACATTTACTGCAACTAATGGGCCTTCTGTAAAAGCTTTCTTTATTATACCAATAGTTGGATCTCTATTTATAGACTTCGTTAATGCAATGGTTATAAAAAGGATTTGCTTCTTGGATAGTTGCTAACTTTAGATAAAAATTAATAAAATATTAAAGATAGAAAAAGATAGATTTTTTTAAATCTATCTTTTTTTCTATTTAAAATTGATATTATAAAAAAATGTGATATGATAGAAAAAGGTATTTTTACAGATAAGATAAAATAAAAAAAGAAGGAAGAAAATGGCAGACAAAAAGACAAAAGAATAGGAATATTTGATTCAGGTTTAGGAGGAACAACTGTACTAAAGGAAATGATGAAAGCATTGCCAAATGAAGATTATATTTATTATGGTGATAATGGAAATTTTCCTTATGGTTCTGGTAAAACAAAAAAATGAAATTCAAAAAAATTAACTGAAAGAATTTTTAGATTTTTTTGTTAAAAAAATAATTGTAAACTAGTTATTGTTGCTTGTAATACAGCATCAACAGCTGCAATAGATTATTTGAGAAAAAAATTTCCTTTACCTATACTTGGTATAGTTGAAGCTGGAATAAAAATTGCAAGAAAAAAATACTAAAAACTAAAAAAATATAGCAGTAATTTCAACTAAATTTACAGCTGAATCTCATGGCTACAAAAAAATAAAGCTAAAATGATAGATACAGAATTAAATGTTAAAGAAATCGCCTGTGTAGAATTTCCTATGATGATAGAAACAGGTTGGGATACTTTTGACAACAGAGAAGAGTTACTTAATAAGTATTTAGCAGAAATTCCTAAGAATGTTGATACTTTAGTCTTAGGTTGCACTCACTATCCACTTATAAGAAAAGATATAGAAGATAGAACAAAAATTAAAAAGTTGTAGATCCTGCAGTACAAATTGTTGATAAAGTAAAACAAACTCTAGGTTCTTTAGATCTTTTAAATGATAAAAAAAGCAAAAAGGTAAAAAAAATATTTTTTTGTAACAGGTGAAACATATCATTTTAAACCTACAGCAGAAAAAAATTTTTTTAGGTGAAGAAATAGAGATATATAGGATACCTAAATAAGTTTTAAATTTGTTTTTAAAAAAATATTGTTGACAAATTTACTAAAAATATTATATACTTGTGTCAACTTATAGAAAACTTTGTTAAAAAAATAAATAACCATCCAGAGAAACTGAGGGACTGGCCCTGATGATGTTTCAGCAACCTACTTTGTTGTGTGGTGCTAATTCCAGAGAGATGGAGAGGTCAATTATTATAAATAAAAAAACCAATCCATACTCTTTAAGGTATGGATTTTTTTAATTAAGTGAAGCTACTATAGAAAGCGGGGGAAAAAAATGATTACACTTGAAAAAGTAAATAAAGTTTATTCCAATGGCTTACATGCAGTAAAAAGATGTTAGTTTAAAAAGTAAATAAGGGAGATATTTTTTTGGTATTATAGGTTTAAGTGGTGCTGGAAAATCTTCTCTAATAAGGCTTATTAACAGACTTGAAGAGCCTACAAGTGGAAAAAAATTTTTTTATTAACGGAGAAAATGTTTTAGAATTCAATAAAAAAAACAATTATTGGAAAAGAAGAAAAAAATAGGAATGATATTCCAACACTTCAATTTACTTTCTTCAAGAACAGTTGAAGAAAAATGTTGCTTTTGCATTAGAAATTGCAAATTGGAATAAAAATGAAATAAAAAGAAAGAGTAGCTATGCTTCTTGATATTGTAGGGATTATCTGATAAAGCTAAGTACTATCCTAGTCAATTAAGTGGTGGGCAAAAAGCAAAGAGTTTCTATAGCTAGGGCCTTAGCAAATAACCCAGATATCTTATTATCTGATGAAGCTACATCAGCTCTTGATCCTAAAACAACAAAAATCTATTTTTGGAGCTTATTAAGAAAATTCAACAAAAAAATTTTTCGTTGACAGTAGTGATGATAACTCACCAAATGGAAGTTGTAAAAAGAAGTTTGTAATAGAGTTGCAATAATGTCTGATGGAAGAATAGTTGAAGAAGGTGGAGTACATCATATATTTGCAGATCCTAAAGAATGAGATAACGAAAGAATTAATTTCTTATGTTCATCAACAAACTGATACAGAAATAGATTACTTACATCATAGAGGTAAAAAAAGATAGTCAAGGTTAAATTCTTAGGAACATCTACACAAGAGCCAATAATTTCAAAAAGTAATTAAGGAATATGGTATTGATATCAGTGTCCTAGGTGGAACTATAGATAAATTAGCAACAATGAATATAGGACATCTTTACCTTGAACTTAGATGGTGACTTAAGTGCTCAAGATAAAGCTATTGAGCTAATGGGAACTATGGATGTTATTGTGGAGGTGATATATAATGGATATTAGTTCTTTAATCGAACCTCTTTTTGAGAACTTTGAAAACCCAATCATAAGTATGTTAGCAGTTTCAACAGTTGAAACTCTATATATGGTTTTTTTCTTTCAACACTGTTTTTCATTACTTTTTAGGTTTTTCCAATAGGAGTTTTTACTTGTTATAACAAAAGAAGGTGGCATATATGAAATGAAAAAATTCAATGCTATCTTAGGAGTTATAATAAATGCTTTAAGATCTTTTCCTTTCATAATCTTGATGATAATTTTATTCCCTTTATCAAGATTTGTGGTAGGAACGACAATAGGAGCTACAGCAGCTGTTGTACCTTTATCAATAGGAGCTGCACCTTTTGTGGCTAGAATAGTTGAAGGAGCTTTTACTTGAAGTAGATCCTGGACTTATAGAAGCCAGTCAAAGTATGGGAGCTAGTAACTCAAAAATTATCTTTAAGGTAATGTTACCTGAATGTTATCCAACTTTAGTTCACGGTATTGTTGTAACAATAATCAGTTTGATTGGTTACTCTGCAATGGCAGGAACAATAGGGGCTGGAGGACTTGGAGACTTAGCTATAAGATTTGGTTATTTAAGATTTAAGTTAGACATAATGATTTATGCAATAATTATAATTATCATCTTGGTTCAAATTATACAATCAGTTGGTAATTACATTGTAAATAGAAGATTAAAAAAGATAGGAAAATAAACAAGGAGGAAATTTATGAAATTTACAAAATTAATCGGAAATGTAGGAGCGTTTTTATTATTATCTGTGGGAGCATTAGCTGGAACAATTAAAGTAGGAGCAACACCTGTTCCTCATGCTGAAATATTAGAGTTGATTAAACCTGATTTAAAGAAACAAGGAGTTGAATTAAAGATAGTTGAATTTACAGACTATGTAACACCCTAACTTAGCATTAGCTGACAAGGAAATAGATGCTAACTTCTTTCAACACAAACCTTATCTTGATAAGTTCATTGAAGAAAGAAAAATTAAACCTAGTTTCAATTGGAAATGTCCATGTTGAACCACTTGGATTATATTCTAAAAAAATTAAATCAATCAATGATTTAAAAGAAAGGTGACACTATAGCAATTCCAAAGTGACCCATCAAATGGAGGAAGAGCATTAATCTTATTACACAATAAAGGAGTAATCACTTTAAAAGATCCTAAAAACTTATTTGCAACTGAATTTGATATAGTTAAAAAAACCCTAAAAAAAATCAAATTTAAACCAACTGAAGTTGCACAATTACCAAGAATTTTTACCTGATGTAACTGCTGCTATCATAAATGGAAACTATGCTTTTACAAGCTAACTTATCACCAGCTAAAAGATTCTATAATTTTTAGAAGGTAAAGAATCTCCATATGCAAACATACTAGTTGTTCGTAAAAGGTGATGAAAAGAAAGAAGATATTCAAAAAAATTACTAAAAAGCTCTTCGTAGCCAAAAAAAGTAAAAAGACTATATCAATAAAAAAATATAGTGATGGATCAGTTGTACCTGCATTCTAATATCTAGAAAATATAAAAAGGTTGTAGCAAAAAAATTTGCCACAACCTTTTTTTATAACATACCTTTTTAAATTAATTCCATTCCTTTTTTTACTTCTTCAATCTTTTCTTTTTGTGAAAAAAATTGTTCAGCAATTTTTAAAAAGCAAAAATTCAATGCTAATCCTGCTCCAACTCCTGTAATAATCTTCCCATCTACATGTGTAGGAACATCAACATAGATATGATTTTTCTTCTATTTCTTTTCTAACAGATGAATGAGCAGTTATTTTTTTGCTCCATTTGCTATTTTATTATGTGAAAAAAATAGTTGGTCCTCCACAAATTGAGGCCACATATTTATCGTTTTCTAAGAAATATTTAACTATATCAACCACATCTTTATTTTTCTCTCAAATTAACATAACCAGGATATCCTCCAGGAATTACAACCAAGTCAGCATCCTTATAATCAATTTCATCTAACATAACATCTGCTTTCACTATATTATTTTTGTGAACTTGAAACAAATAAGTCTTTTTTTCAGTAGAAACAGTTACAACTTCAGCTCCACATCTCTTTTAATACATCAACTGGAGAAAATGTCTCTAAAATTTCAAAACCATTTGCTAAAAAAATATAAGTTTTTCATAAAATTACCTCCTTATTACTTTAAACCTATATTTTTTTAATACAAACTTAAATTCATCCAATATAATAATCCTAAAAATTAGTTAGTGATAATTATATCACAAGAATTTGACTATGTTAATTGTTTTTTTAAAAATTTTATTATTTCTCCATCTTCTGGAACTATAACATTTTTCAATATTTTTTTAGCTTTTTATAAATTCTCTTAAATCTTTACGAGTAACAGTAGCATGATTTACACTATCTAAATGTACAGCTACGATTTGAGAATTAGGCATAGCTTTTACCATATGTTCTACATCTTCTTTTCCCATTATAATTGGCTCTTTAAATGCAAGTGCACGAGCAGCACCTGTATTCATAACTATAATTTCTGGTTTAAAAACGATTTAATGCTTTATTTACATCAGCTGTCCAGATAGTATCTCCAACAAAGTACACTGTTTTTTTCTCCTTCAGCTTGAAATATAATACCCATTGCATCGCCAGCAATTTCTGTAAACCAATCTTCAGCATACATTTCAACAGTACCATGAGAGCCACCAGTTTTTATTAATTTTATATCTTTAAAATCTATTTCTTCTTCAAGAATAAAAAAATATTTTTTTAAATCCTTGTTCTTTTTATAATATTATAATCTTTTTATTTTTGAACAAATATAGGAATATCTTTTCTTATATTTTTCCACCGCATAATTATCCCAATGGTCTAAAATGAGTATGAGTTACTATTATGGCATCAACATCTTTTAAAAATTTCCATTATTAAATTTGGTAAATCAACCAAAGGAAAACGAAGATGATTGTTATATGTTCCTTCAAATCCTGGATAAGCATCTTTTGGTGCTAGCATAGGATCAATTAAAAAAAGTAATTCCTTTATATGTTATTTTTGCTTGTTGCATTTCTGATATGTTCAAATTTAATATTTCCCATAGTTTAATCCTCCTTAAATTTTTTTACAATAAATTTTCTAAATTTTTCAAAAACTCTTTTTAAATAATATTCAAATAATATAATTTCCTCTTGTTTGAAATTTTTTTAAAAAGTGTAACTTTTTTTATTTCCTCCACAGCTTTATCAAAATCTTTTTAAAGATTTACCTAAATCTGTAAGTGATATAATAGTTTTTTTCTTCTATCTTTTTCATCAGATTTTCTTTTTAAAAAGCCCATTTGTTTCCATTCTATCAATCATAGAGGTAAGACTACTTATAGCAAGTCCTGTATGTTTTTGAAATATCCTTTGGAGTAAGATTATCTTCTTGCCATAAAAAAATTCTAAAATTTTACTTTGTTCAGCATTAAATAAAGTAATATTATGTTTCTTTAAAATCTGATTTAAAGCCCTAATTGTCATTTGCCTAATTTGACTTACATACATTGCACAATTATATTCCATAAGTTCTCCTTAAAAATATATTATCAATACTAAATAAAAAAATATTACTATATAATAGTATACTATATAGTAATATTTGTCAAATGAAAAATTTTTAATCTATATTTATTTTTTTATTTCTATATTTTTTTCTTAAATAAATCCTTAGGTATTTGTGAGAAAATCATAGCTAAAAATACAATAAAACTTCCTAAAAATTCTCTAGAACTCATAACTTCATCAAGTAGTAAGTATCCTGCAAGAGCTGCAAAGACAGCTTCCAAACTTAAAATTAATGAAGCAACTATAGGTTTTGTATACTTTTTGTCCCTACCATTTGTAAAAGTATAAGCTACTCCTGATGAGAGGAATCCTGCATATGCAACAGGTTTCCAAGAAGCAAAAAAATATTACCTAATGTAGCAGTTTCATTTTCAAAAAAATAAAAGCACAAATTCCTGATAGAATACTTAATACAACAAATTGTAAAAATGATAATTCAACTGGATTAACTTTTTTAGAATAATAATCTATAACTAAAATATGTCCTGCCCAACAAAAAGAACCAAGAAATACTATAAAGTCTCCTTTATTCATTGAAAAATCACTTAAGTTTGGAACTGCTAATAAATAAAGTCCAATAAAACCTATAATTATACTTATCCAAGTCAATACATCTATTTTATGTTTTTAAAAAAATCATAGTTAAGAAAGGAAGAATTAAAATATAGAATGATGTTATAAATCCTGTTTTTTTCCTGCTGTTGTATATTGGAGACCGATTTGTTGTAGAGAGGTTCCTACAAAGATAAAGAAACCACAGACTAAACCACCTTTTAATAAAAAAAGACATGTCTTTAGGTAATTTTAGCCTTTAGTAAAAAAATTAAATAAGCTCCAAGACTTATTACTGCAACTATAGAACGTGCCATATTAAAAAGTAAAAGGACCTATCCTATCCATTCCTGCTACCTGAGCAACAAAGGCAGTTCCCCATATAAATGCTGCTAAGAATAACATTAAATCTCCAAAATAACTTTTTTTATTCATTTTATCATCCCCTTAAAGTATAACAACATACTATAATTGTATATAGTAAACAAAATAAAGTCAAGAGTATAACGTGAACTTTCTATTGTACAAATTTTTTTCATACATCTCAAAGCTGGTGATGTTCATATTTTTATCTAAAAAAAGCATTAAAAAAATAAAAGGACTGTCTTTTACATATTTGCTCATTATTTATGAATTTTTAAAATTTTTAATTTTGTTAAATTGTGTTTAACAAATTTTTACTGTTACAATAATTTAGAAATTAATTATTATGAAATTGGGGGATTTTGATTATGGAAAAGCTAGAAGGTTTAGAGAACATAGATAAGATAGAAGAGTTTATTAAACTTACTAAAGCTGCATTAAAAAGATGAAGAAAAAAATATAAACTATGGAATGCTTCTAAGTCTATGTATGGTATCTATGGTGAAAGAGATAAAAGGTACTTACATGGTAAGACCTAGATTTATAGAATCTAAAAATAAGTTTAGATAATTTAATTTTTCTTTTTGGACCTAGCTAAAAAGATATGGAGATAAAAGACTACATCTAACAACAAGACAAGATATACAATTACATGGAAATAAAAAAAGAAGATTTAGTCAATCTTTTTAAAAGAATTAAAGTCTAAAGGCTTTTCTAACTAAAGCAACAGGTGGAGATGCTGCAAGAGCTGTTATAGCTCCCTCCTACAACAGGTTTTTGAAGAAGAAATTATAAATGTTGCTCCTTATAGCAAGGCTGTTACTAGACTTATACTTGAAACAGCAGACTTTATGTTCTTACCAAGAAAATTTAAAGTGGCTTTCTCTAATAAAGAAGAAAAATAATCTTTATGTAAAAAAATTGCAGATGTAGGTTTTGAAGCTATTGAAAAAGATGGAGTAAAAGGTTTTAAAGTTTTTTTGGTGGAGGTAGTTTAGGAATAAATCCAAGAGAAGCTATAGTTCTTAAAGATTTTTATAAAAACCTGAAGAAGCTCTATATTACGTTGTAGCAATGAGAAATCTTTTCAATGAACATGGTGATAGAAAAAAATAAGAGGAAAAAGCAAGACTTCGTTTTTATTTTTAATCAGATTAGGTGAAGAGGAATTTTTTTAAAACTATTTAATAACTACTTAGATGACTTATAAAAAAAGTTGGAGATAAATATAAAAAAATATTCTTCTTGAAGAAATAGAAAAAAATACAAGAATCCTTATGAAGTTAAGGCTATAAAAGATTTATAAAAAAATTCAATATAGTAAAAAGGAAAGATAGAAGGTAGATACGGATATTATATTCGTTTAGTTAAAAGGAGACATAAGTTTAAAAGAAGGAGAGAAATTAGTAGAATTTTTTTAAAAAAATCTTAATTATAAAGTTGAAATTAGATTAACATCTAATCAAGAGTTATTTATAGCAAATTTGAAAAAGAGCAGATGTTTATGCATTAGAAAAACCCTAAGTAGTAAATACTCTAAAAAAAGATTTTTTTAGTTCTCTTTCTTGTATAGGGAATACTATCTGTAATCCAGGAATTTTTAGATACGCCTCCAATACTAGAAATAATTTTTAAATTATTTTTAAAAATAAACAAAGATTAGCTAGTTATTTACCAAAAATTCAATTATCAGGTTGTCCTAATTCTTGTGCAGCTCATCAAATAGCTGAGTTAGGATTTTCAAGGTAAAAAGAAAAAAAGATGGGAGCATATTTCAATGTTTTTCGTAGGTGGAAGATTTAAAACAGATGGCACTATAACATTGAATAGTTCAGTAGGAGAATTAAAAGCTGAGACTATACCTTTATTTCTTGAAGAAATGGCAAAAGATATTAAAAGAAAGAAAAAAATAACTTATGAAGATTATTCAAAACAAGATGAATTTATAGAATTAGTAAAAAAAATTTGAAGGAGTGATATAAATGGGATTACCAAGCATTTACCCAACAGGAGTAACTATATATAATCCAGAAAAAAATGTTGGAATGGATATAATTTAGTTCAAACAATAGAATCAGGAGCCTTTATTATTTGATATGAATGGAAACGAAGTTAGAAGATGGGATCAGTTTCATGGTTTCCCTAATAAACTTCTTCCTAATGGAAATTTAATAGGATATTCTGGAGATAGAAATCCTAAATATGGTATGCAAGATGGACTTGATTTAGTTCAAATTGACTATGATGGAAATATTGTATGGAAGTTTGAAAAAAATTTGAATTTGTTGAAGATGAAGGTGAAGAACCAAGATGGATGGCAAGAACTCACCATGATTACCAAAGAGAAGGGAAATCCTGTAGGTTACTATGTGCCTGGACAAATTCCTGAAGTTAATAAAGGAAACACTCTTATACTTGCTCACCAAACTCTTTATAATAGAAAAAAATAAGTGATAAAAAAATTACTTGATGATGTTTTTTTATGAAGTTGATTGGGAAGGAAATATACTTTGGCAATGGAATGCAAATGAGCATTTTGAAGAGATAGGATTTAGTGAAGATGCTAAGAAAAACTCTATATGAAAAATCCCTAATGTCAGAGCTGCTGATGGTGGAGTTGGAGATTGGCTTCATATAAATTGTATGAGTTACTTAGGTCCTAATAAGCATTATGACAATGGTGATGAAAGATTTCATCCTGAAAAATATTATTTTTTTGATAGTAGAGAAGCAAACTTTATTGCAATAATCTCAAAGAAAACTGGAAAAAAATAGTTTGGAAAAATAGGTCCAAATTGGAATGATGATGATGTTAAACACATAGACTTTATCATAGGTCCACATCATGCTCACTTAATACCTCAAGGACTACCTGGTGCAGGAAATATACTTGTTTTTTTGACAATGGTGGTTGGGGAGGATATGGTTTACCTAATCCATCAAGTAAAAAAATGGTTTTAAAAAAATGCTTTAAGAGACTATTCAAGAGTTTTAGAAATAGATCCTATCTCTTTAGAAATAGTTTGGGAATTTACTCCTGAATCTATTAAAGCAGCTATCCCTACTGATGCTGCAAAAATTTTTATAGTCCTTATGTAAGTTCAGCTCAAAGATTACCTAATGGAAATACTTTTAATAGATGAAGGTTCAGATGGAAGAGTTTTTTTGAAGTTACTGCTGAAAAAAAGAAGTAGTTTGGGAATGGATATCTCCATACTTTACTGAAGGTAGAAAGACAACAAACAATATGATATACAGAGCATATAGATATCCTTATGACTGGGTTCCTCAAGAAGAAAAAAACCTATAGAAAAAAAGAAATAAAACCTCTTGATATTAAGACATACAGACTTGAAAATGCTGGAAAATTTGGAGCAAAAAAACTGTAGTAAAAGTAGAAGGAACTATTCCATACAGTGTAAGTGATGCCCTATGTGTTGCTAAGATAGATGAAAGTAAGAAACTAAATTCAGAAAAAAATTATTTACTGTAAACAGAAATCTTTTTGAAGAGATTGTTGAAGATAATAAAAAAAGTTGAGAAATTAGAATTAATTTTATTTGGAGCTGAAAGATGTAGACATTGTAAGGCACTTCACCCTGTTATAGAAAAAAAGTGCTAGAAAGTGACTTAGCAAAAATCTATAAAAAGCTAAATATGTAGATGTTGATAAAAACCCTGAAATTACTGAAAAAAATATAAAGTTCAAGGTATCCCTGTAATCATAATTACAGATGGAGAAAAAGAGCTTTCAAGAAAAAGCAGGTGAAAAAAACTTATAGTGAACTGTACTCTTGGTTAGAAGAGTTAATTAGTAAAAAAATGTTAAATAGGAGTTATTATTATGAAAAAAATAAAAAGTGAATATATAAAATTTATCTTACCTCTGTTGATAATCTTTTTTTGGTTTATATTCACCTATACTGGAAAAAGTTCCACCTACATCTCTACCTAGTTTGAGTGCAGTAAAGGATACTTTTTATAGAGATGTTAAAAATCAGGGCAATTATCTAATGACTTAAGTCTAAGTCTACGTCGTGTTCTTGCTGGTTTCTTTATTTCTAGTGTATTAGGAATTTCTTTGGGGATATTCATGGGAATATCCTCAAAAAGCTAAAAGAATTTTTTTCAACTGACATTGACAGCGATAAGACAGATACCTATGATTGCTTGGATACCTCTTATTATCCTATGGGCAGGTATAGGAGAAGTTTCAAAAGATTGTAGTAATATTATTTGCAGCAACTTTTCCCAATAGTAGTAAATACTATGGGTGGAGTAGACTCAACTTCTGAAACATATCTTGAAGTTGCAAAGATGTATGGCTTTAAGCAAAAAGGATACTTTCTTTAAAGTTTATCTTCCTTCAGCCTTACCAAATATTTTTTTACAGGTCTTCGTTTAGGTTTAGGAGCTTCTTGGATGGCAGTTGTTGCCTCAGAACTTATAGCTTCGTCTTCAGGTATAGGATATAGATTAAATGATGCTAGAAGTTTAATGAGATCAGATGTTGTTATAGTATGTATGATAATTATTGGGCTTGTTGGACTTTTTAATGGATAAATTGATAGTGTTAATATCTCATGAATTAACACCTTGGAAAAAAAGAATTAGGAGCTTAAATTTATGAGTGAAAAATATAATAAAAAAATTAAAAAAATATTTCTAAGAAATTTCAGAAAAAAATAATGAAGAAGTTCAGATTTTTAAATGATGTGAACTTTAGATATAAAAAAAGGTGAATTTATAACTATAGTAGGAAAAGAGTGGTTGTGGAAAAAAAGTACCTTATTAAAACTTATCTCAGGAATGGTTCCTATAACAGAAGGAGAAATATTAATAAATGATAAGTCTGTAAATGGTGTAAGTAAAGATTGTTCTATGATATTTCAAGATGCAAGACTATTTCCTTGGCTTAAAATAAAAAGATAATGTTGCTATAGGTTTAAAAAAAATATTTCACCAGAAGAAAAAAATAGAATAGTTCTTGAGTATCTTGAACTTGTTGGTCTAAAGGGAGTTGAAAATTCATATCCTGACCAACTATCTGGAGGTATGGCTCAAAGAGCATCAATAGCAAGAGGACTGGCTCTAAACTCTCAAATAATGTTATTTGATGAACCCTTTAGTGCCTTAGATGCAATGACAAAAAGTTCAACTTCAAGAAGAACTTTTAAAAATTCATCAAGAAAAAAAGGAAAGACAGTTATACTTGTAACTCATGATATAGAAGAAGCTGTTTATTTAGGGGATAGAGTTGTTGTTATGGCTGCTAACCCCAGGAGTTATAAAAGATATTATTAATATAGATATAGAAGGTAGAAAAGATAGAACAAATACAGAATTCTTATCCTATAAAAAAATAAAAATTTATGATTATTTCTTTGAGGATAGAAATAAGAATGCTGTTGAGTACAACATCTAAAATGGAGAGGAATAATGGAAGGAAAAAAAGCAGAAAAAAATAAAAAAATTTTTAATTGGACTTATAGCTTTAATAGTATTAGCTTTTTGGTCCCTTTAAACCTAAAGATAAAAAAATAATGAGAATGTTAATACTGCTGAAGTTAATTTGAAAAAAAGTTATAATTGGTTTACCTGGTATATCCAATCAAACACTGGAAGCGACAGGGATAGCTGTTAATAAAGGCTATATAGCAGAAGAATTAAAGAAAGTTGGATATGAACCTGAATTTATATATTTTTCAACAAGCAGGACCTGCTGTGAATGAAGCCTTAGCAACAAATAAAATTGATGTTGCAATGTATGGAGATTTCCCAATTACAGTTTTAAAAAAAGTAATGGTGGAGATGTAAAAGTTTTTTTGCAGTGGATAATTCAAGATTTATGTATGGAGTACTTGTTCAAAAACGATGATAATATTAAAAAGTATTAAAGATTTAGAAGGTAAAAAAAGTCTCTATATAGAAAAAGGAACTGTTGAACAAAAAGTTCTTTAAAGAAATTCTTAAAAAAATACAATTTAGATGAAGATAAATTTGTTTCTGTAAATGCTGGTGGAGCTGATGGTCAATCTATATTCAGTGCTAAAGAAGCTGAAGCTATATTTACTTTCTATTACACAGCTTTATATATGGAATCAAAAGGGCTTGGAAAAGTTATAGACTCAACTTTAGATAAACCTGAGGTTGGAACTCAAAGTTTAGCTGTTGGAAGAACAAAATTCTTAGAAGAAAAATCCTGATGCTGCTGTTGCAATTATAAAAAGCCCTTAGAAAGAGCTAAGAGATTTTTGCAAAAAGAAAATCCAGAAGAAGTATTTAATATCTATGCTCAAAGTGGAATACCTGCTGAAGTATAAAAAAAGCTTACTCTGCTGATTTAACTTTCTCTAATTTTTGATCCAGCTATAACTGATGATACAAAAGAAAAAAATGCAAAAAAATTAATAGATTTCTTATATGATAATCAAATAGTGAAAAAAATAAAATATCAGTAGATGATATTATAACTACTGAATACTATGATAAATATAAATCAACTAAATAAAACCCTTGATTTTTAAAGGGACTGTTGATAAATAATAAAAAAAAGTAAAAAAATAGTTCGTTACTGAGTAAATTTCCATTCGTAACTCACTTATTTTTTTACTTTTTAAATTGAAATTTCAGTTTTGTAACATTCCATTTTACTTTACTATTTATGATGGATGATACAATGTATTTACCATCTCTTTAAGTTCCTCAAGTTCTTTTTTTAATTTCTCATCATTTTCTATTCTTCCATAAATCCAATCTATTTGTGAATTTAAGAAAAATCTTTTCATCTGTATTATCATTTGTTTTATCTCCATTAATTATCTCTAAAAACTTTTTTTAAGTTTTTCAATAGCCTCTTCATATTTTTTTCTAAAAGACGATAGCAAAACCCAATTTGAGAGTTATAACGGATAATTTCTTTAAGATTATTTTTCCTTTTTCCAGAGCACGATTATATTTTTTTCTATAGCTTCATTATATTTCTTTAATCCTATTAAACAGAAACCATATTCACTATTAAACCAACTATCATCTCTACCTAATTTTTTTCAAGTTTTTTTAAGATATTCTAGTGCATTCTCATACTTTTTTTATTCCATTATAAAAGCCATACTAATTCTGATAATAACCAAACATTTTCTATCTTTACTTATTTTTATTTGCTTCTAAATAATATTTTTAAAGCTTTATCATAATTATTTAATTCCTTATAACAATATCCTATTTCAACATATACCCATTCACTTTTTTTCTCCTAAGTCTAGAGCCTTAAAATTCTCTTTTAAAAGCCTCTTCATATTTCCCTAAACAACGATATGTCCAAGCAATTTGAGAAAGTGCCCAAATATTATTTGGCTCAAGTTCTATAACTTTGAAGATAGTGTTCCAATGATTCTTCTAGCTTATTTAACTCTCCTAAACAATAGCCTAATTCAGAATGTATCCAAAGATCATCTCTACCTAGACTAATAGCTGTTTTTTTAATAATTCTTCAGCTTTCTGATATTCCGTAAATTTATTATAAAAAAAGCTAAATATGAATAACATTCTATCTTATTCTCATTTGTTGTTGCATATTCCTTTTGCTTTTCAATGCATAATTTAATGCTTTCTTTTGATTATCTAAATCATCTTCACTAAACTTTTATTTGTTTTGACAAGTCCATATAAATATAGAATAAGAAATATTTGACATCTTTATCTTCTGGTTCTAATTTATTTGCTTTTTAAAAAAATACTTTTTTTCTGCTTTTTTTCATAATCGTCTAAATAAAAAAATATGAATAGCCTATTCTATAATTCCAAAGCATAGTATTTTTTTCTTCTTTTTTTCTATGCTTTTTTTAATACTTCTATTGCTTTTTTTCATAATTTTTGAACATTTATTGTATGCTCTTCCTAATTGTCCTATTATTTCATTGTTTAATTGTTCAGCTGGAAGTGCTTCTATCATATCTATTATTTCTTGATCTTTTTCTAAATCAGATAAATCTTTAATTTTTTTAGTAGCTCATCTTTTTTTCATTTTTTTACCTCTTTTTATATTGATATTTATAGATATTATAGCATATTTTTTTAAAAAAATTGATTTTTTTAAATGATTTCTGTTATAATACACTACAAACTTAATGTATTCGATTTTTAAATCACAAGGGAATTAATAATTGCTTACCCTCATTTGCAACTTATTTTTTTCCCTTTATTTTTAATAGTTTTAAGGAGGTTTTTTTATGAAAAATATTAAGAACCTATATAAAAGAAAATATAGGAATTTTTATCTTTAGGTGCAATATTTCTTACATTGAATACTTTTTGCAACCTTGGCTATACCTTTTTCAAATTTCTAATATAATAAATTTAGGTATAATGAAAAAAAGATATAGATATGGTCTATTCTACAAGTATAAAAAAATGGTAATTATATTAATTGTTGGAACTGCAACTGGAATTATAGCTAATCACTTTGTAGCTCTCTTTGCCACTAACTTTACAAAGAAAAATAGAAAATTACTGATAAGAAATCTTGAATCTTTAACAATTGACCAAGTAAATGATTTTTGGAGTTGCTTCTTTAGTAACTCGTATGGGAAATGACAACAATAATGCTCAAAGACTTATAGTAGCATTTTTTTCAAATGATATTACCTAGTCCAATAATGGCAGTAATATCTATATTTATGACAATAAAGTTATCACCTACTTTAGCCTTGATACCTTTATTTTACAATCTTAATTTTTTTGCTTTTGCAATAGTTTTTAACTCTATTTAAATCTTTACCATATATTTTTAAAAAGTTCAAAAAAATTAGATAGGATGACTTTAGTTTTTAAGAGAAAGATTCATTGGAGCTAAAATCATAAGAGCCTTTTGATAATTCTAAAAAAAGAAAGAGATAAATTCAATGATGTAGCTCAAGAGTACACAGATAACTATATCATTATCAATAAAAAAAGTTTGCTCTACTTTCACCTATGGCTTTTTGCACTTATGTCTGTTGTTATAACTTTAATAATCTTCTTTGGTGCTATGAAAGTCTTAAATAATACCCTAGAAATTGGTTCTATAACAGCTATTGTTGAATATTCATTGACTACTATAGCTGCTCTTATTATGTCCTCTATGGTTTTTAGTTCAAATGCCAAAGGCTGTTGTTTCAATAGAAAAGAATTGAAGAAGTTTTTAAATGTTACAAGTGAAATAAAGGATAAAGAAGAATTAAAAAGATAACTCTTACTATGAAGATATTTTAAAACAAAAATCCTATATCTTTAACTTTTGATAATGTATGTTTTTAGATATAAGGGTGCAGAAAAAAACAAATTTTTAAAGAATATTTCATTCTCTATAAAAAGCAGGAGAAAGATTTGCTATAGTTGGAGCAACAGGTTCTGGAAAATCTACAATAGCAAAGGTTTTTACTTAGATTAAATGATATAGAGAGTGGAAGAATCTTAATAAATGGAGTCAATACCTTAGATTTACCTCTAAATTGCCTAAGAAATCAAATTTCATATACTCCACAAAAAGCATATTTTTTTAGTGGAAAAATAAAAGGATAACTTTAGATTTACCAATAAGGATATGACAGATGAAGAAATGATTAAAATTGCAAAAGATTGCTCAATCTTATGATTTTTATTGACTCTTTACCTGATAAGTTTGATTCTTTTTGTAGCTCAAGGAGGAATAAATTTCTCTGGTGGACAAAAAAACAAAGATTGTCTATTGCAAGAGCCTTATCAAAAGATGCAAATATTTACTTATTTGATGATAGTTTCTCTGCTCTTGACTATGCAACAGATGCTAAACTTCGTAAGGAATTAAAAACTTTCTTAAAGGATAAGATAACTATTATCATAGCACAAAGACTAAATACTATAGCTGATGCTGATAAGATAATCGTTTTTAAAAGATAGTGAAATTACAGGAATGGGAACTCATCAAGAGTTACTAGAAAGCAATCAAGAATATATTGAGCTTGCTAAGTCGCAAGGTATCTTAGAATAAGGAGGTTGAAAAATGTCTAAAAAGAAAAAAATCAAAAATGAAGATAGTATAAAGAATTTTTAAAAAAAGCTGTTTCTAATTTATTAGCACTTTTTAGGTGAAAGAAAAAGTTCCATTTTTAATCTCTATTATTGCTAATATAATATCAACAGTTTTAGTAGTTGCTATCCCTTGGACATCAGCTGTTGCCATAGATGACATTGTTAAAAATACTTAATGATAATACTATTATTGATAAATGGGTCTGCTGTCTTTAGTTTTCTTATAAAGCCTGTTTCTTTATTAGGGGATAATAGCTGTATTAGTCTTTGCTTTAAATTATTTACAAGAATATATATCAGCAATATTAGGGGAAAAAGTTGCTCAATCTCTTAGAGTAAAATTAAGCGAGAAATTTACAAAGCTACCTATGAATTTCTTTGATACAAACCAAGTTGGAGATATTCTAAGTAAACTTACAACAGATATTGAAAAAGGTTGCAGAAGTTATAGGTTCTAGTTTTACAAGATTTGTTTATTCATTTTTTTAATAATGATTCTTGTTATAATTATGCTATTTACTATAAATGTAAAAATTAACTTTACTAGTTTTAGCTATTCTTTTTAATAAGTATTGTAGTTACATACTATGTTTCAAAGTTAACACAAAAAAATATTCTCTCAAGATGTAAAATCTCTTTCTGAATTGAGTTCACTGACAGAAGAGGCTTTAACAGGAAATCTAGTTGTACAAGCTTTTTAATAAGCAAGAAGATATCATAACTAGTATAGATGAATCTATTGAAAAACAATATGTTGCTGCAAAAAAACACTTGAGTTTACAATTTTTTTCAATATATCCCTTCTATTAGATTTATAACTCAAATAGCCTTTTGTTACATCAGCAGTTATGTCTGCTATACTTGTAATAAATGGTCATCTTACTTTTAGGACTTGCTCAGGCATTTTTTTACAATATATTACTCAAATATCTGAGCCTGTTACAACTTCTGCCTATATTATAAATTCTTTACAGAATGCTTTAGTTTCTGTTGAAAGAGTCTATGACATTTTAGAATTACCTGAAGAAAAAGAATTAACTGAGGATACTCATTTACTAGATAATACTAAAGGGACAAATTGTATTTGAAAATGTTTCTTTTGGATATAGTAAAGATAAGCTTTTTAATGAAAAAAATGTTAATTTTTACTGCGAAAGGCTGAACAAATGGTTGCCATAGTTGGTCCTACTGGTGCTGGTAAAACAACCCTAATAAATTTACTTATGAGATTCTATGATGTAAATGGAGGTAGAATTTTATTTGATGGTGTAGATATTTCAAAAAGTTACAAGAAAGAGTTAAGAGCAAACTTTGGTATGGTTCTACAAGACACTTGGTTATTTAAAGGGACTATTGCAGAAAATATTGCCTATGGTAAACCTGATGCCACTCGTGAAGAAATAATAGAAGCTGCTAAGCTAGCAAAATGTGATAGTTTTATCAGAAAATTACCACAAGGTTATGATACTATAATTACAAGTGAAAATGGTATGGTTTCTCAAGGTGAACAACAGTTATTAACTATAGCTCGTACAATTTTACCTAATCCAAAAAGTTATGATACTAGATGAAGCTACTTCAAGTATAGATACTAAAACTGAAAAAGATATTCAAGCTGTCATCAGTCAACTTATGAAAGGAAGAACAAGTTTTGTTATTGCTCATAGACTTTCAACTATTCGTAATGCGGACTTTAATCTTAGTTATGAAAGATGGAGATATAGTTGAACAAGGTAACCATGATGAACTTATGGCTGTTAATGGTATCTATGCAAACTTATATAATACACAATTTAGTTCTTAATTTATTTCCATAAAAAAACTTCTTTTTATAAAAGTAAAAAAATAAGTGAGTTACATTCTAATTTTATTATTAGAAAATTTTTCTTTAAAAATAAATTATTTTTATATTTGATTACTGCGACGTCCTATAATGTTGAAAGAGCCTTTGTGGAGCTCTTGAAACATTATAGACTGACAAGTAATCTCTATATTTAATTAGAGATTATTATAATTTCTCAAAGAAAATTTCTTTAAAAATTAAACTTATTTTTTTACTTTTTTTATTAATTAAAAATGCAAATAAATTGATTATTTGGTATAATATTAAAGAAGTAATTTTTGATTATGGAGGAAAAATATAAAGTATGAAAAAAACTTTTTAAAAAAATAAATAGAATTTTTCAAGATTACATGAGAGAAAAAAAGATTAAAAAAATAGGTAAAAGCTATTTGGGATAAAAAAAGAAAAAAAACTAATATAATTAAAGGAAATAACTTCATAGAGGATAATAATATCAAATCTATACTTTTTTTAAGATATGATGGAAAAATTGGAGACATGATAGTAAATTCTTTGATGTTTCGTGAGATTAAAAAAAGTATACCCTGATATAAAAAAATTGGTCTTGTTGCAAGAGGAGCAGCGATAGATATTGTTAAAGATAATCCTAATGTTGATGAAATCTATGAATATCATAAGGATAGAAAAAATTAAAGAATTAGCCTTAAAAAAATAAAAAGAAGAAAAAAATATGATCTATTAATTGATTTTTTTCTGAGATGCTAAGAGTTAATCAAATGATGTTGATAAATCTATGTGGAGCTCGATTTAACTTAGGTCTCAGATAGAAATAATTGGAGTTTATTTGATCTTTCTGTTGAAAGTAACATAGGATTTTAAATGGAGTGAACATATCACTAAAAAGATACTTAGCTTATCTTTTTAAAATTAGGTTTAAAAAGTGAAGAAATTAATCTTTCTTATGATATTTATATAAAAGATAATTCAAAGTATACTGAATTTCTAACAAGATAAAGGAAAGTAAAAGATTAGTTTTAAATCCTTATGGTGCAAGTAAACACAAAAGTTTTAGTATGACACTTTAGAAAATATCATAACTTTTTAAAGGATAAAGATATAGCTATTATTCTAGTCTATTTCGGAGATAAATTCAAAAGAATTAGAAACTTTAGATATACTAATGTCTACATTCCTAAAAAGCATAACTAATATTTTTAGATACTGCTCTTTTGATAAAAAGAAAGTGATTTTGTTATAAGTCCGATGCTTCTATAGTTCATATAGCAAGTGCTTTAATAAAAATATAATAGCTGTATATCTCAAATGGTGGAAAATATGGAGTAGACCATTTAGTTTGGGCTCCTAATTCAGATTATACTAGGTTATTTTTGCAAAGATGGGAGTGGCACTTATGATGAAATAGATATGATGGCATTTTGAACTTGAAGAAATGGAAGCAGAAATCTTAAAAATGATAAATAATTAATGAGGATTGTAATGATGAAAATATTATTTTAAAAAGTGGAAGCACTATGATGGGAGGACTTGAAAAAGTTCAAATTGAATATATCAAATTTTTGAGTGAAACAAGAAAAATATCAAAGTAAAGATTGTAATTGAAAAATGATAATGGAAAAAGATAATGCCTTAGAAAAATATATAATTCTAATGTTACTTTACCTAAAAGATTATAACTATATCTTAGAAAATAAAAAATTTAAGAGAAAATAGAAAAAAGTTTATGGTCAAGAATAAAAATATAATCTTGCTATAACAAAAAGAAAAAATATGCTGATAATAAATTTCTGCAGATTTATAAAGAATATAAACCTGATATTGTAATAGATTTTTGATTCAAGTTTAACAAAAATAATTGATAAATTAGATTTATCTAAAAATTTAGTTTGGATACATAGTTCTATTGAAAAATTGGAAAAAGAAAAAGTAAAATAGATAGATTTGTAGATAGAATTTCAAAATATAATAAAATCATTTGTATCTGTAAAGAAATGAAAGAAGATTTAATTAATTTAAAAATGAATCTAAAAAATAAAGTTGACTTCTTATATAATCCCTATTGATTTTTAATAGGATATTATCAAATGAAGATTTTTCTGAAGAAGATAAAGAAGCTTTTAGAAAAGATAAATTTTTGTTGTCAATAGCTAGATTAGACTGTGTTCCTAAAAGACTTTTGAAACCTTATTTAAAGCCTATGAAATAGCTAAAAAGAATGGCTATGATGGTAAACTATATATTATAGGAGATGGTCCTGATAAGGATAAAGTTGAAAAATTAAAGGAAGCTAATTTGTATAAAGAAGATGATCTTATTGTTAGAAGAAAAGAAAATCCATATAATTGGTACAAAAAGCATGATAAATTAATTTTTATCTTCAAGATACGAAGGCTTTTGCAATAGTTCTTTAGAAGGGCTTTGTTTAGGAAAAAATGTTATTGCTAGTGATTGTAAAACTGGATCCTAATGAAATCTTTAGCTAACAATAGAGGTTAGTTATTTAAGGTTGGAGATTACTCAACACTAGCTAAATATATAGTCTGAAAAATAATCAAAGAAGAGCTAGAAATTTAGTCTTGAAAGAATTTGAAAGAAATAAAATATTTGAGAAAATTTTAGAAAATTTTGGAGGATTGATGATAGGAAATATTTGAGTATTTTTAGGAAATACCAATTAATGTATCATAGATTGATACAACAATGAAAATGGAATAGGTAAAAATACTATTTATCTAAATGTAGAGGAATTTGAAAAACAATTAAAATACTTTAAAGATAATAATTATATAACTATTACATTTAAAGATTTATATAAACTTTCCAAAAGAGGATAGAAAAAGAGAGAAAATATATTATTTTAACTTTTGATGACGGTATAAAGATAATTACGATTTATTATTTCCTCTTTTAAAAAGTATAATATGAAAGCAGTTATATATATGGTCTCAGATGAAAAATATAATAAATGGGATGTGTGAAGCTAGTGGTGAAAAAAATTTGATTTGATGTCTAAAGATGAATGTTAGAAATGTATAAATCAGGTTTAGTTGAGTTTGGAGGACATACCTACATCATCCTAAATTAGATACTTTTAACAGAGGAAGAGCAAAACATGAAATAGAAGAGAAATAAAATCTACTTTAGAAAAACTGGGAGAAAAACTTTGCTCTTTGCTTATCCTTATGGAATATTTAATGAAACTTCAAAAATAGTAAAAGAGTTAGGTTTTAATTATGGAATAGCAACAGATTCAGGGAAATTTTATACAGAAGATGATTTATATCAAGTAAGAAGAATAGGAATTTTTTTCAGATATAACAATGTCAAAAATTTAAGAGAAAGAGTAAAAAGAAATTATAATTTAAAATATACTAAGTGAGGTATTTATGACTGATAAAATAACTGTAATAGTAACTCTGTATAATAGATTAGAATATGCAAGAAATATGATTTTAGCTTTACAACAACAGACAAAAGCAAATAGATGAACTTATATTTGCTGATGATGGTTCAAGTGAAAAACTAATGGACTTTATAAGTGACTTTATTAGTTGATTATAAATTTAAAAATAAAACATGTATATCAAGATGATATAGGATTTAGACTTGCTAGATCAAGAACAATGGTGCTAGAGAAGCAAGTGGAGATTATTTAATTTTCTAGATCAAGATGTTATATTTAATAATGATTTTATAGAAAGTATATACAATTCAAGAAGAAAAGAAAAGAATGATATTTTTCAGAGGCTCTTTTAAGTTCATTAGAAGAAAGAAAATAAAATACAAGAACTTATTAATCAAAAAATTTGATTATGAAAGAAAATTTATAAATTAATTGATAATACAAAAAATAGAACAAAAATAAAAATTGTTAAATAAAGAAAAACTATATAATCTTTATATAAATTAAAACTAAGAACTAGAGGAGCGAAAAATAGTAGGTTTAATTTTTCTCTTTTTAAAGAAGATTTTATTAATATAAATGGCTTAGATGAAAAATATATAGGTTATGGTTATGAAGATGATGATTTTGGAAACAGATTTTTAAATATGGAGGAGAAACTTATGTCTTTAAAATGAAAATGTATCCTATACATATGTATCATAAAGCTGCAAGTTTTCAGGTGAAAGTCCAAATGAAGATTATTATAGACAAAGAAAAATGAAATATCAAAGAAAATTATAGATGTGAATATGGTTATGATAAAAACTTTTGGTGAAGATAAATACAAAGTGATAGAAATCAAAATAGAAGAGGAATTTTATGAATATACTTATTTTATATAAAAGATAATGAAAATAAAATATTATAAAAGATTCAAATAATAATAACCTTTATTTTTTAAACAGAAAAGAATATTCTTATAAAAAAATTAAAAGAATTCTAAAAATGAGAAGGATATTCAAATAATTTTATATATTGAAAGAAATAATTTTTATTGAATATTTATTCATCTTTTTAAATATACCAGTTGTCTATACGGAAAACTCTAAAAATACTGAAGACATGGAAAGTTCTTTTACAAAATAAACTGGCATATAAAGATAGAAAAGATTTACCTAGTATTGATGTATCATAGAGTCATAGATGATAAAAATGAGATCGGCTTTTATGATACTTATGTCTACAAAAAGAAAAATTTTGAAATGCAGATGAAATATCTATGAAAATAGCTTACACTAGTATCACTTTTTAAAGATATACAAAATGGTGAGTACAAGAGAAGATTTGACAAAGATAAAAATATGTAATCATAACTTTTGATGATGGTTATAAAGACAACTTAAAAATGCTTTTACCTATATTAAAAATATAATATGAAAATGGTTTTATTTTCTAATAACTTCTGAAAACTTATAACAAGTGGGATACAGATGTTGAAAATAGAGAAAAAGAAAAAATTTAACTTAATGACAAAAGAAGAAGTCAAAGAATTGATAGCTTCTGATTTAGTTGAAATTGATGGTCATACAACTAAAAACATTTGATATGCCTAATGTAGATTTAAAAACTATAGAAGAAGATTTAAATATTTCAAAATAAAATAATAGAAGAGATAACTGGATATAAACCTATCTCTTTGCATATCCCATGGGGAAGAAGTACAAAAGAATCTAGAGATATTGTAAAAGTAGGTTATAAGTTTGCTGTTTCAACTGAAGATGGACCAGCTTTGTTTCTCAGATGATTTATTTGAAATAGTTAGAGTTGGTATTTATTCAGATGATGATATAGAAAAGTTTTAAATTGAGAAATAAGTGGAAAATATCCTTTTATAAGAGAAAAAGAAATGAAATGAAGGCTTTTTAGAAATAAAATAAGAAAATTTTTGGAATAAAAAAACATAAACAATAGAGGTTAGTCATGATAGATACATTATGTATGGTTTGGTAATGCTAAACCAGAAAAAGTTTTAAAGTGTATAGAAAGTTGGATCTACCTGATTATGAAATAATAGAGTGGAATGAAACAAAATTTTTGATGTTGAGAAGAATTAAAAAGAATAAAGTTTTTAGAGAATGCTATAAAGAGACAATTATGGGCCTTTGTTGCTGATTATGTAGAGTAAAATTTTATATAACTATGGTGGAATATACTTAGATACTGATATGGAGATTATAAAAGATATAAGTCCTCTTCTCGATACTGATATGTTTCTCGGTTATGAAAAATGAGAACACTATGAGTTTTGGTATAGTTGGGGTCATTCAAAACATAAAGTATTTGAAAAAGATGTATGAATTTTATCAGGGATGAAATCTGGAAATCTTCATTACATATAATACTAATATATTAACAGATATTCTTGAAGAAGAATATCAAGGAAAATATAAACAAAATAATATAAATATATATCCTAGAGAATATTTTTTATCCATTTAACCATGATGAAGAATTTACTGAAACTTGTATAAAGAAAAATACCTATGCTATACATTGGTGGGGTAAAAGTTGGAAATCCAAAAAGTTTACTTTTTAAAATATAAGCATCTACCTTGGTGGAAAGAAACATCCAAAAACACATAGCTAAATTAATAAATTATTATTTTTAAGAAATTTATTTAATTTTTAGGAAAGGAATAAAATGCTAAAACTAAATTTAGAAAAATACAAAGAATTGAATATTTATTATTATGAAAAGAATTTTTAGACTTAGCTTTAAAAAGTAATAGATAGTGATTATTCTACGTATCAAATTTTTAAAAATACAAAAAGAAATTATGTATCTATAATAGAAAGTAGAAACAATAAAAAGTATGTATATAAAGAGCCTAGAAATGAGTTTAGAATTCCTCAAAGACAAGTTTACTACTCTTTTTAAAAAGGTGAATCTCTTACAACTTTGTAAATATAAATAATTTAATAAATATGGGTTTTAAAAGAGTTTGTTAAACCTTTGGTTGCAGTAATAAAAGAAAGTATGGATTTATTGTTTCTTCATTTTTCATAATGGAGTATGTTGAAGGTGAAGATAATAGAAAAACTTAGATATGATCGTAGAAAAAGATGCAAGAAATTCATTCTAAATAGGTTATTATCATGGTGACTTTTAATCCTGGAAACTTTTTAGTGGAAAATAAACAAATTCATATTTTTGGATACTCAAGGAATGTTTTTGGAAATTATAGAGCTCATTATGATATGATAACAATGAAATATGACTCTTATGATGAAATGACATATCCTTACAAGAAAGAAATTTATTTTTACTATTTGGCTTATTCAATGAAAAGATTCAAAAGATTGACTTTTATTGATAAAATACTTTTAAGAAAAATTAAGAGATAAGGGTTGGAAAATTTAAGGAGCTAAAATGAACTATCAATTTTTGATAAATACTTGAAGAACATGGAGACTTTTGGTGAATGTATAAGCAATCATAAAGATAAAACTCTTGTTTATAAAGAGAAATGTTGAAGGTAAAAAATTTTTATATAAAAATATATTCCCTATGGAAAAAGGAGAAAAAAAGAATTGCCTTTGGACTTTATCAAGACAGAGCTCTACATTATGAAAAAGTTTGTAAAATATCTAGCAAAATTAAATATCCCCTTATGTGAATTTAGAATATAAAAAATTAAGAGAATATCTTTTTGATAGAGTCTCAATAATTGTCTACAAAGGATTGTGGACAAACCTTTGAAAACTTTTGTCAATGACTTTGAAAAATAAAGACTTAATAACAAAATTTTATGATTTTTATACTATTAATAAAAATAAAAATTTATCCAACAGATTATAATACTGGTGGTATGTTAATAGATAATAAAGGAAATACTTAGATTGACTGACTTTTGATGATTATAAGATAAATAGTTTTTAACAACTAATTTTAAGGTTAATAAGAAATTTAAGTAGAATTTATTTAGAAGAACCTAGAACAAAAAGAATGTGAAGAATTTTTAAAAATCAAATTGAAAGAGTTGTAAAAAGAAATTAAATTGGAAAATTTAATTTGAAAAGGAAAATTATGCTTTATAAAGATAAAAAGAAACAATTAGTTTTTAGGTGAATGATTAGTTATGCTTATATTTTTCAGCTAGTTCCAAAACTAAATATGAAAAGCTGGATATCTTCTTCTTATAGTGTCATTCTTTATATATGTATTTAATAGAGATATAATAAAATTAGTAAATAAAAATATACGGAATGCTTTTTATTAATTTTAATTTTAGGGGTTGCTATTTGGAATTATATCTCAGCTGAGTATGATTGGAATGAGTAAATTCATCAATATAAACACTAAGTTCTTTTATGGACTTTGCGATGTTCCCATTTTTATGTGAATATTAAGAAAAGAATAGATTTAATATATTAATATTTTTAGCAGTTAATTTACTTAGTGCATTGTATTTATACAATGAAAGTTATTCATATCATTTACTTGACTGATTTAGGGTAGAATTAGAGCAATATTATTAATAGGATGGACATATATACTAATCTATTCTTTTGAGAAAATTTCAGAAGACTCAAAAAGTATATTTTTACTGTCAGCTTTCCTAATATACCCTTTTATAGCATTGGGTAAAAAGTGAAGTAGAATGCGAGCTATATCATTATCTGTAGAGTCTTTTTTATATCTTGTCTTTTAAAAGTATTTCAAAGAGAAGAAAAAGTATTAAAGTTTATTTCTATAATTGCAGCTATTATACTCTTACAGGATTATACCTAAAAAGAATATACAGCAAAAGACTAAAAACTTCCTTTCAAACTAGTGAAAATATAAGTAATGAAGATAGAATAGTTATGTGAAAGCTGGAATAGACATATTTTAAAGAAAATCCTATATTTTGGGATAGGGACTTATATCTATCCATGTCATATGTTGATGATAATGTACAAAGATGAACACCTAAGAGGAGAATTTTTGAATGAAGATAGATTTGATAATATTACATAATATGTATATAGACTTTTTGTGTACAAAATGATAGTAGGTTTTTATATTTAATTTTATTCTTCTATTTTCAACTCCTTTTGTTTTCAATACAATAATAATGAGAGTATTTTGCTCTACTTTTAATATTTTACTGCTTTTCTATGGTCTTTACTTGGAGTTTGATGGGCAGTTTTACCAATAAGTCAAGTTTTAGCTAAATATTTTTAATTTGATATTCAGTAAATCTTAAAAGAATAAAAATTAAAAATTGGGGTTCATTTAGAGCTAACCCCAATAATTATCTTTT
>BNJT01001055.1_pt1 | contig 107506 bp, 135 predicted proteins | sample 8540491 | NCBI WGS metagenome assembly BNJT01 (sample SAMD00202455, study PRJDB9452) | human saliva metagenome | host: Homo sapiens
CGCGAAAATATTATAACCAAGCCTCTTCCTCGACTTCCGAATTAGGGTTCCTTATAACATAGGACATTTCTTTACGGCTCGAAGAAGAGGCTTATTTTCTAACTATATTTCAAAAATATATACAAAATATCTATTCTTATAACTTAAAACATAACGTAAATGAAGAAGATTTTATTGAGCTTATCGGTAATGCTGGCTTTAGCCACTTATGCACAACAACCAGTAGGGAACCATCACTGTTCAGCCAAAGTTGTGCATGAACGTTTAAGCAACGGTTTAAGGTTCTGACCTCGCATTGGCCTTTCTGCAGGAGCCAGTTGGTATCAGGTTGCAGATATTGTAAGTGTAGCCCATGGCGTTCTTTACTCAATGCAGGGCGCTAAGTACGAAGGCGAGATGTCATTCTTGGGTTTTAGCCAGAGCGGAAAGCTACATACAAGCAGGATTACATCAATATCCCAATTATGGCTAATATATGTGCTAAAGGGACTTGCAGTGGTTGGTGTTCAGCCTGCATTCAACGTACATAGTGCGGTAGACGCATCGCCAGAGGTACAACAGGGAAGCGGCTCACAAGCAGTAAACGTGAAAGCAAACATACGATCTCTCTCCTGCAGCTTATCAGCACCGAATATAACAACGATTTGTTCTTGGTGCTCGCTACAACTGGGGCTTGACTCGTGCTATGGAAAGAAGAATTCTAAAACAGTGTTTTCCAGATTACATTGGGTTCTAAGTTCGCCCTTTGAGAACGATCTTAACACCCTCTACACAACCTGCATAGTTGAGGAGCTTTGTTCGGCAACCATTCCCAATGGTGCTTGTGCGATTGGAATGGTTGCTTTCGACCTACTGAACTTTTGCTCGTTGTACGACGGCCGTAGTACGATATGTACCACAGCCGTGATACAACGTGTATGTGATCGGCGAACGATGGGTGCGGCAACCGCCGTACAGCGAGTTACATCAATAATTAAAAGTATCGCGTAAGCGGAATTGAGAATGCAAAACCAAAGCGGCTAAACGAAAGGATAAATAGAGCTATGCGCAAAAGTAGAATATACAGAATGACTCAAACGGAACTATGTGTGCAAAAGGCGAATCAGCGGAACGAAAAGAATGAACCGTACAGAATGAGAGAGCGCGCAGAAAGAACTAAAAAGCAGACTAAACCGAGACAGGCGTAACGATGCACCGTAACTTCCTTGCAACAGGTATGTTTTTACGATAAGACGCAGGGCTCCGCCGAGTCCCAACCTTTCAGTTAACATACGTCTAATACTATGAGGCGATGCAAAGATAAAGTATATGCTAATTATTTTTTCCACTTTTTATACGCTCATTGTTTATTGATATAAATCAAACTGCAAAACAAAATAAACGATTGTAACATTTGCTTTATCCGATTTTAATTTCTACCTTTGCCAATTCAAAATTACAACATTTAGGATTCAAATTCCGATATTCATAAGCGTGGATTTCGGAATTCTTTTTCTGTCTGCACGACGATGAGTGTTCAAACAGGAGTTTATATGGCGTACATGTCACAAGAAGGCTACGATCAGCTCGTGGCCCGGAAATTCTGAGCTTGAGGGCCATCAGGCGTCCTAAAGCATCGGCAGCAATGGCTGAAGCGGCTGATAAAGGAGACCTGAGTGAGAACTCGGAATACGACGCAGCCAAGGCGCACAGGCCCATTTAGAGCCCAAAGATTGTTGAGTTAAATGACTGTGCACAATGCAAAGATTTGTGGATCTGAGTCGATCTTTCAGCACTGAAGAAGTGCAGATTATGTCGACCGTTGACTGACTAACCTCACTACAAAGAGATGGTGACCACCATTGTGAGCGAAAAGCGAAGCTAATCTCAAGGAGGCAAGATATCAATACAGACTCCTATCTTTGCGCAGGGACTGCTGAATAAAAGGTGGGCGACATCGCAGAAATTCAGATTCAAGCGGTGCTTGCGAGCTGAAAATTGACAGTATCAGCCTTCAATGAAAACCGTCAAAAACGAAAGGAGAGTTAGCTTATGACACTGTTCAGCAAGATGGCAGACCGGCGAGATTCGAGCTATAAGTGTGCCGAGACGAGCATTTTTGCCGTTTCCCGACATCAATCCTGTTACGAAAGGCCACATTAGTCATTCCTCGCAAAGAGGTTGATTATATTTTTGACATGAACGACGACGAGTTGGCAAGTTTCAGCTATTCGCTAAAAAGTGGCTACGGCCCTTCGTGCAGCTTTTTCCGTGCAAGAAGGTGGCGCAGATTGTGCTGGGTTTAGAAAGTAAACCATGCGCATATCATCTATTGCCCATCAACACAGAGGGCGATGTTGACTTTCACTGCACGACATCAAGCTGGCTGATGAAGAGTAAAGACGCGGCGAAAAGGTTTACGCAGAATTCAGCTTTTAAACTTTGCGGTGTAAAAGCATCGAAAACACTAACGAAAATTTGAATTAACGAGCGCAATTGAAGCAAGTTCAAGAAAAATGATAAGACAAGGCCCTTTCTCCCTTAACGCGAGAAAGGGCCTTGCCACCTGATAGATATAAGATTCGCCTCAGCTGTACTTCGTTAACATGCTTGCGAATAGCGCTGATGAGTCTTCTTTACAAATAAGCAAGACGTTTCCTCTTCGGCAACGATGTATCCTTCAGACCGTTGATGACGGCAAGCTTATCGCGCGGTATCTTGATAACGTTATTGTGGCAATCTTCCATCAGAACGTCCGAATCAATTTACCACTTATCGTCGTTGTTTTCCGGAAGAGCCTCGTATATACTGTACCATGTTCGAGGTCAGCCCAACAAAATCACACTTCATTACACGTTATATCGGTCTTTTCAAGTACACCCGACTCGATAGAAAGGTTGGGATATACCAGAAATTCTCGCTAATATAACGTTCTTCCTGACTGGGCGATATATTCGTATCATCATTTTCAAGTTGACTTAACCTCTGGGAGGAAACGCGAAAAGCTTTCCACGCAGATGTGTTACATTGCTAAGAACAGCCCTTGTTCCAAAACAAACTCACCACTCTCCGCAAACATTCGAGCGAATTCGCGGTCGGGTTTCTCAGTAAACGTCTTTACCTTATAAATATTACCGCATACGTGGCTGTTGGTTTGAATATATCCATGTCGGTTCTGCACGAGTAGGCGTTATGCCCATGGTGAGAAAATAATTGTTTTCTTGAACAAACGACAGTCCGTCAAGCACATTTTGACGGAAGCTTCGTCGTTAATTACCATCTGATCAGTAGGAACCGCAATGAAAGAAGCCTGCGAATCGAACTTCGATATACGGTATGCGCCCCACGCAATGCTCGGCGCCGTACCACGACATACAGGTTCTGCCATGATGTGATCATCGACAACATCGGGCAATTGTTTTTAACAAGATCGAGATAATTAACGTTAGTGTTGATGAAAAATATGCTCTTTAGGCATAATTGCAGCCATACGGTCGTAGGTTTGCTGCAATTGAGTTCGCCCAGTTCATCAACAAATTGTTTCGGAAAAACTTTTCCCTGCTACAAGGCCACAAACGGCGACCCTTTCCACCAGCAATAATCAAACAATAGTTATGATTAGTCATAAGATCTCACATTTGTTTCGGTTCTGAGTACCCAATATACGAATATAAAACGGCATGGCAAAGGTTTTGGTACACTTATTTGTTCATTTTTAATAACGTCAACGTTTTTGAACATTTATCCGCCTGCGTTGTTTCTTTTTACTACCTTTGTAGCGTTTTTACGAAATGTCATGAAAAACAAACAGATACTGTTAATTAACGATATGGCAGGATACAGCAAGGTTGCTACGGCTGCTATGTTACCCATTCTTTCATATATGGGCCACCCAACCTATAATCTTCCAACGGCGTTAGTGTCAAATACCGCTCTGATTATGGGAAGTTTAACATCATGGATACTACCGATTATATTACGGGTGTATTCCCTGTTTGGGAAAGAGCTTGGCTTTAGAATTTGATGCCATTTCAACAGGTTTTATCGTTTCTGAACGTCAGGCTCGCATCGTGTCAACTTACTGTCGTGAACGGAAGCGCAAGGAACCACTATATTTGCAGACCCTATCATGGGCGACGAAGGGAAGTTATACAATGGCGTTACGCCCGCAACCATCAATAGTATGCGTGAGATGGTGGCTGTGGCTGACCTTATATTCCCGAACTATACTGAAGCTTGTTATCTTACCGATACTGGCGTATAAAGCTGGCGGTATAACTCTTAACGAAGCACGAGAACTGCTTGATAAACTGCACGCTATAGGCTCTAAGTCGGTTCTTATCACCTCTATTTGTGTTGAAGGACAGCATTGTGTGGTGAGGCTTTTAACCACACAACGTGCGAATATTTCGAGCTTCCCTACACCGAAATACCCGTACGTTTCCCGGGCACGGAGACATTTTTCTCGGCCGTTCTCATCGGTCACCCTACTCGATGATGAGCCATTAAACAAAGGCCACACAAAAGGCAATGGACGATAGTTACTCATTTTCATTGACCTCAATAAAGATAATATTGACAAGAACCGTGGCATACCAATCGAGAACTATCTCGACCTTATCTAATTGCTTTCTGACCGTGAGAGCTGTATGAATTGGCTTGATAACTATTTACCACACACTCATCTGTGCAGGCGATGAGTGATAGTTTCTGCTATCATTGCGCTCGGTTTAGCTTTAGGAAAAATACGTATAATGGGCATCTCATTGGGTGTTGCGTTCGTATTTTTCATTGGAATTTGGCAGGAAACTTTGGTTTAAGCATCGACCCTGGAGACGCTCGATTACATGGAAACCTTCGGTTTGGCCCTGTTTGTATATTGTTTAGGGCTGCACGTTGGGCCTAATTTCTTCGGTTCTTTGCGCCATGAAGGCATGGCTTTTTAATTTATGGAGCTTTGCCATTATTCTTTTTGGAACCGCGTTTTTCCTCATTTCTGATACCGCTTACAGACATTAGTCTGCCCAACATGGTGGGCATATTATGCGGTGCTACCACCAACACCCCGCATGTGGAGCCGCTACACAGGCTATGGAACATATGGGATTGCCAAGTGGTAGTGTTGCTTTAGCCACGGCAGTAACCTATCCTCTCGGTGTGATTGGCGTTATTTTTGGGTATGGGTTTTCATTCGTATTCTTCGTCAAAACCTCATCATCTTGAGACGACAAAAGCGCAACGAACCGATCATACTTTCATTGCGCAGTTTACAATAGTAAATCCCTGCCATTGACGGTGAGACGATAGAGCAGATCGCTCAAATGACACACATGAGGTTTATCATCTCTAGAATATGGCGCGGAAAGCAAGTAATCGTTCCTCTTGCCAGCACTATTATTAAGCTACATGATTCACTTCTCGTTGTAACGGCAAAGAAGATGAAGAAGCTATGGAGCTTTCTTTTCGGCCAAAAAGTAGAAAGACTGGAACAAAAAGGACGTAGACTGGAACCATATCGATTCAAAGTGGAGAGTCGTATATATATTATCACACGGAAAGGCCTTAATGGAAAGAAGCTTGGCAACCTACACCTGCGTGTTGCATACGGTATTAACGTGAGCCGTGTGATACGAGGGACGTTAAAGTGCTTGCAAGCGACGACCTTCGCTTGCAATATGGTGACCCTGCCCTTTACGATTGTAGGCAAACACAATGACCTTGATAACGCTGAACGTTTTGCTCGACGCAATTCGGTTAAAACGCGAAGAACCTAACATGGGTAGCATCTTTTTGGGTTTTGGTTTTTAGGCGCTTGCCATCGGAACGATTCTATTTCAATCCAGTATTCAGTCGCCAATCCGCCTTGGAATAGCGGGTGGACCTATCATCATGGGCATATTAGTGGAGCTGTGGTTCGAGAATGCACATCATTAGCTACACTACTCGTTCAGTCAATTTGATGTTGCGCAAGCTTGGTATTTCCTTTACTTAGGCTGTTTGAGATTAGGAGCTGGAAAGAATTTTTAGAAACCATTATCCGTCCCGAAGGTATCGAATGGGTTGCCATGGGTTTTTCTTGTTACCGTTGGCCGATTATTGTTGTTGGTATCATCGCGATTGAAAACCAATAAATACGATTATGGCACGGTCTGTGGCATTATGTGCGGAAAGCATGGCCAATTCAATGGCCCTTGATTATGCAAGCGAAACCCTGAAAGATGATACGGCAAGTATCAAGCTGTGCTACCACCCATTGGGAGTATTCCTTAGAATAGTCATCACGAAAGTGTTAATCATGTCATTTGCTAAATTTTCCATTCGAGAAAGGAAATAATCAAAACGGACATAGCGCGAAAAAGTAACCCATTCATGCGTCGTGGGGTGACGAAATGATAATTCTTCAGCATGAAGATGAAGCTTATCTGCTCGCGTTCCGTACAATTCCATCGCCCTGCAATAGGATTATTCAGTCCGTCAGCATGCGCACAACTGCACGCAATCGGGTGTGTACGCCCACTGTATGAGGATATAAAGTATATCCTCTTTCCTCCTTCTGTTTTATAAGATGTTTCGCCTTTCGTCCGTATTGAAAATCCACTATTTGCCGTGGTCTATCGTTTAAATCGGGACGTAAAGGCAACGATATCACTTCTACAATCTTCTTCGTGCGAAAGAACAGCCACTTAGCGTTTCTTTGCTTCACGTTTTGCAAACTGTTGTTGCAAGCATCGGTAGGCCTCTGTGGTCTTGGCAGTAACCATTAACCCACTTGTCGCCATATCTAAACGATGCACGATGAGCGGACTTTTCAGCATGAGGATAACGCTCGCATCACGCTCTGCACACTTTTCACGCTTACTTTTCCCTGAACCGCGAGCATACCAGCAGGTTTATTCACCACACAAATGCTCTCGTCTTCATATAAAATACGTAGTTTTGGCGAACATCACTCTCTAACGCATTCGCAGTTCCATGTCCACCCACGCAGCATCCACGTCAGAATGGGTTTGCATTTGCTGTTACTATGCTGGGTAAAACTGGAGATGATGCCGCACTTCTTCCTTCGGGCTTTCGCCCCACCAGAACATCGCTAGTGCACAGTGGGCGCATACGATGACGAAATGCCCACTGCAACAAACGGGCTCACAGCATTCCCCTGCCCCTGCAGGGGGTAGTTCGTTCTTCCATATTTCGAGCAACGAACGGCGCTCATCGCGTGCATTTAGCAGAACAAACCGAGAGAAAGCCATTGTTGCAGAGCATCGCTCATAGCATGCCGACGTTGCCTAAGTGTCGTCACCTTTTTATCTATCTTTTGCAAATCAGTCTCCAACCAGCGCTATTTCAGTGCCCATCCTTCTTTATTCGTCTTAATTCAGCCTTTTGAAACTGACTCTCTCGAACCATTTTGTCTTCCAGTTCTGCTGTTCGACACCTCGCATTGACTTGTCGGCGCTCGTTACGTTCCATTTTTGAACGTTGCATCAGCGCTTTATAGTCAGCAATCTCACGTTCAGCCTGTTGCTTAGCGTCACTTAAAGCCTGTCGTACACGGCTATACTCCTCCAATTCTCCAGCAGAAATCTCGCCGCCCCGCCAGCAATCTCAGCTTCGCGCTGTTTTGAAGTATCCATCAGGCTGCAGATAGTCAAAGATAGCGGGCACAAAGCCCTCCCAATCGCTCCTACCGCCTAATCTGTCCACTATATCCAGCCAGATAACCCTATTTCGTTATCACCTCCATCTTCCGCCATGCGCTCAACCACTAATACGCCAAACATCTTACCCTCCTTGATGTCATGCACAAAAGCTTTCTTCCGCCTCGTGGGCAGAAAATGTTGTTCTGCGTTGCCTTTTAGAAAAGCAACGACCTCATTTTACTGCCTGAATAGACAACAAATGAGGTTCATAATAAAAGGGGTTATTCATGCGCTGAGGGCGCTCAACGCCCGATTGTAGCGATATAGAAAAGATGAGATTTCAACTGATATAATTATTTTTATTCACAAGTCTGAACAAACGGACACATCATTACTACATCGTGTACCCACAGAAGCTTTAGCTTCTATCAAACCCTAAGCGACAGAATTCGTCATAAAGTGGAAGTGCAGCACCTTGGCATCGGGGTGAGGAGCTCCCGTTGTGCCTTGAGCACGCAGGTCACCGAAGTGTTTCCAATCGCTCACGAAAGCGGTATGAATCAACTCCGTATTTCGTATCGAGAGGTAAATTGCACGTGCTTCCTGTGGCTTTTCAGCCCACAGCAATGAGGGTTTAAATACGCACGCTCTGCAGCTAAATTGGCAAAAAGCCAGTTCTCATAATCGTCAGCCTGACCTTCTGTCACCTTTTTCGCCAGTTCTAAAAGTCTATTTGCGCAGGCTCTTCAACGAAAGCGCACGCACCCACTCTGGAATGTTGATACTAATCTCATTACCAAACTTATCCTTTGAATAGTTACAATAGCGTGTCGACTGCTCTGCCATCGAGTTTGCACGATGTCTGTTAAACTCACGTGTGGTGGCAATCTGTGTTGTAAAGTGCACCGTCACACGACGCTCGCGATGTGCAAGCGGTTCGGTTAAATGGTCAAGGTCGGCTAACCACTGGTTTTCGGCCAGTACACGCAGGTTAGTTGTTGCATAATGACTGCCGTCAACCGTCGATCACTTTTCGAAAATTTATCACGCTCGTAGCCGCTGCCAAAGCCTCAACAGCAGCATCACCACCCTGCCCTGTCGCAGCTATTTCGCCATCGCGATAAAAGCAAGTATACCGTAGCATGTTCGAGCACAGCGGTATGGTCGGCTCTATATCATGCGCTCAACAAAAGGGCGCGCCGACTCAGCCATACAATGGTCTTCGCTTTTATAACATACCCTTCCTGCACGCTCTACCTGACGGTATATGCCGTCCATTCCGGGCTCTTGATTCCATATTTCAAATTGTGGGAGATTATTTTTTTCATGGCTTATTAAGCTATATTTTCTGTTTATGAATTAACTGCAAATGTAATCAATCTTCTGCAATATATATATGCCGTTATCAAAAATTCTTTTGTATTTTTGCCTTACTATGGACGAAACAACCTGTGTTAAACTACTTGAGCGGCACAGGAATTAAGCCAACGAGCAATAGAATTGTCGTTGTCAAAGCCCTTGCTGCAGAGGAACATCCCTCGTCAATGACCGAATTGGAAGAGGCTATCCTCACAATCGATAAGAGTGGTATATCTCGAAGCCTTGCCCTTTTTCGTGAACATCATCTTGTTCACGCCATTGAGGACGGCGATGGTAACGTAAAATACGAGCTCTGTATGAGCCATCGGGGCGATAACGACGACGATGACGACATGCACGTACATTTTTATTGCGAATGCTGTCATCAAACATTCTGTTTCTACGACACCCCTATCCCCCATGTTTTATTGCCACAGGGTTCGTCAGAAAAGCAACAAACTACATGGTTAAGGGCCTTTGCCCCTCGTGTGCACGCAAGCAAACCAAATAGCATGCAGCACAGTTCGTTTACTCCCTACACTTATCAGCTGGTATCACCGCTGCGGTCGCGACCTGCCGTGGCGTCATACCCGACCCCTATGCTATATGGCTTAGTGAGGTTATCATGCAACAAACGCGCATTGCACAGGGTATGGCCTACTGGGAAAGGTTTATGAGCCGTTTCCCTACCGTCGACGACCTTGCCGCTGCTACCGAAGATGAGGTGCTGCGTCTGTGGCAAGGGCTGGGCTATTACAGCCGAGCGCGCAATCTTCATAGAGGGCTGCTCGCCAGATTGTTAGCCACGGAAGTTTCCCCGATAACCTTGCCGACATACAGCGTTTAAAGGGTGTTGGCGTGTACACGGCAGCAGCTATTGCTTCGTTTGCCTTTGGTATCAAGGCAGCTGCAGTAGATGGAAACGCTTACCGTGTGTTGTCACGCGTGTTCGGAATAGACACACCTATCAACTCGACTGAAGGTAAACACCTCTTCCAACAGCTTGCAGATAGTTTGATAACCGACCTTCCCGCCAACGAAGAAGCAGGTAATTTTAGCCAAGCCATGATGGATTTTCGGCGCCACTGTGTTGCACACGAAAGCACCCAAATGCACCGAATGTCCCTTCGTTGAGAAACCTGCGAGGCGTTACGTTCTGACCGTATCGACACATTACCCTGTTAAGAAATCGCACCGTAAACGGTGAAAAACACGCCATCTCAATTACGTTTTCGTCAGCTGCCAGGCTATTGTGCAATACGAAGGCGTGGCGCAGGAAGATATTTGGCAGGCCTTTGGGAGCCATGCCTTTTTGAAGATGAACCTCTACCCAATTGGGACGGAACGTTGACGCTTTTTAGCCAACGACGTGCGTCATGTATTGACCCATCGCGTTATCGCTTGCTAACTTTTTACCTATTGCAAACCGACGTGCGCCCAGAACTTCCAGCCGAATATATCTGGATAAAACAAGACGAAATAAAGCCATTATGCCGTGCCACGCCTTGTAGAATTGCTATTCGAAGCAGTTTGCCCAAAAAGGTTTGTTATAATTGGTTAACGGCACTCTTATCAAACCATAAGCCTATTTCGGACGTTCGTTGACAACAAAACGCTCCTCCCTTTACATGCAAAAACTGAATGTATGGCGACCGCAGTACGCATTATACTACGGCCGTCATACAACATGTACGGCAGTCGCCATATAAGATGTACGACGGTCGGCGTACAACCACTTTGACAGAATATTCATAAATACATTCCGTCGTAAAAAGTACATATTATCTATTATAAAAGCGTAAAATAAGGTGCATAGTCTTATATTTTGCTTGAAATTTGTAAATTTGCAAAACATACAAGCAAATAAGATAAAAACGACAATATGGAAGAGAAAAAGTTTAAAAGTACAACCGTCACCGCCGCCCTGCCTTATGCTAACGGTGGTGTTCACATTGGCCATTTGGCCGGTGTATATGTTCCTGCCGATATATACGTTCGTTATCTGCGTCTGAAGAAAAAGACGTTGTTTTCATTGGTGGTAGCGATGAGCACGGAGTGCCCTATCACCATACGCGCAAAAAGGAAGGTATCACACCGCAGGACGTCTGCGACCGTTATCACTAAAATCATTAAAGAATCGTTTTAGTGAGTTCGGCATTTCGTTTGATGTGTAGCCGTACCACCTCTAAAGTGCATAGCCAGTTGGCTTCCGACTTCTTCCGCAAGCTGTACGATGATGGCAAATTGGTTGAACAGGAGAGCGAACAATACTACGATCCTGAAGCAGAAACGGTTCTTAGCCGATCGCTATATCATGGGAACTTGCCCACATTGTGGCAACGAAAACGCCTACGGTGACCAATGCGAGAGATGTGGTTCTGACCTAAGTCCGATGGAACTTATCAATCCGCACAGCACCATATCAGGCGCAGAACCTGTTATCAAGAGCACAAAAACTGGTATCTACCTCTGAACGATTATCAGGAATGGCTGAAACAGTGGATTCTGGAAGGCCATAAAGAGTGGCGTCCTAACGTATACGGACAATGTAAAAGCTGGTTGAGACCTCGATCTTCAGCCTCGTGCCATGACACGTGATTTGGATTAGGGGTATCCCCGTTCCTGTTGAAGGAGCCGAAGGTAAGGTGCTTTACGTATGGTTTCGATGCGCCTATTGGCTACATCTCAAACACCAAAAGAGCTTGCGATGCTGAGCCTGAGCGCTGGGGAAGCTGGGAGAAATGGTGGAAAGATGAGGACACACGCCTCGTGCATTTCATCGGTAAGGATAACATTGTATTCCACTGCTTGATATTCCCAACTATGTTAAAGGCACATGGCGGCTATATTATGCCCGACAATGTACCTTCAAACGAGGTTCCTGAACTTGGAAAACGACAAGATATCAACCAGCCGAGGGAAATTGGGCGTGTGGCTTGACGAATACCTGCGCGATTTTTGAAGGTAAACAAGATGTTCTGCGCTACGTGCTTACCGCCAACGCGCCCGAAACAAAGGATAACAACTTCACATGGAAGGATTTCCAAGAGCGTAACAACTCGGAGCTTGTGGCCGTTTACGGAAACTTTGTAAACCGTGCCCTACAACTTACCAACAAGTATTGGGACGGCGTTGTGCCAGAATGTGGCGAGCTTACCGACATTGACTGCCAGACGATAGCCGAGTTTAAAGACGTAAAAGAGAAGGTAGAACAGTATCTTGACGTATTCAAATTCCGCGAAGCACAGAAGGAAGCCATGAACCTTGCACGCATAGGTAACAAATATATCACCGAATGCGAGCCATGGAAAGTGTGGAAAACCGATCCGAAACGCGTGGAAACAATACTGAATATATCACTGCAGTTGGTAGCTAACTTGGCTGTGCCTTCGAGCCTTTCCTGCCATTCAGTAGCAAAGACTTGCGCGAGATGATTGGAATGGAGCGTTTTTGATTGGGCCGAATTGGGCCGTACCGACTTGCTTAAGGCTGGTGACAAGCTGGCTGTACCTCATCTGCTATTCCAGAAAATTGAAGACGAGGAAATACAAAAAGCAGCTTGACAAGCTGGCTGCTACTAAGAAAGCCAACGAGGCTGCAGAAGCAGCTAAAGAGTATAAGGCTGCAACGATTAAGCCAGAAGTATCGTTCGACGACTTTCGAAAAGCTTGATATTCGTGTAGGTCACATCAAAAGACTGTCAGAAAATCAAGAAGTCGAATAAGCTGTTACAGTTTACCATCGACGACGGTTCAGGCACCGACCGCACTATCTTATCGGGTATTGCCAAGTTCTATGAGCCCTGAACAGCTCATTGGCAAAGACAGTACTCTTCGTAGCCAACTTTGCTCCTCGCAAGATGATGGGCATTGAAAGCCAAGGCATGATTTTTAAGCGCCGTTAACTTTGATGGCGGCTTAAAGCGTTACCACTACGCTTGGCGGTGAAACCTGGCAGCCAGGTTGGTTAATAGCTATAACCTTATCAGGGCAACAAAGCCCTGATAAGTTGATTTAAACACCCATTTTTATTAGACAACAACATGATAATCACACTGACCCTGTTTCTACTCGTCAGTATGATGATTCATGCGCAGCTTTTTCAATCTCGTGAAGTTCACTTCGAACTAAAAACCAACAGGACGGCTGATGCAGAAATTATCTTTACTGGCAAAAATAGAAAAAGGCTGGCACGTTTATTCGACTAACTTAGGGTAGAGGGACCTACCGAGGCCACCTTTAACATCAATAAAATTGACGGTATAAAACTCGTCGGTAAGATGAAACCTGTTGGTCATGAAAATAGCTGATTACGATAAGAATTTTGCATACAAACCTGCGCTTTTTCGAAAATAACGTCAAGTTCGTACAAAAAGATTAAGTTTACAAAACCCTCATACAGCATTGACGTTTACCTCAACTACGGAGCATGTAATGACCAAACTTGCATGCGCCCTATGGACGTAAACTTCAAAGCAAAACGGAAAAAGCCCTGCTGTTGATAACAAGGCTGCAGACGAGGTGAAGACCGATAAAAAGATGACGTTGCTGAAACAGCATCATCAGAGCAAGCGCGTCCGCATTTGGCGCAGATACATAACATTGCCACAGCCAACGATACGGCTTTTAGCTGCTATATCAACAGGTATGCTGTCAGCAACCGACGAGGCTACGCTTTGGCAGCCCTGTTATTAATGAGTTAAAGCATTTCGGCGGATCAGACAATATCTCGAACCAACCTTTGCTTTACATCTTCCTAATGGGTGTAGTTGGCGGATTGTTGGCGCTGGTAATGCCATGCATTTGGCCTATCATTCCGATGACCGTAAGCTTCTTTTTGAAGCGCTCAAAAGACAATAAGCGACGCGGTGTACGCGATGCCGCTATCTACGGAGCCTCTATTGTTGTTATTTTCTTGACCTTAGGGATTAGTGTTACCGCCCGCTTCGAAGCCAACACACTGAACGCACTGTCAACAAACGCAGTATTCAACATCTTCCTTTTTCGTGATGTTGGTAGTGTTTGCACTAAGTTTCTTTTGGCTGGTTTGAAATAAAACTACCTGATAGTTGGGCCAATAAAGTAGATACTAAAAGCTAATAACACTACAGGGTTACTGTCAATATTCCTTATGGCATTTACCCCTTGTGCTCGTTAGTTTCTCGTGTACAGCACCTATCATTGGGCTGCTTTTTGGTACAAACAGTAACCACAGGGGCACGCCTTGCACCCGCTATTGGTATGCTCGGCTTTGCATTGGCATTGGCTGTGCTTTCTCTATCTTTGCCATGTTCCCTTCTATTAATGAAGCGCAGTCCGAAGAGTGGAGCATGGATGGACCAAATAAAGGTTGTGCTTGCCTTTATAGAATTGGCCTTCGCTTTGAAGTTTTCAGCGTGGCCGACTTGGCTTATGGCTGGCACTTCATGGACCGCGAGGTATTCCTTTCTTTATGGATTGTTATCTTTGGAGCCTTAGGAGCCTACCTCGTTGGCTGGTTAAAGTTCCCACAAGACACCATTGGCGGTGACATTAATAAGCCTATGTCTGTTCCCGCTATTATGGCAGGACTATGCTCTTTCGCCTTTGCCATATACATGATACCCTGGTTTATGGGGTGCGCCTTGCAAAGCAGTGTCGGCCTTTGCGCCACCAATGAATACACAAGACTTTAATTTGAAACACAGAGATTGTGGAGCCCTAAGTTTACCGATTACGAAACTGGTATGGCGGCTGCTAGAGGCACAAGGTAAACCCTGTACTGATTGACTCACGGGCTTTGGTTGTGCAAACTGTAGGAAAAATGGAAGCTGCCGTGTGGACCGACCCATCAGTAGCTCACAAGCTTGAGAACGATTACGTACTTATTTCATTGTATGTTGATGACAAAACAAAGTTGCCACAACCTCTCGAAGTAAAAGGACGAAAACGGCAAAGCACGTACATTACGTACCGTGGGCGACCGCTGGAGCTATCTGCAAAGTCATAAATTCAGTTGCTAACACACAGCCTTTTTATGTAGCCGTTGATAACGAAGGTATGCCTCTTAACGCTTCTTACTCGTATAAAGAAGATGCACAAGATTATTTAAAATTCTTGAATGCAGCACTTACCAACTTCTAAAAAGGGCATTGAAAAATGCAAATAAGCAAAGATGAAGTAAAAGCTTTTTAAGGAATAAGAATTTTCGAGAATAATAAAGAAATTTGTATAAATCTTATTCCGTTTGATATATGTTAAAGAGCTGCTATACAATGGCAGCCTTTAACGTTTCTGATCTAAGAGATGACATTCTCGTCAATAGTTTGTTGACGTACAAGCTGTGCTTCGGCAGGTAAACAAGGTGCAGAAATACTCGTTGACCATAAAAGGAGCCGTTTCAACATGAATTTTCGTCCCAAAGACCTCGTTTAATGAAACCCTCAAGGGTGGCAGCACCACCTTCTACCATCAAACTTTGACATTGTAGCTCGCGCAAATGGGCAAACATATCATCAATATTATCGAATGCTTTAAAACCTTCGGGAACTTCTTCAGCATGGTGGGTCAGCACCAAACGATAGGGATTCTTTCCCACTCCACAGGCGTACATCAGCGAGGATTATCAGTTAATAGCGTATTTCTTCCTACTAATATAGACTCGTATTCAGCACGCAGTTGATGAACCAACATAAAAAGTATAAAGGGTTGAAATACGAAATGGAACATATTGCGCTGTATCGGAAACAGTATTTAAGAAACCGTTAGACGTCTGTGCCCACTTTAACAGAATATATGGGCGCGAAAAACGGTTGAAAGTCATGAAGAAACGATTACTCTCCATACACTCCTGCTCTAATACTCCAACTGTTACCTCAACACCAGCCTCACGCATTCGCTGTACGCCACGCCCTTGAACTTTGGTAAAATGGGTCAACACAGCCACATACACAACGTCGTACTCGCTTACCAACAATGAGGTCGCAACATGGCGGTGTGTGGCCCCAGTGTGAACAAGGCTCTAACGAAACATAGATGGTAGCATCAGTAAGCAAGCTCTCATCTTCAGGGCACACCGATGCAAAAAGCATTAACTTCGGCATGCGGACCACCATAAGGAGAGGTAAAACCTTCGCCAAGAATACGGCCATCAGCCGATACAATAACAACACCTACTGAAGGATTAGGCCTTGCCGTAAGACGACCGTTACGAGCAAGTTGTAAGCATCTGCGCATGAAATGCTCGTCAATATCTTGTTGTGATGATGTATGAATGGAGCGATCGGTTTGATTCATTTTTGATCCTTTTTACTGTAAGTTATATCCGCAAAATTACTTTTTATTTGTCAAGTCGACAACTTTCATGCTTAAATTCTGCAGATATCAAACTACAAGAATACGAGAAACAAAGTGATTTAGCTTATATAAGATAAGAGTAGCAATATCAATAACACAACACTGTTTATCGTTAAGTGGAACGAACGCAAAAATAACTATCTTTGTCATCGAAATGAATGCACAAGATAGTTATACCCGCCTCTGTAATCGCTTTATGCTCTCGTTATGATGACAGAAGGCAAAAGCAATAGTACGCCTGCTGCTCGACTCAAGGTTTAATATGTCACTAACTACCATTGTTACGGGTGGTATAGAACAGATTAACGAGAGGAGAAGGCGTGGACTTGAGCATACCGTAAGATAGAATAAAAGAAGGAGAACCCATGACAATATGTATTAGGCGAAAGCTGAATTTTGTGGTCGGACTTTTTCATGTAGAAACAGGCGTTCTTATACCTCGTCCTGAAACCGCCGTGCTGTGCAGAACGGGAATAAAAGAGGACCATAATCAGTGCTTATTGCGCTTTGCAACCCCCAGAGCCTATAAAAGTTTTGGATATCGGTACAGGCAGTGGGTGTATAGCCATTACGCTGGCTCTCGACCTTGACAACAGCGATGTAACAGCATGGGATATATCTTCGGACGCTCTACTTGTGGCACGTAAGAACGTGCATGCTTTAGGTGCAAAGGTTAATTTACAGCTACAAGATGTTTTGCTGCCCACAGAAACCTTACCTTTGCCAACCATAAGGGTGGCTGGTTTGATATAATTGTGTCGAACCCTCCGTCATATTGCAGAGCGCGAAAAGGCTGATATGCACATCAACGTACTTCAGCATGAACCTGAGCAAGCGCTTTTTGTGCCTGATGATAATCCCGCTACTTTTCTATCGTGCAATAGCTCGTTACGCACGTGTAGCACTGAAACGTTACGGAGAACTCTATTTTCAGAAATAAACCCTTTGTTGCCAACGAACTGAAAGAAATGCTTCAGCAAGAAGGTTTCTGCAATGTGGAAAATTTTTCGCTGATCAGTTTGAACGCGAACGCTTTGCGAAAGCGGTATGGAACGGATAGGGTAGAAACGAAATACACCTTTATTATATTATAGCAAGAAGATGTTTAGAAAAAGTTCGACTGTTACCGAAGAAGAGCTTTAAAAAAACTGGCAAACCTCTGTGCCAAAGCAGAATATTGCACGGGCGACTTAGACGAAAAATGCGACAATGGGTATTGATGAAGAAGCCCGTAAGCGCAATATCGATTACCTGATTAAACATCAATATGTTGACAATGCGAGGTTTTGTCAAGCTTATGTTAACGATAAGATCAAAATATAACAAATGGGGACGTCGGAAGAATTGAACAAGCTTTATGGTTTGAAACACATGCCAGAAGATGTTTCGAAAATGGTGTTAGACGGCATTGATGACGATGAATATATGGACGTTCTGCGGCCACTTTTAAAAGCTAAATGGCCAACCATGCACGCTAAAAGTGATTATGAACGAAGCATGAAACTGATTAAATTTGCGATGGGTCGTGGCTTCGACATGACACTTATACGACGATGTATAGATGAGGGTATTATAGCAGAAAGTAGATGAAGATTAGCTTTTTACAACGTTTACTGACCTCGCAATCCACGATCATGTGCTATTTGTGGGCAAAGGCTGGCTGTCGAAGAAACGCTTTTCTGCACGGTATGCCTGCTTCATCTACCTTTAACCCACTTTCATACAAAGCCCGACGATAACCCCATGACGCAAATATTCTGGGGGTTATTGCCCATTGAGAAAGCCTCTGCTCTAATATATTACACCGCACACGCCACCTCCTCCTACCCTGTTTACAAATTAAAATATATGAATGTTCACTGAAATGGGTATAGAACTAGGGAAGATATATGGGGAGGCAATTATGTAAAGCTGGATTCTTTAATGAGATTGATGCCATCATTCCTGTACCACTGACACAAAAACATCAACGTCAACGCGGATACAATCAAAGTCAGATGATAGCTGAAGGCATCGCTCGAAGAGTGTCACTTACCTATATGGAACAACGTGGTAAAGCGTAACACGTTCCATTCGAGACAAAACAAATAAGGACGAATAGAGCGAGCGAGCAATGTGAAAGGGTATTTAAATTGATAGATGCAGAGAAAATCAAAGACGCTCACGTGCTGATTGTAGATGATGTTGTAACCACAGGGGCCACAATTTGCTCTTTAGGGACAGGAATTGAGAAAGGTTGAAGGGTTAAAATAAGTGTAGTTTCAGTTGGATTTGCTAACGAACAACGCTAAAATAGGCGTCGAAAAGAGATAAACTACGTCTTTCTTTTGTATTATCACCAATTTACACTAACTTTGTCAACAAATAAAACATCATGAAAAATATGGATAATCTGAAACACGCTTTTGCTGAAAGACTCCCTAAAATCAAAGCCATCAAGCTTCAACCCAAGAGCCTTTTTCAGTGGGCTTCGGGCTGGAATTCACCTATTTACACCGATAACCGTTTAGTTCTCAGTTATCCTGACGTAAGAGCTTTTGTTAAAAACTGAACTAACACATGCCGTATTGGCTAACTTCCCAGAAGCTACAGCGGTTGCAGGTGTTGCTACAGGTGCCATTGCTATGGGTATGGCGGTTGCCGACTTATTGCAAATGCCTTATGCCTATGTGCGCCCCTAAACCAAAAAGATCACGGAACTAAGAGCCAAATAGAAGGACGTCTACCAGAAGGTTCTAAAGTGATTGTAATCGAAGATCTTATCTCTACAGGGAGCAGTTCGTTAAAAAGCAGTTGAAGCCCTACGAGCTGCAGGGTTTGATGTTATAGGGAATGGTTGCCAGCTATACCTATGGTTTTCCTGTTGCGGAAGAAGCCTTTAAAGAAGCAGGTTTAAAAACTTGTTACTATAGGAGACTATGAGCATACTGTTGAAATTGCAGCACAAACAGGCTACATTTCAAAGATGACATAGAGGTGTTAAAAGAGTGGCGCAAGACCCTGCAAACTGAAACAAAACCGATAAATCGTATGACAAAAATAGAAAGCACGATACGTGAGATAGCTTACTCACAGCAGGCTGTCTATAATATGCTGAGCGATCTGAGCAATATTCAGAAAGTTCAGGATAAAATTCCTCAGGAGCATGTAAAAGATTTGACTTTTACTTCTGACAGTATTTCCATTTCTACACCAATGGGTGCTCGTAAAAATAGTAATTGTAAATCGAGAAGAGCCAAAAAGAAATTAAATTTGAAACACAGGAAAGTCCGCTGCCCTTCAACTTTTGGATACAGATTCTTCCTGTCGACGAAACATCTTCAAAGATGAAACTCACCATAAAGGCTGATCTTAATCCTTTTATTGCAGGCATGGTTAAAAAGCCATTACAAGAAGGTATAGAGAAAATCGCAGATGCATTACAGCTTATTCATTACGAATAAAATTAGAAATTGCATTATTTTTGAAACAGGAAATAACTGATAAAACACCTTGCTCATGAAATGTTCTGTATACATTCTTCACAAAAACAATGATGACTTTAGTAGTCTGCATTGTTGTTTTGTTATCGGCATGTACAGGAGAACATTTCACCTATAGCAACTTTCATTGCAACCTTTACATCGATAACAGCACGCATCATGACCCCATTGGCTTCGGCAATGAACTCAATGAGCCCTGGTGTTTTCTGTATGATCAAATAGTTACCCAGCCGAAACGCTTATTCGTTTACGTCAAATCAAGGTCAAAACACTATAAACAATTTTGATGCAAAGGATACAGAACGTAGGAATGGCACGCGAATAGGAATGAATAACGGTCTTATCGTGGGCTATGGTAATCTTTCTGATGATGGAAGTGGATATCATTTCTATGCTTTTGATGCACAATGCCCAGTCTGTTTTAATTATAATGCTATACCCATGCGCAGCTATCCACTCAGTCTTAGCGGTAGCGGTATAGCTAACTGCGCAAATTGTAAACGAGGTTTAGTTTGAACACAGGAGAAATTGCATCAACAATACAGGAAAAATGACTACATATCGCGCTACAACAGCAGGTCCATTTGGCATTCTTTTTCATCAATTAGGCGCGATTTCTATTAAATTGTGTAAAAAACTTGGCCTTTTAAAGATTTACATATATCTTTGCATTCGCATTATCGCGGCAATAGCTCAGTTGGTAGAGCGCGACCTTGCCAAGGTCGAGGTCGCGGGTTCGAGCCCGTTTGCCGCTCATATTTTAGATGGTTCCATTGCCGCAATGGTGGAATTGAGTGAGACACGAGGGACTTAAAATCCCTTGGCCAGTGATGGCTGTGCGGGTTCGAGTCCCGCTCGCGGCACACCTAATTTTTATATTCCTTATTATATTATGCGTAACCATTTAATTCTAACTTTATCTGCTTTTTCTATTTTAGCTTTTATCTTCTTGTTCAAAAATGGGTGCACTTTCTGCAGACAATTTCTCTGTTGAACCGAATCCATTAGAAACTCTTGGTGGCAAAGTGCTGCACAGATTAATGGTACTTTCCCAGAGAAATATATGAAAAAGAAAAGCTATTATAACCAATACCCGAACTTCGATATGCTAATGGCCAAGTCGCACAAGGCCAAAGCTCTACCTTCCAGGGTGAAAAGTACAAGGAAATAATCAAACTGTTTCATACAAGATGGGTGGAAAGTATACAATGAAAACGGCTTTCGACTACACCCCTGATATGCAACTGAGCGAAATGTACCTCACATTCAACGCACAAATAGGTAGTAAAAAAATTACGATTCCTGCTGTAAAAGTTGCAACTGGTGTTATAGCCACAGCAGAATTGTACAAGAAAGCTATGGACAATGCAGGCGGATGCCTCGCACTTGATTCTTTCCAGCGCATTAAAGCACAGCGTCAAGAAGCAAATATTAGATTCTTAGTGAATCAAGCTAACTTGCGTAAGGGCGAATTAAAGAGCAATTCTATCAAGGAATTCGTGCAAATGTTGAAGAAAATCAATGCTTCACGCGAAGACCTTAATTTAAAGAATGTAGAAGTTGCAGCATATGCATCACCCTGAAGGTGGTTACACATTTAACAACAAATTGGCCAACAAACGCCAGAACACTACAGAGAAATACGTAAACGAACAGCTCAAAGCTGCCAAGCTTGCTAATGCTAATGTTGACGCTCATTATACAGCACAAGACTGGGACGGCTTCAAACAGCTTGTTGCTGCAAGCAACATTCAGGACAAAGCCGTGATTCTTCGCGTGCTTGAAATGTACAAAGACCCAGAAGAGCGTGAGCGTCAAATCCGCAATATGAGCGAAGGATTCCGTGAGCTTGCAGCAGGTATCCTGCCTAGAACTTCGTCGTAGCCGTCTCATCATTAACTACGAAACTATCGGTCGTTCTGACGAGCAGATTAAGGCTCAGTATGCTGCTGACCCTTCAAAACTGACAGTAGACGAGCTACTTTATAATGCAACACTTGAAAATGATGCCAATAAAAAGCTGAAATTTACAAGAAAACTGCTGAGCTTTATCCTGCAGACTACCGCGCATTTAACAACTTAGGGTGCTCTGGCCTTTAACAAAGACAGCTTGAAATCAGCAAAAAGACTACTTCGCCGCAGCTAAAAACAGAGGTCTTGCTCCTGAAGCAAACGCCAACCTTAGCCTCATCGCTTTGAAAGACGGACAGCTGAAAGATGCCGAATATCTTATTTCACAGGCTACCGATGCTAACGGTCTTGCTCAGGCACTTGGCAATTTAAACATTGCGAAAGGCAACTATGCAACTGCTGTTAAGGACTTTGGCGATTCGTTTACCAACAGTGCAGCTCTTGCTCAACTGTTGAATAAAGACTATGCTGCCGCTGCAGCCACATTGAATAACATTAAGAATGCTGATGGTCTCACATATTATCTGAAGGCACTTGTTCTTAATCGTCAGGGCAACAAAACAGCAGCTAAACAGGCTCTTAATGAAGCTATAAACAAAGATTCCTCTTTAGCAGACTATGCCAAGAAGGACTTAGAGCTTGCAAATCTGAGATAAAACGCCATTAAGGCATATCATATTACTTGACAAAGAAGCTAAAGAGGTTAAGTCTTAACTTCTTTAGCTTCATTGCTTTTATTCCCATATTATAAGCACAAACATCTTTTCATGCTCAAGCGCTTACTTCTCATCTCTCTTCCCGCTTTATTTCTTTTTAGCCTCTTGTGGCGAAGATAGTAAACACTTCAAAATAGAAGGTCGTCTTTTACAAATTAACCAAGGCGAATTTTACCTATACAGTTCAGATGGTACTATCAGTGGGTTCGACACCATTAAGGTTCAAGGCGGTCGCTTTAGTCATGAAATAGAATGTGATCACCCCACAACGCTTACACTTGTCTTTCCAAACTTCTCCGAACAACCTATCTTTGCAGAGCCCTGGAAAGACTGTTGACATCGACAGTGATGCTTCACATCTCAAGATGTTGAAGATTAAAGGTACCGACGATAACGAACTCATGTCTGATTTTCGTGAGCAGATTGCCGCATCGTCACCGCCAGAAATCAAACGCTTTGCTGCACGTTTTATAGAAGATCATCCACAATCGCCCGTCAGCATTTATTTAGTTAAGAAATACTTTATCATAACTCCTCGCCCCTGATTATCGCGAAGCAGCACGCCTGCTTAAGCTCATGAAGGCCAGTCAACCCGACAATTTTATCATCAGCAATATGCTGCGCGATACCAAAAGTTCTCGGTCAAAGCGCTGTTGGTACACGACTTCCTGCCTTCAAGATTAAAGATATGAAGGGCAACACTATCACCTCAAACTCTCTTAGCCGTGGCCTTGTTGTCATCTGCACATGGGCATCATGGAGTTATCCAGCACCGATATGCTGCGCCAACTCCACCAAATACAAATCGACAAACAAAAACCATTCAAAGGGTGATTTCTATCTGTGTCGATGCTAACAAAGCCGATTGTGACACCTACCTTAACGTGAACGAGATAAAGACACCCAATGTTTTTCACAGGCGAAAATGTTCAATACTGCTCCTCTGAAAAATATTAGGGATTACAGAACGTGCCCGACAATATCGTCGTGAAAAGACGGCAAAATCGTTGCACGCAGCTTGGATATAAATAGTTTGCGCGAAAAGGTAGAGAGCCCTACTCTGACACCTTAAAACATCTACCCCCACATGCTTGTAAAGACTTATAGCGCCGCTGTTAACGGCCTCGATGTGACGCCAGTTACCATTGAGGTAAGCGTAACGCGAGGCGTTATGTATCATTTAACTGGTCTCGGTGATGTAGCAGTGCGCGAAGGACGCGACCGAATTGCCGCTGCCTTACAGTATAATGGACTGAAGTTTCCTAAAGCCGACATCACCGTTAACATGGCACCCGCCGACCTTAAAAAGGAGGAAGCAGTTTCGATCCCTGCCGTTAGCTATCGCAATTCTTGCTGCCGACGGTCAAATGAGTCAACAATCTCTCGGTCGCTTTATGTTGGTAGGCGAGTTAGGACTTGACGGAAAACTACAACCCGTTAAAGGTATTCTGCCTATCGCCATCAAAGCAAGAGCCGAACATTACGAAGGTCTTATCGTACCCTATGGCCAATGCTCGTGAGGCGGCTATTGTAAAACCAGCTCAATGTTTATGGCATGGAAAGCATGGCTGATGTTATATCTTTCCTCGACGGAAAGACACCATGCGAACCTGTTGTGGTTGATACACGCAAAAGAATTCTTTGAGCATCAGTACAACTTTGACCTTGATTTCTCGATGTTCGCGGACAGGGAGAACGTCAAACGAGCCTTAGAAGTAGCTGCCGCTGGCGGCCATAACCTCATCATGATAGGTCCCTCCCGGCTCAGGAAAAAGCATGATGGCAAAGCGTTTACCCTCCATCTTACCTCCTCTAACCCTCGCCGAGAGCCTCGAAACCACACAAATTCATTCGGTCGCAGGCCTACTAAGTCGTGGATCTTCGCTCATATCGCAACGACCCTTTCGTTCACCTCATCATACCATTTCTGAAGCTGCCCTCGTAGGTGGTGGCACAAACCCCATGCCCGGAGAGATTTCTCAGGCCCATCATGGCGTGTTATTCTGTGACGAACTACCCGAATTCAGCAAACATACCTTAGAGGTTCTTCGGCAGCCGCTTGAAGATGGGTTATCACTATAAGTCGCGCCAAGTACACAGTTGCCTATCCTTGTTCGTTCATGTTTGTGGCATCGATGAGACCCCTTGCCCTTGCGGCTATTACGGAGATCCCACATCACTGTGTCTGTACACCTGGACAAATTCAGCATTACCTCAATAAAATATCGGGTCCATTGATGGACCGAATAGATATCCAATGCGAAATTTCGGCTCTTCCTTTCAAAGACATTTCGCGTGCACAGCCCGGAGAACCCTCGGCTACAATACGCGAACGTGTCATTTGCAGCCAGAGCCTTACAAAACCGAACGCTTTGAAAGACAACCTCTTATTCACTGCAACGCCCAAATGACCGAGCGTATGATTCACCGTTATGCCGAGCCTGATGAGAAAGGACTTGAATTATTGCGTGTAGCTATGGAGCGTCTCAGCCTTTCAGCACGCGCTTACTCACGCATACTTAAAGTGGCACGAACCATTGCTGACCTCGCAGGTGCCGAGCGTGTATGCAAGGAACATATTGCCGAAGCAATAGCATACCGACAGCTCGACCGTGGCGACTGGGCCGAACGCGGTGCATAACCCCTCCTTTGGTGGATATATATTAGTATAATTATAAATAGGATAACATATAAAAACATGAAAAAGAAATCATTACTTACAGTAGCCTTCGCATTGGCTGCTGCCTCTGTTCTTACCACGTCGCTTACTGGCTGTGGTACAGCTAAGCAAACAACTTCTACGCAACAACAGGCCCAACAGCCTACTACCCTCGCAAATTATCAACCCCACCGTTGATGCTCACGCCGACGTTTTAAGCATTAAAGATGCAGCCCTCATGCTCAACTATCCAGCAAAGGCCGACTCAATAGCAAAGGCAAATGGCTATACCGTCATCAACCGTTATGGCGTTTATCGTGTTGAAACTTACGCTAAAATGCTCTATAAAAACTGTATGCCAGCTAAAAGCATGGGCAAAAACCTATACGAAGACACTCCAAAGCCCAAACGAAAAGGTACATCAAGCTATGTGGCTGTGAACCCAGACGGTGCTGAAAGCATCATTATTGGCGTATTTAATACACCTACCTATCAGAACCTTGTTGAACAAGTTAAAACAGGTGGCTTCAGATTGGATATGGCAGGTGATGAAGATGCCTATACAAACGGCCACTATAACATTTACTGTTACAGCGGCCGCAAGACGGTTCGTATAGAGAAAGTGCGTTAAAAACTTATCTTAACGCACGTGTTGCATTGAGCACACACAGCACCATTACGCCAACATCGCCGAATATTGCTAACGGCATGGCCATATTTCCCAACAGTCCGAGTCCAACAAATAAAAGTATTAGCACTTTCATAACGATAGCAAAATAAGCATTTTTGATTTGCAATGGATATGGTGCGACGCGCTATGCGTATAGCTGTAGCTATTTTATGAGGGCTTGTCGTCCATCAGAACCACGTCGGCAGCCTCTATAGCTGCGTCACTGCCCAGCGCGCCCATGGCAATACCTACGTCAGCACGGGCCAACACAGGAGCATCATTTTATGCCGTCGCCCACAAAAGCAAGCGTTCCTTTTGGCGGCAAATTCTGTAGCAAACGCTCTACATAAGTTACCTTATCGGCAGGGCAAAAAGGCTTGCATGATACTCGTCAATGCCAATATTGTCGGCCACTTGTCGGGTTGCTTCTTCATGGTCGCCACTGAGCATAACCGTTTTACTTACTCCCTCGTTACGCAATGCAGCAACCGCCTCTCTACTGTCGGCCTTCACGCGGTCAGTAATCAGCACATGACCTGCATACGCTCCTTCAATAGCCACATAGATGATTGTGCCTACATGGTGTTCACATTTTGCACACTGATGTACATGTGCTCCCACGCGCTCCATCATTTTTTCATTACCTACGCTCACCCTACGGCCATTGATCAAAGCCGATATTCCTTCACCCGCAGTTTCTTCTATCCCTTCTATTTTACAGCTATCGTGTTCGCTTCGGATAGGCTGCACGCAAAGCAACTGCAATAGGGATGAGTACTAAAAGCGTTCAACATGGGCCGCGAGATGTAGCAATTCTTCTTCGCTAATATCGTCGGGGTGAACGGCCTCAACCACAAATATACCTTCGGTAAGTGTTCCTGTTTTATCGAATACTACGGTCGAAAGTCGTGCCAAAGTATCCATATAGTTTCCACCTTTTATCAATATACCTTTACGCGAAGCGCCACCAATACCGCCAAAAAGCTTAACGGAATAGAGACCACAAGCGCACAAGGACAGCTCACAACAAGGAAACTCAGCGCACGATAAGCCCATGTGGCTAAGCCGCACTATAATTCTCATAGAATAATGGTGGCACAAACGCAAACATCAAAAGCCAGCATAACCACTATGGGTGCATAAACACGGGCAAAAGCGACGTATAAAAAGTCTCGCTCTTCGACTTGTTTTCTCCCGAATTCTCTACAAGCTCAAGTATCTTCGAGCAGGTCGATTCGCCAAAGCTTTTCTCTACTTTTTATTCGCAGCACACCTGTCAAATTAACGCACCCGCTAATAATCAGCGTCGCCCTCTTTCACCTCACGCGGCATGCTCTCGCCTGTTAAAAGCTACCGTGTTTCAGGCTCGAACGCCCCTCAAGAACAGTGCCATCGAGCGGTATCGCCAGCTTTTTACTACTATCTCGCCAACCTTCACCTCATCAGGTGCTACAACCGTAGCCTCACCGTCGCGTTCAACACACGCCGTGTCAGGACGGATATCCATCATAGCCTCTATTGAGTCGCGCGTTTTGTCCTCAGCGTAATCCTCAAACAGCTCACCCACCTGAAAAACAGCATAACAAACACCGCCTCTGCAAACTGAGGCTCGGCCCCTGGCAGAAATCTGATGCACAGCGCACCTATAGTTGCAATACTCATCAGGAAGTCTTCGTTGAAACGGGTTGCGCTCTTCTATACCCTCTTCTATAGCTTCGCCTATGATATCGTAGCTGATAATAAGGTATGGAACCAAATAAACACCAAGCTGTGCCCACAACGGTAGCTCTACAGCTTTTACAAAAAGATAGGCCAACACCAGAGTGACGACCGTAAGAAAAATGCGAAATAATCAGTTTTTATCCATGTCTGAGTTTATATTTTGTTTTCTGGTGGCAAAGTTACTACATCATTCGTGCAACTTGGTTGCAAAGCTATAACAGGGCATTATAGGCACAACGGTAAACCCCTTTACGCTGATAGGCTGATTGTACGGCGGACGCAGTACACGTTGTACGACGGCTGTCAAACAAGGGTGTATGACGGCCGTCATACAGGTATACAGCGAACGTCGCACAACAATCAAAAACCCTTTTTCAGTTTACGTTTATATCATAAACCAGCAGCCTTTATACCGTTTTTATAATGCACTTATACCATTAACATAAGCGGTATTCGCAAGCGTGAAGAGATGATAAAATAAGCTAAAATAGCAATTTAAACATATTTTGTAGCAAAATGAACATGAATAAACCGCAAAAGAATATGTTTCTTTGCAACCGAAAATCAGAAAAATAGACTTCTCAAAAAGTCGTAAACCACACACAAAACATTCATATAACAATAAAACAAACATGGTAAAGCTGAATTTAACATCTCAAATCGTACTGAATAAAGTACCTCAGGAGTTCTACCAACCAAAGACAGCGGTAGATCGTACTGAGCTTACCCGTATGGAGAAGATACCTACAAAACATCTTCCTACAATAGAAGAAGGTGCCCTGTCACATTGCTAACGGCATCGAAAAAAAGAAATTAAAGCAAAGAGCACAGAAGGCAAATTCTTTGTTATGGCTCTCGGAACGGAACCTCTTTAATACCTGTTTTCGACGAGCTTGTACGCCGTCATCAAGAAGAAGGCTTAAGCTTTAAGAACGTTGTAGTATTCAATGGCTACGAGTATTTTCCGCTCACAGCAAAGAGTGCTCACACCAGCTTGAACCAATTAAAGGAGAGTTTCCTCAACAAAGTTGACATTGAGCAACAGAATATTTTCTCTCCCGACGGTACAATCTCACAAGATGCCGTACAGGAATACTGCCGCTTATACGAGCAGCGCATTCAAACCTTCGGCGGATTAGATGTAGCTCTCTTCGGTATTGGCCGCAATGGCAACATCGCTGTAAACGAACCCGGATCAAGTGCAGCCCTCACCTACACGTATCATTCTTATTGATGCGCTCACGTGAGGAAATGACCAACAGCTTTTCTAACGGTGAACAAGTTCCCCATGCAGCATAACCATGGGTATTGGCACCATTCTGAAAGCACGCAAACTGTATATCACCGCATGGGGTGAGGAGAAAGCAGGAATTGTTAGGACGCTGTTGAGAACAACATATCTGATACCTGCCCTGCGTCATTTATGCAGACACACGAAAATGCCGATATGGTTATCGACCTTGGCGCGGCTTCTGAGCTAACACGTATTAAGCACCCATGGTTGGTTACCAGCTGCAAGTGGGACGACAAATTGGTTCGTTCGGCTCTGGTTTGGCTCTGTGGCATCACTGGTAAGCCCATTCTCAAGCTGACAAACAAGGATTATAACAACAACGGACTGAGCGAATTGCTCGCACTCTACGGTTCGGCTTACAACGCAAATATCAAGATTTTCAACGATCTTCAGCATACTATTACAGGCTGGCCAGGCGGAAAGCCTAACGCTGATGATACTTATCGTCCTGAGCGTGCGAAACCATTCCCTAAGCGTGTGCTCATTTTCTCACCCCACCCTGACGATGATGTGATTTCGATGGGCGGCACATTACAACGCCTTGTAAATCAAAAAGCACGATGTACATGTGGCTTACGAAAACAAGCGGTAATATTGCAGTAAACGACGAAGAGGTAACACGCTTCATGCACTTTGTTAACGGTTTCAACCAGATTTTCAATAACTCGAAAGATGAGGTTATCGTTGACATGTACAAAAAGATAAAGGAAACTTTCAAGAATAAGAAACCAGGCGACTTTGATACTCGCGATGTGCTGACACTGAAAGGTCTTATTCGTCGTGGCGAAGCACGCACAGCATGTACCTTTAACAACATTCCGCTCGACCATGTACACTTCCTTGACCTGCCCTTCTATGAGAGCGGTAAGATTGAAAAAGCTGCCAATGGGCGAACAAGATGTAGAGATTGTACGCGACCTTATTAAGAAAGTACAGCCTCATCAGATTTATGTTGCGGGCGACTTAGCCGACCCACACGGAACCCATCGTAAGTGTACAAACGCTGTTTTTGGCTGCTATCGACTTGGAGAAACAAGCAAATGCCGAGTGGTTAAAAGACTGTCGTATATGGATGTACCGCGGTGCGTGGGCTGAATGGCCTATAGAAAACATCGAGATGTGCGTGCCAATGAGTCCTGAAGAGCTCCGTGCGAAACGTAATTCTATCTTGAAACACTCAAGCCAAATGGAGAGTGCACTATTCCTTGGCAACGACGAGCGCTTGTTCTGGCAGCGTGCTGAGGACCGCAACCGTGCCACAGCGAAACTGTATGATGACCTCGGACTGGCTTCGTATGAGGCTATGGAGGCTTTCGTTGAGTACAAAACCTCTGTAACAAAAAGGCTTATAACGGGGGCGCGATGGTATTAGAAATATCACGCCTGTATAGCAAAAACATATTGTAGTATAGCTAAATAAAGAGGGCAGGAGAAAACAATTATGGTTTTCTTCTGCCCTTATTTTCTCGACTATAAGACGAAATGATTACTGAAGAAATTACAGATGGGTTATTGAACTAAAATCTATTAGGTCTTTGTGTTGCTTATTATGGTTAAACTATAAAAAGGGTAATATCTTTTTGCTTTTTGAAAAATCTTATCGTGTACGCAGTTACATTCAAAACGGAATGTAATTTTTCGCTATTTTTGTACGCAGTTATGCAAATACGGAAGTGAACTTTTCGTTATTTTTGCGTGAACTTTTCGAGCTATGGACAAGAGTTTTCAGATATCAAGTTTTTTCCGATCTTGACCGTCCGGCAGTTTATGCCGACAATAATTACTTTGCTCTTTCGCCCCTAGCACTCTACCCCCGACTTATGTAAGGGCATGAGTGTAAACTGTTTAATCTTCATATTTTGCACTGAAGGTCATTTACATTTAACACTCAACGGGAAGGAAATAGGCGTTGATGCAGGCGGCTGTGATGTGTCCGCCCAACGCTATGATAGCAAACATTAGCCATGATGAACGTAGTAGCGCTACGGCTGTAGGCTTTTTCAATGGAAATTCTTACACGAATGCTCACGGGAGGTGAACGTGTTTGGCACGTGATGACATTGCTAACACAAAAGCCTGTTATCCGTAACGATGAGCGATATATATATCACACCTCAGCACATTTCTTAATATGCTGCGCCATCGCACCTCAGGCAACGATGTTTATCAAGACGAAATTGTATATCATCTGTTTGCAACGCTGTTCTTTGACGTCATTAATGATTTCCACATACCGGCTTATAATCCTCAGAAAACAACAGAACCACAAGGCTCACACTTCAGAACGCCTTATATTTATAAGCAGTTTTTGGCACTCTTAAACAAGGATAATGGTAGTCATCGCATCAATAGGCTATTTTTGCTGATAAGCTTTTTATCACACCGAAATACCTATCAAAAATAACCCGTTACTATTGTGGGCAATCGGCTTTTAAAGCTAATTACCAACCACGCAGTGGAATGTTTTAAAGCTCGATTTGCGCTATTCGGATAGACCTATGAAAGAAATAGCCCTCGACTTTAAGTTCGAGAGCTATTCTGCTTTTTGCAAATTTATCAAGAAGCATTTGGGTAAAACGCCCCAAGATTACCGCAAAGGATAAACCATTTTGTTACCTAGTTAGTACATCGTAATTAAATGGTTTCTACACTTAATTAAAATTGTTTTCTCAACTTTATTATGCGGTTGGTACACCTCTATTATACAGTTGGCACGCCTTCCAGATTTTTGCGATATCGGTATCGCTTAAACTATAATCTGTTAAGTCGCCATTGATAAAACTCATATATGATGGCATATCAATCAAACCGTGGCCACTGAGGTTGAATAACAACACAGGCGCCTTGCCTTCTGCGTCAGCACGCTTTGCCTCACGTATGGTAGCGGCAATTGCGTGGCAGCTTTCGGGTGCAGGAATAATGCCTTCTGTGCGAGCGAAAAAGCAAACCAGCATTGAAACTTTCAAGCTGAGGGATATCTTCTCCACGCATATATCCGTCCCTTGATTAGCTGACTAATAATCACGCCTGCGCCATGATAGCGAAGACCTCCAGCGTGAATATTTGCGGGCTTAAAGTTGTGACCCAGTGTATACATGGGCAATAAAGGCGTATAACCAGCCTCATCTCCGAAAATCGTATTCGAACTTTCCACGTGTTAATTTTTGGGCAACTTTCGGGCTCTGCAGCTATAAATTCTGTGTTCTTATGGCTGCCATCGAACAAGTGTCGCATAAAGGGGAAAGCAATTCCACTAAAGTTACTGCCACCGCCAAAGCAACCAATTACCTTGTCTGGGTATTCACCCGCCATCTCCATCTGCTTTTTCTGCCTCCAAGCCAATGATGGTTTGGTGCAGCGAAACGTGGTTTAAAAACCGATCCTAATGTATATTTACATCCAGGAGTTGTGGTGGCAAGTTCAATAGCTTCTGAAATAGCCGTTCCGAGAGAACCCGTATGATTAGGATCGCGAGTGATGATATTCTTACCCGCGCGTGTCGACATCGAAGGACTTCCCTCTACAGTTGCACCAAAGGCACGCATGATATAAGAACGGTATGGCTTTTGTTGCATGGTTAACTTTACCTGATAAACCGCAGCCTCAAGACCATAAAGCTTAGCTGCATAGCTCAATGCCGCACCCCATTGACCCGCTCCTGTCTCAGTAGTAACGTTGGTATCGCCCTCTTGTTTGCAGTAATAGCACTGAGGAATAGCCGAGTTTACTTTATGCGAACCTAAAGGATTAGTACTCTCATTCTTAAAATAGATATGAGCCTTTGTGCTAAAAGCCTCTTCGAGTGCGTAAGCACGAACGAGCGGTGTGCTACGATAATAGCTATATTTCTCTTGTACATCTTCTGGGATATCGATCCAAGCATTTGTCTTATCAAGCTCTTGTTTTTGCACATTCACGACTGAAAATATGTGCCAAATCGTCAACACCCATAGGCTCACGCGTCTGAGGGTTCAACAGATCCATTGGTTTTTGTTGGCATCTCTGCCTGAATATTGTACCATTTTCGTAGGCATATCCTGCTCACGAAGTATAAATTTCTTCTGTTTCTTCATAATAACTTCTTTTTACAATAATCGTACTAACGAGGCTGCAAAGATAAATAAAAATAGCCCATAAATACAGGGCTATTATGGCGTAATGATATAAAAACTGTAAAAGCAATGCTAATGAAAAGCCGAGAATTCTATTTAATTAAAAACATTATTCGCTTCACAAAAAAATTATTTCTAACACCCTATTCTCAATCGTAATAAGCCAATAAAGCAAATTGCTTTTATTGGCTTGATAGCATATAATTACGGTTAATCGCTATCGCAACGAAAAACGTATTGTTACTTCTTTCCCGAGGCGTCGCCGATTGTTTATACTGTGTAATTGACTTGCCTGCAGCTATCCAACCCATGATTCCTCCCTCAAGGTTCACCCACTTTATAACCTGCATCGGTCAGCTTTTGGGCAGCTACCATCGAACGTTTTCCGCTACGGCAGTACACATATATTACTTTTTCTTATCGAGCGCTTTGGTAGCTTTCTGCAAGAAGTTGCTTTCGGTCACATCAATATTCTGTGCATTTGGCAATGTATCCAGCAGCATACTCGTCAGCTGTGCACATCAACAACCTGAGTCTGCTGATTTTTATTCCCTTTTTCAAACTCATCAGCATTCACTGAGCGAATACCGTCAGCTTGTGCACACGATGTTGATATCAACCCCAGAACGCCTAAAAAGCGTTGTAAAAAAACTTATTCATTTATAATTCTCCTTTATATTAAAATTAAAAATTTTCCCCGTCTTTCGAGGAATATATTGCAAAGATACCCATTAGCTTACAGAAAACCTAAACAAAATTCGTAAAAATTACAAATTAATTACGAACTACTACTTCTTTGTTTCTTACATTGTGCTGTTTGTACGGCGACCGCAGTACACATTGTACGACGAATGTGATACGCATCGTTCGACGGTCGCAGTACACATTATACCACGGCCGCCACAACACTACCCTTATCGTTTAAATCGCACTATCAAAACCATGCGAACGATACAAGCAAAACAACTTTAAAACAGCAGCAATCAATATAAAACTCGGAAAATAGAGCCAGAAACCATAACTCGAAAAAAATAAAAAAATATCAAAAATTTCTACTTATATAAAACTATTGGTTACCTTTGCAACAAACCAAAAAAACCTTATTATAAATTGACAAATCGCCTAAAAAAATAATGCTACAATAAGTAACAGAATTCTAACCTCTGCTGTCTTTTTTCGTAGAATAAAACTATCTGTTCAATAATTTGACAAAACCCTAAAACTATTAAATATGTATTCATTTCGCGTAATTACATTGTCACTTTTATGTCTGTCGGGCATGCTATTTTTCGGCCTCAACAGCCCATGCTCAGGACCTGAAAGCTACCTTAACATTAAAAAAACTCCTGGAAACGAGGCTGTTCCGTATGAGCTAAAATTGCAAGGACAACAGCTGGTTTCGAAGCAAACATTACCTGTTGACGTTACCTTACAACAAACCGAAGCCAACGGCGACAAGCTGATAACAGTCAACGTAAAAGCTAAAAAGAACGTTTATTTTTAATATGGGATTTGCCCTGATGACAGGTTTAAAGAGCGGCCAGAGCGAATTCTACATGCCAGGATTATGGTATCATCGTAACCTGCGCTCACCCAAAGAGGCTCCGAATTATAACGTAAGCAAGAGTTGGAATTTCCGCGAGGACCGTCTCTCTACACCACTCGCAAGTGCCTTTGACGCGCAAACCAAAACGGGTCTGGCCGTTCTTCGTGTAGCCCCCACTAAAAGGCAAGGATGTGCAAACACAAAATACCGAAGGACAAATTATTCTGCCCAGTGCAACATCTATTGGCTATTTAGGCTTTGACGATGCTACTGCTGAAACCCAATTAACCTTTGGTTTCCCTTACATTGAGACGCCAAAGCGGTATATTCGCAAGCTAACGCTCGCACCATCTGTTGAAACTTTCATGCCGTTAGCAGCAGGAGAAACGCAAACTATCACTTGGCGCATTCATCGTGTACAGGCCGAAAGTTATGGCGATTTTTGTGACAAAACTTTGGCAGTACAGCTTTGACGCTATGGCGCCACAACCTCTCCCCATTGCCTTAAATACGAAAGAGGTGAAAGATAACCTTTGCGGCTACTTCCGTGAATCGTTTGTTGACAAATACCCTCTGAAATATAACTCAGGACTTACCATTCTGACGGCCGACTGTAAACCCTATGGTGAGGTGCAGATTGGATTCTGCGGACGCGTGCTTCTCAACGCTTTTAACCAGCTTGAATATGGTGATGCAAACGGCGATAAACAATTATCTGAAATGGGACGCGCCATTCTTGATAGTTGGTTGCAGAACGGTTTCACAGAGAAAGGCTTCTTCCACGACTTCATTAACTATAGCAAAACTCCTACTTATATTAGCGACGTGCATTCCATTCGTCAGCAAAGTGAGGCAGTTTACGCAATTCTCCATTATCTAAACTACGAGCGCCGTCGCGTAGGTACTGACAAAAACAAACGCCAACAGCTCAAAAGAGTGGGAAGGTCGTATGCACAAACTGCTCGACAATCTTGTAAAGTTTACAAAAAGAAGACGGCCATTTCGCCCGTAAATTCCGCGATAACGGAGACGACGTTGACAACTCAGGGGGAAGTACTCCATCAGTAACTTCTACGCTGGTTATGGGCTGGAAGTATTTCGGTGACAAAAGATATTTGCAGGCTGCTAAGCGTACAATGGACTACGTTGAGAAGAATATAGTATCGAAGAGCGATTATTTCTCGTCTACTCTTGACGCCAAATTGCGAAGACAAAGAAGCTGCAATTGCATCGGTTACCGCTGCATATTGTTGGCAATGGCCACAAAAGGACAGGAGCGCCAACGCTATATTGACCTGTGTAAGCGCGCAGCCTACTTTTGCAATGACATGGTATTATACGTGGGATGTGCCCTTTGCACCAGGACAAATGCTTGGCGACGTAAACTTCCATAGCCGTGGTTGGGGGCAACGTATCGGTTGAAAAACAATCATATTGACGTGTTTGTCTTCGAACTTCCCACATATCATTCGATGGCTCTCAACGGTAACAAGTGAAAAAGCGTTTCGAGCAAATGAATAAAGGTGATTACCTCTTCGCTCACCCAGCTTATGCCTACTGACGAACACCATTTCGATATTGCAAAACCCGGTTTCTACCCCCGAGGTGGTGCAACATACAACATGGGACTATGGCCGTAACGGCAAAGGCTTCTACAATAACTTATTTGCTCCGGGTTGGACTGTGGCGTCATTGTGGGAGATGTGCTCGCCGGAGCGCACGGTAAACTTCCTGACAAAGTAGAGCTGCACATTCGTTTTTCGAAAACTTTATTTTAGTAATAGACTAAAGGGCTTGAAATCTTTGAAAATGATTTAAGCCCTTTATTCTGTTTCCATATATTATATCCATTGCTCATTACACAATATTCTCATTCTTCATAAGCTTTTACAAGCATATCTGTTTATAAACGAACCATTAGTCATATTAAAAATATCTTCAACTTATGCAGCACATATATAATAAGTCCCCAGAATACAATCCAGTCCGTAACCAACTTAATTCGCGTCATCATATTTGGGGAATCGAAACAGAATATCAATGAAAGGACCATGAAAAAAATGCAAGAAACATTGATACGATTATTGATAATATACTTCTCATTGCTTTTCTATTTAACCATACTATCGCTAAAAAAATTTATTTTTCCCATTATTTATTACTTAACTTACCAATTATCGAAAATATTATTTCTCCTTAATTATTATTTACTTATTTAATTGTTGAAAATACAGTATATCTTATCTATAATTTAATTATACCCTAAACCCTAATATCAGAATATCCTAACACATAAAATTAATCATAATAAAATAAAAACAAATATCGCGAAAGCCCATATTCATAAGACTTTCACGATATTTTTCACTTTCACTTTGTACCCAGACTCGGGCTCGAACCGAGATGGATTGCTCCACTGGTGTTTGAGACCAGCGCGTCTACCTATTCCGCTATCTGGGCATTTTTGTAAGAAATGCGAGTGCAAAATGTACGATGAAATTCTGGAATAACAAAAATAAGAGAAGAAAAAGTAAAAAGATTAAGTAAATGAAGACTAAAATAGATGGATAATATGGGAGAAAAATTAGAAAAGGATCAAAAGGTTTTTGATAAAAGGATTGAAAAGAGTTTTTGATGAAGGATTGAAAGGTTTTTGATAAAGGATCGAAAGAGTTTTGATGAAAGATAAAAGGATTATTGGAAGAAAGATTGAAATGGTTTTTGGAAAAAGATACAAGAAATTTGGGGAGAAGATAAAGGTATATGATGGGAAATAAGAGTTGTATTGGAAGAAGAGGATTGGGGGTATTGGAAGGAAATGGAAGAATTATGGAAAGAAGGTCAGAGAGGTATTGCCAGGAGTTCAGAGAGGAATTGGGAGAAGATAATGTTGTTGTTAGTGCAATATGACGAAGAAAAACAGAAGGGGTAGAGAGATATATTAGAAAAAAAGGTATAGAAAAATGGAAGAGGATAAGAGGATTATTAATTAATGTGTGTTGCTACTTATGTATATGTTATTATGCAAAAGTAAATGGGACATCGAAGAAAAACAAATACGATTTTTAGGCTTAAGATAGGAGGTTAAAAAGGCTTTTTTTATCTATGAATTATGGGCTAATAGTGAATAGAGTGTGCGCTTTTTGGAGAGTGTACGAAAGCCGTAGTACACATTGTATGACGACTGTGGTACGAATCTGTACGACGGCCGTAGTACACGTTGTATGACAGCCGACGTACAAGCAGCAAAATATCAAAAGAAACACAAGCAGATAACAATAGAAATACAAACAGATAAACAATAGAAATACAAACAGATAACAATAGAAACACAAGCAGATAACAATAGAAATACAAACAGATAAGAAAAAGAAACAGAAAGGAGAAAACGGAAAAAGGTGGAGCTAAAAAGAGAAAAATCACAAGAAATAAATGCCCCCAAAAGACAGATGCAAAAACATATTTAAAATTAGAAGTTTGAGGAGAATTAATAAAACATAAACGCCCTAGAAGACAGATGCGAAACATATTTAAAATTAGAAGTTTAAGGAGAAATGATAAAACATAAATGCCCAAAAGAAAGAACGAATAAATCATACTGTTACAAGCACAGAAAAAAATAAAAAGAGCGAGCGGTATTTTTGTTAAAAACGGAGAAATAGAACAACTGAAAAGGAGAATATGACACACCACCTCTACCCTACTTTCAACCTTACTTCAACCGTTTGCGAATAAGCCGTCGAAAATAGGATAAGAAATTTTTGTTGCTCCGCGCTTAATTTGCTATCTTTTGCACACCAGTGACGCAATACGGACAAGCAAGATAATCTGCGTCATTACCTAAAAATTTTCGCCCTTAAACAGCCAAAAATGTACGATATATGTAGCATCAGGGCATATTACCCGCGACAAAAATTATCACTCCCCAACGCACGGTTTACATGAGCCGGTGGCACGTCTTTTTATATGTCGTACGGTATTAGTCGTCTACCCCAAAAGGTTAGTTATCAGTTGGTAACAAAGGTGGGCGAGGGTCAGATGCCTGAAGTTGAGAAAAATAAAACAGCTTGGTCTTGGACGTGATATGCTACCCAGCCGACACACTGTTTACTTTGAGAACAAGTATGGAGCCAATAGCGACAACCGCACTCAGCGCGTTTTGGCTAAAGCTGACCCTTTTACGAGTTGAAGAAATGAAGCCTTTACAGGCACGCATTTTTCACTTAGGTAGTTTGTTAAACGACGATTTTTCGGCTGAAGTAGTAGAGTTTCTCTCTGAAAAAGGGCTCATCTCCATTGACGTACAAGGCTATCTGCGTGAGGTTCGAGATGAAGAAGTGCATGCCATTTCGTGGGAAGAAAAGGAGAAAATTTTAAAGCACACTGACATGCTTAAGCTAAACGAGCACGAAATGAAGGTGATTACCAATTCGGATAACCCCTCGTACCGTAGCCGAAAAATAGCTGCAATGGGTGTGAAAAGAAGTGATTATCACCTTAGGGAAGTTACGGTGCGGTTATCTATGCTGACCGTAAATTCTACGAGATTGATGCCTACAAACCACGCAAAATTGTTGATGCCACAGGCTGTGGAGATACTTTTTCAACAGGCTATCTGTACTGTAGAGCGCAGGGCATGGGCTACGAAGAGTCTGGAAAATTTGCTGCAGCCATGTGCACACTGAAGCTTGAGCACAGTGGGCCTTTCGATAAAAAGCATAGAAGATATTCAGAATGTCATCAACTTAGGACGATAATGCGCCAAAGTTGATGCTATTTAAGACGGTCGAGTTCGGCAGCAAGAGCTTCTTTTGTCATAAATTTCAACCCCTCGTCCATCGTTAAAGTTGGTCGGCATGACGCAAAGCGATGTCAAGATCGTGTGTAGACAATAGCACTATTTTTTTCCTTGTTCATGTGCCATCTTTCGGCCAATAATTTCATCATATTCACCTTGCTCGGATAGTCAAGAAAAGGCTGTTGGCTCGTCTAAAAAGCACAACAGGGGTTTGCTGTGCTTGCGCTTTGGCAATCATAACCTTTTTGTCGTTCACCATCGCTTAGCGTAGATACATCGCGCTGAGCCAAGCAGCTGATACCCACATCATGCAAGGCTTCAGAAACCACAAGGCGGTCGGCTTCCGACTGTAAGCCCCAAAAGCCTGTATAAGGCATACGTCCCATGCCCACCATTTCGTTGACGGTGATATGCGTTACATCTATTTTCTCAGTAAGAACTACGCTTACAAGGTGCGACAAATGGGCCCTTGAAAGCACGTCTAAACGATGTGATTGTTCACCAATAACAAGATTTATCTCTCCCAATAACGCAGGTTGAAAACCCGCAAGCGTGCGCAAAAAGCGTAGTCTTTCCTAAACCGTTACGCCCTATTAAGCACGTAAGGTTTCCACCTTTAATACAGGCCGATAAGTTGCTGGCAACCTCTCGGTGGCGATATCCTATTGTTAAATGGTTGATTTCTATACGATTCACCTTGCAAAGATAGTGCTTTTTTAGCTGAACCACCGATGTATATGCTCGTTTTTCTCTACCTTTGCACATCAAGATGAGTGAAGTTTCGTCCATACAAGCCCTGCAACAACAGCGACTGTTACTACAATTGGAGTATCAGGCTGAGAAAGAAGCGTTTCGCAAACAAACCGAAGCCATGGGCATTGGCCGCAAGATTAAACGCGGCGATGCATGGTATCCGTTACGCGTGGGCAAAAGGTTTCTACAACTCACTTAACCAGTATGCCCTTGAAGTTTTTCGCACGACCGATACCGATACCGAACATAATTTTTGAGTTTGGTAAGCCTGTTGTGTTCTTCTGCCTTTCGGCAAAGGGGAATCAGAAAATTGTAGTCGCGAAAAAACAATCAAAAATAAAGACAATATACCAACGGCAACAGCACAAAACGTTGACAGCAGTGCGACCGAAGTTCAATATATGAAATTCACGGGCACCGTATCGTATGTTGATGGCGACCGCATGGTGGTTATCGTGCCTGAAGGTCATGTTCTCGACATACAAAGTAGCGAAACGCCAGTGGGTGTGCAGCTATCGTTCGACGAAAACCTCATATCAAACCATGTTCGATGCGCTGGCACGTGTCATTGCTGCCAAAAGGCAACCGTATGGCTTATCTGCGCAACCTATTCTATTCTACAACTCCAGCCGAACGCTTTAGCTTCGAAGCCATGCGCTTTCCGTGGCTTAACGCTTCGCAGGAAAAAGCGGTAAACGAAATTCTGTGGGCCAAAGACGTAGCCATTGTACACGGTCCACCAGGCACGGGAAAGACAACAACACTGGTTGAAGCTATCAACGAGACACTGATGCGTGAGAGTCAAGTATTGGTGTGTGCGCAAAGTAATATGGCCGTTGATTGGATAAGCGAAAAGCTTGTTGACCGTGGCGTAAACGTGTTACGCATTGGTAACCCCACACGTGTAAACGATAAAATGCTGGGCTTTACGTACGAATGGCGTTTCGAAGCCCATGCCGACTATCCTCAACTATGGGCTATTCGGAAAGCCATTCGCGAACTTCGACAGCAGAAAAAGGGCCGTGACGAACGTTTTTCATCAAAAGATGGAGCGACTGAAATCGCGTGCGGCCGAACTGGAAATTCGCATCAACGCCGAAATTTTTGGTGAGGCACGTGTTATCGCTTCAACGCTAGGGTGCGGCTCATCGCCTTTTGGAAGGACGAAGATTTGAAACTGTATTCATCGACGAGGCGGCACAGGCTCTTGAAGCTGCTTGTTGGATTCCACTTCGCAGGGCTTCACGCGTTATCCTTGCAGGCGATCATTGTCAGCTTCCGCCCACAGTGAAAAGTATGGCAGCCTTAAAAGGCGGGCTCGGCAAAACGTTAATGGAGCGTCTTGTTGAAATAAAGCCAACATGTGTAACGCTACTTCAGACACAGTATAGAATGCACGAGCAGATTATGCGCTTCAGTTCCGATTACTTTTATGGTGGTAAAGTGAAACGGCACCGCAAATCAAGTATCGTGGAATATTAGATTACGACATTCCGATAGAGTGGGATTCGCCAAAGGAGACTCGCGAAACAGACGCCCATGACCACACGGGCGAGGCCTTTGTAGGCGATACTTACGGACGTATTAATAAAGGAGAAGCACAGCTTACGCTCGACAAACTTCAGCAATATTTCAATAAAATAGGCAAAGCAACGCATATTAGACGAACGCATTGACGTTGGTGTGATATCGCCTTATCGAGCACAAGTGCAATATTTAAGGCAGTTAATCAGCAAGCGCGACTTCTTTAAGCCGTTCCGAAAACTTATTAGCGTAAATACGGTTGACGGCTTTCAAGGTCAGGAACGCGATATCATCATCATCTCAATGGTGCGTGATAACGAGCAGGGACAGATCGGATTTCTGCGCGATTTACGACGTATGAATGTTGCCATTACACGCGCAAGAATGAAACTTATCATTCTTGGCAATACAGCAACACTCACAAAACACCCCTTCTATAGGCAACTATACGAATATATTCAGGAAATAAAAGGATAACAAATTAAATAAAACAATGATGGCAAACACCAACGATATGACGGTGGGATCGCCCTACAAAAAGACATCCTTCGTTTCTCTATTCCTCTTATATTAGGGTATATTCTGCAGCAGATGTACCAAATCATAGATGCCGTTATCGTAGGCAGATGGATTGGTGTAGGCGCTTTAGCCGCTGTGGGAGCTTCGTCAAGTATCATGTTTTTTTAATCATGGGCTTTTTGTAACGGAGCCTGTGCAGGTTTTGCTATTCCGATAGCACAGGCCTTCGGTGCCAAAAGATTTTTGGGAAGATGCGATGCTATATAAGTAACGCCATTAGGGTTGGGAGTGGTGTTTGCTGTGGTCATAACCCCTAATGAGTTGTGCGCTATGTACACACATCTTGCGCCTTTGTAAACGCGCCTCACGACATCTTTGAGGACGCGTGGATATTCCTTTTTTTCTGCAGTTTGTTGCGATACCGTTTACTATAGCGTACAACCTTTTGGCAGGATTTATTCGTGCGTTAGGCGATTCAAAGCAACCATTCTACTTTCTTATTTGTTCCGCACTCGTCAATATTTTACTGGATATTGTATTTATCTTGATGATGGGAATGGGACGTTGAAGGTGCTGGAATTGCCACACTTTTATCGCAGGCTTTCTCGGCCGTGCTGTGCTTATGGTATATTCGTAAACACCTAACCATTCTTATTCCACAGGGTAACGAGCGGCGCTTTGATAACAAACGGATAGCTATTTTTGCTCAATAACGGCGTGCCAATGGGCTTGCAATTCTCGATAACAGGCATTGGAATTATCATGCTTCAAAGCGCAAACAACGCGCTTGGTACGCTTTATGTGGCATCGTTTACGGCAGCCATGCGCATTAAATACCTCTTTACCTGCGTGTTTGAAAACATAGGAGTAGCCATGGCTACGTACTGCGGGCAAAACATTGGCGGCAGAAAGGTAGAACGAATACAACAGGGTATTCGGTCGGCTGTGATAATCATGTTGGCTTATTTCGTAATAACCATTGCTATTATCTATCCTTTTGCTGACGAAATGATGGCGCTTTTCGTGAACGAGAGTGAGCAAGAAGTTATTAAAAATGCAGCTTATTTTATGCGAATTGCTAACTATTTTTTATCCTGCTTTAGGCCTTCTTACTATATTCCGATATAGTATTCAGGGGCTCGGATATAGCATGTTATCCATGCTTTCGGGTGTTATGGAAATGATTGCACGCTGCGGTGTGAGTATCTGGCTTGTGCCTACACTCTACTTTACTGGTGTATGCTTTGGCGATCCATTGGCTTGGGTAGCTGCCGATATGTTCTTAATTCCTGCCTATTTCTGGCTTTACAAAAAGAATAAGACGCAATAAAGCTGCTACGATTGCAACGAATCAATAATATGATTGTGTAGAAGAAAAACTGCTGTACATCGAACTTACGTTGGATATACAGCAGTTTTTATTGCGATTCCTATAAAATTCTATTTAAAATAGCGGCTAACGAAACGCTTTACTATACGTTCATATTCAAGCGGATAATCTTTATAGCTTTCCGCATGTGCAGTATTGCGAAATACAATAAGCTCTTTGGGTGCGGGCTTGGCTTCATAAAGCGGATACACCATGCGCGTAGGCACATAGTCGTCCTTACCTCCATGAATGAAAAGCATAGGCTTTCGGCACTTCTTTACCTGCTCAAGGGGCGAAGCTTCACCAAAGCTCCAGTCATACTTTAGCTTACTAAGAGCCGATGTAGTATACAAAAAGGGGAATTCTGGTAAGCCAAATTGCTTCTTCATTTCTGAAGAAAAATTCGTCCCATACCGACGTATAACCACAGTCTTCAACAAAGCATTTAACAGCAGGTATGGTTGTTTCGCCTGCCACGCACATCGTAGTTGCGGCCCCATTGATACACCATGTATCACAATTTTTCGATTGTTTGGTAGAATCGCGCCATAGCGAATCGGCAATGTTTATCCACTGAAGCACGTCCAATCTGTCAAGTCAGCCCATTTGATGAGCCTTACCTTCGCTCTTGCCGCAAGCGTGAAGATCGGGCAAAATCACATTAAAAACCCATACCTTGATGATAAATTCGCGCAAGGTTTAGATGAGTCAACGGCACAATCAGTATAGCCATGCAACTACCACCGCTATGCTGTTAGAGCGCTGCGATGCCGCAATCATCAGTGCATGGTGACGGTCACCATCTTGTCCCCATAATAAAAAGTATCACGTATAGCTCCCGCCGATTGCAGCGAATCAACCCAAGCTTTAACGTGCGGGTAACGAGGAAAAAGTCGTGTGTATGCTTTTTGTATAATTGCGTCCACGATTGTTTGAAGGCACAAGCGATATTGCCATCATATAGATGCTTGCACCCAAAATTACAATCAGAATAAAAGCCAAAAACAAGTGAGGTAACAGCCAAAAACTTATGCTTAATCATATATTTCGGTTTGTTTTAAAATAGTTAAGGGAATATCAGAAAGCGCGAAGCGAAGGATAAAATTAAAATAAAGAAGAAAATGAAATTTATGGAAAGAAGGGAGTTTTATTGAGAGTTTCAATGAGCGAAATTGAAATGAACGAGAGATAAAATTGTAGAAACAATGAGTGAAATCAACATAAACAATGAGCGAAATCGTAAGAAACGAGGAGCGGAATCAACATAAACAATGAGCGAAATCGTAAGAAACGAGGAATGAAATCAACATAAACGAAGAGTGAAATTGTAAGAAACAATGAGTGAAATCAACATAAAGGGGAAATAAAACCGCAGTCTTATCAATGTCAAAACCGTATGATTCTTGGCGTCAATCTTCTCTTTTATCTCGTCCAACTTGATTTTTTCGTCCCACTACGCGGTCAAAGCCGTATCCATATACGCCAATAACCGAGCTTTGTGCAACGAAAAGCGTCAGAATCTATCTCGTCAATGAGGTCGAAAAATAAGACTTGATTCGCTCTTCTTGGCTGATGCAATAGATCACATTAATGCCTTTTTCGAGTAGAAACCATTACCATTCAGTATCGTGCATCCTCTCTCAGCTATCTTGTTTTATGGCAAGACCCTATCTCCTCATAATGGTCAGAAATAATGAAGAACTGTACACTACGATGCTGCGAATTCACCACATAATCGACACAATATGACACAATAAACAACAGCACATAACCGTAAAGCACCTTTTTCCCAGTCGTTTAACACCACATAACTTGAGGTAATTATCGCGAGGTCACAGAAAAGAATGCTATGCCCTAACGACACATCGCGATACTTTTTACTATAGCTGCCACAACGTCTGAGCCGCCAGTGCTTCCTCCTGCCGACAGTCCCAGCCCCACACTTGTACCTAAGAACACGCCGCCCACAATGCAAGCCATGAACTTTTGGTCAGCCAAGAGGTGCAGTTTTGGGTCTACCATGTGTTGCAAAACAAAGACACCCAGCGTAAATACCGATACAGCGTAAAATGGTTTTAGCACAGAATCGCCATCCTAAAAACCTTTAAAGCGGCCGCAATTAACAACGCATTCATCACGAAATATGTTTTCCTGAACAGGTATCCCTGTGCCCCAATAGATAATGGAAGCTATACCCATTATACCACCCGTTGTGATTTCATTGGGCAGCAGAAACAATGTCAAAGCCTACCGCACCCAACAACATACCCACGGTAATGATACCGTAGTCGCGTATCGTTCGGTAAATAGTTTTCTTGCTATGTCGCTTTAAATTCATAGTCATTGCTGTTGCAAAATTAGAAAATAAAAATGAAAGTATGCCGCGTGTTCGCCAAAAATCTATTCCCCCTTTATCTGATAATATATATATTTTTAGTACCTTTGCGCCACAGATTCAAGATTAATTACTTTATTGTTACCGGCATAAATGAACATCGAAAAGGAAATTAGCTCTGCGGTTATTAGCGCCGTTAGCGAGCTTTACGGGCAGAATGTGCCCGAGAATATGGTGCAGCTCCAGAAGACAAAGGCCACTTTCGAGGGCAATCTTACATTGGTAGTCTTCCCTTTCCTGAAAATTTCGCCATAAGCGCCCTGAAGAAACAGCCGAAGAAATTGGCCGTGCTTTATTGAAAAATGCAAAGCTATTGCTTCGTTTAACGTCGTAAAAGGATTTCTTAATCTTGTTATTGCCCGTGAGGCTTGGGTGTCATTGCTCAATGATATCAATGCAAACCCACAATACGGCGAGCATAAAGCTACTGCCGAAAGCCCAACGGTAATGATTGAATACTCATCTCCTAATACAAACAAACCGTTACATCTTGGTCACGTTCGCAACAACCTCCTTGGTTGGTCGTTAGCTAAAATTATGGAGGCTAACGGCAATAACGTCATTAAAACCAACATTGTCAACGACCGAGGGTATCCATATTATGAAGTCGATGCTGGCGTGGATAAAGTGGGGTAACGGTTGCACACCCGAGTCAACAGGCAAGAAAGGCGACCACCTTGTGGGCGATTTCTACGTGCTTTATGATAAGCATTATAAAGAAGAATGTGCACAACTCAAAGCTCAATACATTGCCGAGGGTATGGACGATGAAAAGGCTGAAGCCAAGGCTAAGGAAGAAGCACCTCTGATTAAGGAGGCACGCCAAATGCTTGTTAAGTGGGAACAAGGCGACACCGAGATACGAAGCCTTTGGCAAAAGATGAATAACTGGGTGTATGCAGGCTTTGACGACAGTTACAAAGCGCTGGGCGTTAACTTCGATAAAATTTATTACGAATCAGAAACCTATCTTGCTGGCAAGAAGAAAGTTGAAGAAGGACTGGCTAAAAACCTCTTTTTCAAGAAAGAAGACGGTAGTGTTTGGGCCGACCTTACGAATGAAGGGCTTGACCAGAAGCTATTGCTTCGTGCCGACGGAACATCGGTTTACATGACACAGGGACATCGGAACCGCAGAAATGCGCTTTAACGATTTCTCTATCGATAAAATGATATACGTCGTAGGAAACGAGCAAAACTACCACTTCCAAGTGCTTTCTCTGCTCCTCGACAGATTAGGGATTTAAATGGGGTAAGGACCTTGTCCACTTCTCATACGGTATGGTTGAGCTACCCAACGGCAAGATGAAGTCGCGCGAAGGCACCGTTGTCGACGCTGATGACCTTGTACAACAGATGATAAGCGATGCAAAACGTACCTCTGACGAGCTTGGAAAGTTCAGGATATGAGCGATGACGAGAAGCAAGAAATTGCACGAATTGTTGGCTTTGGGCGCCCTGAAATACTTTTATTTTAAAGGTTGATGCGCGCAAGAACATGCTCTTTAACCCCTGCCGAAAGTATCGACTTCAACGGCAACACAGGCCCATTTATCCAGTACACTTACGCACGAATTCGTTCAATTATGCGCAATGCTGCAGCACAAAACATTCAAGTTCTGACCGAACTTCCTGCTGATGCTCCGCTCAACGACAAAGAGATGAAGCTTATTCAGAAGATGGACGAGTTCAAGATTGCGGTGCGCGATGCTGGCGAAAACTACAATCCCGCAGGCATTGCCAACTATTGTTACGAGCTCACTAAGGACTTTAACCAGTTCTATCACGATTATAGCATACTTAACGCTGATACAGAAGCCGAGAAGCTTTACGCGCCTTGTTATTGCCGCTAATGTAGCCAAGACCATCAAAAATGGTATGGAACTACTGGGAATTGAGGTGCCCGAGCGTATGTAAAAGCTGCTATTGAAATGAATAACGCGCCTGTAAATCCACCCGATTATCGCCACGACACCGTGCTTCCGCTACCCCAAGAGGTAAGAGCTAATGCGTGGGCGGTTGATGCTGCTTGCAGTGGGAATCCGGGACCCTATGGAGTATCAGGCTATCGATTTGGCAACAGGAACACAGGTTTTTCATTTTTGGGCCTTTGCATGGCACCAATAATATAGGCGAGTTTTTTGGCCATTGTGCACGCCTCGCCCCTCATGGAGAAGCAGGGAATTACGGATAAAAACCATTTATTCCGACTCGTATAACGCTATTCTGTGGGTCAAAAAAACCGAAAGTGTAAAACCAAGCTTGAACGCAACGACAAAACAGAACCGCTGTACCAAATCATTGCACGAGCTGAACAATGGCTTCGCACACACACCGTGCGTACACCTATTATTAAATGGGAAACAGCACAATGGGGCGAAATTCCAGCCGATTTTGGTCGGAAATAAAGCCCACTAAAAAGAGATTATAAACCTTATCAATTAAAATAACCTAAACAGGCCGCGCTTCCTCGTTGATGAGAAGGCGCGGTTTTTCTTTCCTTATTTTTATGGAAAAATCTTGTTTTTAAACAAGCGTAAATACAATTCATACGTTCGTTATGCTTTTTGCACACAACCGATAATCGTAAAAGAACAATTATACATAATGTCAAGTATGGCAGAAGGTGTTCATCAATTTCATGATTTCATGCTATCATAATGCTACTGTTCAAACACCGAAATTATCCATCATTTTGAGCCTATGGGTTCAATTCCTACGCCCTTTCGCTACCTGTACGGCGGCCGTAGCATGACGTGTATGGCGGCCGTGATACACATCGTATGACAGAACGCAGTATAACATGTATGACGGCCGTCGTACAACAACCATTCTGTAAAAATGATGAAGCAATAGGCACAAAAACAGGAGCAAAAACAGAAAAATGATTCCTGAAAAGACATTTTTTAGATAAAACAATCGACTTGAATATCAGAATTATTCTTTATATTTGCCCCAAGAACCTAAATACTTTGAACTTATGATGCAGCAACTGATAGACACGCTTCACACCGAGCAATGTTCTCTCGTCATTCTGCACGAGGGCCGCATAAGAACCTTTGACGGACATGGCGTGCGCCGTCTTTACAATATTCTTAATGATGAACCCGAGCTGTTATATGAGTCGAAGATGGCCGTACAAGCAATCGGGCAGTCGGCTGCACGTATGATGGTTGACGCGCGGCGTGGCGAAGTATGGGCCGATATGCTTTCAGAGCAGGCATATAATACGCTAACTGACGCAAAAATTGTGGTAAAAATATAAAAGGAAGGTAGACCATACTACCTTCCTTGACTTATGGCGTAAGCTTGGCAGAAACGGCCGAATAGCCATGGGCTATCGGCCTAACGCACAGGGACCTTGCATTATTTTAATCCCATTCGGGCTTCGACTACGTTTACCACATAGTCGCCAAAGCTTCTCGCATTCCTGTATGATATCCATGTACATTGTGCCGCTGGCATAATCGTATTCATGGTTATTGATATCGTTCAAATTCTGTGTTCGCAACTGGTTGCGGAAGTATAATTTCGTTTTCAATATTGAAACGATTTTGCGGAATCGAAATTATCCTTATGTCCGCGCATCAGCTGGTTCATCTGTGTAAGGGCTACATTCGTCCAGATTAAACATCTGATGGATATGGTCATATGCGCTTCGGTGAAATCTTCCTTGCTATGGAACTTGCGGTTAATGGTGCGACCAATATTGTTGCACGCATCACCGATACTCTCAATCTCGGATATTTCGCGGAGCATAGCACGTATTTTAGCTTTCGATTCGTCACTAAGTGTGCATCACTAACCTGATCGAGGTAACGCGCTATTTCTATTTCCATGTTATCTGATATATCCTCGTACTTCTGTATTCAGGTTATATATCTTCTGGAACTTTTCCTTATCTTGCTCTCCTAACAGTTCGCGCACCATACCAAACATACGTTGTATGCGCTCGGCAAAAGCTTTGAATTTCCTTTTGTGCTTCAAGTAACGAGAGCTCAGGAGTCTTCATAATACCCGACTGTGAAACGAAGACGGAAGTCATCTTCCTCTTTGTTGGGCTTAGAGCTGATGATTAAGCTACCACACGCTCGAAATACTCTAATAAAACCACACCAGAATTAAGGTGTTTGTTACGTTAAATGTGAGTGTGGAAAGCAGCAAGCACGAAACTTAATTTGGCTGCATTAAAAAGGAAATGAGGGTTAGCTTTTCGTCATGGTTACATCGTAACCTACCCAACCGCAAACCATATCGATGAATGGATGGAACACACACAGTACCCAAATAACACCAAAGACATTGAACAACATGTGAGCAAGGGCCGCACGGCGTGCCTGTGTGTTGGCTGTCATGGCTACGATATTTGAGGTAACTGTTGTACCAATGTTCTCACCTAATACCAATGCTATACCTTGATATATGGGCAACACACCACTCGAACACAGCACCATGGTAATAGCCATTATGGCGGCAGAACTCTGCACACACATCGTCATGACACTACCAATCAGCAAGAAGGTGATAGTGGTTTGCGAAACTATCGGCTGAGAAACTCTCAAAAAAATCGATGATACTCTGGTTTTTGCCAAATCCATATCGACGCCCGTCTGTCGCAATGTAGCCAATGCAAGCAGCAAGAAAGCCACACAAAGAGGAAGTCGCCGATAAGACGACGCTTCTTTGAATAAACAAAGGGCGATGCCGACAAAGAACATCACCCAGGCAAAATCACCAATGTCAAACGAAAATCCAGCCGAGCATGATCCACGCGGTAAGCGTTGTTCCAATGTTGGCTCCCATGATAACCGAAATAGCCCTGTGCAAGCGTTAGCAAGCCAGCATTTACAAACGATACAGTCATCACGGTGGTTGCCGTAGAACTTTGTACAGCGGAAGTTACAAAACATACCGGTTAAAATACCGGTGAAACGGTTGGTTGTCATGGCCCCAACACATGACGGAGTTGCGGTCCAGCGAGTTTCTGAAGGCTGTCGCTCATGGTTTTTCATACCAAACATCAGAAGAGCGAGGGCACCTATCAGCTTAAAAATTACCCAAATCGACATAAAAAAATTATATTTGTAATATCACAATCTTTGTGTGTTGTAGGAAAGTTTTTCCTATCTTTGGTCTTGGGTTTTGCAATCCCAAAATATTTCAAATAGTATACAATTAATATGAAACAAGAGATACAAATTCGCTGCAAAAATAATAATAAAAAGTATATACGCCACTATCGGAAGCACACTTTCTGATGTTTTTAAGCAGCTAAAGTTGAAGATGCCTACTAATACAGTCTGCGCGAAAGTGAATAATAAGGTAGAAGGTATGAACTTCAGGTTGTATCACTAATGCTGATGTTGAGTTTCTCGATATGACGTCAGGATCGGGCTCACGCAACTATACGCGTACGCTTTTTCTTTTATTCTTTGCAAAGCGGTTCATGACCTCTTTCCACGTTCGTATGTTGTTATTGATATTCCTGTAAGCAATGGTTACTACGTCGATATTAACATAGAGCGTGAGGGTAACCATTGACGACGTAAATGCGAATTCGCCAACGTATGCAGAAATTATTGATGCAGCCATGCCCATTAAGCGCTACGAGATACCTACGGAAGAGGCTATTCAAATGTTCTCACAGAAAGGCGACGAGGCAAAAGCCAAGCTTTTGAAGAGTGCAGGCTCGCTATATACCACCTACTATCAGATTGATGACTACGTGGATTACTACTATGGTTCGTTGCTTACCAATACATCACAAATATACCTTTTCGGGCTTGAGAAATACTATGATGGGCTACTTTTGCGTATCCCTGACCTTAAAAACCCGGACGTTCTACCCGAAAATGACACGCCAAGACAAGATGTTTAGTATCTTCAAGAGAACAACATCAGTGGCAAAATATAGTAGGTGTGAGAACGGTTGGTGACTTTAATGAAATTGTGGAAGCAGGCGGAGGAACTGACCTTATCAATGTTTCGGAAGCACTGCAAGAGAAAAAAATATCACGGATTGCTGACGAAATTGCCAGTAGAAAGGACGTTAAACTTATACTTCTTGCAGGTCCGTCATCGTCGGGTAAAACAACAACATGTAAACGTCTTTCAATACAACTGGTAGCAAACGGACTAAAAACCCTTGCAGATTTCGCTTGACGATTACTTCATTAATCGTGTGCAAAACCCCATTAGATGAGAATGGAGAGTACGACTATGAGAGCATTTATGCACTTAATCTGGAACTAATCAACGAACAATTTAATGCGCTTTTCCGTGGCGAAGAGGTTGGATTGCCTAAATATGACTTCCAATTGGGTGTAAAGTAAACCCAGTGGGAAGAAGGTGAGAATGAAAGAGAATAATGTGCTTGTGGTTGAAGGCATACACGCACTTAACCCAGAAACTAACTGCCCATATTCCAGAAAAGCAGAAGTATCGTGTATATGTTTCGGCGCTCACCACTATATTATTAGACGATCATAATTATATTCCCACAACCGACAACCGATTATTGCGTCGTATCATTCGCGACTATAAATATCGTGGTGTTGACGCACGCGACAGTATTCATCGATGGCCTTCGGTACGCTCTGGCGAAAATAGTGGATATTTCCTTTCAAGAAAATGCCGATGCTGTGTTTAATAGTGCTATGCTTTTCGAGACTGGCTGTTATTAAACAACAGGCTGAGCGCTGCTGGAACAAGTGCCCGAAAACTGTGAAGAGTATTCAGAAGCATACCGATTGCGAAAAATTCTTGAAATATATTCGACCCTATTCCTAATAAGGATATACCGCCAACCAGCTTTGCTTCGTGAGTTTTTAGGAGGAAGCTCTTTTCCGCTATTAAATCTATGATAAAAGCGGAAAGAAAGGCTCTATATTATATAAGGTGGTAGATATTACCATCAAGAAAACAGAAGGGGACAGAAACAAAATCTGTCCCCCTTAAATTTATCCAATAAAAATAACCTAAAAGCTTTTGCCCAGTCAGAAAGTTGCGTTATCTTTGCTCGACGAAACAATCAAAAACATTAAAATCTAATAGAACGATATGGCTGAAGAAATTGAAGTCAAAGATTTAGAAGATGTTGTGGTCCGCTTTTCAGGCGACTCGGGCGATGGTATGCAACTTGCCGGCATATCTTCTCTACAGTCTCTGCAACGCTGTGGGCAATGGCATCTCAACATTCCCCGATTACCCGCTGATATACGGGCTCCGCAAGGCTCGCTTACTGGGTGTTTCAGGATTCCAAGTGCACATAGGCGAAGGCAGAGTCTATACACCAGGAGATAAGTGTGACGTGCTTGTCGCAATGAATGCAGCGGCTTTCAAAAACGCAGTTTAAATACGCAAAGCCACAAGCTACCATCATTATTGACACTGATTCATTCGGTCCTAAAGACCTCGAAAAAGCGAATTTTACCAGCGACGATTATTTAAGCGAAATGGGTATTGACCCTGATTGCGTGGTGGCATGCCCAATAACCAAGATGGTTAAGGAAGCGGCTATTCAGATGGCAGAGGAGAAAGGCGAAGCGCCTATACCTATGAAGAACGTGCTTAAAAAGCCGAAACTATGTTTGCCTTAGGTTTGGTTTTGCTGGCTCTTTAACCGCGACAGAGAACTCGTTGAGCAGTTTTTGAACGAGAAATTTGCAAAGAAACCAGATATCGCACAATGGAATATACGCGTAGTTAACGCAGGGATACGATTATGGTGCAAATACACATGCCCTCAGTTCCTGCAACCCTATCGTATTGAAACTAAGGAAAAACAGCCAGGTCGATATATGGATATTACTGGGCAATAAGGCAGACGGCATACGGTCTGATTGCCGCTGCCGAACGTGCTGGATTAAAGATTATATCTTGGCTCTTACCCTATTACCCCTGCAAACCGATATTTTACATGAGTTGTCAAAAACATAAGAGTCTTGGCGTTATCACTGTGCAAGCAGAAGACGAAATTGCTGCTTATGCCAGTGCTATTGGTGCGGCTTTTGCAGGCGCATTAGCATGTACCTCAACATCGGGTCCTGGAATTTGCTTGAAAAAGCGAAGCCTTAAACTTGGCCGTGATTGATGAATTACCACTCGTTGTTATTGACGTACAGCGAGGCGGCCCATCAACAGGAATGCCCACCAAAAGCGAACAAACCGACCTTCTGCAAGTGCTTTACGGACGTAATGGAGAAAGTCCTATGCCCGTGATTGCTGCAACAAGTCCTACCGATTGTTTCGATGCCGCTTTTGTGGCAGCTAAGATAGCGCTCGAGACATCTTACGCCAGTGGTACTACTTACCGATGCTTTTCATTGCTAATGGCTCATCAGCATGGCAACTCCCTGACCTCGAGAAGATGCCTGAAATACATCCACATTACGCTCCCAAAAGAGATGAAATATAAATACACTCCTTACCAGCGCAATGACGAAAACACGTGTGCGTTACTGGGCCATTCAGGACAAGAAGGATATACTCACATACTTGGGCGGACTGGAAAAAGACGGTCAAACAGGTGCCATTTCAACAGAACCTGACAACCACGACCTCATGGACCACCTGAGATACGAAAAAGGTTGCCAACATTGATGTTCCAGATCTTGAAGTTGAAGGCGACAAGGACGACGCTGAATTGCTTATCGTAGGCTTTGGCTCTACGTATGGACACCTGCGTGCTGCCATGAAAGGATTGCGTCGAAAAAGGCTACAAGGTGGCAATGGCTCAATTGAAATTTATCAATCCTCTACCCAAAAATACCGCAAACCTTTTTGCGTAAGTATAAAAAGGTGGTGGTGGCAGAGCAGAACCTTAGCCAGCTTGCCGCACTGCTTCGCATAAGAATTAACGACTTCGCTCCGTACCAATATAATCAAGTTAAAGGCCAACCCTTTGTGGTTAGTGAGCTGATGAGTAACTTCGAAAAACTTATTTTGGACAAAGAAGAAACCGTTGGCGAAACATTTGAAAGCCGAGTTCTGTAAACCTATCCTAAAAAACGACAACAATGGAATATACAGCAAACGATTATAAAAAAGGACAACCACGTTGGTGTCCTGGTTGCGGAGACCACTCTTTTCTTGTTAGTCTGCAGAAGGCTATGGCAGAATTAGGCGTACCTCCTTACAGAGACGGCCGTTATATCAGGTATTGGTTGTTCGAGCCGTCTGCCCATACTATGTCAACACTTACGCCATGCAGACCATTCATGGACGCGCAGCAGCCATCGCGACAGGGACGAAAGTGGTGAACCCTAAGCTTACGATTTGGCAAGTTTCTGGCGATGGTGACGGCCTCGCTATAGGCGGAAACCACTTCATTCACGCCATGCGCCGCAACATTGACTTAAATATGATTCTGCTAAACAATCGTATTTATGGATTGACTAAAGGACAATACTCACCCCACTTCGCCCCCGCGGCTTCGTGTCAAAATCGAGTCCTTACGGAACGGTTGAAGACCCTTTCTATCCCGCTGAGCTTTGTTTCGGTGCGCGTGGAAACTTCTTTGCCCGTTCAATTGCGACAGATTCAGCACACCTGTTGAAATTCTTAAAAGCAGCTCATCATCATAAAGGTGCGGCGGTTTGTGAGATTTTACAGAACTGTGTCATCTTTAACAATGGTGCATACGACTCAGTTTATACTCGCGAAGGGCGCAAAAAAAGAACACCATTTACGTTGAACACGGAAAACCACTTATCTTTGGAGAGAACAACCAATACGGCTTAGTTCAAGAAGGTTTTTGGGCTTAAAGTAGTAGAAATTGGCAAAGATGGCTACACGTTAGAAGATGTTTTAATTCACGATAGCCACAATCCCGACAACACCCTACAGCTGAAACTGGCCATGATGAGCAACGAAAAACGGATTCCCTGTTGCCCTCGGCATTATACGAGATGTAGAGGCTCCCACATACGATGCGGCAGTAAATCAGCAAATTGAAGATGTAAAGGCACAGAAATCGTACCATACATTCGCTGAGATGCTTGAAACAAACGACATCTGGGAGGTAAAAATAAACTACAAACTTTTTAGAGTGCAAAGAAGCACTTCCACAACGCTAATCTACACATAATAGCATAGCGTGGGAAGTGTTTCTTTTTATTATATACCGCTATTATCAAAAACGAAACACTTGAATAGTATATCATAAATGGGTATTGTGTGCTAACAATACCCATTTACTATTACATTATTATATCACTACAGAAATCTGACATTCAGTACTATGTTGCTACTCTATATTTTGTTTTTGGCACAACTATTACAACCTATCGGTAAGTGTACGGCGAACGTGGTACTGATTGTATGACGGACGTTATACAACCTGTATGGCGACTGTCAAATGATGTGTACGACGGCCGTCATCACATTACGATTACACCACAACAACCACACCCATTAAGCGTTAAACACACACCTTTTCATACTAATAAATGCTTCTCCACATAAGTTTTATACACATTTATCTTTGAAAAGAGAGCGCAAAAGCTTACTGACGCAAAGAAAAAAGCCTAAATCAACATGGCAGATACCGATATAAATATCATATTCATCCGCACAAAAAGAATAGGCAGAAAGCTATTACTTTCTGCCTATTCGAAATATATTCTAAACGATTAAGGAAAAATTTACAAAAGCACAATGCTGCGGTTCATTCCCCTTTTGTCAAATTTTCTCACCATAGCACAAGTCGCCCGCATCGCCAAACCCTGGTACAATATACTGGTGTTCGTTCAGTTTTTCGTCAATTGCTGCGCACCAGATAGTTGTTTCCTTATCAGGGAATGTTTTCTTAATATGCGCAATACCCTCAGGTGCCGCCAATAAGCACGCCACATGCACATGGCGTGGTGTACCCTTTGAAAGAATAGCCTTGTAGCTAACTCCATAGAGCCACCTGTTGCAAGCATAGGATCGGCAATGATAAGCGTTTTACCGTTAATATCAGGCGTCGCAAGATATTCCACATGAATGCCTACTTCGTGATGGGCTGCGTCCTTATATTCGCGATAGCGCTAACAAACGCATTGCCCGCATGATCAAAAATATTAAGGAAACCGTTGTGGAAGGGCAATCCTGCGCGGAAAATGGTTGCAAGAACTATCTTATCCGTAGGAACGTTAACCTTTGTAGTGCCTAACGGTGTAACCACAGTTTTAGGTTCGTAATTCAGCGTTTTAGAGATTTCAAAAAGCCTCAAACTCGCCTATACGCATCACATTGTTACGAAAAAAGCAATCGATTTTTCTGATAATCCTTGTCGTGGATTTCTGCCAAATACTGGTTAATGATGGAGTCTTGCTCAGAAATTTATGATTTCCATTTTAAATTTTAGGTGTTTTAGTTACATGGGCTGAACACCCGTCCTGCTAAATCTCGGCAAAATTAAGAAAAACTCAGAAGTTTTGCAAAGTCTAATTTACAAATAAACCTACGCAACCGACTTTTTTAATATCTTTAACCTTGCCCACGAATACTTTGATACTTTTTCGCTGCTATTTTTTGTTTAGCGCTAATAAATATGTTACCTTTGTCCCGACCTTTAAAGGGTTACAAGACGAATATTAATTTTCAACTAAATACATTTAACGAAATGGCAAAGTTTGATAAGAGCGTACTCGAAAAGTACGGTATTACAGGTACAAAAGAAGTTCTTTACAATCCTTCTTATGAGTATTGTTTTAATGAAGAGACAAAAGAAAGCCTTCAGGGCTTTGAAAGAGGCCAGGAGACTGAACTTGGCGCTATTAACGTAATGACTGGTATCTACACTGGTCGTTCTCCTAAAGATAAGTTCATTGTTGATGACGCGAACTCTCACGACACTGTATGGTGGGATTCTGAGGAATATCACAATGACAACCATAGAAAGCAAGTCAGGAAGCTTGGGATGCTGTTAAAAGGTATTGCAAAGAAAGAGCTTTCTAACAAGCGTCTGTTCGTAGTTGACGGTTTCTGCGGTACACACAAAGATACCCGCATGAAGATCCGTTTCATCGTTGAGGTAGCATGGCAGGCTCACTTCGTTACAAACATGTTTATCCGTCAAAAAGACGAAGCAGACTTTGAACAAGAGCCAGATTTCATCGTTTACAACGCATCAAAGGCAAAAGGTTGAGAACTGGAAAGAATTAGAGTCTTAACTCAGAAACTTGCGTTATGTTTAACGTAACTACCAAAAACGAGGTTATCGTTAACTACATGGTACGGTGGCGAAATGAAGAAAGGGTATGTTCTCAATGATGAACTATTTCTTGCCACTGAAGGGTATGGCATCTATGCACTGCTCTGCAAACACAGACATGAACGGCGAGAATACCGCAATCTTCTTCAGTCTTTCTGGTACAGGTAAGACTACCCTTTCTACTGATCCTAAGCGTAAACTCATCGGTGACGACGAGCACGGATGGGACGACAAGGGTATCTTCAACTATGAGAGGTGGTTGCTATGCTAAGGTTATCAACCTTGACAAAGAGTCTGAGCCCGATATCTATGGCGCTATCAAGCGTGACGCTCTCCTCGAGAACGTAACTGTTGATGAGAATGGTAAGATTGACTTCAATGATAAGAGCGTAACAGAAAACACACGTGTTTCTTATCCAATCTACCATATTAAGAACATTCAGCGTCCTGAATCTCAGGGTCCAGCTGCAAAGCAGGTTATCTTCCTGAGCGCTGACGCATTCGGTGTTCTGCCTCCAGTTTCTATCCTTGACGACGAGCAGACTAAGTACTACTTCCTCTCTGGCTTCACCGCTAAGTTGGCAGGTACAGAGCGTGGTATCACAGAGCCTACTCCTACATTCTCAGCTTGCTTCGGCCAGGCGTTCCTTGAGTTGCATCCTACAAAGTATGCAGAGGAGCTTGTTAAGAAGATGCAGAAGAGCGGTGCTAAGGCATACCTCGTAAATACAGGTTGGAACGGTACAGGTAAGCGTATTTCTATCCGTGACACTCGCGGTATTATCGACGCTATCTTGAACCACTCTATTGACAGCGCTCCTACAAAGCAGATTCCTTATTTCAACTTCACAGTTCCTACAAAACTCGAAGGCGTTGCTACAGATATTCTTGATCCACGCGACACTTACGCTGACGCAGCTCAGTGGGATAGAGAAGGCTAAGGATCTCGCTGCACGCTTCATCAAGAACTTCAAGAGTAGAGACAAACGAAGCAGGTAAAGGCTCTTGCAGCAGCTGGCCCACAGCTCTAAACTAATGATATAATAAAATATCAACTATAAACACGGCCTGCTCACTATTTTGGTGAGTAGGCCGTTTCTTCATACAATAAGTGAAAAACAAAAATATCTATAAAACTTGTTAATCTGTTTGGGGCTTAAAAAGTAATGTGTAATTTTGCTACCATCTTCGTGAGAAGATACACATAAAGTTTCATTAGGTTAGTAGTTTGATAGATTTTTAAAGGTAAAGATTAGGATTATGTTATTAGATTTTGAATCAGAAAGTGATGTTGTTGTAGAGTTATTTATAACCAGCCCAAGATTTTTGCTTAGGTACACATCGACATCTATTAACATTATTCTTACAGAGAAGGCAGTGCAGTGATCGTATTGCCTTTTTGCTTTCTTGATAAAAACACATATCACAAGTAACTTCTAAAACAACCTTAAAAAGTTAACTCGTTATCAATAAATTACATAATAAACAAGGAGCCCTGTTTTGAATTATTCTAGAAATAAATTTGCAGCTAAATTTAATATATTGCATGCAATGACTAAGAAGCTATCGTCACTTTTCATCATGGTTTAACCCTGCTGAGTATGTCATCATGTCTGGGAACTTCAGAGGATAAAAACGACGTACTACGATGATACAGCTATCACAGCGTTTTCGCTGGGAACTTTAAACCTTACCACAAAAACAAAAGGACGGTTTAAGAGACAGCACCATCAAAACAACCTATAACGCAAATTCGTATCAATTCAATATTGATCAGGTTAATCACCTGATTTATAACACCGATTCACTGCCCTTATGGCACGGATGCGGCACATGTGCTTGCTACAATTACAAGTAAGAATAGTGGCACTGTGATTTTGATGCTGAAAAATACAAGTGGAAAGATAGCCTTGTATATTACAATACAAAAGATTCTATCAACTTCACACAGCCTGTTAAGATGCGTGTGTATAACATAGTAGAGCTCTGCTTATCGTGATTATACGGTTAAAGTAAACGTTCACAAGGAAAACGGCAACGCAATTTACATGGAATAGCAACTCTGTGAGTGGGCTTGAATTGACAACTGATCAAAAGTTTGTCAATAACAATGGAAATATGTTTTTGTTTGCCGTAAACAGCAGTTCCACTGTTGGGTATAAAGTACGACGGTTCGCAATGGTCGGCACTAAACTTCAACACTTCGCTCAATACTTCGGCTGCACAAAACATAGTTTCACAAAACGGAAGCATGTATCACGCTGCAGAACGGAAACGTAATACGCTCTATAGATGGTGAAAACTGGAGTAACGTATCAAGCTGCTGCGAGTCTTATTCGTTTAATTGGAGCAACCCCAAAAATGTCTTTATGCACTGACAACGAATGGTATTTCAATATCAAGAGACAACGGAGCAACATGGGTGAAAGATAGTATTGATACCGACGCTTCAAAGTTACCCGATACAGATATCAATTTTATATGCAGGAATACAATAGCACGCGTCTATCTATCAGCATCGTTCTTGTTGGTAACACATACAAAACGGTAGTCTGGAGCAAAGCAGAGGAGAAACAATAGCTCTGCTAATGCTCAGCCATGGACATTCTATACAGAAGATGAAAACAACAGAAATGACGTTACCTTATCTTTCTGGCCTTCACGTTATTGCTTATGATGGCGTCTCTTAGCTACAGGCGGCGACTATGTCAAAGTTCTATTACAGCCCTGACAATGGTCTTACATGGACGGTTGATAGTAATTATCCATTCCCCGAAGGATTTAGCGGAAGTTCTTCTGCTGCGATGGGATGCAATAATAAGAACGTTATTTTCTTAACTAAAATAGGTAGTGCACAAGTTTACACTGCAAGACGTGCGCGACTGGGTTGGGAAATAAGCCCAAAGGTATTTACTGAGTAAAAAACATGAAAAAGGTTTCTTGTCATCATGCTTACCTGCTTCTCTGCAGCCTTGAATATACTGGCTCAGGACGACCCAGAGTACCGCATGGAGATAGGAGTAGGCGCAGGACTCTCTGGCTATTTAGGTGATTTTAATGGTAATCTGACCAAAAACCTTCAACCAATGGCAACTGTTCTAGGTCAGCTATGTTTTCAATCCTATACGGCTATAAGAATGAATGTTAGCTATGGCAAGATGAAAGGCTCGTCAAAAGGGATACAAACCTACTACCCTGCCTTTGCATCAACACCTTACGAATTTAATAATACAATATATGATGTATGCTTCGGCTACGAATATAACTTCTAGCCCCTATGGAACAGGGCGAGAGTTATAGAAGAGCAAAAAGGCTCACACCTTTTGTCTTCGGTGGCATAGAGACAACTTATGTTGATACAAAAGGAAAGATAAGTTTACCTTTAATATTCCTATTGGTATCGGCATGAAATACAAATTTAATGATAGAGTTAACCTCGGTGTCAGAATGGGCGATGCACTTTTACTCAAAGTGACGAACTTGATGGAGCAAAGATCCCTACAACATTAAAAAGCAGTGGTCTTTTTAAAAACACCGATTGTTATTCGGCATTACAGCTTACACTAACTACAGTTTTATGGCAAAGTGTAAAACTTGTAATAAAGAGTAAGTATAAAATAAAAGGAATCTCATCAATATCAAATCGTCAGAGCTAAAAGTTAAAAGAAATGACAGAACTGGATATGACAAAAATCCCACAACACATACGCTATCATTATGGATGGCAATGGACGTTGGGCAACAGAGCGCATGATAAAGATCGCAGCTTTGGTCATCAAGCGAGGCGTCGATACCGTAAGACGAATTACATCTGAATGTCAAAATTAGGGGTAAAATATCTTGCGCTTTACACCTTTCTCTACAGAGAATTGGGCCGCCCGAAAATGAAGTTCAGGCCTTAATGGGCCTCGTACTGACCAATCTTGAAGATGAGATTTTCCAGAAGAATAACGTGCGTTTTCCGCGTTATTGGCGACAGAACACGCTTGCCAGAAGTAGTACAAAAGGAAGCTTTGCAGGCAGAAGAGCATACCCGAAACAACACTGCCATGACAATGGTAGTGGCTTTAAGCTACAGCGCTAGGTGGGAAATTATGCAGGCTTTCAAAGATATCGTTTCCGAATATCACAAAAATACAGGGAACAACACAGAGAAATGTTCTTTTAATACAGAATATATTACGGAAGAAACTATCTCAAAAACATCTTCAAACAAGCTTCATGCCAGACCCTGATTTGCTCATTCGCACAGGAGGAGAATTACGTATTAGTAATTACCTGCTTTGGCAAATTGCTTACTCAGAGCTTTTATTTCTGCGATACTTACTGGCCCGACTTCCATGAAGAAGACTTGCACAAGGCTATCGTTAGTTATCAAAACAGACAGCGTAGATTTGGAAAAACTGAAAAGCAGATTGAAGAAAGAGAAGAAAACCGTGAAATCAATCAGAAATAAATATAGGGAGATTTAACCAATAAAAAATAAGACAGAGAACAAGAGAACGTAATAAAATAGCAAACATTTTAGAACTCTCCTCTCGGTTCTATGTTCAACAGATATAAGGATGCATTATAATAAACGAAAACTAATGAGCGCCATCATTGCACTTGCATGCTGTATTGGCGCCGAGGCACAGGATAAAATCATCCATCCCGACATCACTTACGCGGGTACACCACGCGATTTAGTGATTGGAGGATTTAATGTTTCAGGAATGGACGGCTACGAAGACTATATGCTTACAGGCATTTCAGGTCTTTCCGTTGGCCAACATATTACCGTTCCCGAAACGAAATTACCGAAGCCGTAAAACGTTACTGGAATCACGGATTGTTCTCAGACGTCCAGATTTCAGCTGATTCTCTTATAGGGAATAAAATATATTTGCATATCTCCCTGAAACCACGCCCTCGCGTTTCTCAAATTAATTATATTGGTTTAAAGAAGAGTGAGCGTGACGATATGGAGCAAAAGTTAGGTATTCTTAAAGGTGGACAGATTACGCCTAACATGATTGACCGCGCTAAAATTCTCGCAAAGAAATACTTTGATGATAAGGGCTTCAAGAACGCTGATATAGAAATAAGACAGCGTGAAGACGTAACCAGAAGAATCAAGTTATACTCTGATATCGACATTGATAAGAAGAGAAGATGAAGGTGCGCGAAATTATCATTGAAGGTAATCAGCAACTGAAAGATTCTAAAATTAAAGGTACACTCTTTACCAAAGGAGCCTTTGCTAAAACACATGAAGATGGCAAGCTCTCTTCATTGTTTAAGGCAAAGAAATACACTCCAGAACGTTGGAAAACAGATAAGGAAAAGCTTCTCGAAAAATACTATGAGCTTGGCTATCGCGATGCAAGCATCATCAGTGATAGTAGTATGGAACGTCGATCCTAAGCATGTAAGCATTCATATTAAGGTTGACGAAGGCCAGAAATATTATATTAGAAACATTCACTGGGTTGGAAATACCATTTACAGTTCTGATCGACTTCAAGCCGTTCTTGGCATGAAGCCGAACGATGTGTATAACCAAAAACTCATGAACAAACGATTGAGGAAGACGACGATGCTGTGGGCAACCTTCTATTATAATAATGGATACGTCTTCTCAAATATCGAGCCTATCGAACAGAATATTACAGGCGACTCTATCGATCTTCGAAATGCGCGTTCTTGAAGGACCTCAAGCTCACCTGAGCCATGTGCGCATTTACGGTAACACTCGCCTTTACGAGAATGTTGTTCGACGTGAGCTTCGCACAAAGCCTGGCGACTTTATTCTCGAAAGATGCCCTCATGCGCTCTTATCGAGAAATAGCTTCTATGGGATTCTTTGACCCAGAAAAGATTAATCCTGACGTTAAGCCCGACTACGAAAGTGGTACAGTAAATCTTAACTGGAAAGCTTGAACAGAAGTCGAGATGACCAAATAGAGTTCTCCGTGGTTGGGGGTCAAACAGGTATCATTGGACGTGTTGGACTCACTCTTAACAACTCTCTATGGCTAACTTGTTCCGTAAAACAAGGAACATCGCGGCATTATGCCTATTGGTGACGGCGAGAAGTTATCTATTGGTGTACAGACTAACGGAACTTATTACCAAAGTTATAATGCTAGTTATTCAACCAACTGGTTTTGCGGCAAGCGTCCTATCCAGTTCTCATTTGGCGTATTCTATAGTAAACAGACTGATATAAATAGTAATTACTATAATACAGCTGCTATGAATAACTATTATAACCAATATCTTTATGGTTATAACAGCTATCGATACAATTATAATAATTACGAGAAATTATTATGATCCCGACAAATATGTCAGACTTCTTGGTGCAACTTTAGGTTGGGGTGAAAAGCGTTTGCGTTGGCCTGATGACTACTTCACTTTTGTCTCTTGAGCTTGCTTATACACGCTATATGCTGAAGAACTGGTCGTACTTCTTGATGTCTAACGGAAATGCAAACAACGAATTTCAGTGTATCTCTGAACCACTCTTCAACGGATAACCAACTCTTCTCCCACGCAGCGGCTCTGGGTTTGCAGCCAGTGTTTCTTTAACTCCACCATGGTCAGCATGAGGATAAAAAGGATTATAGAACTTAGCTAATAATCCTTACTCTCTAATTTTGTTAGAGAACAACAAGAGAAATTCAGATAGGGCTCAGTACTAACAAATGAAGTTTAAAGGCTCGCACTGCTTTACGGCTCTTAACAGCGCTCAAAAAGTGTTTCGTGTTGATGACACGTGCTGAAATCGGAATCTTGGGTAGCTATAACAAGTATAAGAAGAGCCATTCGAAACCTATTATGTAGTGGTGATGGTATGAGCGGATACTCTTCTGGTTATGCAGAGGAAACAGTCGGACTCCGTGGATATGAGAATGGTTCGCTGGCTTATAACGGATATGCTTTACGATCGTTTTCACCCTCGAGCTGCGTTATCCATTTATGTTAGGTAACACTACTATTTACGGTCTTGGATTCCTCGAAGGCGGTAACGCATGGACTGACGTAAAAGAGCTTCAACCCCTTTAACATGAAGCGAAGCGCTGGTGTTGATGTCCGTATCTATTTGCCTATGGTTGGTCTCATGGGTATTGACTGGGGATACGGTTTCGACCGCGATAACCTCAACTAACCGTGAAAGGGCGGAAGTCAATTCCACTTTATCTTAGGACAGGAATTCTGAGAAGGTAAGAAAGTAAAAGAGTAGCAAAGGAAAATCACAAAAGGATTAAGACTTTTAAAACTAAAGAATTAAAAGAGTAAAGAGCAAGAAATAATGAAGCAGGAATGCAAAGAATATTTCCAACTGCCATTACTACCAGACCGATTGCTTTGAAACTTTTTGATCTTAACAGAGTCTTAGACATATAAGTAAACCATTAAAAGAAAGGGAATACATATGGAAGAGTATAAAGTTAATGAGAGAATACACGCTGCATCAAAGGCTCTTATTGGTATGCCTTTATTTGCAATGTTACCCACTTTTGCTGAAGCACAGAAGTTTGCCTTTGGTCGATATGGAATATGTTCTCAGAATATCCCCGCTTACGAACGTGCCAATGAGCAGCTCAATCAAGTAAGCAAGTGGCAAGCTGAGGTAGAAGCCCTCAATCACGAGGCTTCAACTATGTATAAAAACTATCAGAACGAGTAGTTTTCTCTCTCAAGAGCAGAAGAAAACCAAAGCAGGAGCAGATTATGCAGAAAGAAAAGCAAGCTTCTGATTTGAAGAAAAATACTTCGGTCCTGAAGGAGAACTCTTCAAAAAGCGCGAAAGCTTAATGACTCCTATCCAGGAAGAAGTTTTATAACGTGGTGAAAGAGAGTTTCTGAATTACGTGGCTACAGCCTTGTTCTCGACCGTTCAAGCGATACCGCTATTATCTTTGGTTCATCCCAAAAATTGACATTTCTAACGAGGTTTTAGAGAGTAGGGTTATAACAAATAAAAAGTTTTGGGGCTGAAAATTGTCTTTGACAACTGTAACTTTTAACGACAATATGACGACCCTACACCCCACACACCTTATTATTACATAGAATAGTAATAATCAAAAATTTAAAAATAGAAAGACAAATGAAAAAGCTTTTTAATCATGCTGATGCTGATGGCTCCTCTGTCGGGCTTCGCTCAGAAATTCGGAAAAGTAAACACACAAACCATCATGCAGGCGCTTCCACAAGTTGCTAAAATCAACGGCGAACTTGAGGCACAGTCAAAAACATGAGAACGAGCTGAAAAGCATGCAGAATGAGTTCACACGCCAGCAGGAAGCCTATGAGAAAGGTAGAGCACTATGAACGCAACTGCTCAGCAGCAGAAAGAGCAGGAGCTCCAAAAACATGTATCAGAAGATGCAGCAAACATACCAAGACAATCAGCAGGCTCTCCAGAAGATGCAGCAAGATAAGATGCAACCTGTTGTAAATAAGGTGCAGCAACGCTATCAACAACGTTGGTAAGACTGGTGGTTTCACCTGCATCTTCGAAGATGGTGTAGCTATTTATACTGGCGCTAAACGTTGAAGACGTTACTGCAAGAAAGTACAGGCTGAAATTGCAAAGATGAAGTAATTACGCACTTTCCTCTCTGCGTTAAACAGGGAGGCGTAGGTGAGGTCTCCTTCCGGTGGCCTCACCTATATATCATTTCATTTAAAAACTCCTAAAAGGCTAAGCGCCATGAAACATCTCATACTTCTTTCTCTATTCAGTACCATGACCATTATGGTTTCTGCTCAAGACGTAGCCACCGCTGCCGACTTTTCAGAAAACCGCACGGCAATGACGGAACAGGCTAACGTTTCTCATAACACCCCAAGCTTCACTACGCTTTGGCTACCTCAGCTATACATCAGTGCTCAAACTTATGCCCGATTATATAGCTGCACAACGCAACGTGACGATCTGCGCACAAAGTATGACGTCGAAATGAAGCGTGTAGAGAACGAATTTAATCAAAAATATGAGCAATTCCTTGAAGGTAACACGACTTCGCTCCTTCTATATTACAGAAACGACAAGCGCGAGCTTCAAGAACTCATGGATAAAGAAATATTGCTTTCAAACAGAAGAGCACAGCAGTTGCTAAAAGATGCTGAAACAAAAAGCTTACGAGCCTGTATACCAGCGTCTTAACACTGTTATCCAGCGCGTAGGGTCAGGCATTAGGGTTGGCGTTTGTTTCTTAACACCGATGCCCATGCTGTACGCTTTCATCGACACTTCTTTGGGTGTTGACGTCACAGCTACTATTGCCGACGCTGTCAAATAAATTGTATACCTCACGCGTTCGTCGGGCCATCAACCCCTGCCACCTCTCTGTTCGCCTATTCATTTACATTTGGCTTATAAGCGCATTTTATGAATCAAGATCTTCAAAATTCAGAGAATTCTGTTGCCGCTCACGCTGTCAACAGTTTATCATCCTGACGCATTGAAGGCCGTCAAACAAAGGCCCTATAGGCGTCTTCGACAGCGGATACGGCGGACTAACCATCTTAAACGGCATTCGCCAACTGTTGCCACAGTATGATTATTTATACCTTGGCGACAATGCCCGTGCCTTACGGAGCCGCGCTCTTATGAAGTAGTGTACGAATTTACGCGCCAAGCCGTAAAGAAACTCTTCGATATGGGTTGCCAGTTGGTTATTTTTAGGCTGCAATACCGCTTCGGCTAAGAGCACTGCGTAGCTACAGCAAAACGACCTCGCACAATGGGATTCGTCGCGCCGTGTGCTTGGTGTCATTCGACCTACAGCCGAGATTATAGGTAAGCTTACGAACAATGGGCATGTTGGTTTACTCGCTACCGAGGGAACAGTAAAAAGCAATAGCTACACCCTTGAAATTGCAAAGCTGTGGCCTAACCTCACCGTTACAGGGCGAAGCCTGTCCGTTTTAGGTGGCACTTGTTGAATATAACGAAGCCGATTCGCCCGGTGCCGACTACTTTGTTAAAGCGTATTGATCAACTTATGCAACGATCCGAAATTGATACCATTATCCTTGGCTGTACACACTTTCCACTGCTCATGCCAAAAGATTTTTAAAATACATTAAACCCGGCGTACGTCTGATACCACAAAGGCGAATATGTAGCGTCGAGCCTGCAAGATTATCTGCAGCGCCACACCGATATGGAACAGCGTATTACACGCGGAGGCACAGCGCGTTACTTTTCATCGAAAAGTCCTGACAAGTTTTAAGGCCAATGCTTCCATATTTCTTCGCGAAAGCATTGAGGCTGAACACATCGAATTAGGCTAAGCCAAACACCTCCTTTACACCCTTTTTATTCTGAGTTTAAATAGAAATACCATTATGCAAGAGACAAGACAAAAACCAGAATATCACGCTTGCTTCAGAAAGAGCTGGCCGAGATTTTACCAGAGCCAAGCCCGTCAAATGCACGGCGTTCTGGTTAGCGTTACCCGCGTTCGTATCAGTCCCGACCTCAGTATATGCACGGCTTATCTCAGCATTTTTCCGTCAGAGAAAGGTGATCGAAATACTAAACAATATTACCCATAACGAGAAAGCTATTCGCTACGAGCTGGGACAGCGTGTTCGTAACCAGCTACGCATCATTCCCGGTGCGTTTCTTCATCGACGATAGCCTCGATTATATTGACCGTGATTGACGAACTTCTGAAAAATAAAGTCGTGAATTTTCCCATTCTTTGTTGCACGGCGTTATCTCTTTTCAAGAAAGAAAACCCATGTTATCAACGTTATCTCGCTTATTTCAGTCATAGGGTGGCTGTCGCAACGATGAGCGTTAGTTGTTTAATGTCTGTATTCAACGGCTTTCAAGACCTTGTTGCCAACCTCTTTGCAACTTTGACCCGCAGCTAAAGGTTATGCCCGTTATGGGAAAGAAACGGCTGCCGCCGATGACCCCGTGCTGACAAAGATTCGCCAAATGCCACAAGTTGATATTGCCACTGAAAGTCTGCAGGATATGGCATTGGCTGTATATCAAGGCAAACAAGCCATGGTCCATATCAAAGGTGTGGATAACAACTTTGCCGAACTTACACATATCAACGAAATTCATATGGCGACAGCCGTTTTTCAACTACAAACAGCCAACCTCGATTACGGCACACCGGGCATACGTTTGGCCCAATCGCTTGGCACAGGAGCCAGCTGGCAGGTTATTTGAGGATATGCACCACGTCGTGAGGGACAGCTCGATATGAGCAATCCGCAAGATGGTTTTGTGGTCGACTCGTTAATTTCTTCGGGCGTTGTCTTTGCCGTCAACCAAGGTAAATATGATAAAGGTTACATTTTAACGAGTATTGGCTTTGCGCAGGCTATTCGACCAGCAGGACGTATATCAGCGCTTGAATTACGACTGAAAGCGCAATGCCGATTTCAATGCAACCAAACGTGAGTACAGCAAATTGCCGGGCACGCGTTTTCGGTAAAGACCGTTATGAGCAACAGGCCGACACCTTCAAAGCTTATGCAGAATTGAGGAAGCTTATGGCCTATATCTCTTGACGTTTGTATTCTGGTTGTAGCTTGCTTTTAATATGTAGGCTCGCTCTCTATGCTTATTATCGACAAACGAGATGACGTTACAACACTTCGAAATTTGGGCGCAACCGATCATCAGATAACGCGCATCTTCCTGTTCCGAAGGTCGATTAATTGAGTGTGTTTGGGTGCCATTCTTGGTATTAGTTTAGGCCTGTTGTTATGCTTGTTACAACAGCAGTTCGGACTGGTTAGAATGGGCGATGCCGACGGTAGTTACATTGATCATGCTTACCCTGTAAGCGTTCATTATCTCGACGTGCTTATGATTTCTCTTTACCGTCGTAGCTGCAGGTTGGCTTTCTGTATGGTATCCTGTGCGCTATCTGAGCAAACGTACTTCGAGTAGCCTTTTTCCCTTGTAATAAACTTGCTTACGCTAACTTTGTACGGCGACCGCCATGCACGTTACACGATGAGCCGTCGTACGCATTGCCACTACGGCTGTGGTACGCGCGTGCGACGGCCGTCGTACATTTCATCCTAATGATGTAAAAGAAGAAAAACAGAAGTAAAACGGATTGTCAAGACTAAGGAAAGGAAATTAGAACTGACGAAAAGGAGCTTAAAAGAAATTGAAAAATAAGGAATATCAAATTCCATAAAGCAAGAGAGAGCTGCAAAAACGTGCCTAACATGCTTTACTTTTTGCGTATTGGCGTTTAAGCCGTCGCGCAGAGGGCAAAATAACCTGTTCGACACGCGCGTCGCGTGCCACGAAAATCGTTAAACTGGCGTATTCCTTGTGTTTTGTGCATCGTTGTCGTAAGCCGCGTCAACCATGAGCCGTCCCAAAGCGTATTATCAGCCAATATATAACCGCCCTTGCGAAGCAAGCTAAGCGTCATTTCGTAGTCGGCAATATAATCGCGTTTATTGCCGTCGAGGAAAGCCATATCAAAGTTACACCCAGTTTGGGAGCCTCAGCCTTTGCATCGCCTATCAGTAAAAACAAATATAATTTGGCTACGGGCGAGCGCTTCTATCCACGAACGAGTAAAATCTTTCAAGCTCATCGTTTATCTCGAGAAAGTGTAAACCATCAGGCTGTAGTAGTTGGCTTCTCGCCACTGCAGAAAAGCGAGATGCAGAAAGTGCAGTATCTTCTTCCATAGAGCCTGCTTTTGCAATATCAGCTAATCCTTCGGCCATACAAATAGCACTGTATCCACAAAACGTTCCTATCTCAAGAATGGTGCGTGGGCGTATCATCTGGACCAGCATTTTCAACACACGCCCCTCTACATGACCGCTTGACATACGGCCATGTATGGTGTGAATATTCTCCGCTCGCCACAGACGGTAAAGATAATCACCCTCTGAGCGCTGTGCTCTTCAATATAACAGTCTAATGCTTCGGTCTCAGTCATTGTTACGCTACCGTAGATTTACTCTCTCGTTCTTTCATTGGTTGCTGGGGTCTGCCCCAATAATCCCTCAATGGCCATTTTATAACCAGCCAGTCCGAAGCCACAAATAACACCTAAACAAGCCGCAGAAATCATTGACTTATGGCGAAACTCCTCGCGCGCATGCACATTAGAAATGTGAACTTCAACCACAGGGACAGCGCAACGAACGTATGCAATCGAGCGAGTGCAATAGACGTATGCGTGTAAGCGTCCTGCATTGAGAACGATGCCGTCATACTCAAAACCCACCTCCTGTAACATTAATGAGTTCGCCCTCCACGTTGCTTTGATAGTATTTTATCTTCACATCAGGAAAATCGGCACGCAGTTGCGGCATATAACTTTCGAGACGAATCGTGCCCCATAAATGCTTGGTTCGCGCACACCCAATAAGTTGAGGTTTGGCCCGTTAACAATTAAAATCTTCTTCATCTTATGTTTTTGCGATTTCTAACTTTTTCAGTTAACTTTGTAACAACTTTACATCATTGCGCAGGATTTTTCGAAGGAAGAAAATCTGCTTTTTATACCGAATGGAATATAAGAGCTGTTGGTGCAAAGATACGTAAAAAGGCTATATGCAAAGGAAAAAGGTATATAAATCCCCGATATTGCCGATATGATCCAGGGCGGTACACCCGTTATCTGCGTCTTGAACGTAGCTATTCGGACAATACCCTCGACGCCTATCGTCACGATTTAGATTATCTTCTCGACTATCTGCAAACAGCAGGTACCGACCCCCTTAGCGTAAAACTTGAAGATTTAGAACCTTTTTCGCAGCCTCATTACACGAGCATGGTATCGGTGCTAAATCACAAGCCGAGATACGCAGTGGCGTGCGCTCGTTCTATCGCTATCTGGTTTTTAGACGGGTATATTGACGTAGACCCACCGATTGCTTGTATCGCCGCATCTTCCCAAGCATCTTCCCGAATTTCTGACGACCGAAGAGGTTGACCGTTTAGAGCTGCTGTAGACCTCTCTACCAAAAGAAGGACATCGTAACCGCGCTATTATTGAGATGTTTTTCTCATGCGGTTTTGCGCGTGTCGGAGCTTACAAACCTCAAACTTTCAGGCCTTTTTCCTTGAACAACGCTTTATGCGTGTACTGGGCAAAGGCAACAAAAGACGACTCGTTCCTATTTCAGAGCGCGCTATTGAAGAGCTAAATTTGTGGTTCGATGACCGCAAACGATTGGATATTAAGCCAGGAGAAGAAGATTATGTATTCCTGAATAGGCGCGGCCATCACCTTACACGAGTCATGATTCTCATCATGGTCAAGCGGCTTGGTGAGGCTGCAGGCATTAGAAAACAATATCGCCACACACCCTACGCCACGGTTTTGCCACAGCACTATTACGAGGGTGGGGCCGACTTGCGTGATACAAGAACTGCTTGGCCATGCCAGCATTGGTACAACTGAGATTTACACACCTCGATGACGAAACACTACGTCAGGGAAATACTGCTTCATCATCCGCGCAATAAGCCCCAAAAATCTCGACAATAACGCGTAAACAGCTTGCGGAAAAGCGATACTGAAAAAGATATTTTATTTTGTATTTACATTAATAATAAATAAACTACACATGAAATTCAAGCATTTTTCATCTCCCTGCTACTACTCCTTGTAGCCATTACGGCAGGAGCGCAAATGCCTAGCCCAAACTATTCCGGCTGATACAGCCTTCAGAGTGGGCAGACTTTCGAACGGATTAACCTATTATATAGGTATAACAACTGGCCCGAAAATCGTGCCAACTTTTTATATTGCGCAGAAAAGTAGGTTCTATTCAGGAAAATGAAGACCAACGTGGATTGGCTCATTTCCTTGAGCATATGTGCTTTAACGGGTCTCGACCACTTTCAAAAGGCAACGACCTTATAGAATGGTGTCGAGCACACGGTATTGAATTCGGTGGCGACCTTAACGCTTATACATCAACCGATGAAACGGTATATAATATTGACAATGTGCCCACAACGAATGCGGGTACTATTGACGACTGTCTGCTGATTCTGCGCGATTGGTCAGCAGGACTTAGCCTTGAACAGAGCGAAATGAAAAAGAGCGTGGTGTAATACACGAAGAATGGCGCTGCGCACGTCAGCATCGAGCCGTATGCTCGAGCGTAATTTGGAGAAGTTATACCCTGGTTCAAGTACGGACGCAGGGTATCCTATCGGCCTGATGTCGGTAGTCGACAACTTCAAACGTAAGGAACTTGTCGACTATTACCGCAAATGGTATCACCCTGACCATCAAGGCATCATTGTTGTAGGCGATGTTGACGTTGACAAAATTGAAGCACAAATTAAAGCAACTCTTCGGAAGATTCCGAATCCAGCTAACGAAGCCCCAATTGTAGTTGAAAAAGTGCCCGACAACGACAAACCTATCGTTATCATTGATAAGGATAAAAGGTTCCAGAACTCTTATGTAACCATGATGATAAAACATGATGTTTTATCCCGACAGTTTGAAGCAACAGCTGCCCTATCTCATCGAGGGACTACATGAAAAATGCGGTTACTGATATGCTGAACGTGCGCTTTACAGGGCCGCTCAAAAAGCCGACTGTCCGTTTGTTAACGCGCAAGCCAGCGACGGCACATTCTTATTATCAAAAACTAAGGACGCTTTCTTGCTGAGCGTTGTTCCAAAGGATATAGCCCAAACAGCTGAAGCGCTGAAGGCTGCCATTATTGTGGCACGACAAGCAGCTGAATATGGCTTTCACCGCTACCGAATACGACCGATACAAAACAAACATGTTGAGTAATCTTGAAAAGAAGTATTCGAAACCGCGATAAAGCAAACAAATGCCAACTTTGTAAGCCTTGCCTTAGACAATTTTCCTTCACGGAGAGGCCATGCCCAGCATTGAATTTTCGTACCCTCTCATGAAAACAAATAGTGCCAGCTATACCTCTTGAAGGGTATCAACCAGCTGTTACCACAACTCATAAGCAAAAGCGACTCGAAACCTTGTTCTCGTAAATTTCAATAACGAAAAAGGAAGGAAACGTTTATCCTACCGAAGCACAGCTACTGCAAGCTGTAAACGAAGGTAGACAGGCACAGATTGTTGCATTTGTTGATAACGTAAAGAACGAACCGATTATCAAGAAACTTCCAAAAAGCAGGGAAAAAAATTAAAAAGGAAACGTACAATAAACGGTTTGATTATAGCATTCTGAAACTATCGAACGGCGTTACCGTACTGCTGAAGAGACCGATTATAAAAAGATCAGGTGATTTTTGACCGGTATGGGTGGTTCAGGACAAGGTAACTACGGAAAGAGCTGACTTTTGCAAACATTCGGGTTTTTCGATAATATTGTTGATAATAGTGGGTTGAGGCGACTTCTCTGCTTTAGAGTTAAGCAAGGCTCTGGCTGGCAAAGAGTGCCAACGCTCACCTACAAATGGACGATCGTCGTATGTCAATCAAGGGATAACTCTACGCCCACTGACGTCGAAACGATGTTACAACTTTACCTATCTTTATTTTACGTCTATTCCGGAAAGATGTTGATGCTTTTCAATAACCTGATGCAGCAATATGAGGTGGGCTTACAGAACCGTGAGCAAAACCCTGAAATAGCTTTCAGCGATGAGTTTAACCCGTGCTCTGTACGACAATAGCTGGCGATATCAGCCATTTTTGAAAGACGACGTTAAGAATGTAAACTACGATCGGATTCTCGATATGGCACGCGAACGAACCGCTAACGCCAATGACTGGACGTTTGAAGTGATAGAAACTACAACGATTCGACGATTCGACAGCTTATTTGTCAATATTTGGGCGCACTTCCTTCAAAAGGAAAGAACCCGAAAGGCCTGAGAACAGTAACGCCTACCAACAAAAACGTTGATATTTTTCTTCACACGAAAGATGGAAACGCCAAAAGGCAAATACGCAAATGGTTTGGCTAAACCATGCACTCATATACACTTGAGAAATCGTTACAGGCGAATATTGCGGGCCAAATCCTTCAAATGGTTTATCTTAAAAAGATTAGAGAGGAAGCCAGTGCGGCCTATTCGTGCGGAGCACAGGGTGCAATGAGCATTGCAGATGATGGTTTCCATATTGCTGAAATAGAAGCAGCATGCCCCATGAAGCCTGAAAGAAGGATACTGTTATCAAGATTATGAACGAGAAATGCAGAATTTGGCTCGTACATGCGACGCTGATATGTTGGCAAAAAAGTTCAAATATATGCTCAAACAATATGAAAAACGCTGTAAAAAGCAACGCATATTGGAGAAGCATTGTTTGGCGACACTTCACCATGAACGAGGATAACCATACCGAATATAAGCGTATTATCGAGATCGCAAACGCCAGAAAGTGAGTGCTTTCGTTAAGGAATTCCTAAAAGAAGCTAATAAGGTTTGCGTTGTTATGATGCCAAACGAAGATAAAAACTAAATGGTAAAAAGATAATCGAGCAAGAAACTAAGCTTGCTAAGGTCAGAAAGGCAATATGAAATAAAGCTCGAAAGACCACTAAAATCAAAAATCCTGTCCATTTCTTTCAATAGAAAATGGACAGGGTTTTCTATTCTATAAACAAAATATACGGTTGTGTATAAGTGTTATGTACGGTTTAACAAACATCAAAAACAAGAGCCTTTTCTTGCTAATCACAAAAACATATTACCTTTGCACACCGATATTAGATTATATTTATAACATTGTGGAAGAATTTGGCTGCTTGCAACCACACTAAAAAAATGCTAAAACTGCGAAATCACCCTCAGATTTTACGGTTATTTGGCGTTTTTCCACTTAATTTTATTGGAAAAATGAGTTACCTATTTTTCTTCAGAAGTCAGTTTCAGAAGGCCATCACAACAAAAGTCTCTGACCAGATTTCAGATGCCCTTCTCGACCAGTTTCTTGCTTATGACAGCAAGGCTCACTGTGCGATTGAAAGCTTTGTTACAACTGGCCAGGTTGTAATCATGGGCGAAAGTGCGTTCATCGCAGTATGTCGATTTGCAGACAATTGCCCGTCGCACCATCAATAACATCGGCTATACTAAGGCTGAATATCAGTTCGATGGGGACAGTTGCGGTATTCTTTCGGCCATTCACGAACAGGCGATGATATTAATCGTGGCGTAAGCAGAAACGAAGAGGCCGATCAAGGCGCTGGCGACCAGGTATGATGTTTGGTTATGCCTGCAACGAAACGGAAGAAATTACATGCCTGTTTCACTCGATTTGGCGCACCTTATCATGCGTACACTACCGACATTCGTCAAAGAAGGACAACAAATGACTTATCTACGTCCGACGCGAAAAGTCAAGTAACCATTCAGTATAGCGATGAAGGCATACCCGAATGTATTGATACAATTGTTGTCTCTACGCAACGACGACTTTATTAAGCCTGAAAACGATTCGCAAGAAGCGCGCGATAAGGCTGACAAAGCAATGTTAAGTCGTATTTATGACGATGTACTTAACATTCTTGATACCACGTGTTAAAGGCGCAGTTAGGGTGATAAAGTGTTGGCGCTTTTCAGCAATAACATCAAATATTATGTTAATCCAACAGGAAAGTTTGTGATTGGTGGGTCCTCATGGTGACACAGGTTTTGACTGGACGAAAAATTATAGTTGACACCTACGGTGGCAAAGGGCGCACGGCGGTGGCGCCTTTTCGGGAAAAGACCCATCAAAGGTTGACCGCTCGGCGGCTTATGCAGCACGCTACATTGCCAAAAATATGGTTGCGGCAGGTGTGGCTGATGAAATGCTCGTACAGCTGGCATATGCTATTGGTGTGGCCGATCCGGTTGAGTGTTTATGTGAATACTTACGGACGCAGCAACGTGAAAATGACCGATAGCGAAATCGCAAAAACAATAAGTCAATTGTTTTGATCTTCGACCCAATCAGATAGAAAAAGACCATAAATTAAGGCAACCGATATACCTTGAAACGGCTGCTTACGGACACATAGGGGCGCAAAAATGAAGTGGTTGAGAAAACATTCACGAGTCTTTATCACGGGGCAAAAACGATCAATGTTGAGCTTTTCACATGGGAAAAGCTTGATCAGATAGAACGTATACGAAAGGCTTTCGCTCTCTGATCCCCTTAAAACAGAATGACAGAGCAAAAACGATTCAGTAATCTCTATTGAGACGGCGACAGAACAAAAACTGCTGTCGCCGTCCACAAAAACTATCATTCGCCAGCTGAAATTATTAGTTGGCTGCCTGATTCAGCCACACCCTGGCAGCAAGACTCTGCTATTGGGGCCAACTATCCATTCAAAAGATTGACTGGAATCAGCGTCCCAATCCGATGAGGACGCCCACAACGCAGGTTGACAGCACCACAACTTTCTCGTTAAACAAGGCTATGTATTACAGCAAGTCGATGGTACAACCCGACTCTGTTTACCGTCCCGAGTGCATTGGATATCGTCATGGCGTGGCGGGCGACCCTGTTCCGTACACCATTGCTGGCGACGACCTTATTACTTCCATTCTGTTAGCTTGTTTCATTTTGCAACAGTAGCTATTGCTAAGTCGGGAAACTTTCTGCAACGACAGTTTAAAAACTTCTTCTATTCGCAACGAGAAGGCACTACCGTCATCAGCGAGACTGGCGAAGAATTGCGTTTTCAGCTTTTTCTTGATGCTGCAAACGTGTCTGCTTTCAGCTATTATTTATTTCTTTTATTCAAGCGAAGTTAGTGGCGATTCGTTTTCATTGGCCCACTATCAGGTGCTTTCGCTCTACACCTTCACCTTTGCAGGCTATTTCTTACTGAAAAATTTACTATACACAATAGTCAATTGGGTGTTCTTTGATAAGATGAACAATGGGCGAAGTCTTCCCTCTTCCTTTCTTCGGTCGAAGGCATGCTTCTTTTCCCTAATGTCATGCTCCTTGCTTGCTTTAATTTATCCATTAAGCATGCCGTCATTTTATGCTCTTGCGGTTATCATTCTTGTCAAATTGCTATCATTTTATAAGGCTTACCTCATCTTTTTCAGGCGAAATGGTGCCCTTCTGCAATTTTTTTTGTACTTTTGTGCACTCGAATTAATGCCCCTCGGCGCCTTGTGTGGCGCAATGGTTACGATGGATAGATATTTAAAACAAATTTTTAGGACACGGCATGATTAAGAAAATTCTGATTTCTCAACCAAAACCTACAAATGAGAAATCGCCTTTACTTCGATATTAGAAAAAGAATTTGGCGTGCAATTTATATTCGCCCCTTCTTTAAAGTTGAAGCTTTAACCGCAAAAGAATTCCGTCAGCAGAAAGTAAGTATACTCTCACACACTGCCGTCGTGTTTACTTCACGTCATGCTATTGATTACTTTTAGGTTAGCAAAAGAACTTCGCATCAGTATTCCTGAAGATATGAAGTATTTTTGCGTAACCGAAACTATTTCTTTATACATTCAAAAATACGTACAGTACCGCAAACGCAAGGTGTTTTTCGGTAACACTGGCCGCATAGACGACCTTATCCCCGTCATGCTGAAGCACAAAATGAAATATCTCATTCCGCAAAGCAGCGTACACACTGACGAAATTAGGATAAACTCGATGCAAAAAGGGTTGAACCACACCGGATGCGTGATGTATCGCACGTTAGATAACGATTTACCGAAGAAGAAATTAAAATTTCGACTACGACATGCTTATGTTTTCAACCCCACAGGTGTACAATATCTCAGCAAGTCGTTCCCTAATTTCAGAGGAGAAAGACGTAAAATTGCTTGCTTCGGACCTGCTACAGCTAAGGCCGTTCAGGACGCAGGGCTGCGTCTTGACCTCATGGCCGGAACGAAAGAATACCCTTCTATGATTACGGCTTACTGATTTCTTGAAGAAATCAAAGCATAACTCTCTATGGAGAACGAGAACCACACCCTTTGTAAAGCCGAACGCCTACACAGTCGCAAAGCTTATCGAAAAGCTTTTCGGGGGCGGTCAAAGCCGCTCTATGTCGGCTTTCCCTCTTAGGGTGGTTTATCTTGCTCCCACTTCACCTTCTGATGATAACGAGTCAACGGCCATGCCGCAGATGCTTGTCAGTGTGCCGAAACGATATTTTAAGCGTGCTGTCAAGCGAAATCGCGTTAAACGACAAGTTCGCGAGGCTTATCGCCGCCATAAATTCCCTTCTTGACGGCCAACCCGTTATGATGGCTTTTATTTGGCTCGACGCTAAATTGTACCCTTCAACACTTATTGAAGAAGCGTGTCGTAAGCCTTATCAGCCGCATAAAAAGAAAAGATAGACGAAAATAAAAATCAATGAAAAACTATCGGCATTATCTCTCTTTTTATCTGGCGTGCAGCGAGCTAGCTTCTGATATTTCCTATTCTTTTTATCAGAAACTCATCAGTCCCTACACCCCTTCTTCGTGTCGTTTCACCCTCTTGCTCAGAATATACCCGTCAGGCTTTGCTTATGCACGGACCTATCAAAGGGTTTTTGCTCGGCGCTTGGCGCATCTTGCGTGTAATCCTTGGGAGGGGCGGATATGATCCCGTACCACACCACTTCCATTTTTCCGAAATGGCGAACGGGTATTTAAATAACACCTCTCTCTTCGTTTACAAACCCTTGCCTCGTAAGGCTGATAACAACGATTATTTTCCACACATAATTCACGATAATTTAAAAACACTTACCAAATATGAAGAACTTTGTTGAAGAACTAAAAATGGCGTGGCATGCTTGCTCAAATTATGCCGGGTACCGAAGAATATTTGCAGAAGAACCTCACATCGGCCTATCTGGGCACTGACCCCTACAGCCGATTCGCTTCATATTGGCCACCTTTGCGGCATCATGATGCTTCGTCATCTGCAGCAGTGTGGCCTGCAAACCATACCTGCTTATCGGCGGAGCCACAGGTATGATAGGCGACCCTTCAGGTAGAGTCAGGGAACGAAACCTGCTCGATACCGAAACGCTTTACCACAACCAAGAGGCTATTAAAAAGCGGGTTTCGAAATTTCTCGACTTCGAAAGCACCGAACCGAACAAGGCTGAATTGGTAAACAACTACGATTGGATGAAAGATTTCACCTTCCTCGATTTCGCACGCGAGGTAGGAAAACATATTACTGTCAACTATATGATGGCGAAGATAGCGTGCAAAAGCGCCCTGGCGGCGAGGCTCGCGATGGTCTTTCGTTCACCGAATTTACATATCAGCTACTTCAGGGCTACGACTTCCCTGTACCAATATCAGAGTATGGCGTGCGCTTACAGCTGGGCGGAAACGACCAGTGGGGCAATATGACCACAGGAACTGAGCTTATTCACCGTACGCTGGGCAACGATGTCGGGTGTATTGCCTTACTTGTCCGCTCATCACTAAGGCTGATGGTAGAAGTTTGGCAAAAACAGAGGCGGAAACATTTGGCTCGATCGCAACCGCACTACGCCGTATGCTTTCTACCAGTTCTGGCTAAACGTAACCGATGATGATGCTGAAAAGTATATCAAGATATTTACAGACCTCGACCGCGAAACCGTAGAGGTTCTTGTTGCTGAACATAAAAGAAGACCCGGGAAGGCGCACATTGCAGCGTCGTTTGGCCGAAGAAATTACAACGATGGTTCACTCAAAGGCCGACCTCGACATGGCTATCGCTGCCAGCAACATCTTGTTTGGCAAGGCCACAAAAAGACCAATTGGCTCAGCTTGACGAAGCTACGCTCAACGACGTATTTGCTGATGTACCCCACTTCACGCTCGATAAGTCGGCGCGGTGGCACTGCCGTCGACCTATTCTGTCAGGAAGGTTGGGACATTTTTCCCATCAAAGGGCGAAATGCGCAAGCTTGTCAAAGGCGGTGGCGTAAGTTTAAATAAAAAGAGAAAACTATCGGCTTTCGACCGTGTTATAACGGCCGACGACCTCATTGATGGCAAATATCTGCTGGTACAGAAGGGCAAGAAAAACTACTTCCTCATTACGGTGAGTAATTTCACTAGGCGCATCTATTGCGTAAAAACGTCTGAAAAGAAACTATAAGGGCTATATCTCAACGATAAAACGTCGTGAGATATGGCCTTTTTCGTATAATGCACAATACTTTTCGCCCATACGGTGAAGGTACTACGGCCGTAGTAGCGCATCGTATGACAGCCGTAGTACATGTCGTTCTACGACCGTCATACTACGTGCATCACGGCCGCCGAACAACAACCATAAGCACGTTAAAATTTTACGATTATGGCCTATAGGCAATAAAAATAAATCAAAAATATATTGCCATTTTGTACGTACTATTAATATAAATTCTTTATTTTTACCCCGATAATCAATAAAATAGCAAAAACCTATGGTCAAAAGAAACTTCTACTCTGCCCTATTTGCTCTGCTCCCCATCCTTGCATCAGCACAAGATAACCGCGTGCTTACGCCTGTAATTTGGAGCCAAATAGAAAAACCGTCAAGGAAAAATCCAGATAGTGTAAAAGGCGCTTGTTGCACGTCTCACGCTACCCAAGCTCGACACCACGCTGACCATGAGCCAACGCGTGCTCGCCTTTTACGGACAGTCATACATCAGTCAGGGCGACGAGATGCTTGACGCCATACACATGAAAGATTCGCTACGCGCAGGTTCATCAGGCACGCTCGCAATGGCCAATAAAGTGCTGGCAAAGAACCCTTTAAATCTTGAAGCGTTAATGTGTAAAGGCTGCTTTGTTATTCGGTATGGCAAAAAACAAATACTGCCGACTCAACAGAACTAAAGGCGCAAGCACGACATTGTATGCGCGTTGCCATGCGTTTGTACAACACTATAGCCTCAACAGGGGCGTGGAACGGCTGAAGAACCATTCTTCGTTACCAGCGTACCCGATGAATACAGCTTCATAAATTATTACCTCCATATATGGAAAATAAAGGGGCAATCGCTCGTTTACGTCGGAAAAATAAGGTGCCATGCGACATAATTCACCTCAACGAGAAGAGCCAATACTGGGAAGAGCCCGATATTTACTTTGAGACTTCACGTGTATTTCAGTTAGAACGACAAAGCATTTGGTAAATAATATGAAAATCGATCAGAAAGAATTAGTAAGAGCTGCACTTGTTATCATCGTGAGCATTGCAGCAGTAGCAGGTTGCTGGCAAATAGGACACGGCCTGCGAAACTTCCGTCAGGGAAAATAAAATTAAGGTAACAGGGAATGGCTGAAAAGCAAATCACCAGTGATCTTATAGTATGGAACATCACCGTTTCGGGCAAAGCATCGACAAAATCGGCAGCATACACCGAATTTAATCGCTCAAACCGCATGATACGTCAATACTTGCGCGAAAACAACATAGCCGATTCGGCCATTTCAACCAACAGCGTAAGTATCGAAAAACAAACCAAAAGTCTATACGATACGCAAGCTGAACGCTACTTTGAAGTAGATGATGGATATCTGGTATCGCAGATATGTACTATCACTTCGCGCGATCTGCCAATCGTTGAACACGTATATCAGAAAAATATCTGTGCTGTATGGACGCGACGTAAACTTCAGCAGCAGCGACCCATTATACTATTATACAAAGCTCGATGACCTCAAAAATGCGGCTGCTTAACGAAGCCAGCATCGACGCTTATAAACGCGCAGAGACCATCGCCGAAGGCTGTAATGCAAGCGTTGGCAGCCTGCAGTCGTCAACAATGGGCGTATTTCAGATTGTGGGTTTGGACAGTAGCGAAGACTATAGTTGGGGCGGCACATTCAATACCAGCGATAAAGAGAAGCGGGCAAGCATTACAATTCGCGCCGTTTACTCGCCAAAATAAGATCAATTACATCATTATTGGGCGGTGCAAAGGCAAATGTACAGAAAAATTTATAAAAATTTGGTAGGCTATTAAAGCCTTACCTTTGCACCGCAAAAATAAGTTTGTCCTATGGTGTAATGGTAGCACTACAGTTTTTGGTTCTGTCAGTGGTGGTTCGAATCCATCTGGGACAACGATAAAGGTTAAAGTAATTGGCTAATATATTGATTTTCAGTATATTAGCCAATTTTTGATAAAACTCCCTGTCTCTTTGTTTTTGCACCACATTTGCACCACTCAATCTACAAGTATAGCACTTGAGGTAAATTATTGGCACATAAGGTACACCAATAATTAAATAATTCTATCAAACAAAAATTTCTTCTCAAAGTTACTTTTTAACGCACATAAATACCTGCCAATATAGCCTCGCGCGCGTAATGCACTAGGCAACAGCCTATAGACTGTCACCCTAGCACACAGAAATTTCTTATTTAATCGTCTAACAAGCGCAAAAACCTCTTTGGGTGTGCGACCAGGCCTCATTCCATTATTTTAGGGTTTATCGTGTAGCCAACTTCGCTTGTCTTTAAAAATAAAACCGTTGTTTACTAGCTACCTGCATAGACCAGGCTACAAGCTTATCCGCATAATCTCCCAGAAAAGCAAAATGCTTTTTGATAGAAAAATTCTAAATCCTTTTCCAAAAATACAGGATTATATGACATGCCCCAAACTGCTATTTAGCAAATCGCGGATATGTAGAAAAACATACTTCACATCTGTTGGTGTTAGCGTTATTTGTATGGTATGCGTGTCGCTGTTGACGTCCATTTGTTTTTTTGTCTTGTCACTTTCATAATCTGCTTAATTCATATTGGTATAGCCTATTAAATTGTTCTTTACTCATCTCTTTTTCAAACGTGCCATCTATTATAAAGCGTGTATAGTCTTCAACACTATTAATTGAATTAACAAGCATATCTACAGGAAACGACCTGAAACCGTTGTGGCTCTCATAAAAACGCAACTTGCTGACGGCCTCTATCACATTACCCACCAACCTATAATGCTCCTTGTATTTAGATGGTATTGCGTATGTAGCCTTATTGGTTATCCACTCTTCTGTATTCGTGCAAACAATCTTATCGTTAACTAGTACACATTCCAGCTTTGGGGAAATGGCATGCAAAGACAAAATAGACGCTGACCGCAGCAGCTGCCTTTTTCTTTGATTACCCGCCAATCTGACAACATAGTATGGATGGTGGCTTGGGGCAATGGCATAGCCTTAATAGCCTCAACCTTGTGAGAAATAATACTATCCAGCCATTCGTTATCAATATGTTTCAAGTCGCTAGGAATAGTGCCTAGATCACCTTGCATTTGCAGCAATTCTTCATAACCTTGATTTGCTTGTTGCAATACTTCTCCAATCTGTTTGCGCGCGTTGCGCTCATCAAGTTTCACAAACACAGAGGTTGGAAGCGTGCGCGTAAGTCCTGCCATATCTTATTTTTATTTTAACAAACTTTTGGTGGTAGAAATCTTGGCAGCATTTTTCCTGCTGCATAGCTGCACGCTTGGCCAAATACTCCTTTACTTCTTGTTCCTCGTCTCTCTCGCGACTGTCCTTGTACGCTTGCAAATTAGCTATCTTGGCCTGCATAGCTTCAAATTCTTGCACTGAAATATCCATTGTATCAATATTAAATTAAACTTACAATGCAAAGTTGGTAAAAATACTTTACAATAATACGATATAATACAAAAAGGTGCAAATATTATGCACCCTTTTTGAGTCTTGAAAAACATAGCTTCTTTTTAATCTTTGCTCAGCCTCGTGGTACAACATTAATTTTTAATTCACAACCCAATTGGTAAAATTTCTCCTTGTCGGCAGCCTCGCCATAATCGGTGCGAGTAGCAATTAATGGCCTCATCAATCGCAAACATTAAATCCTTGATAATTCTTTCATTTTTAATAGTTTAAATTTTTCAGCGCAAATATAGTAGATTAGCAAGACATATACAAGCTAATTAATATTCTTTTAATTTATATAACAGCCTGATTATCAATATCGATATTATCAAACGAATATCTAATGTTATCAAACAAATGTCTATCAAATATCTAACCGATACTTAACCATACAATGTTTACAGATTTTGCTATACATCACACATTATTATAAGGAAAAATCACCCAAAAGCCGCTGCGTTTTTTACTCACGTCGTCTAGTTCTCTGACGAGTTCATCAGACACCATCATCCCCAGCTTTAGTAGATGATACGTCATGCTTATTTTTCAAACGGTTGTAGTCGCTCCTATTTTTGAATACCTTGCTATTCTTTAATTCTTCCATGAAGTCCTCAATCAACATCTTTATTAGTTCCTGCCATCAATCTTGCCACGAAGACGCTATAGGCATCTGAAACGGTTTGTATATCACACATAATTTCTGTTTTTATTTTTCGCCTGCCTATCAATATTTAAAAATAAGATTTCTGCCAGCGCTCTAGTAACATCTTGTAAAAGGCCTTGTCCGTTAAGGTTGAAGCTTTTACTTCTGATACATTTAGCTGCTTGGGCAATCTCTATAAATCTTATTTCATATTTTAAAAGATTTTGACTTTCAAATCCCGTTGGGATAAACAACCCGCTTTTTCTTTGCTTCCAAAATCTTGTCATAAAAGGCGTATGTAACGGGCTGTTCCTTGCTCCCTGTTCGGTAATACAACGTTCACGGCTCAAAGTGGTATCTTTTGAACGGATATGGCATAGTACCAAGATACCCCAGATATTCACTAACTGGATGAGACAAAAAGCAACACTGTGCCAAATTCAAGCCCCGTTACATTGGCTTTGGTCATATCGCATTGCAAAGCGTCTGATAATTTAACAATGGCCTGCTTTGGTGGTGTGCCTGTCTAAAGGGTAAACGGTATCAGGATAAAAAAATTTTGATAAACTGCCCTTGATAGATACACCACCATAATAAATAGACACCTTCAGCCCATCCAAGCATCCAAATACCCTTATCTCGCCTGTGTCTCTGTCGGTCTGCTCTTTGGCTCTAGTTAATAGGTTGGGGATAGCGAGAAAACCCCTGCCATATCCGACCTGTCAACCCAAAAATTAACTTTGTCGTCACATCTAACGTTTACAAAATATGCTAACAAAATACACTATTATAGCGTTATTTTGCCTGTTTTCTTATTATCTCCAAAGCTTCATCAAACCCACCTTGCTGCAACATTTTACAATAGCTGCCAATTAATGGCTTAGCATATTCTAGCACCATAAATTCTACAGAAGTGGGGGTAAGGTTGGTTTTATCGCTATCCTGCTCAACAACAAACAAATAACCATCCTGCCTATACTCATAAAATGGGTTTACTTTATCCTCCTTGCTGTAGGTTCGTGTCTGCATTGGCTCACCATACGCATACCCCGTCAATTTACCATCAAAGAAGTAGTCTTTAAGCCCAGTTAAATTATAGCTGTTTTTGCCTTGTAACCTATAGGGTGGAACGTCTATTCCTTTCTTATTCTCTAGCAAATTAAAGGATATTGTGCTATCGCGACCCTTTAAATGATCCATTGGCGGGTAATATCCTGCTTGGGCTACGATTGTATACTTTGGCGTTTTTCTTTCCCGCCGCCGTGCTGTACTGCATTTTTGCATAATATCGTATGTTTGGTATATTCATCGCATGCCTCCTTTTTTATTAATCATTTTTTAATATTCTTTCCAAGTCACTTAATCTGTATCTGGGCTTTGCGCCGATATAAATAGGCTCTAGGTACTTGCGCTGCTGCCACCTATACAATGTGGCCAAAAAACGTCTAATTTTGTGGCTGCTTCAGATTTTGTAAGGTACGTTTCTTGTACTTCCAGTTCTTTACTGCGTTTTACACACTCAGAAATTGTTTCATACATCAGTTCTTTAAGTTCCAAGCCTCCTATTTCAAATTTAACGCTTGGCACTTGTTCGATAATCTTTGTTAACATTAATCATAGTGTTGGAAATTTAATATGTTCTTTTTGTACGCAAAAGTTATTCACCCACAAAAACGCAATGCAACAGAAAAACAAAAAAATCTATCAAAAATCTATGAAAATAATTTTTGTCACAATTCATTATGTTACATTATACTCAAAATTCAATATAATGTAACAAAATGTTGATTAACAATTATATAAATACAATTATAATATTTGAACAATACAAATAAAATAGTAATAAATCTTTACACACAAAGATTTAATACCAAAGTCGATAAAAATAATGTGCAAGTGAATATTACACTTATATTATATATATAAAGGGATACCCCCGTCTACTAACTTAGTGCCTCTATTGCTGCATTTCTTTGGCCATCGTTTGGTTCTGCATACCGCCAAAAGGCCTCGCTATCTTTACTATGGCCACTCATACTACCTATTACTGCTCTATCCACGCCCTCATTATATAGGTTACCTACAAGTGTCACTACGTGCCATATGGGAAGACGCTACGTCACAAAAGGCGCACAAATTCCTTTGGCCAGTCGTTGGGTTTACTCTCAATTTCTCTCGTTAGGCCAGCCATTAGGGCATAGTGCCTTTATTGCGTCATTATATCTCTGGTCTGTTATAAATGGAAAAAGCCTACCCTTCCTGTCCACACCATTATATTTTTCAATCAAAGAATACGGCAAACCGCCTAAAGGTATCTTCAACATATCTCTGACAACGTTTTTATGTGGAATATAGCGTAGTTCCCGCCCTACAATATTCTTCATCGTAAACCTTTTGCAGGTCATATACGCGCGCGCCCACAAAACAATTAAATACAAATATATCTCGCTGCTGTTGTAGCGTCTTAACGGTTAACCCTATTTGTTTACGCGTCTCGTCTTCCAATCCGTTATACGCTTCTTCCACGTCAAAAGCTAGCCAATATGTTACGCTCTTCTTTGCTTAAATAGATAGGTGTATCTTTGCTTGTGTCGCTGCCTATCTCTATTGCGGTCATCGGGTTATTTGTTGTATAGCCTTTTTTTGTTCGCCCAATTTAAAAATCGCCTTCAGCCTTTTTAGCATTTTTCTTATAGTACTCTCCGCGCTTCTGTATCGTCCTATTACCTACAAGTCCAACTGGATAATTCCTACAAATTTTGTCAAAAATTGCAGGAGATTCTATTGCTAAATCATGTTCATTTTTCAAATATTCTTTAAGGTCTTCTATATCTTCCTTCTGTGAGCTGATCCAAATCCATTTTAAATTTTTCATTGCCACATATCCTGCAGTAACGCTCCCACCTGCATATTGTTCTCACAAATGCGCGATAGCTTCTTATATTGCATTCCGCGTGTGGCTCGTCCGTGTAGAAAAGTTCTGTTAATTCATAAAACGCAGGCTTGTTCTTTATCTTTTTCTGCTTCTTCACGCTTCTTCTTTATGTGGTATATTTCCTCATTTACTTCTTCTTTGAAGTTTTTATCGCAAAACAACTATACCCTTAGTAAGCATATTATTATACGCTACTTCCATTTGCGACTTAACCTCAATTATTTTATATACTAACTTTTTATCGTCCCACAAATCTTGATTTAGCCTTTTTCTTCGCCGTTCCATCTGATTGTAACCTATTTAAGTCTGAAATTGTGGCTTTTATCGCTGAAGTGTAATACAAGTCTACATTGCGTCCTGCTCTTAAACGAAAACGGAGAGTTATCGCTCCATTTTTCTTTGTCGTTCGCGTTGCAATTGTGACCGTTGGTGATATACGTAAATGTCCCATATTTTTAACTATAAAATGGTGGTGCAAATGGTGGTGCAAAAATACAAAATTTGCACCACCCAGCCAGAATATAGCACAATATTACGATATAACTTTATTTCAACAAACATTATAAAACCGCTGATTTACAACACATTTCCGTTTCATGCCATTTCATACCATTTCACACAATGTAATCCCATCTGGGACAACGATAAAAGCCCACGAGTAGCACTTTTGCTTGCTCGTGGGCTTTTTATTTGTATTGTTTTATTTGAGCAGACAAGTGGTGCAACGATGTTCGTTAAAGCGTTATCGGCGCAGTTTACAAAGCATTGCTGCTGCAGGTTTGTAAGCGTTTGGGCTTATTGTTGCAAGAAGTTAATCTTGAAGTTACAATTCATATTGTAAGGAGTTATGCCGGTACCCTCACGGTTTTTCAACCTGAAACTGCCCACACATACGTTGCCGTTGCCTGCCACCGCTGTAAGTTCTATATCGCCTTCCAGCGATTGAAACGCATCCTTGCTGCCATGCTCACGCACTGTTGCACACCGTCTCTCACACCATGCTGCAAAGGAACGAGGTCATAGCTTCACCCTTGGGGTGCCGTTTTGCCCGCTTCCGCAACCTGTTTGTTAAGTGTTTGGGTTTCTACGGCATTACAAAAAGCTAACATGATACTTCTTTGTCGCTCCTATTTTATAGTTGGCATCGGGCAACAAATGGAATACAACGTCATAGCTTTTTGCCTTGCCTGTTCGTGGGAGATAATTGGAAAAACACCGCAATAAGCTTGGGTTTGACAAACATATTGAGCATATCGTCATAGTAATCAGTGTTGACAGGCACATGATATACGCTCGAATAAGCCTGCCCGTTAATCGTTCCCTCGGCCACAACAATCTCTTTTTGTAGCTTTGTCGTCGTCTGAATTGCTGCACGATTCTGTCAGCGGCAGCACAAAAATGCACTTAAAAACAACGCAACAACAGCGATTGGTTTCTTGATTTTTCCCGTTTTCATAAGCTTTTTGTCAATTAGGTTATCACATCATTTCAGGCCAAACAGTCATGCCTTACGCTACGTTTGTAATGCAACAACAGGCTGTCAGTCAGCTACAAATATAATAAATGTATATGGATAAAACCATTTTCGAGGCAGAAAAATGATGGCAGAGATTAAAAATATACAATCAAACGGCCCTTTTCACAACGAAAAGGGGCCGTTTGTATATTATCGCAGCTTATTTCAGCGCAAGAGCCTTGCAGAATTCCACATAACGATGCCCGCTGTGGTTGAAACGTTCAGACTATGCTTGGTGCCAAACTGCAGGAATTTCGAGGCAACCGTCGCTCATATCCACCACTGTTTGCTTTACTCCCTTTACTTCATTGCCGAAGATAACGGCATAACGGGGTTGTGCATTAGGTATATTCGAAGGGCTTTTGCATGCATTTTTAGCTGCCGAATTATCATTATCAGTAGCATTATTCATGGATAATGAAATAGCTTTCACACGCTTTCCCCAGTTGTCGAATTATCGTTTTGAACGTTATTCTTCAATGAAAGATTAATACTTTCGTGCAAATTTTTGAAGTTTCGTTGAGCCTTCAACCTGTTCAATACTATACACAAAATAGCCATCATTCTGAAGTTGTTGTACAGCGTCTTCGGTTTTTCGAAGTATTTCCACGTCACCGAATCTTCGCCTCCAAGGGCTGTTTTTATGAATCTAGCGTTGAGGCGGACATGCCGTTATGCCACAAAGATACACGGCTTCAATACGAAAAAGCATCGCCGCAACGGAACACACTGCCTACGTTATACAGGCGATCTTACATCGTCAAGTACCACTATAAGCGGAAGTTTTTTCGGCCTCTTTAAACTCGTCCTAACGAAAGCCGCTTCATCTCTATGGTTCGTAATTTGCGCATGGCGTGCCTTATTTCTTCTGCTATAAAGCCAGTGCGTAAGCCTTAATTTGCTTTTACCGCGGCCAGCTAATCCATTCGAACGCGTGGGCGATAAATGCTCACGAAGCCCAATTTTATCAATGAAATAAAACTCTGAATCAAGAATTTCTTGTGGCGTATGACCGCTAATTACCCGAATCAAAAAGTGCGATAATGCGCTTTCACAATCAGCGCATCGCTGTCGGCAGTAAACCACCAATTTACCGTCCGTATAATCGCATTGAAGCCACACTCTGCTCTGACAGCCGTCAATAATATTCTGTTCTGTCTTATATTTTTCATCTAAAACGCCCAACTCGTTGCCCGAAATCAATGAGCATTTGATATCGATCCATCCAGTCGTCAAAGTCGATAAACTCGGATATTACTTCCTTCTGCGCCTCATCAATTGATAAGCCTTTTGTTGCGTTTATATCTGTCATGGTTATTCAATATGTTACCGTTTCTTCTTTTCTCATGCGCCCTCTTGAACAAGAAAAGCCTTTGAAAAAGAAACTTTTAACTCGTATATGCTTTGTCCTGAACCAGCAAAAGAGCGTTCTTAACTCATCTATGCTTTGTCCTGAACCAGCAAAAAGAGCATTTCCTGCTCGTCTATACGTGGTTTTTAACCAACTTAAAGAACTTATCGTTGGGGCGAACCTTATCTGGAACAGGAATAGAAACGCGCCAACCCTGTTCTGCTTCTTCAACAGCATCGAGGTCATAACGTATTTCCTTTGCGTCCAAATACATGGCACCCGTTGTCGTTCCCTGTAATAAGCAGCTTGTCACTGCCTTCTTGAAAGGCGCAGCCTCAACAGATATTTCGGCCACACCTATCTTTGAAAAATACTTCAGTGACTTTGCCCACAGAACCTTCTTTTCTGTTGCTAACGAACCATAATTCTTATTCCATTCTGCCCATGGTTTGGCCCTGATAATAACCGTCCCAGAAGCCACGGTTGAAGACAGTAGCCAATCTTTCGTCCCACTTATCTTTCTTTTTTCTTCGGTAAATGTGCCTCAAGCACAGCCTGAATAGCCTCACGATAGCATCGAAACCACAGTGTAAACATACTCTGGTCCGCGCGCACGGCCTTCAATTTTAAACACTCTAACACCCGCGTCTATCATCTTATCGATGAAGCGAACCGTCTTTAAGTCCTTCGGACTCATCAAGTATTTATTGTCAATTTCAAGCTGATGCCCCGTCTCGTTGTCTGTAGCCGTATAGCTTCACGGCATATTTGCACGCACTGTCCGCGGTTAGCCGACCTATTTGCTTCATGAAGGCTCATATAACATTTGCCTGAAACAGCCATACAGAAAGTGCACCATGCAGAACATTTCAATACGAACAGAAGCACCCATAGGGTCCACAAATATTCTGATTTGTGATTTCATCGTAAATATGTTTCACCTGTGTCATGTTCAGCTCACGTGCTAACACGGTTACGTCGGCAAACTGAGCATAAAACTTTAACGACTCAACGTTGGTAATATTCAGCTGTGCTGACAAGTGAACCTCAACACCTACCTGCCTACAATACACCAGAACCGCCACATCAGAAGCTGTACAGCCGATATATCTGCTGCCTTTGCCCGCGTCAACAATCTGGCGCATAGCCTCCATGTCTTCATCGTAAATTATAGTGTTTACTGTCAGATACGTTTTAATGCCATGTGCTTTACACGTTTCGGCTATTTCGTGAAGGTCGTTGATATCAAAGTGATTGGCGCTATGAGAACGCATGTTCAGCTGGCCAATACCGAAGTATATTGAATTAGCGCCCGCCTGAATAGCTGCAGCTAATGATTCACGACTCCCTACGGGAGCCATGATTTCGAAGTCTCCTAATTTCTCATTCATGGAGTGCAAAGGTACTATTTTTTTGGCGCATATTAGGTATTCGGACTGCTCATGCATTAAGCCCTTGCGCGCTTCTCTCGCTTATAAACTATATAAAAAGCCGCAGAAGCACATGAGTATTTCAAACTACTTTTTCGTAACTTTGCCCTATATACGACAATATAACGATGAAAAAATACTGCTTTTTATTATACCTATCGCCGTGCTTATTGGCACATACGTCATATTAGTAAAACCAATAGAGCGATTTCTCTACGGCGACACCCTATTTAAGACTGGCCCTCCTTTTTCTACCGAAGTGATGTTAAAACCACCCCCGTCAAAGATCAGGGCAACAGTCCACTATGTTGGGTATATGCCATGCTGGCCACTATCGAAACCGAACACCTCATGCAGGGCGACTCGGTTAACCCTATCTCCCCGATTACGATAGCACGCATGTGCTTACCGAACGGGCCCGTTTTGAGTTACCTTTCGAAGGGCAAACATACCATCAATATGCGCGGAATGGCGTCGATGACGCTCAATATTATTCAGCGATACGGTCTTGAACCATTCGACGCATACCCTAATTATAAAGGTGTTAACTACAACATGATGGCCCGAACAGCTACACAAATAGCCCACGCTGCAACGTCATTCAACATACTTGACACTCGTCTTGACGACGCGCTCAACCATAACATTGGCTACCTTCCGCCCACACTGTTTATGTTTGGCGTTGAATACACGCCACTCGAATTTGCTCATAGCGTTTGCTTGCCGGGCGAATACGAAGCACTTACCAGCTTTAGCCTCCACCCTTTCAATCAGAAAATTTGTTCTCGAAACGCCCGATAACCAACTTCGCGACAGTTTATGAACCTACCTTTGGATAGCATGATGAACCGCATTGAGCAATCGTTTGCGCAACAGCCACCCGTTTGCTGGGAGGGAGATATATCAGAACCTGGATTTAACACGGCCGCAGGGTGTGCCACGCTCGACAATGAAAGCACACCTATCACGCAGCAGCAACGCCAGCGTGCTTTTTGAAACCCTTCAAACTACCGACGACCATTGTATGGAACTATGCGGTATAGCCCACGACATTAAAGGCGATAAATACTTCATTGCCAAAAATTCATGGGGCAAAACACGTCCTTTTTAGCGGATTCATGTACCTTAGTTTCAACTACGTCAGAGCCAAAACCGATCAGCCGTTTACCTTCCAAAGCAACTGTAAACACTGCCAAAAGGCCTCTATCGTAACACGCCATCGAAATGTATATATTATAAATTAAAAATGTTACCTTTGCACATAAAACAGAAACACGTTATTATGGGAAAAATTATATTGACAGGTGACCGCCCTACGGGCAAACTCCACCTGGGACACTATGTTGGAAGTCTGCGCCGTCGCGTGCAACTTCAGAACGAAGGCGACTACGACCGCATGTTTTGTATTTATGGCCGACGTACAGGCGCTGACAGATAATGCCGATAATCCTGAAAAATCAGACAGAATATTGTTGAGGTTGCCCTCGATTATCTTTCAGCAGGACTCGACCCCGACAAGTGTACGCTCTATATTCAGAGCTGTATTCCCGAAATCAGCGAGCTTACAACCTACCTCATGAATATTGTTAGCGTGAGCCGCGTACAGCGCAACCCTACGGTGAAAACAGAGGTAAAGATGCGTGGTTTCGAAAACAACTCTATCCCACTCGGCTTCTTCTGCTACCCCGTTTCGCAAGCTGCCGATATTGCTGCTTTTCAAAGCCACAACAGTGCCAGCAGGCGAAGACCAAGCGCCAATGATTGAACTAACGCGCGAACTCGTTGCACGCTTCAGCCAAACCCTATGCTCCTGTGCTTGTTGAGCCATCGCTTATGTTGCCCGAAAACGTTGTACAGCGTCGTTTACCCAGCACTGACGGTAAGGAGAAAATGTCGAAGAGCCTTGGCAACTGCATCTATCTCTGACGATGCAAAGACAATTGAGCAGAAAGTTAGAGCATGTACACCGACCCTACACACCTTAATGTGTCCGATCCTGGCCACGTTGAAGGCAACGCTGTGTTTACATATCTTGACGCTTTCGCCACCGACGAAGACTTTTGCTGACTTTTTGGCCTGAGTTTAAAACGCTTGATGAGCTTAAAGAAGCTTACACACGCGGTGGCATAGGCGATATGAAATGTAGAAAATGCTGATGCAGGTTATCAACCGTATGCTCGACCCCCATTCGCGAACGCCGTCGCGAACACGAGCAGAGATATTCCTGAAATATTCAACATTTTTGCGCCGTGGCTCTGATGCTGCACGCGAAGCAGCAGCCCAAACTATGGACGAAGTGCGTAACGCAATGCGCATCAACTATTTCTCAGATGCTAACCTTATTAAGGAGCAGGCGAGAAATATAGGGAAAAAGTAAAAATTTAAAAGATTAAAAATTAAAAACAAGGCTAGGATAGAGAATTAAGCAGAAATAATTAAAAATAAAAGGCTTAAAGGATAGAGAATTAAGCAAGGTAATAGTAAAAATAGCAGGATACAGAGTAAGCCAAGGTAATAATTAAAAATAAAGGCTTAAGGATACAGAATTAAGCAAGGTAATAATTAAAAATAAAGGCTTAAGGATACAGAATTAAGCAAGGAAAGATTGAAGAAGAAAAGAGTAGGCTTTAGAAAAATTAATATTGATAAATTAAACGCTGTTTCAAAGAATATAGAGACGAAGAGTCTTTAATTTTTAATCTTTTTAATCCTTTAATTTTCCTCCTATCTTTGCACAGCTCTACATAACGTGCATACGCCATACTTGCGTTGCAAGTTGAGCGCATAAAATGGGCTCTGATAGTTCAATGGATAGAACGTAGGTTTCCCTAAACCTTTGATCTGGGTTCGATTCCCAGTCAGGTACACAGCAGAATCGCAAGGTCTTAACAATGTTAAGGTCTTGCGATTTTTCGTTATCGCTCTCTTATTATGCAGTCTTCGGCATTGTACGGCGGCTATGATACAATGTGTACGACGGCCGTAGTACAACACGTATGGCGATCGTGATACAATGCGTACGACAGCCGACGTACAATGAGCAAACAACAATAACCTTTCCAACAAACCGTCTAAAGGCTCCAGCACAATAAACAAATAGTAACAGCACAGAAGCGAGAATGCAGCAAAAAGAGGAAATGAAGAAATGTAAAAATAATTTAAAAATAGAGAGAAGAGAATCGCTTTTAGATATTAAGTAGTAATTTTGCCGCCAACAAAACACATAAAAACTCAACTATTATGACGAAGATTAAAAGTTTTTACTTGCTGCATTAGTTTGCAATGTCAGCAAACGCGAACGCCCAAAAACTCATGACAGACCTGTAAAGGCTTTTGAGTTTGAACCTTTCATTAGCGTCACCTATGGTTTAGCGGGTAATGTTGGTTCGCATCAGGTTGTGCCCCTGCTTTAGGTTTCGAAGCACGCTATAATCTGAACAGTCTGCCTGTTGACGTGGGTACACAACTTTATATGGGCTCGGCTGTCAGCAAATATGCAGGAGGCACCTTAAGTTTCCGCACGTTTAGCTTCATGTCTGTATGCGATTATAATTTCCTTTTAGGCGAAAAAAGTATCTCCTTTCGTGGGCATTGGTCTTGGGCTTAACAGCTACGATATTGTAGTAGGCAGCTATCCTGACGATAATACCGACAAGACTTCGGGCGTAGGCCTGATGCCTCGCGTAGGCGTTGAACTGTTTCGCCATGTGCGCGTAACACTCAATGCACACATTGGAAAAAGCTAAATACAACACCATTGGCCTATCAGTAGGTTATGCTTTTTGGTGGCGGTGCTAAAATAATAGTCAAGCGGCTTTTACTCTTTTGCCAACAATTATATAAATTATCGTAAGTAGATTACTAAAAATATGAGTATAACTGCTCAATGTGAAAAATATAATATTCACAAGTGCTATATAACTCGTAAAGAGTTGACAAACACCATATTTTTAATAATCCCCAGTTAGCTAAAAGGCTGATTGGGGATTATTTTATAAAAAGATTTCTAAAAAGGAATTACATCATTCTCAAACTGAGAATAAAAAGCAACAAAGAGAGGCCGAAAGACAAAAGAAGAACCGAGAGAAGAAAAGAAAAAGACATAGAAATATACACCTTAATTATATAATAGAATCACGACAAAAGAGTATCATGAATAAAGAACGATAATTACGGAAAGTAATTGAAATAAAGAAAAAGCCACTCAGAAACAATTCCCAAGTGGCTTCTTTTTTTATGAGTTTTGCATAATGTTCTGTTCAGAAAACAGAGCATATTATGCTATCAGTTGGCCTATCATTATGCTTTTTGCCGTTTGCTCTTCAACCTCTAAGTTGCGGTTGCGAGATGCTCTTACCCATAACAAGATAAGCAACAGGAGAAGCAATAAATACAGATGACAGGGTACCGATACATACACCAATAATCATTGCAAACGTAAAAGCTGCAGATACTATCACCACCAAGAATGAAGATAGCCAGCAACACAATAAGAGTTGATAACGATGTATTGATGGTGCGAGAAAGCGTTTCGTTAATCGAGTCGTTGAAGAGTTTCTGCTCGTCTGTCTTGCTAAGCAGACCCTTACGCTACCCTAAGTTCTCACGGATACGGTCGAACACAACCACCGAGTCGTTAATATCGTAACCAATAACCGTTAAGATAGCTCCGATGAAATGTTTGGTCAATTTCGAGCGAGAAGCCAATCCAGCCATAGCAAAGCGAGAAGGCTCCGATAACGATTGTGGTGTCGAGAATAAGACCTATTGTAGCGCCGACAGAGAAACCCTAAGTTACGGAAGCGTGAGAAGATGTAAAGGAAGATAAACACTAAGGCCAGAGCAACGCTCTTAATAGCACCTGTTGTGATATCCTTAGCAACAGAAGGACCTACCTTTGAGCTACTAATGATACTTCCTCCCTGACGTACATCAGGATTCTTAAAGTCGTCCATGTTTGTCTTGTGTAACAAAAACCAGCAGCTTTAAGCTTCTGATAAAGTTGAGTCTCTACATGATCGTCCTCAGCAGGATCGTTTGAATCGATGTTATAGTTGGTAGAGATACGGATAGTTTTTCCGTCAGTACCAATAGCAATAACCGATGTTGTTGCCATCTTACCAGCATCAGGACCTACTGTATTCTTGAAAGCATTATTCAACACTTTACGCACCTGCTCAACCTGTACAGGCTTTGCAAGGGTAACAACGAGTTGCGACCACCAGTAAAAATCAATACTCTGGGCTCAAGCCACGTACACCAAAGCTTACAATACATATTACAACAGCAATACCCCCATACGGCAAAGCTCTTCTTATACATGCTCATGAACTTGTAGTTCTTACCTTGCATAAGGTTCTCAGAAATACCTGTCCAGAACTTGAGGTTCTGCCATTTTCCCTTATTCAACTTGTATTCGTAAACAACACGTGTTACATATACAGCTGTGAAGACGTTACAACAAATACCGATAATCCATGTTGTAGCGAAGCCCTGAATAGGACCTGTTCCGAAGGTGTACAGAATGATACCAGTGAAAAGAGATGTAAGGTTCGAGTCGATAATAGCAGAAAGCGTTGCTAGAAGCCAGCATTAATAGCCTGCTTCATGCCCTTTCCGGAACGAAGTTTCCTCTTTAATACGCTCGTAAATAAGTACGTTGGCATCGACACCTGTACCCAAAGAGAGTACCATACCAGCAATACCACTCATGGTAAGAGCGGCCTGGAACGATGTAAGAATACCAAGCGTGAAGAATACGTTAAGCAACAGAGCACCAATAGCGATTGCGCCAGGAATGATGTTGTACATAACAAGCATGAAGACAATAAGCAATACAAAGGCGATGGCAAAAGAAACAATGCCCTGCTCAATTGACTGTGCGCCAAGTGTAGGACCTACAACTTCTTCCTGAACAATGTGAGCAGGAGCAGGCATACGGCCCGACTTCAGCGTGTTAGCCAAGTCTTTTGTGTCTTCAATTGTGAAGTTACCAGAAATAGATGATTGTCCACCGCCAATCTCACCATTTACACGAGGTGCTGAATAAACAACACCATCAAGTACAATTGCAATCGCTTTTCCAACGTTTGCCTTAGTAAGTTCAGCCCAGCGACGAGCGCCTTCAGAATTCATTGTCATGCTAACCTCTGGCTGTCCTGTAATATTATTGAACTCGTCCTTAGCGGTAGTAACAACATTTCCTTCAAGTGGAGCGCGGCCATTAGTTGTTGTAACCTTGAGGGCATGAAGCTCAGAAAGATATTCTTTGCTTGAATGCCGTCAGCAGGTTTAGCACTCCAAAGCAACTTCATATCAGAAGGAAGAATTTGCTTTGCAAGCTGACTGTGGATGATATGATTAATAGCTGCGGTATCGCGTACGCTGGCATAGCCACATACACTAAGGCCTTGGCCCGTGTTGTTTTGCAGCATAACGCAAGTAATGGGTGTAGCTTCAGCCTGCTCAAGTTGTGCATCAGGCGTTGTAGCAATATCCTTCTTTTTCTGAGCCTTTATCTTTGAAACGTGGCTGAGCTGCTTTTACAGCAGGTTTGGCTTCAGTAGCTTTTTGCGTTATCCTTTACGGCAGAAGCAGTATCCTGTTCGCCATTAGCCAAACGCTGATCAAGCTGTTGAAGATATGGCAAAACTTCCTGAGAAATTGTATGTTTCCCAGAATTCGAGGTTGGCACTACCTTGTAACAGTTTACGCATACGCTCAGGTTCTTTGATACCTGGCATCTCAACCATAATGCGTCCTTCAGAGCCTTGAATCTTCTGAATGTTAGGCTGAACAACACCAAACTGGTCAATACGGGTGCGCACTACATTGAAAGAGGTTGTCAATTGCTGAACTTACTTCTTCGCGAATTACCTTTTTCAACCTCCCTTGTCAGTGCTTGTAGGAGATACTTTTCCTTGAAGCTGCTGTGTGGCAAACACCTCTGCGAGGTTATGTCCTGGAGCGTTTTTATGGTAAGCATTAATAAAAAGCGTTACGAAATCTTCCTGTGAAGTCATCTGCTCTTTGCGAGCTTCGTTCATCGATTTCGTAAAAGCTATGTCAGTTTTGTGGTCAGCAAGATTCTCTACAACGTCGGGAACTGATATCTCCAAGATAACGTTCATACCGCCTTTTAAGGTCCAGACCAAGACCAATCTGAGTTTTCGAGGCACTTCTGATAGCTGTAAATCCCGAGATACTTAACAGAATCTTTATAATCCTGTTGAGCAATAGGATCCTTCAGCTCCGCTGCTTTGTTGTCATAATACTTTGTGGCAACAGGGAACGACAAATAGAAGAGACACACAAGCGTCAGCAAGACAGCCGTTGTGATTACGATTCCTTTGTTTTGCATTTTGTTAGTTATTTTTATTGTTTTCTGTAAATTCCTTTATAGATAGTAAGCTACTATAGTGTGCAAAGATACTATACTTTATAAAAAGATATTAAAGGTTTATTTTTAACGATTGTCACGCAATTTGAAATAGCAGGAAATAGGATAATGATCTGATGTTTTAATACTATTATCCACTTTACATCGATACGGCTTAAAATCAGAACTACACATCATATTGTCAATACGGACGTAAAAACCAGCCTTATGATAGCTAATTCCTGGCCCGTTAGCGGTCGACACATAGCAGTCAGTCAGCCCATCTGCAATGGTGCGTCGCACATACGAAAGAGGGTTATCGTTGAAATCGCCACACACGATAATTGGCGTTCCTTGATTATACGAAATATATCGTGCAACAGCATCTGCTCTGTGGAGCGCGCTTAGCCGTTTTGCTCGCCAAGCTTTACGAATAAGCATCTTTGATGTATGTTCGGCGGTACCTGTTTTCATATGCCGCCTTTCATCAATAGCTTGAAACGTTGTTTGTCTTCAACACTAAGATCGGTGGTTTCAAGATGATTGTTAATAACAATTACTTCTTTCCCTTCAATATAAAGTTTGTAAGCCGTACTTAAATTGCCTTTCGACTTGATATCAATGCGCTCACGAGAAAGAATGGGATATTTACTATAAATAGACATGTAGTTCCCATGGTGACTTACTATATCGCGATAAGGGTAAATGGGATTGAGCACAGAATCTATTTTTCTTGTCGCAACTCGAAAGGAGCTGACTCTTGAAGGCAAACAATATCGGCGTTTTGTAATCGAATATATCTTAAAAATGGGATTGGGCTGCCCATGATCTTCCCACCCCTGCAAAAAAGCCAGACGTTGTATGAAAGAACCTTGAACGCTCCTTTAGGTGGGTCACTTGTAAATATTGAAATGGGCAATAGTACGAACAGGCCCATAACAAATGATAAAAACCCAATAAAGGAATTAAGCTAAACTTGGGCTTCACAGATAAGCCAGAAAATAAGAAATGCCAGATTGATAACCAGAAATAAAGGGAAAATCAACCCAATATTACTCAATTTTTGGAAAGCGTTCTGGATTTATAAAACCTGAATAGCCAATAAAAAGCATTATGATGATAGAGGCAACGTTTGCGCCGCCTATCATTTGTAAAGTAAACTTTTTAAACTGTCTTCAACATGACGGAAAAATTATTTCCTGCTTTTGATCAAAGAGTGTTTGTTTCTCTTCTTTACTTAAACTATCGTATCCCGCTTTTTACGTATTTTATCAAAGAATTCTGTCAACCTCTTCTTGCGAATCCGCACTTCCATGACGATTAGATGAAGTTATATTATTATCCTTTTTCTGTGTAGCTTGCTGCTACTCACGTTATTCTTGCTATGTGAAGAAAGATCCGATTTTCTTTGATGATCTTCCCATCGGTTACGCATATGTTTTTGAACATGTGGCATGCCGTCATTCATTCCATAATACATGTTGGGTGCTTTCGCCAATAACGTATAAGGGAAGAAACCGAATATGATTCCACCCAAAGTGTGCCAAAATGAGCGACCCTGATCGCCAGGGGCAGAAAGTGTAAGGAATAACCTAAAGCTATTGATCCCATAACCATCCACTTCGCTTTAATAGGAATAGGAATAGGAATGATAAACATGCGCTCTTCTGGGAATGTCATACCAAAGGCGAGCAAAAGTGCATAGATTGCTCCTGAGGCTCCAGCAGTTGTTAACCCATTAAGCTGAGTTGAGAAATGGGCCATTACACTAAACGATTCTGTTATGCTGATAGATTGCTGCACATTAAATTCATGCCACACATAAAAAAATTGGGCTAATTCCTGCATAATGCCAGCGCCAACACCACAAAAATGTAATAAAAAAATGAATCGTTTAGCACCCCATACTTGTTCCATTACAGCACCAAACATCCAGAGCATAAACATATTCATAATAATGTGCTCCCAACCTGCATGCATAAACATATAAGTAAAAAGCTGGTAAATATGAAAATCGGAAGCCATGAAAAAGTGCAAACCAAAGATGTCGTTGAGATCAGCGACTCCAAATTGGCGCAACACTAACATAGTCATAAATACCAAAAATGTTAATGATTAACAGATTCTTGGTGATGTTGGGTATCCTAAGCATTTTATTGATTCTTCTAACTGTATATCCGTAAGTGGTGCAAAATTACGAAAAACTCTATTAATTAGCTATAAAACAGCCATTTTTACCCTCTTTTTCATTGCCTGAAACATTTTTCTGTTTGAATTATGAAACTAATCATATATATTTGTCGGAAAATAATATTTGTATTGAATATTTTATTCACTTAAAACATATGAACAAGACAGAATTAGTAAAGAAAAATCGCAGAGAAAGCAGACATTACTGCTGTAGACGCTAAGAGCTCTTGACGCAGCTGTTGAAGCAATTAAGGAAGCAGTTGTTGCAGGTGATAAGGTTCAGCTTTTAGGGTTTCGGTACATTTGCTGTAAAGCAGCGTCCTGCTCGTCAGGGTGTAAATCCTTCTACTGGTGCTAAAATTACTATCGCTGCAAAGAAGGTGGTTAAGTTTGCACCTGGTGCTGAATTTGAGGAAAAGGTTAACAAATAATGTAAATATTTTTGTAGTATACAAGAGCCTTGGAATATCATTCCAAGGCTCTTTTCTTTTATATCCAAAATCTGTTTAAAAAGAATTTTGAAAGGCGATTTACTCGAAATGTTTATTTTACCATTTCAAATTCAAGTGTACCGCCTTTCATAATATCTTCATGAAGAATAAAATTCTTATTATAACGCTTACCGTTTAGTTTTATCGATTTTATATAACAGTCGTCCTTACCTTTACGATTTGTGGTAATAACGAAATGTTTCCCGTTAGGCAGCGTAATATCTGCTTTTTGTAATTGAGGAGAGCCAAACTGATAAACACCCGAAGCTGGATCAACAGGATAAAAGCCCATTGCCGAGAGGATATACCAGCTCGACATTTGTCCGCAATCTTCATTCCCTGAGTATCCATCAATTCGATTTTTATATTGTTCTGTCATCACTTTATTGGCATAATATTGAGTCTTACGCTCTGCTCCCGCATAATTATAAAGGTATACACAATGATGGCTGGGCTCATTACCGTGCGCATATTGTCCTATAAAACCGCTGGCATTATGATCTTTCGTATCTGCCTGATCGGTTGATAGGGTGAAGAATTTATCTAATTCGGCTACAAACTTCTTGTTACCACCAATCAGGTTTATTAAGTCAGGAACGTCCTGTGGCACATACCATCGATACTGCCATGCGTTGCCTTCAGTGAACGGATTACCTCCATTGGAACCGTATTGCAGCGGATTAAACGGTTCGATCCATTTGCCATTGCTCCATTTTCCACGAAAGAACCCTGTATTTTCATCAAATAAATTACGATAGTTACGTGAGCGATGAGCAAAGTATTACATAGTCGGCCGTCTTGCCTAAATACTTTGCAAGTCGAGCCACACAAAGCATCGTTAAACGATGCTTCCAACGTAATAGAAACCGACTGTGTTTGTAAATCTTCTGGATAATAACCGTATTTATCCCATATTTTCCACGGCGAATTTTCATGTTCACGCATAGACGTACCCTTTACCGCTTCGTAAACGCGTTCAGCATCAATACCCGGAATCTTCTTCAAAACAGCATCAACCAAAACAGGTATAGCATGATTACCTATCATACAATAGTTATCTGCTACCCAGAGTTGCCAGATAGGAAGATAGCCGTACGAGTCATATTGCCGCAGCATACTTTTTAACAAAAGTCGTCACACGCTCTTGTTTCAGTAGCGTGTACATCGGATGCAGGCCCGAAATGTGTCCCCAAAAGCGAGAACGTACTGTAATGAGCTTCTCCATACTCTGTTCTTCCGTTGTGTAATTTGCAAACATAAATTCGCCATTAATGTCCGAAATTGTATTGGGTTGAATATACGCATGGTAAAGCCCTGTGTGAAAATAGCCTTCTGATCGTCTGTTCCTTCAATACGGATATTGCTTAATTCCTTTTCCCACGCATCAACAGCCTTCTGCCTTACCGCATCAAAGTTCCATGTATCGTTCTCACGCAGGTTCATTCGAGGCATTGTCAGCATTCACTGGTGACAGCGCAACCTTAACGATTAAAGGCTCTGATGAAGGTTCAAAACTGAGGAAGCACTTTTACATCTTTACCATTGGCACAGTCGCCGTTATGGTAAATATGGTTATAAGCTTTGAAGATTGTTTCCTTTGCGGGACGGTTGAATGTAGCATAGAAATAAACTTTACGCAAGCGCTGCCACCCATCAATTGTGCGATAACCTGTTGGTGTATAAGGGTCGACAAGGCGCAACTGTGCGTCCGATATGTTTCGTGTCCAATGCCCTGAATGGGCCATATCAAACACCAAATTGTTGGCTTGCCCTGCAGCATACGATGTAACGGTGCATGCCCGTACGCAGTGTAGCCGTCATCTCAGCATTGATACCGTCTTCATCAAGCTTCACCGCATAATAACCAACACTGGCTTTTTCGTTTTGTGTGCGAGAAAGTAGAACTAAAGTCGTCTGTCTTACTCAGCTCTGTCAAACTACGGCTCGAAGGCATCACCAGCACATCAAGTAAGTCTAGCAGCCCGTTCCGCTAAGGTGAGTATGACTAAAACCATAAATTCTATTACAACCATAGTCGTATCCTGATGGCTCATGTCCTGTGGGCTCTCTTGACATCAGGACTAAGTTGTACCATGCCAAATGGCACACACGCTCCGGGAAAGTATTTCCCTTTAAGCTATTCTGATCAATAGCGCCAGTACCAATAAACGGATTCACATACTTTGTAACACCTTTTCTCATTTTGTGCTGATGCCGATACAGCAACAAGCAAAAATGCCGATGCACAGAAAAGTTTTTAATAACATGATAATAATAGTTGTTAAGGTTTTTCGCTCGCATGTAAAGGTAGTAAAAGAGCATTAAAAAGAAAATAAAAACCAATAAAATAAATGTAGTTCCATGATGTTTTTCTTATATACTCAATACAACATCTTTTCTTTTTATTTCATCATAAAAACTATTTCTCTCTTATTCGTTTTATAACAATTATCAACAAAGCCGTGCACCACTGTTCATCGAACATTTGTCACACGGCTTTTTATATTTGCTACCGCCTTAGCTGTAGCTTTTTGTTGATATTATATTTACTGCTCTTCCCAAGTTTTTCCAACCTGCTATGGCTTTGCCTTCAAACGATGAAGCGTTTTCATCATTTTTCTTCGTCCATTACAAAACCTTTCTTTGCTTCGCCCTCACTGATACTGTAAGAGGTTACTATAAAACCTTGCATAACGTCATCAGTATTTACGTTTACCGTATTCGTATTAGAGCGATATATTTCATTTTCACCATTCATAGCTAATTCTTATCTCTTTATGTTTTACTTGCTGATTACTACTTTCTTTCCATTCACAATATAAATACCGCGAGAAGGATTTGTAACGCGACGGCCTTTGCAAGTCGTATATTACATCGTTCTTCTTTTCTACGGATAGTTGAACATTGTTAATACCCGTAGTTGTTGCATCATCAAAGTTGAAGATTAATTCTTTTGCAGGAGCAAAAATCAGGGCCTGATGTAGAAAGCTTCAAACCTGCACGGTGCGCAGGAAGTTTAATTGAATTTCCGTCGCGACCTGTCTGATGATAGAGCCCTGTCCTGCACCTTTTACCAAAGAGATAATATCTGTATCCAGCACCACTAAATTCTTTTTCAACAGCAGTGCCCACAAGCAGGTTGCCTGTTACATCTTCTTCTGTAACACCTGACACATTAGCCTGATAAACTATTGTTTTACCTGCTGTTCCTTGAAGAATAAAGCCCGTTTTTGCAGGAAGAACTTTACCTGCTGTAAAAGCCACTACTTGTGCATTTCCAACAACACTTCCAGTAACAGGCTGATCTACACTCTTAATAATGTAAGCTGTACAGCCTGTTGGAACTTGGAAATTCTCATTCTCTAAATAATAAGAGGTGTAAACTGTTAGGCCCTATCTTTACTTCTTCAAAAATTTACCAACATATGAACTCCAACCATTCTTAGCTTCGTATGCAGCCGTAACATCTACAGGTACATAAATACTGTCAGGCTCGTCTGTAGCTGTTGCAGAATAAGGATTCGCAGTTAAGAACTTCCACATATAAGGTTGTGGATTAGTAGTATATTGAGGTAAAACAGTCGGTGGAATGGGATTCTCTGATCGGGAAAACTTTACATTATTACCTCCATACTCAGCAAATTGGCAACTACTAGAGTCGACCAATGCTGGAAATATAAATTTTTTGCGTAGCTGCAAAGGCAAACATCTTTCGCCTATATATGTTACTGTTGGGGTAATACCCAGTCATTAGTAACATTTACATTGCGTAAAAATCATCAGATAATCGTTTTAGCTGTGTGTTTCCAATCCGACTACTTTTTAAGCGACCAATCTCTCTCTAAAGGTTTCCAAACCCGATTTTAAAGTAGATGGCAATATGAGAACTTTTGAACCAACTGCACACCACATCATAGATTGACTATCAACAAAATCTTCTATTCCCTCAGAAACAGCTATCGTATCAACGCTATTCATACGTAAATCGCTCTGACTTAAATTTCCAACAGCTTTCACATAATAGGTTTTCATTATTATTAGGATTAACAACAGTTGCTGGTAAACCACCTTTGGTGCCCGATGTATTGAGTGAGATTCGTTTCCTCATAATTATTGGAAACTGATGTGAAAGGCTGTCCTGAGCTGATATATGTATAGGTAGTAGTTACCCTCTTTTGGCCAAAGAGGTAACATAGCGATCGTTACATCGGTAATTTTGTAATACAGGTATTTCCAAAATTATCTGTTGCTGAAAATCGAGACATCAGTTCTGTTCTTGTTGTTGTTTGACCGTATGACGTTATAACGCCTATAACAAAGGTCAACATTAAAAAGTAAAAATGTTTTTCATACCGTTTTAATCTAATCTATTGAAAATTATATGTATTAATGCTACTCATTTTACCTTTTTAATAAGTAATGCCTTACAAAGATGAATAAAAGAGCAAAGGGAACTTACATAAGCCCTTTGTTGATAGATAATACGACACACATTGAGTACGCGCGAACAATAAAAAAATGTTATAATGTGTTTAGCACCTATGTATATAATATGTGTTAGCAAAATACTTGAAATCACCAAATGTAATGCCTTAAAAAGTTGCTAAGAAATGAAAAATACTTTCGCACTTTACTAATACCTTGATGTATGAATACAATACTCTCCACGGGTTGCAAAGGTAGAAATAAAAAAATTAAAAAGATTAAAAATTAAAGGATTAAAAACATTAAAAGAATAAAAATTAAAGGATTAAAATTTGCAAAAAGTAAAAAGATTAGAATATGTTGTAAGGGGAATTTTCATGCACGTATTTTGCAAAAGAGCTTATAGATATATAGAATAAACTACAAGGGCTGCATCATTATTGACTGTGAATAGTTTTCATGGTTGATGATGAACAACATCAATGTTGACAGAGTATTACATCATCATTGACGGCATAACGAGTCACCCCTTTATTGTGTAAGGGTGATTATTCGGCGGCCGCCGTACACGCTGCTGACGGTCGCCAAACAACAGGTAT
>BNJT01001423.1_pt1 | contig 107489 bp, 186 predicted proteins | sample 8540491 | NCBI WGS metagenome assembly BNJT01 (sample SAMD00202455, study PRJDB9452) | human saliva metagenome | host: Homo sapiens
AGATGAGCAGCTTTTTAGTAAGCACTCATAAATGCCACGAATCTTCCGCTCATACTCAGTTTAATGTTCAGCTGGTCAGACTATTATTTATTTAAAAATAATATCACAAATACGCATTTTTTTATAAAATCTAACGTTGCTGTTTCTATAAGTCCAGCATTCTTTCATCCAATAGAAAATCCTCTACACCAATGTATAAAATTCCATCATCATCAAATCTAGGTACTATGTTATTTCTAACTATAACAACTTTCTTAAATGAATCTCCTATTCTTCTCAAGGATTCCGTCTCTTGTACTTGTTTTTTTCTTTTTGTATCAACATTAAGTGCCGATTGAATATAATATCTATTACTTCCTCTATTGATAATAAAGTCTACTTCTAAATTTTTTTCTAATCGTTTTTTTATTCTCATCTTTGTAGTTATATTCCACAACACCAACATCTACATTTAACCCCCTCATACGAAGTTCATTGTATATTACATTCTCCATAATATGTGACTGCTCATTTTGTCTGAAATTTAGCCTTGCATTTCTAAGCCCAATATCTGAAAAATAGTATTTATACGGAGATGATATATATTTCCTCCCTTTCACATCATATCTTCTGGCTTTTTCGATTAAAAAAGCATCAATAAAATAATCCAAGTAATTACTTACTGTAAACTGAGATATCTTTATATTTTTTTCTGACATAAATGTATTTGCCAGTTTAGTTGGATTTGATAAAGAACCAATAGATGAAGATATAATATCCAACAAATCATCCATTATAGATGCATCTTTAAGAACTTTATTGCGCTCCATTACATCCTTAATGTAGGTGCTTGTAAAAACATTCTTCAAATATTCACTCTTTTGTTCATGATTACTAAGCTGTACAGACATTGGCATGCCACCGTACAGACAATATTCATCAAAAACCTTTCCCTTATCTCCTTCATAACATGAATAAAATTCTGCAAATGAAAATGGATATACTCTTATTTCATCACCACGATCTCGAAATTGTGTTAATACATCTGATGATAGCATTTTTGAATTACTACCTGTAATGTATATATCTGCATTTGGAATTTTCATGAGTCCTAGCACAAGATCTACAAATGTTATCTTAGAGTGTTCTCCTTCTAAATATGGATTAGAAATCTCTTTTTACAAATTGAATTTCATCAATAAAAAAATATAATGTTTAAATTCATTATCTTGAATTTTATCTCTTAAATAGTTATCTAGCTCTATTGGGTTTCTATACTTGATATTCTTCAGACTATCAAGTGCAATCATTATAATTTGCTCTTCACTCACTCCACTTGAAAGTAAATACTTCCTATATAACTCAAATAAAAGATAAGATTTTCCGCATCTTCTAATACCTGTAATAATCTTCACTCTTCCATTATCTTTTTTTATCAATAAGTTGATTTAAATATCTCAGTCTTTGTACTTCCATCCCCCGCACCTCTTTTTAACAATATTTTTGTAAATACGTAATTATATTAAATTCATTTACAATATTATAGCATTCTCTATTAAAGACCTCAAGGTGTTCATTTTAAAATAAATGCGTATTTACTACTTTTTATTAAAAATCTTTGATGCCTTGTATGAGACCTACACCAACTCAGCAAACTGTGATTTTTCTCATTTCATTAAATCAGCTTTTTTTCTTTTCTTCCCATACGCCTTTACATTCTGAATTACATCCTGTTTCCTCTTTATTGATTCAAGCAATGATATATCTAGTATATTTATGAATTCCTCAAACTGAACCTGTCCGATTCTTCTTATTTCTTTAAGTTTCTCGGCATCTCTTATCTTTCTCTCTGTCTCACTTTTGTGGTATCCTTACCCAAATGGCTCCGAGAAAAGAGCTTCTATTGTTTTTTTCAAGTTTTTCAGTACCCTGACCATCTATAATCTTCACCTAATGGTAATGATATCGCATTTCCATTATTAATCTATATGTTGTTTCTTCATTATTATTAGCTGTTAGTTTCCAATTATATGAGCCATGCATTACATAGTCCACATCTATTATACAAGACTTCTATTCATTCAGTTCCCAGTGTCCGCTATTACCACTTCCTACATACTTCAGATTATCTATTTCCTTCAAAGTTCTTTGTATCGTCTTTACACTTACCCCTGCACCTTCTGCAATAGACTGTCTTGTAATTTTTATTATTTAATCTTACTTGCGCTTTTATAAATTCAATCAGTTCATCTCTGCCCTGAGGGACATTCCCTCCATCCACCTTTTGCGTCGCTATCTTCTTCAAAGGAATAATCGTTCTGAATATATCTCCTTCCTCAAATAGCGGATTTTGTCCTGAATAAAGCTGTGTGTACTTGTAGGTATTTCTCATTCCTGAGCCTAATTCATCAGCAAGACCTATTTCTCTAAATACCTTTGATATAGCAGGGTTTTTAGGAAATGGCTCAAATTTCTGCAAGTCTAATGCTCCCCATACCATGAGCCAATGTATTGGAAACTATCTCTCTAAGTATTCTATCTCTTGCATTGACATTGACAATTCCGTCCAATACAAATAAATCATTCAAATGCTTTTACCCAAACTCAATAAGCCTGTCATAACTATCAATCAGATTTGTTATGACAACATCTCTATCATCATATCTATCCTTGTTTTCAACTCTGAATATAGCATCAGTTTTGTGCTGTGGAAGAACGGACATAATAGAGTTGTCTTTTTCCAAATAATAGAATAGCTGCTAATGTAATTCCCTCACGCTTTGTTTCCGGATCGGTCAGTATCAAATTGGTACTTCTAAGAAGTTCTTCATTGCTCATATTCTCCCAAACATGATTTTTTTATTTCGGGAAACAGCCATTTTTCTTAGCTTTATCAATGACAGAAGCATCAAGAAATCAATATCAAGATTCGGATATACTTTATTAACAAAATAGCTTCTTCCTTTTCAATTGAACACTGTGGAACTTTCCGGTTCTCGTTCTTTGGAATATTATAGTGTTCCCTAACTTCTAAACCATGCTTTTTCTTAACTTGTGCAATGTACAGAGTAGATACTTTAAACCCAAACTTTTCCAAAACATAGTTTTTGAATTTGTTTATATGTTGCTTTCAGCACTTGTCAGATCAAGCTCATCCAGCTTGATTTCAACATCAATATGTTTATCGACATCAAGTTTGGACAATAATGCTACCGTCTCCACATGCTTCAAAATCATGAAATGCACAATTCACTCTATCTATCACTTCATTTCTATCTATCCCATAATTTTCAAGAACAAAAAGCCACTTCTTTGGTGCTATCAGTTGTAAAAAAATTGACTTCGTGGATTTTTGGAATATAGAAGCAATATTTTTTTACCCAGTTCTCCTGGAGTGATGGTTTTTATATTATTTCCTATCACTTTTACACTTCCAGTTAAACTCCCTTCAAAGAAATGTGGAATTAAGCCATTTATCAATCTTGTAATAGTTGTTTTCCCTGAACCAGATTGACCAGTAAGCAAAATAAATTCTCCTTCTTTAACTTTGAAATTTATATTTCTGAGACTCCCTTCTGTTTGTGTTCCATAACTGAAACTTACATTATCAAAATCAATAACTACATCTCCCATTTCATCACCTATATTTGCCAACCAATAGATTGTTTTTTTAATTTCAATGAAATGTTTATATACTCCATCTTGACCAATTAGTTCATTATGATTGCCTCGTTGCACAATTCTACCTTTATCAATGACAATAATTTGATCTGCTTCTCTTACTGTAGATAGTCTATGTGCAATACTAATAAGTGTTTTATTTTTTTGTTAATTCCTTAATTGCACCGATTAACATATACTCGTTTTTCAGGATCTACGCTTGAAGTCGCTTCATCGAGAATAATAATTGGTGCATCTTTCAAAATAGCTCTTGCAATAGATATTCTTTGTTTTTCTCCTCCCGACAGAGTTGAACCACCCTCACCAACAACAGTGTCGTATCCATCACTAAGGCTTGTTATAAAATCGTGGCAACAAGCTTTCTTGCAAGCCTCCACCACCTCATCATGTGTTGCGTTTGATTTCCAAATTTTTATATTGTTTTCAATCGTGTCATTAAACAAATACACCTTCTGAAATACCATACTGATATTTTTTAAAAAGGCTTTCAGAAGTAAAATCCTTAACATTATGTCCACCAATAAGAACTTTACCTTTTTTTACATCCCAAAATCTTGCTATCAGATTACATAGCGTTGTTTTTCCCAGAACCTGAAGCACCCACAATGGCTAAACTGCTATTAGACTTTATTTGCAAGTTTATATTATTCAAAAATCTCCCTTTCTCCATAGCCGAAACAAACATCTTTCAATTCAATATCATAGGAATCCAAATCAATCTCTTTTTCCACCATCATCAAGTGAAGGTATATCCGAAATATATTCCAGTCTACTAAGTTGTGTTGCAAGCATCCTACTTAAAAAAAGCTCCATCGCTGACCAACTCCAATTCCAAAAATCAGAAAGGCAGATACTATAAACATCAGTGCATATGAAAGTGGAATTTGTGAATTCATATATAAAACCGTAGCAACAAACACTAAGGCACAACTTGCTACCTTGAAAAATCATTTCATATAATTTCATTAAATAAGCTGAACCTTCATTGACCTCTATATCAACTTCTGCATTTCCTCATAAAAAGCTTTTTTTCAACTTTGTTTTTTTCCATCAGTCCCTTTCTTAAATGAACGAAGCACTGAAATTCCTCTGATATATTCAATTGCTTCTGTAACTAATATTTCCTGCGAATCTTGCATAATAGGAGAATATTTTTTTCAGTTTTTCTTTGTGATTAATTTAAGAACAACTATTCCAAGGATTATCGCAATTAAAGACACCATCCCTACCGGGAAAACAAAAAGATTAATAACATGATTGTCATAGTTAGAGCTTGGAAAAATCCACCAACAATAAAGTTCATCGCAAGCATTGCCATAGCTTCTAAGTCGGAAATAGTTGTCGTTAAAAACAGCTTGAATTGTCCCTAAGTTTTTTTCTGAAAAAAATATCCCATCGGAGCTTTCTTTTAATTTTTTTCGCCTATTTCAATTCTTTTTATCCTTAAAAAAATCTCGTAGCCTGAAGCACTAAGTTTTCTATCGCAAAGATACTGAAATATGAATCTGCCGAATATACTCACAACTATAATCGCTGTTGCCTGCATAATAATAGTCATGTTCAATTGTTCAAGATTAATCATAATCAATAAAACCGCCAACAACATCAAAGAAACGAAAAAAATGATTTTTAATCCACTAAATATAAGACCAATGATTACATTTTTTTCGATATTTCCCTGATATTTTTTTAATATTCGTTTTACAATCGCAATCACTTAAATCGCCTCCTTTTCCGTCATCTAGTCTGCCCACATAATTTTTTTCCACAAGGAAGCATATACTCCATCTTTTTTTCACAAGATTTTCATGAATTCCATTCTCTACAATTTCTCCATCTTTCATAACAAGGATTGTATCAGCATTTGTAATAGTAGAAAGTCTGTGAGCAACCACTATAAGAGTCTTTCCTTTAATAAGATTATTAATTGCACTTTGAATGAGATATTCATTTTTCTGGATCCGCAAATGCAGTTGCTTCATCTAAAATTATTACCTTAGATTGTTTTTAACATTGCTCTTGCAATGGTAATTCTTTGCCTTTCTCCACCCGACAAAGAACCTCCTGCATCACCAACCTTTGTGTTATATCCATCTTCAAGTTCCATAATAAAATCATGGCAAGATGCAGCTTTAGCCACCTCAATAACCTCCTCATCACTTGCAGTTGGGTTTCCCATTTTTTTATATTTTTCTTTTATACTTGTATTAAATAAAAAATTATCTTGAGCAACATAGCTTATCTCACTTGTTAGCTGTTCAAATGGAATTTCAGAAATTTTTTTACCTCCATAAATTATGTTACCTGCTGTTGGATCCCAAAAGCCAGCCATTAACTTTGCTATAGTTGATTTTCCGGATCCTGAGTTGCCAACCAGTGCCGTTACTGTATTTGGTTTTAATTCAAACCTGATATTCTTTAAAACAAGTTCTTTATCATAAGCAAACGAAACATTTACAAAACGATACAGAGTATTATCAAGAACTGCTCTCTCTTTTGGTCTTTTAAGTTCCTCTGTCGATAAAAATTCATCTATTACATCTAAACTCGCCTTAACCATACTGAATTGCTCCGAATACTTTCCGATTTTCATTAAATGTGCAATAAAGCCGATAGGTAAGATAATACACACAATGAAATTTGATAGAGATATTTGAGAATTCATATATAGATATGCACCAACTGGCAAAGTCCCCAAAAGTGTTGACGGCATAACTGCTTGAACAAATGCTGACCATAACCAGCTTTGTTTCCACCAAGCAAGGGTACTATCATGGAAAAATTGAATTGCACTCGTAAATTTTTCATATGAAGATGTACTATGATTAAAAGCTTTTATGACCTCAATGCCATTAACATATTCAACCAATGTGCTATTCATATTATTTTGAGCAGTCGTATAAGTTTTGCTTCTAAACTCATAATCTTTCATCATCCCTATATATCCAAGCATTCCCAAAGGAATTGTAAGTAGCGAAGCCAAACCCATTCTATAATCTAAAGCAAAAATCAGAATTAAAAATAAAACAGGAGATATCAAACTTGATGTTATTTCTGGCATAAAGTGAGCCATAGAATCTTCAAGTTTCGATATTGTATCTACAATCAAATTTTTAAATTTACCTATAGGTGTATCTATCATTACCCCCATAGGTACTCTTAACATTTTTTCTGCAACTAAGCTTCTTATATTTTTCAAAATGTGAAATGTTGCTTTATGTGAAGTCATTGTTGAATACAAAGTGAAAATGCCTTTTAAAATTTGTCCACCTAACGCTGCAAGAGTTATAGAAAGCACTGTTTGAAATGACAGTTCTGACTGATAAATTTTTTCTATCAACTTTGCTATTGCTAAAAAAGGAATCATTCCAAACAGTTCCCCGATAGTGGCTAATAAAATTGATTTGTATAATTGTTTTTTTCTCGCCATCAGCGTATTTAAGCAACCCTGAAATGACATTTTTTTATTGTTACTTTTCAAAAAAACACCCCCTACAAACAGATGATCAATTAGTTATCGCTAATCCTTTGAAAAAATTTATTTGTTGTTTTTTTCTTCATTAAGCCTTGCCAACCATAATATTGAAAAAAACAACAATGCTTCTAATATATTCGCCAACATTATCATGCGGTATATCATGAAGAATACACTCGCATAGAGATGTAATATAGCCTTTTGTAATGACATGAACTTCAAACTCTTTAATCTCTGTGATAATTTGCTCTTGTTTAGCGTTGAAAAGAATAAGCTTCATATTTTTTTAGCTGTATATCTTTCAGTAATATCCTCAATAAAGTTTTTCTACCTGCGACCCTTTGCTACACGCAAAAAAATCAGCTTAAAATTATCAAAATGTGCATACATATAATCAACAAATAGCATTGTTTCCAAGAATAAATTTTCTATAATTGCTTCATCATCGACTAAATCAGAGCCTATCCTAATAGTTTTTTTGTTCGCTCCTTTTTTTCAACATCAGAAACAACATCTAATGTGTAATTATATTCCTCTTCAATTAGAGCAAAAAAATAATGCTTCCTTATTTTTTTGAAATGACGATAAATAGCTCCTGTAGTTACTTTTTGCTAATTTAGCAATTTCAGCTACCTGTGCATTTTTCGAATCCTTTACTTAAAAAAATTCCCCTTTAGCACATTCTAAAAATTCTATTTTTTTGTTATATCAGAGCAATAAGACATCTAACTTTTCCCCTCTCATTTTTTTATTTTTTTGATAATCTAATTATCTTTAATAATTAGATTATCACTTTTTTTCAGTTTTTAGTCAATATATCACCACTCCTATAAATTATCGTCTGAACCCTTTACAAGTATCCCAACCCTTTTTCAAAACCCTTAGCTTCTCCTGTTTCTTCTGTTCTCGCCTTGCTTTTATACCTTTCCTCATATTCCTGTTGTTTGCCGTTTGCTTTTACGCTTCAAATAATTTTTGGTGAATCCTATCTTTTATTTCATTTATTTTTTTCGTTCTTCTTCCTCAAGCTTTTTGTTTTTCTTCTTCGCTTATAGGTACGGCTTTTTCCTTTCACATAAAGGTAATATTCTTTAGCCACTTAGTTATCCTCCTTTTCCTGTTCTGTGGTTTGCTTTTTTTGAGAATAAAAAAAGGAGGACTTCTACACTTTGGCGTAAAAAGTCCTCTTAACTTGAAAACTATTGATTTGTTATATTGAGACTATTTGTATGTTTGTAATGGTGATATATTGCTATACAAAAAGTAAGTCCAAGCATAAAAAAAGATAATTATATCGTTCTGTGAAAACTGAAACTATAAGTTTTTGACATGATTATCCCTCCATTACTTTTTTTCTCCTAAGTAAATCTATTATTAAATCACTCCTGCTTTTTTTCAAAATGTTTTTTTAAGTATCTTTATTGCAACAAATGCTCCTATGCAAGACAGAACAAAAGTTATCAAGCCAAATCCTACTGCCCACGATACTTTGAAATATGATAATACTTCATTTATTTGTGCTTCGCTCATTTTTCCATTTTGATGCTCTTTCCACAAAAAGAAGCTGTCCCAAATAAAATCACAGGAATTACTGTTCCTAAAAATCTGCTAATGCAAATGTCCCATATCCAATAATCATTCGTCCCTTGCTCTCATAATTTCCTATAATCAAATCACATATAATTCCACCGATTACAGCAAAAGACTGCATGAGGCAAATGTCCTCCTGACAATGCAATTAAAGCAAGAAGCGTTCCTGATATTGTAAATACGCCATTCTTTTTTTAACTTTCAAAGCCATAAGGATATAAACGGTAGCAGCTACCATAAAGCTAACTCCTGAAGCAATAAATCCTCCAATAACTGTTGTTGCCATAGCAAAGCTGGCTGCCATGTATATGACAATTCCAATTGCATTAAAGATTCCGATTGTAATAAAATCACGACCATTCAATTTGTTTTTTTCATAAAAGTCCTCCTAATAAATTTTTCTGTATTACTATCACAAGAGCAATCATCAAAGCTCCTAATAGTCCAATCATTAAGCCTGTTTTTTTCTAAAACCGCAATTCTGTTAATGTTACCCTCTTCTCATCACTATCAAGTCCTCTAATAAGTGCTGAAGCTGACAGTTCATCTGAAATCTTAATCATTCTCATTAAAAAGCGGAACAAGCGTATATTCAATATATTTAATTGGATGTAGCAATGGGAAAAAAATCTGCTTTGTTACAATTCCTCGAATCTTCATATTCTCTTTTAATGCCTTGAGTTCTATTTTTTTATAGTTGGTACAAACCTAAGCAAAACACTAAAAAGGTATACTAATGCTTCTGGGTACTTTCATTCTATTTAATGCTTCAAGCATCTCGCTTTACACTTGTAGTCTTTGTTATATATCCACCAAACATAGCGATTAAGGTCATTCTTGATGCAAAGTAAATAAACATATATATTGCAAATACAATACTTGCTTCACAAAAATTTTTCCAAGCCATAACTCTATGCAGTATAAAAGGACAAAAAAACAAAAATAAAGCGTAACGCTCTTTTTCCACATCCCGCTATATAAATATAGAAAAAAAGGCAAAAACAATTAATACAAAAAGTAGAATTGTATCGCTTATAAAAAAAGCTCGTAAAGGAGGCAATTGGAAGTAGAGTAAGTTTTATTCTCGGATCTATAGTTTTTTTCTATCTATCAAGCTCTCTACCTCCTCTCATCTTCTCTAATATGAGAAATTTATTACTTTCACTCATATCTAAAACAGTTTCTATTTTTTTCCATCTCCCATTACCCATAGCTTGCTCACTGTGTTTGCTAAAAAAACTCAAAAATCATGACTTATTACCAAAACTGTTGTCCCAATTTTCAATTGTTCTTCAATCAGTTTTGCGACGGAAAGCATTGAGTCTTTATCACAACCTGATGTTGGTTCATCATAGATGAAAATCTTTGCCTGTTTCATCATTCCACAAGCTATTGTCAATCTTTGTTTTTTTCTCCTCTTGATAAAGCAAACGGATGCTTATCAATGTATTTGTTCAGCCAAGTACACTCAAAATAGACTTTGACTTTTTGAGTATTTTTCTTTTTTTATCTTTACTTGAAATACCAAGTAGTATTTCATCAAGTACACTTTCCGAAAACAACTGATAGTCTGAATCTTGAAAGACAAAATATGACATATCCATTAAATCTTTATGATTAAGCGACTTATCTTTCCTCGCCCATATTTTTCCCTCTTCTATCTTCTCAAGTCCTGAAAGCACTCTTGCAAAGGTGGTTTTCCCAGTACCATTTAAGCCGATAAGACCAATGGCTTTTTCCATACTCCATGTTGAAATCAAGATGATTTAAAACGTACTGTTTTTTTCTTCTTTCCATCCTTAGCTACATTCGGATAGCAAAATTTCAAGCCTTTTCCGATGATACTTTCATCATTTAATTGATATGGATCTTTCTTCTCACTTATCCTGTATTCTTCTAATTCAAGAGTTCTTAGTCCATTTTCATCCCAAAACTCCCCTTCAAGATGGATAACTTCTTCCCGACTCAAATCCTGTGCAATTTCTCCATCTTTCATCAAAAGAAAACGGTCAAATAAAGACTTTACATAGTACAAACGATGTTCAATTAGAACAACTGTTGTTCCTTTTTTCTTTAATTTCTCCAAAATTAAAAACAGGTCAAATGTTGCTTTCATATCCAAATTTGCTGAAGGTTCATCTAAAATTAAAACTTTCGGATTCATCGCATAGATGCTTGCAATAGCTATCTTTTGTTTCTGTCCGCTTGATAATTCAAAAACAGATTTTCCTTTCAGTTCCTCAATATCCAACTCTGCATATACTTCTTCTACTCTCTGTTTGATTTCATCTCTTGATTTGCAGATAGTTTGAAGCCCAAAAGCTATTTCTTCATCTGTCGTTGTCGTGAAAAACTGACTTCTTGGATCTTGAAATACAGTCCCTACAATATGCCCTACTTCATGAAGTAATAATTTGCTTATATCTTTTCCGGACGCAAAGGCTTCTCCTTTCATTTTGCCTTTGTAATAATGTGGAATAAGACCATTCATTACACTTCCAAGAGTGCTTTTTGCCACTTCCACTTTTTTCCTGAAATTAAAACAAATTCGCCTTTTTTTAATTTCAAGATTGATATTTTTTTAAAAGCAGTTCGTCCATCTTCCCATTCATAGGAAACATCTTTTAACAAAAATCATGATTATCCCTCGTACTGAGCTTTCCATAATTTTTGTGTAGTAACCATCTTTCTCAAGAAGTTCCCCATGCTTTCCTTTTTCAAGTAAATTTCCTTTTTTTAAATACGAGAATTTGGTCAGCTTTTTTTGAATGGTTTTTAAATGATGAGCCACTACAAGTACAGTTCTATTCTTTTGCAAGTTCTGTAATAGCATCTTGTATCAAAGATTCATTTACAGGATCAACATTACTTGTCATTTCATCAAGAATTAAAATAGGTGCATCCTTTTAGAAAGGCTCTTGCAATAGATATTCTTTTGTCTCTGTCCACCTGAAAGAAGCCCACCATTTTTCTCCAATATCAGTTTTGTAACCTTTTTGGTAAACTCATAATGAAATCATGTATCCTTGCCTTCTTTGCAGCTTTAATGATTTCCTCTTTTGTAGCTCCTTTTTTTACCTACTCTGATATTTTTCTTCAATCGTGTTATCAAACAGTTGAACATTTTGCATGACAATGCTGATACGATCTAAAAGCTCATCATAAGGAATATCCCTTATATCAGTTCCTCCGAGTGTAATTTTTTTCCTTTATGCACATCATAAAAATCTTAAAAAGCAAGTTGGTTATAGTAGTCTTTCCACTTCCTGACTCACCAACCAGTGCAGTCATTGTTTTTTTCATCAATATCAAAACTTAAATTTTTCCATTTTAAATTCATCTTTTTTTCATAAGAAAAAAATCTATGTTTTCAAAAAGCTATATCATTATCTTTCGGAACAATTCCATTCACTTTATCCGGGATTACATCTGCATATAAAATTCTTGAAAGTCTTTCGTAACTATCTATCGCCGAAACATAGTACATATAGTGTTGTTCCATAGAAGCGAACGGCTTATAAAACTCTTTTTGAAATTACTGCAAAGATAATAAAATGAAGTACATCAAGACTTCCCTTTGTAACAAGTATTGCTCCTGCAATTAAAAAGAACTAAATATCCAATATCCAGTAAAAAAACCAAATGTAGATAGCTGTTTTGCCTTGAATCTTGAAGCTACTTTTGCTTGTTTCTCCAAACTTTTTTGTCTTATTCATAAGCTCATTATCCAAGCTCTTATTGTTTGAAAAAAACTCTTTAATACAGGTATTCCTCTAACATATTCAACAAATAAGCTAACCATATCAAGAAGTGCTGAGTTGTTCTGATTTTTCTATTTTTTTCAGATTGCTTAATTGTCAGATATAGAAAGATAAGTGCAATCGGAACAGATACAGCCATGATAATAGAAAGTTTGAAATCAATACTTGCAAGACCAACAAATACGACTGCACCTATCAAAAAAATCACCAAACATTCTCGACCACATGTGTCCTACAACAAGGGACATATTATCAACATCTTTGTGTAAAATTGTATTGATTTCTCCCAGTCTTTCATTGGTATAAAAATCCCAAACTGAATTTCTTTAATTTGATAATCATTTTCTCTCTAATCTGCTGAACAATATCAAAACCTGCACTATGCTTTTTTATATCTGCAACCATATTGCAGATTCCTTTGAAGACTACAAGTAATCCAATCGCAATAAAAATATTTATAAAGCATATCTAAACTCGTCGCATCAAATATCTGAAACAGTATAGAAAAATACGATAACAATCATGGCTATGGAACTTAGTCCATAAAGGGCAAAGAATACACTTGATATAATCAAATCTCTCTTCCCGGTTTTTTTGTAAGTAGTTTTAACATTTCTCTAAACATTTTCTGTTACCACCTCTTTCAAATTCCATCTATCTACCTTGTTCTGTGCATCAACCATATCCTTATAAAAATCACATCTTTTCATCAACTCTTCATGGCTTCCTGCATCAAGAACAACACCCTTATCCATAACTATAATTTGGTCTGAATCTCTAATCGTATTTAGATGATGAGCAATTGTAATGATGGTTTTTATCCTTACTTAAATCATAAATCGCTTCACCGATTAGTCTTTCATTTTCACTATCAACAGCTGCCATTGCCTCATCTAATATTAAAATCGGTGCATTTTTCAGTATCATTCTTGCAATAGAGATTCTTTGTTTTTCTCCACCGGATAACTTAACTCCCATTTCACCCTCTCGTGTTTCATATCCATTTGGCAATGCTGAAATAAAGTCATGACATCTCGCTTTTTTTGGCAGCTTCTATGACTTCTTCTTTTTGTCGCATTAAGTTTCCCGATTGCAATATTGTCAAAAAAATACTTAAATCGAAAAAGGATGACCTCCTGTTGCACACTTCCAATAAGATTTGAAATATTTTTCCTGACTGTAATCCTTTATATCTTTCCCATTTATTTCTATTCGTCCGCTATCAGCATCCCAAAATCCCATAAGCAAATTAGATACGGTACTTTTTCCCACAACCGCTTGCCCCTACAAAGGCATTCAAGCTATTTTTTTCTTAAAAGTCAAATTGATATCTTTAAGCTCAAAGCCATCTTTTCCGTATGCAAAATTCACATCTTTAAATTCTATGTTTCCAAATTCTAAACCTTGTTCTGTCTTTTTTTCTTTGGAAGCGGAACTGTTAAAAACCTTTTCCAATCGCCTTTAGAGCTTCCTTAAACACAATAGAAAAAAATGTTGCAATGTAGCTGTCTTACTTATAGATGCAGTAAAAGCAGACGATAAAAATAATTGCAAGGATAAAATTAGGCGTTGTAATATTCCCCTGATAAAGAAAGATACTTCCCAAAAATCATGACAATAACTTCTCCAATTTCCATAAATATGTCAATGAGTCCCATTGGAATTGTGATTGCTCCCATACTCTTTTTAACCCAGTAAATATATTCTCTTGCCGTTTTTTTAATGTTCTTTCACTAATCTCCTCTTCTTTAGCAAAAAGCCTTAATCACAGAAATATTTTTTTACATATTCCATCAATTCTTCTCTCATCTTGTTTTCATAGTTAAAGTAAATAGTAAAAATTTTTTTATCCATTGTTTTCTGTGAAAGAACTTTTACCAAATACATGAGTGGAACTCCGGCAATCATTCCAAGAGCAAGACGCCAGTCTACAAAAATCATAGCTATGAAAAATAATGGTAGGTAGAAGCGTAACTGCCGTTATTTCAGGTAATCCATGAGCAAGGTATACTTCCACTTGCTCTACATCATGTTGAACGATATTGGTAAGCTCTCCAGTATTATGTTCTTTGAAAAATCCTAAACTTAGTTTTTTTAGATGATCTATAATATCTAACCTAAGTTCTGTCAGTTTTTTTCATAGGCTTTTTCATGGGCAACCTTTGTTGCAAAATAGTAAAACACGCCTTTTTAATACAAACGATATAAAGATTCCCAAGAATATATACTTTAAATTACCTTCGTTAATATTGTTTTGTGATTAAAGAACTAATCAAATATACAAGTAAGATTTGTGGTATCAAGTCAAATACTATTTTTTTAAAGCAAGAAGTGAATTGGATAAACCATTTTTTTCCAATCACTTTTTTTCCTCAATGCTTTTTCCGGCATGAACAACTCTCCTTTCAAAATTGAATAATATTGAATTTTTAATTCAGTATTAAGGTTTAAAAGTAAGACTTTGCTGATTACGCAAAGTCTATTTTTTTAGTGCTGATTATAGGGATTCCACTCCCTTGTAATAACACTTTGCAATAAGTTTTAGCATATCTTTTGCCCACTTTTTCACTTTGATAGTGCCTTGCTATTTCAAGAAGCCCCTCTGTAAAGTTACTGGCTAAAATATGGGCAAGCATTGGATCATATTCCTGTTTCGATTGTCTTTTTAAACTTACTTCAATATGAATCTGCATTTGCGATATGAGTTTTTGTTTTTGCTTCTGTATGCTTAGTACCTGAGCTTTTTATCCATTAAAATAATTAACTTTTTTTACGCTCTTTTTAAAAGTTCATGAATATAATTTTCTCCAACTTCATCAAACCTTTCAGAAGCAGAACCTTTTTTTCCAAAGACTCTTCCTCATCAAAGGCTGACTCGAAATTTATATAAACTGAACTTACTACTGCATCAAACAAAACTTCCTTATTTTTTTGAAATAGGTATAAATGAGTGCCACAGGAATATCTGCTTCTTTTTGCAATTTCTGTTAATTTGGCACCTCTATAATCCCTTTTTATAAAATACTTTTTTTCTGCTGCTTCGAGTATTCTATTTCTAACTTCTTCTTTTAATACCTGTGCCATAGCACACCTCTTTCTATTCCAATACTGAATTTATATTTAATAATAAATCAAAAATTCAGTATTTGTCAAGTTACATGTGGAAATTATGGCGTTCTTATGGTATAATTTAACAACAAATTCAAAAACTTGCTTAATGCTTGCTATCTAATTCATTCTTATGTAGCAAGCACAGTAAGTGTACGGACACTTACGGAAAAATTGATGAAGCAGCCCTTTAGGATCTGCTTCTTTTTTTATCAATTTTTAGCTTGTTAGGGAGACCCTAAGACCCCGAAATTCATATACAGGAGGAACTATCTATGGCAAATAGGATACGAAATGAACGACTTGAAATTAAGTTGACCAAAGAAGAAAAAAAGCTCTTTTTGAGGAAAAAAAGAAAACTTGCAAGGTGCAGAAATATGAGCCACTTTATCCGCAAATGTGTTTTGGAAAAAGGAAATTTATCAGATAGATTTAGAGCCGTTTCGAGATTTACAGGGCTTGCTTTCCAACGCTACAAATAATATCAATCAGATTGCAAAGCGAGTAAATTCGACCGGTATTATCTACAAAGAGGACATCAATGATATGAAAAAAAGAGATTGAACATTTCTCAAAAAGAGTTGTGGCAAATCCATTCCTTGCTTCTTAACAAGACTTCAGGAGGTGATTAGTTTTTATGGCTATTACAAAAAAATACACCCTATAAAATCAACCCTTCATCTTGCCATTGATTACATCGTTAATGGGGAAAAAAACAGATGAGCAGCTTTTAGTCAGTACCAATAAATGCCATCAGTCAACTGCTCATACCCAGTTTTTTTAAGGACAAGGGAAAGTGCAGGAACAAAAAGGAACTGTCCTTGCAAGACATCTAATTCAATCCTTTTTTTACCGGGAGAAGCTACACCTGAAATGGCACACAGAATTGGGCTTGAGTTATGTAAAAGATATTAAAAAGATGAGTATGAGTTTGTCTTATCTACACACATAGATAAGGGACATATCCATAATCACATAATATTCAATAATGTAAATATGGTTACCGGCAAGTGCTATCAATCCAATAAGAAAAGCTATCATAAGATCCGTTACCAGAGTGATAAGCTATGCAAAGAAAACAACCTTTCCGTCATTGATGAACACTACGAAAGCTTTAAGAAAAAAATATAGGACGAACGGAAAGTCTTGGTATGAAAATGAACAGGCAAAGAGAGGTACTTCTTGGAAAAAAATAGACTTCAATTTGACATTGATCGCATGATAAAAACAGTCTAAGGATTGGGACGAATTTTTTTAAAGAAAATGACTGAACTTGGCTATGAAATTAAGTATGGCAAACATATCGCTTTTTAAGCCGAAAGATAAGCCCAGATTTACAAGAGCTAAGACGATTGGCGAAGATTATACGGAGGAACGATTAAAAAGAACGAATAGCTGAAAGAGAGTTTATTAAGACGCCTACCGTTAAAAAAACGCATTGGAAATGTTATTGATATGAATACCAATGTGAAGGTAAAGGAAAGCAAAGGCTATGAATACTGGGCGACGAAACATAATCTGAATACAATGGCAGAATCCGTTATCTTTATCAGAGAACATGGCATAAAAATCCGTTCAGCAACTTGATGAATTTATCAAGAAAAGTGCTGATGAAAGACAAAAATTTACAGGATAAAATCAAAGCGATTGATAAGGAAATGGAACAGTTATCCACTACGATGGAGCAAGTTCATATTGTCAAAAAAATATCGTGCCTATTACAAGGAATATAAGGCGAATCCGTCTGATAGGGCATTTTTTTCGAGGAATACAAAGCTCAGATTACCCTCTATGAAAATGCTCTTTCTGAACTTAAAAAGACTTATTCCAAACTCCCAAATTCAAGGGATATTTTTATCTGAGCTTGATAAATTGCAAGAAAAAAAGAATACTCTTATGCAGGAGTATTCTTCCTCAAAAATCGACTATGGACGAGCTTTATCAGATACGAAAGAACTATGGAATTTATATGGGTAAGGAGATGGAGAGATAATCTTTATCTCCTTTTTTTGAGCAACAAAAAGAGCCGGTGCAATCCGAAGACCGCACCGACATAAATTTATCTCTCCGTTTCCTTTGCTTTTTTTCTTTACTTTCTTTTAGGCTTTTTCCTTATCTTCCGCCTGATATTCTTTGATAGCACCAAGTATGGATTTTTTTATCGTTTTTCTTTTCCCTTTTTCAGAATTGAGCAAGATATTTAACTTAGCTTTCATTTTTTTCAATATCTGCTCTAATCTGTCCTGATTGTTCCCAAGAATCTGCATAAAATAAGTCTTTTTCTCTTTCTTCTATCTCGCTTTTTCAATTTAGTAATCTCTTGACTCTTATCCTGTCCTTTCATCTGTTCTTTTTGCCTTTAAGAGCTTTGAGGATAATATTCTTACATTGCTGTGTTCCTTGCCGTTATCATCAATAGAAGTTCTGATTTGACCAAAGAGTTTCACAAAAATCTCCCTGTTTAAAGTCCTTTGGAATATCACTCTTTTTCTCCATAAGCGGAGCAATTATGATATACCTTATTTCCCTCATCATCTTTGGACACAACAGAGAAATTTGCCACCTTAAAGGCTTCTCCGTCCTTATTTTTCCCTTTCAACTACATCGACCTCTCCAACAACATTTCCGACGATATTGATAAGGTCATCTTTTTTTCCCCCTGAATATAGGGAAGGTCTTTTTATCTGTCCCTGTTCTCTTAAATCTTCAATCATATAATCGAAATCTTCATGAAGCAGATTGATGGTGTCATTAGCCATATAGGCATCATATAGCTTATCCAAGGCACTTTCATCATTAATACCTTTCTCCATACTGATAACCGCTTTTACGAAGTCCTTATGGTTATCCTTTGCCATATCTTCAATTCTATCCCTTATTGTTTTTGTAATCCATGTTTTTTTATATCTCCTTTCATGGTAAAAGGGAGCTGTTCGCTCCCTTATCTTGCATATTCCTGTTCTTTTTGTAGTTTGTTTCTCTTCCGTTTTGCTTTCACTTTGATAAGCTCTGATCTGTCTTAAAATAGACGGTTTATCTTCCGTTCTTTGAGAAGTTTCCTCTTTTGTATGAAGATTATCTTCCACATCATAGGTTGATTCAAAGTAATCACTGTCCCGGAAATCATTGTCATATCTGTCAGGGAATCCCGTCATTGTCAAGGTCTTTTTGCAAGCGGATCATAGAAATTTCCCTCATCATCAATGTCAAGTCCGAGTGCTGCCCTTAAATCTTCGGAATCAACATAGATCAAATCTTCAAAAAGAGGATAACTCAATCTCATTTTTCATATTTCTTAGAGTTTCGTTTTTCTCCCTTGTTTTTCATAATCAAAACTCTCAGTTTTTGATTGGAGTATCATCAATGTACTGTGTCCATGTCTTATCCTCTAAGTTCAGTTCGTACTGAATCCCATGCCTTTCATCCGGTGTATTGGTATAGGCAATCCCGATATGCTTTTAAATCAGGATACAGCGTGTCAAATTCATCGTAGCTGTGGTTTTCTTCATACTCTCTGTTACAGAAGTCAATAATCGCTCGTTTTATATCTTCCACAAGGGGATTGTCATTTCTCTTTTCTTCCACTTCTCCCATATCGAGAAGCTTATTCAGTTCCGCAAGCCTTAATACCTTAGTTTTTTTAATTCATCAGCTTTTTTTCAAACGGTTTTTTTAAGTTCCTCTTTGGCATTTTCAAGCTGTTCTTTGGTGCTGATGAGTTTTTTTCTTCAAGTCTATTTAATTTCTCAGGCATTTTCTCAAGAGCGTTATCCAGTCTTATGATATTTCCGTCCGCACTTGCTCCAAGCTCTCCGGAATGCTTTTGCAGCACCGTTTAAACTGAAGTTATGCTCATTGGTAAAGAAGTTATAGCTGACCTCTAAATCCATGTTTCTGTACTTACCGATAACCTTGCTTTCATTGATTTTTTTACTTTGGAAATGGCTTCAAGCAGCTTTTTCTCCGGCTATCTTTTTATCTGAAATTTTTCTCACCATTTATCGTGATGGAAGTAAACTTTTTCCTCGCCTTCTGCTTTCGGTTCAACTTCTGATATATCTTTCTTAACAGCTTCAATAAGTTTTTTTCTGTTCTTGCAATTTCTTCCGGATAGTTTTTAGCAACCTTGTCCTCTAATCTATAACGATTGGACTTATAGTTTGCTTCAAGCATTTTTAAGTTTCGTAACCTCATTGTCCAAGTCCATCTTTTCTTTAATCTTCGGATCCCCTGTGGCAAGAGCTTTAATTTCTGCATAGTTAAGGGAGCTTTCGTCCACATCTTCCGCAACACGAACGGGAGTCTTACTGGTCATAATTTGAGAAATGAACTTCTGCTTATTTTTCTATGGTCTGCCACAAATATGCATCAAAGGTATTCTCCGTAACATAGCGATAGATATTTACCTCTTTATTTTCATTGCCCTGTCTTACAATTCTACCTGCTCTCTGTTCAAGATCAGCAGGACGCCAAGGGACATCAAGGTCGTGAAGTGCAATCAGCTTGTTCTGCACATTTGTACCGGCTCCCATCTTCTGAGTAGAGCCGAGTAATATTCTTACATCTCCCTTACGCACCTTTGCAAAGAGTTCGTCCTTTTTGTTTATCGGAGTTCGCTTCGTGGATAAATGCTATTTCTTCTTTCGGTATGCCCATAGCTACAAGTTTATCCCTAATATCATCATAAATGTTAAATTCTCCATCTCCTTTTTGGCGTGGACATATCGGAAAAATAGAAGCTGTGTAGACTTATTTTTCTTTGGTCTTATCCCAAATACTAAAGACATTTTTTTCACGCAAACATTCACCTTGCTGTCAGGATTATCAGGAAGTAGGGGATTGATCAGTCTTTGGTCAAGGGCAAGTTTCTTACCATCATTAGTAATATTTAACATATTATCCTCATCAGGTTCTACCACTCTATTTCTAACCTTATCCGCTCTTTCAGATAATCCCTTTAGGATTTCTTTTTTTGTTCCTCGCTCGGCAAGGTTTTAATTACTTCATAGTGTGCTTCAGGTGTTGGAAGATTTAGCATATCTGCGGTCTGAATGTCCGCAACTTCCTTAAACATAGACATTAGTTCAGGCAAGTTATAGAACTTGGAAAATCTTGTCTTTACTCTGTACCCTGTTCCTCCAGAGAAAGTTCAAAAAGCAGACTGCGTTTCCCCAAAGGTAGAAGCCCAAGAGTCAAAAATGCTCTAAATTATTCTTTTTTTAAGGCTTTCATACTGAAGATAACGCTGCATGGTATAAAGCTCAGTCATAGAATTACTTACTGGTGTTCCTGTTGCAAAGACTATTCCTTTTCCCGTTTGTCATCTCATCCATATATCTGCATTTCATAAACATATCGGAGGACTTAAAGGCTTCCGACTGACTGATTCCTGCAACATTACGCATTTTTTTGTATGAAGATACAAATTCTTAAATCCATGTGCTTCGTCCACAAAAAGCTTATCAACACCCAGTTCCTCGAAAGTAATGACATCGTCTTTCTTAAAATCATCGTTTAGTTTCTCAAGCCTTGCTTCCAGTTTTTTTCTTGGTCTTTTCAAGTTGCTTAACCGTAAAAATTCTGGTTTCTGTCGTGCTTGTATTCCTCCACATAGTTCAAAAATTTCATCAATCTGATCCTGAATATGTTTCTCCTGATACTCTTTTGCTCATTGGGATTTTTTTCAAATTGCGTATGCCCGATCACAACCGCATCATATTCTCCGGTAGCAATCTTACTGATAAACCTCTTTCTGTTTCTTGGCTCAAAGTCTTTCTTATCCGCCACCATAATATTGGCTGACGAATATAGCTGCATAAATTCTCTGCCTATCTGTCCTGTTAAGTGATTCGGCACAACAAATAAAGACTTAGAACACATTCCAAGCCTTTTTAGATTCCATTGCGGAAGCGACCATCTCAAAGGTCTTTCCGCTTCCCACCACATGGGCAAGCAGGGTATTTCCTCCGTAAAGGCTTCTTGCAATGGCATTTCTTTGATGAGGTCTAAGCTCTATTTCCGTATTCATTCCCTCAAAAGAGAGGTTACTTCCGTCATATTCACGATTCCTGATAGAGTTAAAACGCTCATTATATAGCTTTACAAGTCTGTTTCTTCTTTCCTGATCGCTAAATATCCAGTTCTTAAATTCTTCTTTTTAGAAGCTCCTGTTTCTGTCCTGCAAGGAGAGTTTCCTTTTTATTTAGAACAGAACTTTTTTTGAGCCGTCCGGATTTTTCAATCTGGTCAAAGACCTTTGTTTCTTTTAAGGTTTAAGGCATCTTCAATCAGCTTATATCCGTTTACCCTTGATGTTCCGTAGGTCATTTCTGCAAGATCATTACCCTTATCTCTGCTCTTTCCTTCAATATTCCATTCGCTTGTAAGGTTTGAGAATTTGACTTTAATATCCCATCTTGCCCAGCCCGGTGTTTTCAGCGTTTCAAAGATAAACTTTTCTATATCTTTTATCGGTATCCAAGTTGCACCAAGACGAACACTGATCTCACTTGCTTCAAGTTCTTTCGGTAATACTTTGGTAAGTTCCGCTTTTTTTGGTATTCCAATCGGTTCATTTCATAGCTTATCAGCTCTTTTTCTTTGCCATCTTCCGCATAGCCAAGGTGGGGTAGTTCTCTTTCGGTCTGTCTTAACTTTGCAAGGTAACTGTCTACGATGGTAATCTTTTCTCTGATATTTCCGGATAGGTATTCGTCCTTTGTAACATAGCCATACTTATATGAATTGCTGCCATTTGCACAGGCGAAAGGCAAATCTCCATCTTCGGGGTTAAAGGATAGCGGTCTGTAAAAAGTTCTGTTCTTCCCTGATACTTAGATAAATCTCTCCCTTAATTCTTCTATTAGAGTAGGTCTATCTTTTCCTGTCAGGTTTTCCATGTATTCAAAGTCAACATAACCTTTTTTTCTGACATAGATAACACAAGAGCTTCAAGGGAAGTATCTACATGGTCAATGGTCTTTGCCTTTGTGATTGTCCTCTTGGAGAATATATCTCCCTTTGCCTTAAAGTTTTTTCTTCTTCATCGAGGATTTCTATGGACGAAACAAGCGGGAAGTTACTGTCCTCTTTCAAGGCTCTGGTATTACTTAGGTTATTGACAAAGCCATGCTTTTTTTAGAAAAGCGGTCATAGACTTCATTCAACTTTTCCTGAGCTTTTTTTCACTTCGTCATCGGAATAGTCCTCTTTCTGCTTGTATATAACATCTTTAAGGGCAGTATTCAGTTCAAGATAGTCCTTAATCTTTTCCTTATTTTTTTGTCGGTTATCTCTTTCTTTACAAAAAGAGAATTTTCTCTGTAATACACCCTCATCGTCAATAAGTGTGTAGGAGAAGTTCTTGACATCGTCTGTTGCGGGTATTGTGCTGATTTCATCATCAAATAGCTCTATTTCTTCATAATTAGCATCTTTAGAAATTTCTTCACTTGCTTTTTGTAAGTAATTCCTTTAAGTCAGCATTTTTCTTTTTGGAAGGCAAAGCTATCGTATTTCCAAATCTTCCCTGATACTTCCTCCATACTTCCAAGTACCATTTCAGGGTGATCCACAAAGTATTTATTGTATGAAAGACCGTTCTCATCTTCAGATAGGTATATCCAGTCCTCATCTCTTTCTCTGATACTATCTCTTTTCTTTAGGAAAAATAATGTCTGATGTTACTTCTGTTCCGGCAACACCCTTTAAAAGTATCATTCGGAAGTCTGATGGCTCCTAAAAACTCTGCTCTTGCTGCAAGGTAGCGTCTGACACTTTCGTCCTTTTTATCCATCGTCCCTGAAGATGTTATAAAAGCGATAACACCTCCATTTCTGACTTTATCAATGGATTTTTGCAAAAAAAGTAGTCATGAATTAAAAAGTTATTTTTTTGTTATACTCCCTGTCATTTACCTTATATTCTCCAAAGGGAACATTACCGATAGCCACATCAAAGAAGTTATTGGAAAAGCTCGTTTCTTCCAATCCTTTAATTTGCACATCACTTTCAGGGTATAAGAGCTTTCCAATACGACCGCTTACGGAGTCAAGCTCTACACCATAAAAACTTGGACTTTTTCATTTCATCAGGTAGATTACCTATAAAGTTTCCGATACCCATTGACGGTTCAAGGATATTTCCCTGTTTAAATCCCATACCTGAAAGCGTCTTATATATTCCGTCAATGACAGTTTTCGGTGTATAAAAAGCTGGTTAGTGTTGATTCTCTTGCAGCTTCATATTCTGATGACGATAGATTTTTCCTTTAAGAAAGATCTTGCTTCTTTCCACTGTCCATCCTTACTTTCATCAAAGACATCGGAAAGTCCTCCCCAGCCTACATATTTCGCTAAAATTTCCTGAGCTGTAGTATCAAGTTCTCGCTCTCCGCTTTCCACCCTGTTAAGCATAGAGATTGCTTCAAGGTTATTGTTTAACCTCTCACTGGGAGATAACTTTGCAGGAGTATTTCTTCTGTAATCTTGAAATTATGAGTTTCATTTTTCTTTATTTCTATTTCCTCAAAAAGACTTTTCAGGTTTCATATAAGTCAGATTTTTCAAATATCCTCTCAAGATCGCTTTCAAGACGATAAGGAATTACATCGGAGCCTGTAATCATACCTCCAAGATATTCAGTATTATCCTTAACCGTTACTGTCTTTAGGTTATTTCCCATATCATCAAATCTTGTGATGGTATAGTCTTTTTCCCTTGTAGTTCACTTCATCACCGATGATAAATTCAGGTCTTTCAAGACTTATTTGTCTTAATAAATCCTCATTATCTGTAAAGGCTACAATCGGGATTTGATGATTACCTTGTCTTGCGGGATCAAGCCATAAATCATTTCTTCCTGTGATTTGATTTTTTAGAAATCTCCCTAACCCTGTATTCTTCATGGTTGAAATAGACGGCATCACCTTCTTTAACTGTAAATTCATCGGTAAGGCTTTTCCTTTTTCTTCATTAAGCTCTACTTCTTCTCTTTCTTTGAAATAATCAAATAGCGTACCTTGAACAGGTGTTGCAGCTATTCTTTCTCCCTACTTCTTTAGGTACTTCAAGCTCTGTTTCTTCTTCAAAGCTAAGCTCTCCATTAAAGACTAATCGAAGCTCCTGTTCATCCATTTGTTTTACAAGCTCTGTATCTTTAAGTTCTCTAAAGGTCTTTGGAAAATCTTCTAAAATAAGCCTTTGGGCATTTAATTCTTTCAGCTCCTCAAGGTTAAAATATCCCCATTCAGGTTCAATCCCAAGTACAAGTCCAAAGGCATCTCCACTTTCCCTATCGTATTCTGTCATATACCAAGTCCAATTACTTCTAAACGGAATGATATATGCAGCATGAACTTCCTTGTCAGCTAAAGACACATCTTCCTGTGCATAAAGCTCAGGCACTCTTTCAAGCATTTCATCGGTCATTAAGTTTTTCAGGATCATCTTTAGAATAATATTGTGGTTCTTTTTGCTTCTTCTATCTCTGAATTACCTTCTATTTTTCTTTTTCCTCAAGATAAAGATTGTTAGAAAGCAGTTCATCAATATGCTTTGCCACGCTTGACCAAGTAAGAAAAAAACATCACTGCAATCTTTCTTCTGTAATTTAAGTCCCTTAGCATCGTGCCATTCATCACTTCCCATTGCACCTGAAACAGCATGAGAGCTTCCACCTATGCCATACTCATCTTTTTAAGAAATTTGCTTTTTTTCTTGAAGCGTATGATTTTTCCTTGAAAAAAATTTTTGTAATTCGCTCTTTTTCCCTTATCTATTCCGCTTCCTCTTGAAAGACTTTCAAGGACTTCATCTTCTGTAATAAACGGCTTTTACTTTTAGGAAGCTCTATCAGATTGGTACTATATTCCTTTCGTGGCAGTTCAAGTTCCTTGAGTCTTTGATAAAGGCTATCAACCTTGTGATAATGAAACCTTAGTACATCTCTGTTTTCTTTGTATCCTTCTAAAAACCTACTATATTCTTTTGATTGTTTCTTTCAGATATTCAGGATTTTTTTAACGCTTCAGACAATCTTTTTCGTTTCTTCTGAAAGCCACCACCTCTTTCAAAAAGAGTTGAAATATCCTTGCTCTATTCCTTCTTCGCTTAAATCGTGCGTTAGATACCATAAGGATTCTGAAATTCTATCCCTTTCATAGTCCTGTGCCTCTAAAAGTTCTACATTTGTAGCAAACTCACCTCTGTCAAGAAGTTCATTTATCCTACTTGCTGCATCACGCCAGCTTAAAATTTGTGTATTATCCTCTCTTGCAGAAGTCCCGTAAGCTAAATGAATTCCTTTATCCGAATACCAGGAAGATACTTCTCTTTCGTCAATGTAAAATCCATTTCCACCCCTAAAGGTATCTTTGAGGTATTCTCCCAATTCTTCATTGCTCTTTCCTTTAGAAAACTCTGCGATAACAGGAAGCCTACCGCTATCGTGATTTCCTCCGTTAATAAGGATAGTGTCTATATCCTTCTGATTAAGAGGAATAGTAAGCCTCATCTGTCCATAAGAATTTTCAGGCAAAGAAAAAGAAGCCTTATCAGCTTCTCTTATCTCTATTTCAGTATTTTTCTTTTAGATTTCTACCACTTCCTTGATGGTCATCTCTTTTAAGGCTGAAATCATTGCCCCATACTGCGGATTGTTCTCGCCCTCTATCTTCCAAGCTGCCATCAGCTTCGGCTTCTCTGTTCTCATAAATTCTATCGCTTGTTTCTGAATATCCATCAGGTGTCCTGTCAGCTTCTTCTCCTTGTAAAGGTCTACCAACATCTCGAAGTGACTCTGCTCCTCGCTCTGTGAAAGGTAAGTGAGCCTCATCACTGCGTAAGTCGGATTCGGGAATTCTTTCATGAAGTCCGTCTGTTCCTCCAAGCTGTTTAGCGTATTCTCCCTGATTTTTCTCTATTATCTCGTCCGTACTCTCCATTTCGGAGAACTCGCTCGTTTTCATTTCTTTTTCTGATCATCTCGTCGAAGTACATTTTCTTCTACCTCCTCAATTTCTTCTCTAATCTTATTATATCCTGCTTCTTTACCTCTTAAAAACCTCTTTATCAAGCTCTTTTACTTTTTCTGAATGGTTGCATCAATAATCTTTCCGCTAATATCCGATACGGTTTCACCCAAGCTCATAAAGGAAATGCTGTCAAGTCTTTGAAAATTCTCTCTTAAAAAGTTCGTTATCTATCGGATAATCTGCCTTAAATCTTGAGGCAACTGCATAGCTTATTGAGTCCCTCACAAACTTGGTAAAAGATATTCTATCCTCATCTGCTATTCTAAGCTCATTCATAAGGCTATCTATCTTTTTCATCACCGTAAAGTCTGCTTAAAGAAAAAGATATTTTTCTAAGGTGCTTTCTCTTTCCTCATAACCTTCGTTTTTCTATCATTTCCTTTAAGACATCTCTATGAACTTCCTTATCAAATCTCCAAAGATTGACCTCATTGACATCCCTATTTCTTGAAACAGTCTGACCTATATCAAAGATATAGTCCACTTTCTTATATGTGCCGTAGTCCTCTAAAATGGGGATACCCTTTTGACCTCGCATAACGGTTCGGTTAAAGTGTTCCCTCCAGTAATCGAACTTGGCACAGGCTGTCGCTTCAGGATTTCTATCATAGATACTAAGCTGACTTCTAAAGTCATATCTCTGATTGTTTCCGACAACCTTTAGTAGCTTCAGATATTCTGCTTCACTTTGAAGCACATCTTGTTTTACAAGCTCCAAAAAGTTATGAAAAATCATTTATTCGCATTTTTTTACCTCCTTCTTTTTTTACAAACAAAAAAAGGTGGTTAGATTTTACTCTAATCACCTTTAAATTCTATGTGCTGCAACTTACTGCAACTTAATTTTTCTGTTTTGACTTACTAAAAATCCTTATTTTACTAGGTTTTATCTCCCATTCATACTGCATAAATCACGATTTTGCAACTTACTGCAACTTAAATCAAGCCCAAAAAGGAATATACTTCATATATCTCGGAGCTGTATTTTTCATCAACTGGCTTAATAAGTTTGGCTTCTAATGTATCTTTAATTATCCTCGATGCTTTATATTTATCTTTATCACTTATATCAAATAATTCTCTGAGCGAATTATTCGTTATACTCTCTCCATTGACATAGACAAAGCAAGCCTGCATATAACAAGTTCTTATTCTATCTTCTTTACTAATCAAGTCAAAAGGAGCTTTCAAATAGAGAGTTACTTTTGTGAATTTATCACTTTGATTTTCGATTTTAGGAGCAAGCATAGAATTCTTACTTGTCGCATATACTATCTTATCAAAACCACTTCCTCTTTCTTCACAAATCCCACATTTGTGCATAAATCCTGCAAGATTTTCATTTCTTGAAATCGGAACTGTATCAACAATGCGGTCTATCGAAACCAATGGCGAACCTGCATTTGAAAATTCTATCCTATCTTTGAATAACTCAACCATAGGACTTGTCCCTTTTTGTTCAATAGCTTGATGAATCATGATATTGGCAATTAACTCACGAATGGCTATCTCCGGATAACCCAACTTAGTTTTTCTTATAGAGTCTTCAATTATCTCTTCCTGTGGAATGACAGTCAAAACATAATCTACAATTTTCCTCATATGAAATAGCATAACCTTCACTAAATACTTTTTCCCGTATCGTGTCAAGTCTATTGTTCTCTTTATACCAAATTACTCTTATAGATTTATGAGCTAAACTCTCAAAATTCTTTTAAATCTTTTGAAATAAGTAATGCTCCTAAATTAGTAATATCATAGCTTCCGGAATCATTTCTTTTTATAAACTTTTTCATTAGTAAAAATCATCCAATATTTTTATTGTTATTTTTGTGGTAATGCAAACCCCATCTTTTCATAATATCCCGCTACATTCAGTACATCTAACACCTCATGAAACGAAATATTATCTTTTTGCATTTCTTAATTCAAACGGAGTTGTATCAAAAAGCTGCCCATAGAGATCTCTCTTTATCAGGATATTCTTTCAACTTCTTCTTATTTGTTCCAATTCTAATATACTCTTCACCTGAAAAACTTAATTGGCTGCTTTTTCTGCACATGGAATTTCGAGTAATACTACATTTTTTTATCCTCAATTTCTGTTTTTATAAAAATCTGAAGTCTATTCTTGGATTTGTCATTCGAGATAACCATGCTTCAAGTTCTTCCGAACCTTTTTTTACTCTCCCTATAATCAAATGTAGTTCCTACAATTTTATGTGTATTATCATCAATACCCCAGAGTAAATATGCTTTTAGGTCTTCCCCATAAAGTTGCAGAATTGCCCAAAGCAGAAATATACTCACCTATCATCTGAGGTTCATCGTTATTATGCTTAAATTCAACCCATTCTGTTTCACTTGGCAAAGAAATCAACTCTCTGATTAAATTTTTTTATATAATCTTGATTTTTTTATTGCCATCTTAATTCTCCTAACAATTACAAATAAATTGCTTATATTATAGCATTTTTTTAGAGGATTTTTCCACTCTGAAATTAGTTGCCTCTTACTTTTGCGTATATCAGAACAGCCTCTTTTAGCTCATTTTCAATCGCTTCTAAAAAAATTCTTCCTTTGAAGATTTTTCCCTGAGCAATATCCGATAATTCCATTTCCCATTTTGCTGTTGTTTCTGCTGATTTAAAGGTATCGGATACTATTGTTACAAGGCTAATCCCTTTATGCGTGGCTACAAGATTTTTTTCTTATCCCTTTCTACAAAGCCCTTAAAGATTAGATTTTCAATAATTCCTGCCCTTGTTGCAGGTGTGCCAAGACCTTTTCTTTCCACTTCTACACCTTTTTCAAGTGCGTCATTTCCTGCGATCTCCATAGACTTTAGAAGCGTATCTTCAGTAAAGTGCTTGGGAGGTTGGGTAAATTTTTCTTTAATCTCTTTATTTTCAATGCTTAAAACATCATCAACACTTACATTAGGAAGCTCTGTGTCCTCATTCTTCTTAGACTTGTATTCTTTAAGGTATTTGCTAAAGCCTTCATCCTTAATTACCTTACCTGAACTTGTAAATTCAAAACCGTCAAATTCAGCTATAATCTTTGTTGTGCTTTCCACTAATGGATAACCTACACTTGCGTGAAGCTTATTAGAAATAAGCCTATATACCTTTGCTTCACTCTCAGGAATGCCCGATAAAGCTTCACTCAGTGAGCTTACTGTCGGAATAATAGCGTGATGATCTGTAACCTTTTTTTAGAATCAAATACTACCTTAATACGCTCTGTATCAAAGTCATTTTTACCCAAAATGTTATTGACCGTACTTACAATCATATCCTCTGTTAAACATCTGCTGTCTGTTCTTGGATAGGTGATGAGCTTTTTTTCTCATAAAGGCTTTGGGCATAATCAAGTGTCTGCTTGGCACTATATCCAAAAATACTTATTGCACTCTCTTTGAAGTGTCGTAAGGTCAAATGGTAAATCAGGCTTTGTAATTTTTCTCTTTTTGGATAACATCAGTGATTTCAATCTTATCGCCAACTAAATTGATTAGCTGTTCAGCAGCAACCCTCATCATCAATTCGCTCAGTCGAAAGTATAAAGCCGTTCATAGATAGCTCCACTGTGTAGTATTTATCTTTCTTAAAATTAGTTATCTCGTAATCTCTTTTTTACAATCATGGCAAGAGTCGGTGTCTGAACTCTGCCAACACTATAATTTTGCTTATACAAGCAGGAATAAAGCCTGCTGATATTCATTCCGACAAGCCAGTCGGCGATTGCTCTTGCTTGAGCCGATTCAAAGAGATTGTCATAGTCTTTTTCCGTCTTTTTAGATTATCAAAGCCTTCTTTAATTGCAGAATCTTCCATTGATGAAATCCAAAAGCCTTTTTCATCTTCTTTTTTTGCAGTTTGCTTGAAGATATACAAGTCTGAAGATTGCTTCTCCCTCCCGTCCTGCATCACAGGCATTGATAACTGTATCAATCTCCTTATCATTCATCAGCTTTTTTTCAGGGTGTTAAACTGCTTTTTTTGTCGCCTTTGCCACATCATACTGATATTCACTTGGAATAATCGGCAAGTCGTCAATATTCCATTTTGCATACTTTTTCATCATAAGAATCAGGGATTTGCCATTTTGTATTAAATGTCCCACGCACCAGCTTACCCTGTATCCGTTTCCCTCATAATATCCATCTTTTTTTATTCTTTGCCCCAATCACTTTGGCTATTGATAGGGCAACACTCGGTTTTTCTGCTATCACAAGTTCCATATCGTTTTTTTCCTCCTTGTTTTTCAGTAAAAATAGGGCGAAAGTTGTGATTCTTCCGCCCTGTGTTATGTTCTGAATATTATATGTTTTTTTCGTGAAGAATTATTCTTCTAATTCATCTTCACTGTCATCTGTTTCATCTTCCGTCTCCTGATTTTTCAACTTCTTCATTTTCCGTTTCTTCACTACCTTCCGCTTCCGAGAAAAAAATCATCATCTTCCTCAAAGGCTTCCAGTTCCTTATCTTCTTTCTTTTTTTGCCACCTTAAAATAATATCCTGCTCCCAATGCCCCCAAAGTTACAAGAGCAAGCAGGATATATGTTCCAGTGCTGTTTTTTTCTTCCTTTTTTTCAGGCTTTGCTTCTTCTTTCGGTTCGTCCTTTATGAGTTCTTCCTTGACCACTTCTTTCGGTTTTTCCTTGATTTCTACCATATTAAGCAAATCATCTTCCGAAACTTCGGTAAGAAGCATAACATTTTTCTCCCTGTTCATCATGATTGATGATGAGGTGAAAGGTCTTTCCGTTCTTGGTCTGAAAGGTAATAAACTGTCTGGCATCCGCAGAATATTTATCCGTTTCTTTGTTATCACTACTATCTCCATGATGAATGGGATACTCCTGATTGGCATTATTTACATTCTCCGTAACACTTGCCCTTGATTTGGTAGGCTCGGTCGGAAGCCCTTTATTGGTATTGGTTGTTTCTCCGTTTGAAGCCATTTTTTTGCTTTTAAATTCTCCGGCTCTTTTGCAGTCAATTTGTTGGGATAACGCACTTCTTTTTCTTCTTCCTTTTTTAATAACTGTAATTTCCGGTTTTTTTCGGTTCTTCTTTTAGTGTTTCCTGTGCTGCTTCTTTTTCATCAATCTGTGCATAGGCTACCGATGGGTAAGCTGCCATAATGACCGTAACAGCAAGAAGTAACGCTGTCATTAACCTTGTAAATACCTTATTTTTTTCATAACTGTTCTCATGATTTTTTTCTCCTTTTTTTATTTCCGTTTGTTCCTCTTTAACCTTTGCCATTAAATCTGTAATTGTGATATTGTTTTTTTCTGCATATGGCAATAATCTCCTCATTTTCAAGTTCTTCTTCACGAATCAATAAAGGCTCCAATTCTTCATCAATCAGAGCCTTTTTTTATCCTTTAACTTTTTGAATTTTGTTTTTTTCACTGCTGTAAGTTCTTTTTTTCACATTTTACCGTCCTTTCTTTACTTAACTCTGCCGAAGCCATAGAAATGCTCCCTCCAGTAAGGTGTATTGATACTGACAAAGCGAATCGGATCTCCTGCATGAATCATCATTCCGTTTCCTGCATAAATGCCGACATGAGAAATAGGGGAGCCGCTGTCGTAGGTATTCTTAAAGAAGATAATATCTCCCGCCTTTGCTTCCGATGGTGATACGGAATTGCAGTAAGTTTTGTAAATTCCCCAAGCGGTTGTTCGTGGCATATTTTTTTACTCCCGAGTGGGTAAAGCTCCAGCACACAAAGGACGAACAGTCGAAGTTATTCGGCCCGTTCGCCCCAAAAACATATCTCTTTCCGATATGCTTTTTCCGCTTCGTTAAACAGTGCCTTCACCGTTATATCGTCAAAGGCAATTCCCGGATTTGAAAAGTCGGGATTGTCTACAATCTCCGATAAATTTCCGTTTCCGCTTCCAAAGACAGTTTCCATATTTCCTTTAGAGGCAAGCAAGGCTTCATAGTGAAGAACATTATCGGGATACTCTGCAAAGATTTCTCTTACAACACTGTCCATTTCTCTTTTTTTCAGAGTTACTATGAGCTTCTTATACTCATAAGCTTCTTCATGACTTTCGGTATGCTCATTGCCATCTTCATCGGTATATGTTTCCGTAACTGTCCTGTATCGGATTTCAATTTCTTCCCGATAAGATAAATCATACATCTTTGTAAAAAGGTCATGGATGATACTTTTGAACTTCCTTTGAATCCTTAATTTCTCCACATCTTGAAGTGATATAGGATAAAAAGCTCATGGGTGTTATGTCCGATTTCTCCCTCTTTTTCTATGAGATATTCATCATAGCCGGGATAATTGGACTCTACGGAACTGATTTCATCTTGCAGACCTTCTTCCAATCCCTGAAAACTGTTGATTGATTTCACTTAGTACATTTTGGTCGGAAAGATAGGTTGTAGTTAATACGCCGCTTGTAGAATTTATCATTCCGGTCATGGAGGTGCCTGCAAATTGAATGATAAAAGTCCCCAAAATAATAAGACCTATGACAATCATCATAAGTCCCTTTGCTTTTCGTATCAGCATTTCTTTTGAGCTTTTTCAGTGTTCCGATCAGACTTTCTTTGATACGATCTCTAAGCCTTGATTTATTTTCGTTTTCCAATAGCGGATTTCATCTGCTTTTTCTTTTTGAAACTTCTTAAAAGGCATTTGCTTGCTTATATTCCTTTGTTTTTCTTTTAATTCCTCTTTGGCTTCCCGAAACTCCAACTTGGATTTACGCTTTCGTATCTTGTAATCTTTTTTTGCTTAGGTTATAGCTTTTTTTAGCCTTTTTTTCTTATCGGCATAGTTTTTTTATCCCATGAAGTAATTTTTGAATTGCCGTCTGCAATCTTTTTCTCCTGTTTCCACACCCTGATTTTTCATCACTGCCATGGGATAAGTAATCCCTTACCGCTTCACTTCCTTTTGCTAAGCCTGACAGAACGGATACCTTCGCAGGTTTTTTTCTTTTCTCTGTCCCTGAATCATCTCTTTGGAAGACTTTTTCCCTTCCGTCTTATCGTCTGCGGTATTATCTTCCTTTTTCCTTGTATAGAGCTTATCCGAGTAGTTTTTTTCGTTTTATACCGCTTCTTTTTGAGCATTGTGATTTTCGAGAGGAGTTTTTCTGTCTTCTTTGGTATGAAGATTATCTTCCACATCATAAGTCGATTCAAAATAGTCGCTGTCCTTAAAGTCATTGTCATACCTGTCGATGATCCCATCATTATCAAGGTCTTTTTCCTAAAGGATCGTAGACTTCTTCATTTTTGACTATACTTTCCTTCCGTTCTTAACTCTTTTTCTGACCTTTTTCAGCCATTTTTTTCTTTTCTTTTAAAAAGCTCGGCTTTTTTTGTTCTTCAAAAGAAATTTTCATTTGACCTTTGAGGAAAGATATTCTCTTTTTTTACGCTTTTTTTCGGTACAGAAATTCTCTCACCAACTGTTGTTTCATCATTTGTAGCTGTTGTTTCATCGTTCGTAAAGGAAGTAGAAGCACTGTTTTTCATCGCCGGATACAAGAGGGATTTATTATCTTCTTTTTGAGGTATCTGTTTCCTTGTCTTTTACAACATTTTTTAGGTTGTTTTACCTTTCTTTTAGGACTTCCTTGCTGAATTTCATTCTCGAAATTTCTTTTGCTTTCCTTTTTCGTGGATCTTGTCCTGAAACCCTGTCTTTCTCGTGGATAATCTTTTCCTCTGTAATCATCGCCATGCTTTTAATTTGCCGACTTCATCCGCATCCATATATTCTTTTCCCTAACAGTTTTGCTTCCTCTTTGATTTTTCTGCCTTTCCTTAAAAATCTCGCTTTAATTTCTTTTTCCACAAGCTATCACCTCACTTCTTCGGGTTTCGTTGTCATCTTCTGATAGAGAATGGTATCTTTTTGGAAACTTATCAATAAAAGGGAACAATGGTATTCCCAAAGAATAACAGTCCTTCTCCCGCATTGGAATTGGTAACATATTTAAGCTGCGGTTTGGAGATTTTTCAGTTTTTCTTGCCAAGATTTCCCGATCTCCTGACGCTTGATTGAGCATAAAGTACGAAAATCGGTGTTATCAAAGATATTTTTCTATCTCCTTACTCATCAGTAAGTCTTTGACATTCTGCGTAATGCCGGTCGGAATTCCTCCCCATTTTTCTGAAACGCTTCCATATTTCTACGGAGTAAGAGGCGGTCTGTTCTTCTTTTTAGAAAGTAAGTGAAATTCGTCGATGTAATACCTTGTTGCCTTGTTTCCTCTGTTTTTGGGATACCTTATTCCAAACCTGATCCTGAATCACAAGCATACCTATTTTTTTAAGTTGCGATCCCAATTCCTTAATATCGAAACAAAGGAGCTGTTTATTTAAGTCCACATTGGACTGATGGTTAAAGACATTAAGAGAACCTGTTACATAAATCTCCATCTCCGTTGCCAGTTTTTTTCCCGACCTTTTTCTTCCTGATTTTTTTAACATATCGTATAGGTCTTGTAAGATAGGCATGTTTTTTTCGGTTCAGGTTCGTTAAAATAATTTTTCATAGATTTTTCGGTAAGCACCTGTCTATAACCGACTTTTTCTTCTGCCGTCAGTCCGCTTCCTCCAACGACAAGTTCAAGCATAGACATAATGAAGTTTGCCTTGTCTTTTAACGGTGCATCTCCATCGCCGTAGTTCATATTGATGTCAAGGGGATTGAGGTAATCCTTTGATTTACTGCTGACCTTAATGACCTCTCCGTTAAACTGACGCACAAGGTTGCCATATTCGCCCTCCGGATCGCAGATGATGACATCATCGTCCGTTACCAAAATGGCATTTGCCATCTCACGCTTTGCCGAGAACGACTTACCACTTCCGGGTGTTCCTAAGATTAACCCATTGGGATTCTTTAATTTCTTTCGATCCGCCATAATCAGGTTATGACTTAAAGCATTTAGTCCATAGTATAAGCTATTACTTGAATTGATGAAAAGCTCCTCTGTGGTAAACGGTATAAAGACGGCTGTTGATGAGGAAGTTAAGCCTCTGTTAATCTCCAGCTTATTCACGCCAAGAGGAAGTACGCTTATAAGTCCTTGCTCCTGTGCATGGTCAAGTCTTTTTTATCTTGCAATTATGCTTATTGGCAATGGAGCTGATTTGTGCAATGGCATTTTTCCAGTTTCTGTACTGTCCTTGCGAAGTTCATAAAGACAATGGTTACGACAAACATACGCTCATCTCTTGTCTGCAAGTCTTTTTAAAAGGCTTTTTTTCACATCTTCCCCATAGGTGATTAAGTCTGACGGTAAGATGTCCATATCATAACCCGCTCTTACCGCCTTTTTTTATTTTTCCTCAATTCGCATCTTATCAATATCGGTATTTTTTTCCTTTTTACCATCTTAATGGCTTCGCTCTGTTCTATCGCCCTGATATGAAACGAGATATTGATGTTATCATCAATATCCAAAAAAACTCGGCAAGCATTCGATCTGAAAGTTCACTGGCAAGGATTTGAAAATGGCTTGTCGCTCCGATAAACTTCCCGAACTTAAAAGTATCTGCTCGGTGTAAAGTTGAAATTCATCAGGTGTAATATATGTCTTTGTGCTTTCTCTTTTTCTTTAGGTCTTTGTAGGAAAACTCAAAGGTCTTGCCCGGATTTAATACATCGTGAAGTATCTTGAGCCTTTCTTCTCCGTTTAGGCTTTCTGCACGCACGCCCATACTTTTTTAGGGAAGATAAGATGTCAATCTCCAGTCTTTCCAATTTTGAGATTGCCTGCTCCATATTGTCCGCTTCGACGGTAAAAAGTAATGTACTTTGATTTTTCTAAGCCCGTTATTTCCCTTTACAATCTGATTTTTTTAGCATTTCTCGAAACTCAAGGCGTATCTCGTCAAAAACCGTCTTTTTTTATCCGGTATCTGAATTGCCGACTGCATTTCTTCGTTTCTTCCAAGCTGATTGATATAGGAAAGTTCAATCCCGACACTCGGATCAAAGGAATTTAAGAAGTTGGCAAACTGATTAAAAAAATCAAATCTCGATCTTCCTCTAAGGCAAGCTGATAGTTAATATCATCAAAGACAATGCTCTTTACTGAAATGCCTTTTCATCACTCTGGCATATCCCGCTTTTTCAACATTCTAAGATAGGGAAGGGTATCTTCTACGGTATGGCGTTTTCGTCTCTTTCTTAAAGATAAGGCTTTAAAAATCCGCCTTTCTCTTTTTTTATCTTTGTTTTATCTTGCTTTAATTCCTGTTTTCTTGCTTTTTAACGCCTTTTTTTGTTTTTGCGTGAGCTTTAGCTGCTGAATTTTTTTCTTTTTGCTGTTCAAGGTAAACCTCCTTTCTCACACGCTTTTGCGGTTGGTAAAACTTGTGTAAATAGATATACTTAAAATACTTTTTCAAAGGTCAGTCCGTCTTTTTTTCAAACAGTGTAATGAAAAAAATGGGAAGTGTGGACACGATGAGAAATAGAATTGCTATATCATTTGCTACAAACTTTCTCATAAATAAATAGACCGGTATTCCTACCAGTCCTGCGAAAGTAAAAGCCGATTAGCTGTCTTTTTGGTTAAGTTAAAAAGCGACCTTCGTTTTTTTACTTTCTTTAAGTCTTTCGGGATCGGTACATACGCCATAGCTTTACCTCCCATCTTCTTTTTTTCCTTTGACAGCTCCTCCATGTGTTCATATACGGAGCCGATTTCTTCCTGAATACTGGCAAGCTGTTCCTCTGTGCTTTGATTGATTCTTCCCTGCATCAGACAAAAAAATCATTATGACAATGTCCGATTCTTGTGATTCTTTTCGCTCAATTCTTTCATTTTCTTATGTTTTTTTATGCTATCCATCACAAAGGCAATGCCTGTTACAAGAAGGGCTGCTTTCCATATTGTTTTTCTTTTTCTTCATACTATCTTTCCTTTCTTTTTTTAGTGTGCGTTTAATACACTTTTTTTGCCAGTGTTCCGCTTTTTTAACATCATCAGTCCCAGCAAAATTGCATACCCAAGTATCGTAAAGGTACTGGTATGAATGTCTGTAATCTGTATTGTCTTAACTAATACTGCGTAAATTCCAAGGCAAACCATTAAAAAGAGTCCTTGCAATCCAAGGGCAAACAGTCCTTTGATATAGTTTGTTCCGATCTGTCCCCATTCTTTGTTTCCCATTGTCGCAAAAGGTATGGCTGAAACCGATGAGTAAACATAGATTTCAAACATTCTTCCATACACAACGAGCATGATGACAATGGAGATTCCCTGTATGGCAACCTTGATCAGTGAGGTTTCAAAGAGAATCATAATGAGTTCTCCAAGTCCCTTATCTTTTTAAAGCTTCTACCATCTGAACAATTTGATCTCCGGAAACAACAGCAGAGGTGTTAATCACCCCCGCCGCTTTGTTTACCATACTTTGTGCCACATCAAAGACTGCCATCGAAAAATTCAAAGGCATGGGATACTAACCATACGGCAATCCACATCTTGATGATGTATTTGAAAAAGTCAAAGGTGTCCGTATCGTGCATATTGTTCTTTTGCATGACCATATTGATGAGCTCAATACAAAGGACTGCCGTTATGATTAGTCCTGCTATTGGAATAATGACGGAGTCGTTAATACTTTTGATAAAGTTAAATACTTCTCCGTTCCATCCCATCGGTGTCTGTCCCTACATCTGCTGCCACTTTCCCAACCTGATTGTTAATGTCAAGAAACATAGACTCTAAGTTTGCTTGGATACCGCCCAGTAGAAGCTCCTTGAAAAAAATTCTTCTATCTTGTCGAATATCCCAAACATTTCATCGCTCCTTTTTCTTCTTACTTTAGTACATTTGCAAGAAGCGGAATGAGTTTTAAGCCGATAAGGACGATACCGCCTCCCTGCCATAAGCTGCTTTACGCCTTGGCTCTTTGCGCCGGGGTTGTCGTTCCCGTAACCTTCCATCAGGTTGATCACACCCCATGCTCCAAGTCCTGCTCCTACCGCCATTACCAATACTTTCAGTACATCTACTGCCTGTGTAAAAAAATTCCATTTTTATTCTTCCTCCTTATTTTTCTTTCTTCTCAATTTTTGTTGTATGACTTCACTACAAAGTTTTTTTGTAAGTCTTACCGTCTTTTTTTCACGCTCTTTGAAATATCCAAAGATATGAATGAGATCGCCTTTTTTTCAAAGTCTTTTGCTGTTTCTACCTTCTCACCGTAAGCGGCACAGTTGATATATTCCTTGCCTTTCCCGTACTTCTTTACAAGTGCAAAATTAACGACTTCTACCGTTTCTCCGTCTTTTTTTCAAAACTTGAGAAAGTAGGCTCTGCAACCAAGTTGGCATTGATGTTCATCATTTCCTGCTTCATATTTTTTTAATTTCTCCTTTTCTTTTCAATTAAAAAAAAGCGACTGAAAGTTTTATTTTTCCAATCGCTCCATAACACTGCTGTTCAGTTTTTGCCTGTTTCATTCTGTTTTTATTAAGTAGGACTTCTGATCCTGTTCATTTTACCTCCTGATTTTTCTGAGCATGAAAAAAAGCAGCAAATCTATTTTTAGACTTACTGCTTATCATCACTGTTATTTACTTGTTTTTTTCTTCTTTCATCTTTTTCTATCTTCTTCGTGTCTACAAAGTGAGTGGCATACCATTTTTTTCAATATCTTCCGAACCGCTCTTACTAAATCGTAGTTTGATAACCGGATTTTTTTCCCTTGCCCGTTCTTTTTTTCTTAAACGCCCATTTCTTATATACACAAGGGAGAGCTTCAAATTTCCTTTCTTTGCATATACCCTCATTTCATGCAGTATTGTAGACAATTTTTTTAAGATTGACCTTGCATACTTTTTTTCCAAATACAAAACTTTTTCCATTTCTCCAAAGTTCATAGTCGGTCTTTGAAAGTATTTCCAAATCCATCAAGACATCCACCGCCGTAGCATAGCCTTTTTAATTGGTGATACATTGAGGAATGAACCTTTCCTATCAGTTCTTTATCGTTCAATAATGTTTCCTCCTTGTGTATTTCTCTTTGATTATTATACCAAATGCAAATAATATCTAACAGCTATAACTTCATAATAACCGTATTCTTATTTAGTTTAGCCTTGCCCCTTCTTTTCATATAGCTTTCTATATCAAACAGGTTCTTTTTTTATCATAATCCTCAAGTAGCTTATAGTTCTTGTGCTTTGTAATATCAAATTTATCCGATAGGAAAGGGCGAACACCACGAAGTTGAAAGATACATTTACTGCCGTCCATTACTGTTATTTCGTCCTGACTCATCAGCTCTTTCCCCGTCTTTTTGATAATTTAATCCGAAACTCTTTTGATTGCTCCTTGTTTCAGAAGTATTATATAGGTCTATGGTTTCTTTACCAAGCGTTTCTGATAGCTCTTTTTAGAGTTGTTTTCTCTTTTCCGCCTAAAAAAATAGGGTACTATCACAATTACCTACAATTGTATCGGCGTTATCCTTGTAGATTGCCTTTAACTGAGATTGTGCTTGTAAAATGATACTTGCGGATATTTCTCTGGGAACGAGATGGTTTGCAATGAGCTTTTTCAAACTTTGGAATTAAGCCGATATTTGCAAACTCATCCAAAAGACAACGCACATGGATAGGTAATCTGCCTCCATAAACATCATCTGCCTTATCACAAAGTAGGTTAAATAACTGTGAGTACATAATAGACACTACAAAGTTAAAGGTATCATCGGTGTCCGAGATAATAACAAAGAGGGCAGTCTTTCTATCACCTAATGTGTCAAGTTCCAATTCATCTTCTTGCATCAAGTCCCTAAGTTCCTGAATATCAAAGGGAGCAAGCCTTGCACCGCAAGAGATAAGAATAGACTTCGCTGTTTTTTTCCGGCTGCCAATTTGTACTTTTTTTATATTGCTTCACCGCAAAGTGTGTAGGCTCTTTCTTTTCCAATGCTTCAAAGAGTCTGTCTATCGGATTCATATAGGTTTCATCATCTTCTCTGACTTCTGAAGCGTCTATCATATCAAGAAGGGTTGCAAAGTTCTTTTCTTCTCTTGGTGCCTCATAGAAGATATATCCGATAAGGGCTGTATAGTAGAGTTTCTCGGCTTTTTACCCAAAAAAATCCTCACCTGCCTTTTTCTCCCTCACCTTTGGTATTTGCAATGATAGTCTGAACAAGTTTTAATATATCTTTCTCAGAACGAATATAGGCAAATGGGTTGTATTTCATGCTTTTTTTGAAGTTAATGGTATTTAAAAATTTTTTTATCTCATATCCGTTATCTTCAAGCATTTTGCCACACTCAAGAATGATCGTACCTTTTTGGGAAGATTTGTCAAGGATATAAACAAAAATTTCTTTGACAAATTTATATCTTCTCTGTTTCTCGCTTGATTAGCTTTTAGTATTTTTATCCTTGTATGTTTCCCCTGTGCCTTGCTTGAAATGTAGGTTTACAGTATATTTTGTCTTTCCAATATCCATAATTAACTGTTTGTTAGGCGGTGCTTTTTGTTCCTCTTTTTTTCTTCTTCCATAAGTCCTCCTTTCCATCTTTTTGGGCAAAAGAAAAAAACAGTAAACCTTCTTGATTTACTGTTCCTGTTTTTAATTTTTTTATTATATTGTTAGTTTAACAAATTTAGATTTAGCTATTCTTATATTTTAGTAGAATTCCATCACAATATTTTAACACTTGTAATCATTTACTTTTTTTAACTTCAAATAACTTAACATCTTTATTTGAATACTCTTCAAGTGTATTTTTTTGTTACCGGTATAATACAAAAAAACTGGCTTTTGACCCAATGAGAAATATGTATATATTCCAACATTTTCCTCTATAAAACAACGCATATGGTGCTTCATTTTGGTCGTAATATTTATCTCTAGGATTATTATATCCGATATCCATAGCTTTAGAGTAAATTTCTTTAATTTCGTCATCTTTCATATCTGGCAATACTACTTTAAGTGCGTAAAAAGACATCTTTTCATGTTTTTTTATATAATGTATCAGAATAACTGTGCCAGTCAAATGTAATCGTAACCTGCCTTACCTCATTGCCACTACCTTTTGATGATATTCCTAATTCAGGGAGAAAAAAAGTTTCTCATCCTCCTTGAACCCATATGAATCAACCTCTTTATCTGGAGTTGGAATTAAATATTTTTTTCCATAATCTTTCTCATAATACTTGTTATATTGCTCAACATATTTGGCAAACCTGAAAAAAATTAAAGGCAGGATTAGTATCATCAATTATTTTTTTACATTAAGTGGCTCAACTTCAAAAATTTTTCAGATTTACAAGATGTAATAGATCCCACAATCAACAATATCATAATTATTACTGTTATCTTTCTGATTAAAGGCATAATAATAAACCTCTTTCTTCACAAATAAGCATTAATATCTATTTATCCTATTGTGATTTATTTGTTGATTTTTATTTCTTCTAATTATTGCTATAATTAGAAGAAATTCAAGAATGATTTCTATTATTAAAACTTTCAAATATTTAGGTGTGTCTATATTTAATTTCTGAAAGTAAGCATCTATTTCACTATCTTCAAATCCATAATCTTCAAAAAAATGTTCTTTAGCTCCTACAGAATCATATATTTCTAATTCATATCCATCTGGAAAAACCTCGGCTATATTCAATTTTTCTTTATCTCATAATTAATGTTAAATTGCTCTTTTTACCTTTGCAACAATATCCTCGCTTTGATTGGTAACTTCTATTGTAGTTGTAGGTATTATCAAATCACCTAAAACTAATAAAAGCAGTATAGCCGTCTATTACAACAAAAACAAACCAGCATAGTAATAAAAAAAGAAATTTTTTTCATTTATTCTACCTAAATCATTCTCAAGTTCAAATTTTTTTATTTCGTTAAAATATTCCAATTTTCTCCATCATCTTCAGAATAAAATTGAATCCCATTGATTCATACTCTCCTACTGTAACAGTAATATATAATTTATTCCCCTTACTTTCAGGCATAGAAAAATACTTATAATCATCCAATTTTAGTCCAATTTCTTTTCCCTCTTTTTGGTATATCAGTCACCTTATCCATAGGTAAATTAACCTCACTAAAAGTAAGTCCTCCATCTTTTTGTGTTATATATTTGAGAGTATTCTCCGGATGCCCCCTGAATTCCAATAAAACCAAAAATCATTTGAAAAGAATATTATTCCTTCTGCTACACCTGCGTTATCCATAAAAGGGTTCTCATTAATCATTTTTCCAATTATTCCCACCATCTATTGTTTTTTTCTAATGCATAGAACCTTGAACCAGCCGCAGCATCCACAACTTTTAAGCCTATATCCTACTTTTTTTATTATCAAGAGTAAAGGTGTATACCGTACCATTATTATCATCTGTAATCCAGCTTTTTTTGAACTCTTTGCATCTTCAAGCATTTTTGCTGTTATGCCTATTTTTCAAGCATTTCCGGTGATATATATTGCGGCTCCATAAGATAACTAACAGAAGATATGTCTTTGTTATTTTTTTATATAAAGAGACGCCTTATACCCATTAAATTCTCCTCCGCTTGCTAATTTAGAAGTCGATAATCCTGAATTATATTTTCCATCACCATCTGCATCTCCATCTAGTATAAAGAGTCCATCTTCTGAATTAACCGTTTGCTTTCCTGAATATAAAAAGGCGTATGTTTGATCCTGTTTTACCAAATTCCAACTATGAACTTGTTCTTTATAAGAGGATTGCTTAAGAATTGCAAAAAGGATTTAGCAACTTATCCGGATTAATACTAAGACCTTCACCTTCATTAAGCCATACATTGATTCTATTATCTTTTTTTATAATCATAAGAAAGCAAAAAGCCTTTCAACTGTCCCTTGTCGTTTTTCTCCATATAGCATTGTTTCTACATTTGTAATTGTTCCGTCTTCTGTGAATTCAATATAGAAATCATCGGATACATAAAGTTTTTTTCTGGCAAAGAAATTTTTTTCTCCTACATCGTCTATCACTCCATTAATACCATTTTTTTATAAATATTATTATGAGTGAAATTTATCTTTTTATGATTCAAAAAAATCATCAATTTTTCCAAGATAAAAGCTCCATTATAAGGAATTGCTGTATGTACTATCATTCCTCCAAACACTAGACTTATCGCAACAAATAAAAACCAAATAGAATTTAAAATAACTTGCTCGATACCATCTATGTCTTAATATTAATCTGACTAACAGTAAGATAATCAGTAAAATCACAAAAGGCAACATCATTCTAAGCCAATAATGTGTTCCTCCTAACTTACAAAGTTTCCATAAAATATACATACAAATTGAATATAAAACTAAGATTATATAATCAACTAACGGTTTTAGTTTCTTCTTCACATCAGTACCCCTATTCATGTGCATTATATAATTTATTCAAAAAAATAATTTACTGGACTGCTTTTAAAATGTATTTATCTATTTTTAACATTATATCATTTTTTTAAGCATTTTTTTCTATATCAGCTTCCTACGGTGCTTGAAAGTCCCCTAATAAAGTTAAAACATCTTACCTTTTCCGATTTTCCTATAATTATCTTTTTGTTCTCTTTTTTTCTTTTTCGTATTTCTCCTGTTGCTCTTGGTACTTTTTTTAATCTGTGCAATTACACTTGGCTTTTTCTCCTCGCTTGATTGCCTTGTCTATCTCAATGGATAGGTCTATTCCATAATCATCATTGACTATCTTTACCGCATATTTGATATGGTTAATATTTTTCGTATTCTTCTTTGATAGCTTGAGATTGTTTTATTTAGCTTAGTAATTTCATCTTCAAGGCTTTTTCATTTCTTTTTGCCAATCTTTTGCTCTTAATCGCAGATGAGCCTGTTATTTTTTTCAAGGATTGCCCTTGCTCTTTTTGTATTTGTCTATTTCCTCTTTATGGGAATTGTAAAAGCTATCTTTGAATAGAGTTTTATTGTTCCATTCATCGTAGGTTGCCTTGTTGTCTTTGATAATATCTGCATAAGTAAAACACTTATTTAAGTTTTTCTATTCTTTTTGCTTTTTAACTTTAACTTCTTGATGGATGTTCTTATTTTTCTGATTGAAGAGTGCCTATTTTTTTCTTGCAAGTCTGCTATGGTTTGTAGCTTATTATCTCTAAGATAATAGATTGCTTTTTGAAAAATCTTCTAAGGTCAGCAGCCATCTTTTTATTGCTTGCATAAGGCTTTTAATTCTTTTGCTTTTTTTCTCCCTGTAAGTCGTGATAGATAGAAATGTATTCATAGAGATTAAAGAGTTCTGCTTTGTTCTCCAGTTCGTCTTTTTTCTCTTGCTTATATTCATCATACTTGGATTGAAGTTTTTCCAACTAATGATCCTATCCAAAAAGTAAGTTTTGATAGTTCTTCTTTTAATTTCTTAAACTCCAAATTAAAAGCTATAATCTTTCGGTTGTGATTTCCTCTTTCGGTTTTTAATTCCTTTTTTTCTCCATCTGATAGCTTGCTGTTCCTAAATGTATTTGTGGAAGTTCTTCTCTTCCTTGGTCTTCAAAGGTGCGTGGATCTATTCTTTTTGACGATACCATTTTTTTCTCTAAGTATTCATTTGCCTTTTTTTAGAAAAATTTTCTCTCCATTCTTTTTGCTTTTGTCAGGTTCGTTCCAATCATTTAGATTTACTTTTTCTTGATTTATAGTTTCCACTTTTTAAGTTTTTATCTTTTCTCCGTTTTCATCAAGGATATATTCTTTTTCTGCATTTGGGTTTCCATTTCCCCTGTTTGTCAATTTCTCTAAGGGTAAGTAAGATATGTGCGTGTGGTTGTTCTTCATTATCACTTGCCAAAGGATTATGGATATTGCAGTCTGCTATCATTCCTTTAGAAGTAAAATTTTTCTTCTATAAACTCACTGATTAGCTTTATCCTATCTTCTTCATTTAATTCTCTTGGAAGTGTAAAAAGTAAATTTCTTGCAAGCTGTGAGTTTTTTACTTTTCTCTATTTTTCTCTACACTATTCCATAGGTATTCTCTATCAGAAAACTCTTTTGAGATATGTTCCGGCAGAAATATTTTTTTGAAAATACAAGGTCTTCTTTTTTTAGAATAGTCATGAACTTTTCCATAGTGTTCATCATTCAATTTATCTCTTGCGTTATATGCAGCTTTCGCAATTACGCTTGCTCCTTTTTGACCTTGTAACTATATCTACATGGGTATGCAAACTTTTTGCTTCCATTTATGGTATGCTCCTTTCCTTTTTCACATTCAGTAAATTGTTTTTAGACACATAAAAAAAGCAGATAGGTTATTTTTTTCTTTCTTCTTCCCATCTGCTCATTTACTTTCTTTTTGATATTCTATTTAGATGTTTTCTTATCTCTATATGTCGAAGTATCTTCGCTCCCTTTTTTCAAAGGGCGCAAAGATACACCGACTACATTCGGTGCTTTGCGTTCTTGCAGAAAGCTATACGCTCCGCTAAGGAAACAAAAAAACGCTAAAGCATTTTTTTATTTGTTCAAGGGGCTACTCCCCTTAACCCCTGTGGACTTTGTTTTTTTGTAGATTTTTTTCAAATCAACAAAAAAAGCAAAAGTGTTAAAATGATTTCACTCTGCTATGCTCTAATTTTTCTTATTTAATTTTTTTCCGATTGCTTATATCCCATCTTCAAATTCTTCTAAGTCTTTTTGGGATTCTTCATCCTCTATCCCATTGTTTTTCATTTTCAGTATTTGAAGTTTCTTCTAAAGATATTCCCTTTTCGTTTAAATGTTTCTCAGTTAATTCTTTTTAATTTTTCTCTATATCTGTTATCTGAAAGTACATAATCTAAAAAGGCATAGATTAAATCATTATCGGTACTTTCTTCTGCACCTGTTATCTGTCTTTCAAACTTTTCAAATACTCCACCTTTTTTTCTACTTTTCTTTTTTTGTATCTGCCTTTCTTTTTAAGATGAGATTTCTTCTGTCTTAATTGCTTGATTTTATTTTTCTGCCTGTTCTTTTTTTCTTAGTTTCTTTTTTTCTAATTGGCTGATTACATTATCTAATTCTTTCATTATCATTTCCTCCGTTTTAATATCTTTACATCGAAAAAGGCTAAATACCTTTTTAGATAAATAGCCTTTCTCTTACTGTGGAATTTGACAATTCCCTATAAAGTTAAAAGTATACATCAACTTGTTGTTTTTCTGTCCTTGCTTTTTTTCTTCCCCTGTGGCTTCATGGACTCAACTTTTTCTATATACTCATTTATCATTGGTACCGTCAATTCCTCAATGTCTGTATATTTCTCTATCATTTTCAGGAACTTATCTGTGTCAATTTTTTCTCTGATGATAGCTTTCTATTTCTTGCTCAAAAATACTGTATTTGTTTTTTCTAAATCTTGTTGCTCAGTATCATAAACATTAAATAATCTATCAAAGTGTTTTACAGGAATTTTTCCAAGTGCATGGTCTTCATATAGTTTTTGTAATAAGGGTTGTTAGTTCTGCATTTCTTGATGATAGTTTTTTTCTAATTTCTCTTTATCTCCTTGATACTTTTCTTCTCTTTTTTTCATCAGATAACTTATTCATCACTTTTAGAAACTCTTGCTTTTTCTTCTTTTTGCAAAATTGGTTATTTCTTTGATTGATTTTAGAAGAATTTCATTCACTGTTTTTTTAGTTTGATATAGTGAATACTGCAAGTTCCTTTTCTGTGTCTGTAATGTTGACATACAAAGCAATAATCACAATCATATTTCTTTTCTTTATGTTCTGCCGGCTCTCTGTAACTTAATTTTCCTCCACAATCTGCACAGATTAAAAGTCCTGTGAGTGGGTTTGATGTTGTGCCATACTTAGGACTTCTTCTCACTGTTTTTTTCTTAACCTTTGAGCATTATTCCATGTTTCTTCATCAATGATGGCTTCATGAGTGCTCTTGAAGATAATAAGTTCATCTTCTCTCGCCTTTCTGCGTTTTTTTGTCTTGTAATCAATACATATTGTTTTACCAAGAACAGTGTGTCCCATGTATTCTCTTTTTTTCCAAAAATATAGCCAACCGTGGTCGGTGTCCAAAAAAATATGGATCGTCTATTCCTCTTTTCTTGGAACTGTGGTTATTTTTCAGGATAGTGTATTTCTGCATAGGCTGACGGAATAAGGACTTTATCTTTGGTTAGTATCTCTGCTATCTGTGTTACTCCATATCCCTCTATAACAAGCCTGTAAATGCGTTTTTACGACCTTTGAACTCTCTTTATCGACAAGTAGCTCCTGTTTGTTCTTAGGGTTTCTGTAATAGCCGTATGGAACGCTTGGTGATACTCTTTTACCCTCTTCCATTCTTGCTCTAAATATGGATTGTATTTTTTTCTTGAGGTATCCCTTGCATACCATTCGTTCATAATGTTTAGAAATGGTGTAAAGTCGCTTTCTGCTTGTTTCTCACTATCTATTCCGTTATTGATAGCAATAAACCTTACTCCCTTTTTCTTTGAAAAAGTATTTCGGTATAAAAACCTACTTTGAGGTAATCTCTGCCAAACCTACTCATATCTTTTACTATCACAGTAGAAATTTTTGTTTTCTTCTACTGCTTTTTATCATCTTTTGAAATCCATCTCTATCAAAGGTTGTTCCACTCACTCCATCATCGGTATAGTGATAGATATTTACAAAAGCCATTTCTTTTAGCATAATTTTCAAGTAGCTGCTTCTGATTTGTGATGGAATTGCTTTCTCCTTGCATTTCATCATCACGACTTAAACGCTCATAAAGGGCTGTCTGTCCTGTTCTATTCATATTTGACATGAGAATTACCTCCTTTCCAAGTTTTTATTATTTTTCTCTGTCCCTAAGAGGTTAATCCTTTTGGATCAGTAACACAATAGCTGCTGTGCATTTGCATAAGGTTGGGTTTTACAAAAAAATCGAGTCTTACCACTTCCTGATCCTCCCTATAACAAGTACATTCTTATTCCTTGCATACTTTGGATTAGACGGTCTGCCATTCATAGTTAATCGTTCTGTTTGAGTGAGCAAGATATTGTTTTGAAACTTTTCATCCATGTACGGCTCGATGTCTTTTTTATTTCCCCATCTTGCCGAGCCGTACTCTTTTCCTTGTCTAAACTTCTTGGCGTTTTTACCTTTGGTATAGACAATAAATTTAATTAAGGCTGCTACTCCAACTCCTACCAGTATATCAATAAGATGTATGCTTGGGATAAAACTCATCGTATTAAGCTCAAGTATTCCTTGAAATATCCTGTCTATTACATCTCCGCCGGTATAGCTTCTCACATGATAGGAGAAAATATTCCCAATATAGAAAAATGCAAGATAGGGAATGTTTTGCTTTGCAAACTTTACCTTATCTTGCACCTTAAATAAGCCTTTTATGTCCTTTAATATTTTATCTATCATAGGCTCTGCTCCTTTTGTTTTATTCTTGATTTTTATCTTTAGAAACAGAGTTTTTTAGCCATCTCCTTAAACTTCTCAATATTCTTATGAATGAACTCCTTCCTTTCCGTTTTTCTTTTTCTGATTCTGAAAGGGCATGCTTAAATGCTTTGTCCATAACCTTCATATCTTTAGCTTGAAAGAATACTGAGTATTTCCCACTTTCCTTATCTTTCATGACTGAAAACTTTACCCCATACCGATTAAGTTCCTTTTTTGAGTTCCTTAAGTTCTGCTTCTTCAACTGGAATTTCTTCAAGCTGCCCCTTTTTAACCATATCTTTTAGCTTTACTTCATTTCCGTTAGTATTAACCAGCTTTTTCAAGTCCTCCAAGTTTTTTTCTGCTTCTTTCATCAATTTCTTTAACAAGTTCAGAATTAGCTTTCCTGTTACTTTAGCAGCTCTAACTTCCATATTCAGTGTTTTTTTCTTGCTATTTCTTCATTGATCAACTTCTCTCACCTCCATTCAGCAGTCTGTCCTTATTCCGATTCAGTTTGTCCTTTTGAATAACCTTTCTAAAATCTTCTCCTACAACCATAACAGGAATACACATCTCTATGATTCTTGAGTAGATTCTTTGATACTCTACGCTATCCTTACAATTTTGGATTGTGTCGTAGGAAAGGTTAGTAGTGAAGATAGTCGGTTTCTGTTTTAAGTACCTGTTATTCACGATGTTATATACTTGCTCTTTGGCATAGCTTGTATCTCTTTCTATTCCTAAGTCATCCAAGATAAGAACGGAAGTATTTACAAGGGATTCAATATATGCGTTCTTGTCAAAATCAAATCCTCCCTTTTGCAGTTCATTGATAATCTGTGCAAAATTTCTTATTTTAACGCCTATTTGATACTGTTCAATAAGGCTATTTGCAATGGAGCAGGCAAGATAGGTCTTTCCGCTACCTACTGAGCCATAAAAAAGAAGTCCGATATTTTCTTTTTTCATTTCCTCATAGTCTTTTACAAAGTTCTTTTGCAATGATAAGGCTTTTGATTTTTTCTTCTCCTGATAATTTTTCAAATGTGTATGACCACTGAATAATCGAGTTAAAGCAGCTACTCTTTAATCGTTCAATCTCCATCTGCTTTTGTCTTTCTTTTTCTCTTTCCTCTCTATCTCTATCGCATTTGCAAGAAATCTTAAATATCATCTTGTTATCAAAGAACTCCATCACTTTTCCGTCTTTTCTTTCATGGCAAACTTTACAAAATGCGTGTCCGTCCTTGATATATTCTTTTTTCAGGATCGTAAGAATACTCTACATCTTCTATCATTACTTTTTTCTAATTCTTTCATCATAGGTGTTCTCCTTTATCATATTCTTCCCATGTCAGGGATATTTGATGTTTTCACTTCTTTTCCTCTCCCTGATCTTTATAAAACCAAGAAAAGGATTGTCGCTTTTATGGTCTTTATAGGTCTTTCCGGTACTTTTGATATATGCAGATAATCTCTCAATGTAATTATCAAGCTGTGAGTTCATTATGATTTGTAAATCGGATATATCTTCTGCCGTTAAAAAAATACATTTTGAAATGTTCCAAGCCCGTTTTCACCAAAACTATATTCTCTCTTACTATACTTACTCTTATTATTCTCTATATAGTTAGAGTCAAGATTTTTGAACTTCCTGAAGTTCATTTTCTTTACTTCTGAGGTTAAAATCTTTTACTTCTGAAGTTAAGTTTTTTTGACTTCTGAAAGCCATTTTCTTTTTACCGCTAATATGCTCATAAAGTCTTTTAACATATATGACATTCGGCTTACCAAGCCCAAGCCTTACTCTTTCAATCAGTCCGATTCCTTTTTTTCATATCGAGTTCATCTAATGTTTTTTTATAGCTGTCGGCTTTGAGATATTTCTTCTTCTCATAATTTCTTCAACAGTAAAAATAGATAAATACCCCTGCCATCTTTGTCTATCCAGTTATTCTTAAAAGACATTCCTGTCCGTTTAGAAGCATTGAATAAAGGATAATTGCTTCGGCAGATAATCCCTTAAATTCTTCTCCATCAACCAATATCTCCGGAACTTTTTAAGAAATTAAATCTTTCCGCTTCTCTGTTATAGAAATAGTCAAAGTCCATCGCTTCACCTCCTTTCCTTAAAATTTTGCAAAGAAAAAGACGATAGTTTTCTTCTATCGCCTTTGGTAACCATTTTTATGAAATTTTTCAGATTGATTTTATTACTTCATTTATACCTTTAAGAAAGGCTATAACTGTTGCTCCGACCATCGGTATTCCATATGGACTTAACAAAAATCCTAATACCAATGCCTCAATACCAAGTGATATATCTTTTTGCATAAATGATCCTATTGCAGCAACGATACACATCAGCATCAAGAAATATAGAATAGTTGTTCCTATGCCGAGCAGGAATGTCAGAAATGCAGTGAGGATACTTAACAGCAAGCTAATTGGAAATAAGATTATTTTTTTAATATCCATCTCATAAATACCCTCCATTTCTACTAAATCATTTTAAAATGCTTTAACGCATCCATGATAGCTTCCTCTTTTTCCGGTGTGCATTGTGGAATAACCTGTTTCTCTTTTTTTGATTTATTATAATGCTCCCTCAGTATAATTCCACATTTCTTTTTTTAATCTGTGCAATATAGAGTGTCGAAACCTTTAAATCAAACTTTTTCCAATATATATTCCTTGATTTGTGCATAAGTCGCTTTTACTTTCAGCACTTGTCAAATCAAGCTCATCAAGCTTAATTTCAACATCTATATGTTTATCGACATCAAGTTTGGACAATAATGCTACCGTCTCCACATGAAACGAGTGAACACTAAGTATGTCTTATTGACATGTTAGTATGTGGGAACATATCTATGAACCTTTTAACGATAGCATAAGGTTATCGTTAAAAGGTATTACCTCGACAAACTGAAAATTTATCTTCCTAAAAAAACCAATAAACAAGGCCTGAATTGCCGATACAATCGGAATAAATAAGAAAGGAACCACTAGAAAATATTCAACAACTGCCAAATGTTTCATCCAGTTATTAAATTCATAATCCTTGTGCCCTTCTGTTCCTGGGATGACAATTTTGTTTTTATACTTTCCCTGAAACAACAGACAGTCTAACAAGAAAAAAATCACCTAAGTTTAATATGCTCCACTGAATATACCCCGTCCAAAAACACATCCCAAAAAAACCGGTAATCCCTTTATGTAAAACGCTTGCTGTCGAATAGGCAAAAACAAATTCCAACAATGAAAAACGGTTAATATCCCGTTTATCTTCTTCTCCTGTTTTGTCATTTGTTCGGGTGTAGCCTTTTGTATGGCCTTTGGATAAGAATCAAAAAGAATCTTGGATTAATGAGTACCAAGGTAGCTACCGCCCCGTTAAAAAAATAGCCGCTATGGCAACACCATCAAGAAACGCTTGTATTACATCCATAAAATTCCTCCTTATAAAGTTCGAATTTAACCATATCTTGCTAAACTGGGATTTGATTATTAGGAAAATGTATTCATTAGTTCTCCGAAATAACTTGCCTTTCCTGTTGAAAAGTAGTTGTACCATGCTTCTATGGTTTCAGAAGAATATATTTCTAACTTTTTCAAAAGATATATTTTTGCCCAAAGCAACGAACCAGCGGAACTTGCTGTTATTAAATTATCATCAGCTACAGCAGCGACATCTTTATAATATTGCTCTCCATTATAATTCGATGACATACCTGTTAAGAAAAAAACAAAGCATTACTTGTATGGTATTGTGTGTCTAATATTCCCACATTTGCAAGTCCCAAAGTTGCTCCGCAAATCGCTGCAACCAATACCCCTTTTTTTCTATTAAGCTTTTGGCTACTTCAAGAATGGTTGCATTCAGAAATAGATCTTCTCAACTTTACCAAGGGATATCTCAAAGAAAAAGTGAGGTTCTATAGTGATAGTCACTTCTCAAAACCTTTGAGATCTTGGGAAAAGTTTTTAGGTCACTCAAAACCTGTCTCTATCATTATTTCAAAACCAAAAAAACAGAACTAGAACAAAAAAATTAGAATGGTTTTACCTATAAAGGTTCTGGAGCTATTCTAAAAGCGTATAAATTTCTATACGACAATAACTTACTGCATGAGTATGAGAAATCTAACTATCTCGCACTCAACAATATGGAATATCCACCAGATTTAGCAAGTGGATTAATAGAAAGGGCAATTCTCTTTAAAAAGAGAGGATTTGATCCCCACAATCAAAAGAAAATATCAAAAGGAGAAATTAATTATGGCAAAAATGCTTTCACAAAATGACTGGAATTTTAATAACATTGGAACAAAATTTGAATTGGATGAAGTTATTCCAAAATTTGAAACGGAAGTCCGAGCAGATGCAAACGGAGAAATTATCAAAAAAACCGAGATGGTAGCGAAAGACGTTTTTAATACCGATAAAAATCATTGGTTGGAAATACAATGTAACGATCAAAGATGGACAATTCAAAAAGAAATCAACCCAAGTCTCAGTAGACAATCCAGATGCCTTGGTTGATAATGACTATATCCAAGCAATGGATGAAGTACCAGTAACATTTGACAATTTACAAGCTACTATGATTAGCACGACAATGTATTACAAGGCGGATGCTATCCATTTAGTAGATGTAAAACAAAAATAAGTATAAGACAAGGGGAGTTAATCCTCCCCTTACTTAATCTAATTAGAAAAGGAGATCACATGATTAAAAACTGTAACAAAAAGATGACCTTATCGAACTTGGCTTTGCTCCAGGAACTGCAAGAAAGATTATCCATACAGGTAAGGTACTATTAGTGAATCGTGGTTTTAACATCTACGATAACAAACGGATTGGTACAATTCCAGCTAGTGTCGCTGAAGAGCTATTAGGGATTGAACTCCAGAAAGAAGCATAATGAATGACTATTCGTAAAAGTAAAAAGTGGTAAATGGACCGTTGATGTTTCTAACGGTTTCCATCCCGTCACACAAAAAAAGAATACGTATCATTCGGAAAGGATTAAAAATCTAAAAAGGAAGCCCTAGAACTTGAACAACATATTAGAGTTGTAGAATTAAAAGAAAAAAACAATTTGACTTTGTAGTAACAACAGATATGTTATTCGACTTACTTGAAGAAGATGATCTGAAAAAAATGGCAGAAAAAAATAAGCTATACAAGTACACAGAGAAACAATTATGAGCGTCATATTAAACCATATTTTTAAAAAAATACAAATTTAAATAAATTAACGTATGACCATATATCTGAATTTCGTGAATACCTAAAAAAACAAAACCTAAAAAAACAAAATGAAAAAAAGAGACTTTTAAGTTATAATACAATTAATAAAGTTCTAATTCTACTTAAAAAAAATTTTTTTGATACTGGTATAAGAAAATCCCTCATTGATAAAAAAATCCTGTTGAGAATCTAAGAAAAATTACCAATTAGCAAGCCTAATATTAAGTTTTTGGAGTATAGAAGAATTCACAAGATTTAGAGAGCTTATTCGAGATGATGAAGTAAGTTATGATCTGTTTTTCGTAATTGCTTTCTTTACTGGAATGAGAATGGGAGAAATACTCGCATTAAACTGGAATGATATTAATTTTTTTGACAAATACCATTTACGTTACCAAAACAGTATACTTTGTAAATAATACAAGCTACATTAATACAACAAAAAAACAAGATCAGGAACTAGAAATATAACAATCAATCAGAAATTATCAGAAATGCTAAAAGATTGGAAAGTAAAACAAAAAGGAAAAAAACTTGAGGAATTTACAAAAAAATACTGATGAACTCCAAATAATACAAAGTACACCAATAACAGTTACTAAAAAAATATGATCGATAAGAAGTTTAAACAAATACTAGAAAGGGATAAAAAAATTTAAAGAAAATAAGAATTCATGATTTAAGGCACTCACATGCATCATTACTTATAAATCAAGGAGAAGATTATCTTGTTGTTAAAGACAGATTAGGACACGCATCGATAACAACAACAATAGATACTTATTCTCATTTATACCCAAGCAAACAGAAATCATTAGCTAACAAACTTGACGATTTATTTTTAAATTGGAAAAAAATTGGTAACTCAGCATCAAAAAAATACAACGAATAAAAGAAAAAGACAAGGTCCGAAAACCTTGTCTGTAAAACTATACCGGCGGCCGGGGTCGAACCGGCACGTCCTTGCGGACACTGGATTTTGAGTCTAATATTATTAGTTTTAAATCTCAGAAATATTGATTTTATAAGCTTTTTTTCCATAATATTTTTTAAAACTTAGTATCACTTCCAAAGTTTAGATACTTTTTAGTAACTATAAAATGCTAGAAAGTATACTCCTTATTAAAAAGAGTTTTGGACTAGTTTTGTGCAATTTTATTACCCATATCCGTAATAAGAGAGGCTAAATTAATTGCCTTTAATGATTGTAGAAATTGGTTGTGAATATCATTAGACACATAACCAGCTAGCAAAATATGCTCAGCCATGTCATATTGCTTAATCAAGAGAATCTTATCATGTTTTTCATTAAATAAAATCGCACTAATTGCTGTATTAAAGACTGGAAAACGAAAACTCGCACATTGTGAACAATAAGGAATATCTCCCTCATCTTTTAAAAATTTTTTCTCCAAAGGATGCCCACATTCGGGACAACAAGTCATTGTTTTGTCAAATATAGAAACCTCTTTTTTAAAGTTCTTAAAAGTAATTTTACCAGTAAAATCGAGACCACGCAAGACATTGAAATAAATCAAGACTTTTTTTAAAATTTATCTTATGATATACTAAACTTATCAGCTATTGGTTCTGAAAAAGTGTCTGCCACAGTTTTACTACAAATTCTCATGACTTGTGCCAAGATTTATAAAAAACGGATAGCTATAATAGCTCTTAGAGCAAAAACATGACATATAGGAGGTTAAAGACATGTCATACTTTTATCTTTTTATCGCCATTGTAGGAGAGATATTGGGAACTAACCTTTTGAAATTATCAGACGGTTTTACAAAGCCTATTCCAACCGTTTCTGCCCTACTTAGCTATGGCGTTTGTTTCTATTTCCTCTCACTAGCAATGCAAAAAATTCCTTTAGGAATAGCTTATGCAACATGGTCAGCTGTCGGTTTAGTTTTGACAGCCTCTATCGCAGTAATGATTTTCAAAGAAACACTAAATGTTTATAGCATTATCGGTTTAATTTTGATTATCATTGGTGTTGTCATGGTTAACTTATTAGGAAATGCAGGACATTAATAAAACCGGCTCTATACTATTTGTAGTGGGTAAATCCCCTATGGATATTATGGAGCCTATTTTGTTGTAGAAAAAAAGTTCCATAAGAACTATAATGAAAAGCTAGAATTCTGTCAATATTTTGGACACATTTTGGGAGGGAATTTTGAAGACTAGCGTCCTCCTAATTTTCCCAATAAGTTTTAACTTCTTCAAAAATCTTATTCAAAAGTTCTGCATCTTTTTCTGACAACTGATTTTTTTCTATAACTCTATCTTTTAGTTCTGTTGCCTTTATTTTATTTCTTGCCACCGAAACTGCTATTGAATGTTTCAAAATATCAAACTCATCCTTTGAAAAGTTTGCAATATTGGTAAGATCTAATTGTTCTAGAGGTAAACTACTGATAATTGAATAAGGTTTTTGTCCCAGCAAATAATCTGTAGTAGTCCCAAAGATATTTGCTAATTTCACAACGAATTCTAATCCTGGTTCTAACGTTCCATTCTCCCACCGAGAATATGTCCCTTGTTGAACTCCAATTAATTCCGATATTTGTACTTGAGTTAACTTTTTTGATTTTCTGAGAGTTTTTAACCTCTCTGAAAATTTATAATCCTCTGTATACATAATTCTCCTATAGCTGTCTGTTCTGTACTGCCCCAAGTATCTGCACCAATCAGCAACAATGCCGCTGCTTGATTTTCGTCTAATTCATCTAATGTAATATCGGGAATCAAAGTCATACCACCAGCAGTTTTTATAGGCTTCCTAGAAGTAGCTACGGTACATAATTCATATTCTTGTTTTGGCAACATTTTTTTGTAGTGTAAATCCTTGTAAAAAGTAGCCATTCTCCCAGTCTGCCATCGTATCTAGTAAATACATATATATTTTCTTCATTTCTTACTTGTCTCCTTTAAAAATTAATTTTTATTGAATAATTGAAAGGCTTCACTGGGAATTGTCGTGTTCCCTCTTTTTTTAAATTTCATATAACAAATAGGGTTTCAACAGTGCTATATTGCATTATCAATGCTTTATCCTTATCTGAAAGCTCTTGATTGGGAAATTAGCCACCAATGAGCAAAGATAAAGGTAAGCGGGACTGTACCTTTGAGAAAAAGCCATCTCGTCCGAATTTACCTTGTATAATATCAAACTCATGCTGGATTTGACTGGTACTATTGCACTCGGATAACTTCATCACATTGTCTAAATTACTTTTTACTTGTATTGTCAATGATTGATTTAGCTGTATTAACTGCTACAAAAAAAGCCACTGATGTAAATTTGTCAATTTTTTTGAGGTTTTGCTTTTTAGTTCTGCTTTTTATATTGACATAAATTTCATTTTTCCATATTTAATTTCCTCCTAAATTCTAATTGTCTTTGTTTAAAAAAATAAATCCCATTATATAATTCCATAAACTTTTTTTAGAAAAACTTTGTAACAAGTTCATGATCAAGTGCAGTGGCTAAGGTTTTTTTCATTACTTCTTCCAGAGTCTTAATGAAAGCACTTCTATCCATTAATATCACCTTTCTTTATATATTTACCACTCTTAACCCTTTGATCCTTTGGTTTCTCCGCATCTACAGGAATAGCCCAATATGATCCAATCTTTTGTGGCACCAGGTATACGTCCCTCTGTGCAGAGGACCTGTATTCTTCTAACTGTAATACTCCCATTTTTTTCTGATGTTTGCTTTATTGATAAATATTCCATCATAATCTCTCCGTAAATAACTTTACAGTTACACTCATTAGTAATAGTATATTCTAAACTACGAATAAAAATCAAATTGCAAGTATAATAAAAAGGCAGAACCGAAATTCTGCCCAACCTATAATAATTTATCGTTCAATATCAATCTCCACCTTTGCTTTTAAAGCAAATCGTAAACTTGTCCTCGTATACCTTTATTTCCTCGATGTACTTTCTTACCATACCTTCATCAAATTCTATCAGTTGATGATTTTTCTCCTTTAAGAAAATCCGTTAATTCTTCAATTCGTTTTTTTCACACCTTCCGTTTCTGCTCTTTGTACCTGAAGCTCTTTTTTTCTTGTCTCTAAGAATGTCTATTTCATCAGCTAGTGCAGCATAATCTTTCTTAGCATGAGCAAGCTTTTACCAGTTCCTTTTTGCTTTCCCTTTAAGATTCCGTTCAACTTCTCCATCTCAACAGAATTATCATCTGCAATTGCCATTTCTATATTATCGCTTAGGATTTGCAACATTCTGTCTGAACAAATAAGTATCTTATTGATTGCTTTTAACTGTCGCATCTTGTAATTCTGACTCTTGAATAGTGAGAGCATCACAAGCTGATGGACCATGCTCTACTCTGGTACAGCACCTCCATACCGTAGATTTCTTTCCTCTATTGTTCCATGCAATTCTCCTGTAAATATCACCGCACTTTGTGCAGGTACAAATACTTGAAAGTGCATACTTGCTGGAATATACTCTTTTCTTTTTGCCGTCTACCCCACTTGTAAGATTTGCTCTTCTAGTCATTTCTTCCTGCACTAACATGAATATATCTCGGGCTATGATTGGCTCTTGACTATCCTTTACATAGTACTGAGGAACTGTACCATCGTTTTTTTAATTCGTATTTTCTCAATGAAGTCTGTTGTGATTGTCTTCTGTAAAAGTGCATCACCCATATTTTTTTCGTTTCTAAGTATCCCTCGAATTGTGCTTAGATGCCATTTATATCTTTTGCCCCCAGTCCTTATTTTTGTCTTTTTTTCCAATCCATTTGCAATATCCCTAAAACTCGCACCCTCTAGGTACTCTCTGAAAAATTCGTCTAATAATCTTCGCCTCATTCTCATCAACAATAAGCTTGCCATCTTCGTCCTTTGTATAGCCTAAAAAAAGTGCTCATGATTGACCTGCACCTTTCCTTCTTGGTATCTAAACTGTAGTCCTAACTTTTATATTTTTGTGAAAGAGAGGCTGACTCTTGTTGTGCAAGAGATGCCATGATGGTAAGAAGAAGTTCGCCAGATGCTTCTAGGGTATTGATGTTTTCTTTTTTTCAAATACGATAGCGATATTCTTTTCCTTTAGCTTTCTAACATATTTCAGGCAGTCAATAGTATTTCTTGCAAACCTACTGATGGACTTGGTAATAATCATATCGACTTTTTCCTTCCCATACAGTCATCAATCATCTCTATGAATCCTTCTCTTTTTCTTAATGTTAGTGCCGGAAATTCCATCGTCAGTATATATCCCAGCAAGCTCCCATTCTTTATTCCCTGCCAATATATTCTGTATAGTGCTGAACCTGCACATCATAACTTCCTGCCTGCTCATCGCTGTCAGTACTAACTCGACAGTACGCTGCGACTCTTAATTTAGGCTTATTTTTCTTTACTTGTTATTCGATTACCAGCTCGTATTCTAGCAGGTATTAATGTTACGTTCTCATTCATTTACTACCTCCACTATTTGACTATATGCATACTCTGCCTGCTTATATGGATCCTTATATTTTTTTCTTCTATCTTTCTAATCTTAAAAGCTCCGATTTCTGCTTTTGGGTGAGGTCTATAAATTCCTATGCGATTTTGACTTCTCACATTATGTTCTCTGATTTCCTGTGCCTTTGCAAAAAAATATCTTCATCAATAATCTGTGGATAATATACTGTCCCAAGATATACTTTATTCTTTAGAATTCTACCTATAACTGAATGAGTCTTATCAATTCCAGCTTTCTTAGCAGCAGCTCTCATAGACTTACAATCAATGTATTCTTGATAAAGAGCCTTGATTCTTTCTGCATCAACTTCATCAACTACCGCTATTCCATTTTTCGATGCGGTATCCATATGGTGTATGTGTCATATCTTTACCAACCTTTCTGTTAAATTCAGCCCACATTTTTAAAGCGAAAGTTATTTCATTTCTGTTATTAACTTTAATCGTATCAACATATTCTAGAAATAAGGCATCATTAAATTCTGTGATAACTTCTTTTTTTAGATGTAAATCTAAGAAGTTTCTGCGCCTCATCTAAATGACTTAAATCTCCGTTAATGCTTTTTTTACAATAAGCTGTTTATTTCTTGCCAGCCTATCTGCTTCTAAGGTCAACTGATTATTTTCTGCGTGAAAAACCTCTGGCTCGATATAACCAGAACTCATCAGATTTGTTAGAACTGTTGCCTGCTCCGCATTTTTTCAATCTGCTCTTCCAAGGCTAGTACCTGTTTTTAGTCTTTGCTTATTGTTTGTTCCCTTAAGACTCATAACTAAAGGTTTCAAAACTTGGTCATGTACAGTCTGCAGTTTACGAATCATTCTAAGAAATGCAGTCTTTATATCCTCATCACGAATGTACATCATTGAACAAGCATTTTTTTATCTGTAATATGTCTATTACAACACCAAGCCACATAATCTCCACTTGGTTTGTAGTGCTGTCTCCTCTTGAAGGTTGCTCCACATTCACCACAGTAGATTTTTTTCCTGAAAAATACATATCTACTCTGGTATTTCCCAGTACCTTTTTCAATGCTTTTTTCTCTTCCTCTTTGCTTGATTACTTCTGCTACCTTATCAAAGATCTCATGACTAATAATCGGCTCGTGATGGTCTTTATAAAGGTACATATTTTTTCTTCACCATAATTGATATGGCGGTTATAATTATCGTCTGTATATGTCTTTTGAAATATCGCATCGCCTGTGTACTTCTCATTTTTGTAAAAATCCCTCTTACAGTAGAACCATGCCATTTAGCTCCCTTCTTGCTTGGGATACTTCTATTATTTAGTTCTCTAGCTATAAGATGGGTTCCCATTCCATTAATTGTCATAGTAAAAAAATTTCTTTAACAATATCTGCTTCCTTTGGGACAATATTCATTTTTTTCCATCCTTGTTTTTCATAGCCATATGGTGGATAGCTGATAATAAAGGTTCCTGCCTTAAAACGGTTTTTTTATAGACCACTTACTGTTTTTGTGAAATTGATTTTTGACTCACTTTCAGCAATGGCGCTTAAAAATAGAAAAGCATAAGCTCTGAACTCATATGTTCGGTATCTATATTCTCCTTCTCAAAAAAATAAGAAAAACCTTTAAACTTGTAAGTTTTCTTACCATTTCAAGACAGTCCGTTGTGTTTCGTGAAAAATCTACTGATGGACTTTGTAATCACACGATCAATCTTTCCATCTTCACAATCTTTTTAATAGAGCAAGCAACCCCTCTCGCTTTTCTATCTTCGTTCCAGATATTCCTTCATCATAATAAAGACCTGCATATTCCCAGCTAGTATTTACATTAATATAAGATTCATAATGTTCCTTTTGTATTTCTAAACTAAGTAGCTGTTCTTCGGATTTGGTTGATACTCTGGTATAGGCAGCGACACGTATTTTTTTCTTTCTTTCACGAAGCTTTTTTTGTAGCTTCGATTTTTTTGTTATCCTTGCCATTGTCTCACCTCCTTATTTTATCAGTACTATATATCACTCTACTTGCTGTAATTATCAAGTCATATATCCATCAAATCCTTATACAAGGGAGAGAATTTTTTTCTATGTTCAACACCTTGATTTTTATTGTATTCTTCTATGGAAATAAGTCCTTGCTCCAACAAGGATTGTGTTAGTTTTTGGGCTATTTCATATTCAAAATCCTTCTGCATGGCTTCCTTTGTCATCTTGCGAGCAGATACATCAATGAAAGAAGGTATACTCTTAGTTACTTCCATTGACCTTACCCCCCAAATCTGTTATTGATATAACACTGATGACTGCAGTATTTTTCGATTCTTATTTCCATAGGAAAAAAATGTCTTATCGCAATATCTACAGACGCACTCATAACTTGCCTTTCTATCTACCTCATCCATATGGCTATTCCACCATTTATTTCTACAGCTATCTGAACAGAATCTTTTTTTCTTTCTTCCAACAGGCTGAGAAATTGGCTTCCGGCAAAATTCACAAACGCCCAAATCTCCCTTTATCTTTTTTTGTTTCAGTGATACCATTGCGTCTGCAAAAACTTTTTAATAGTATTTTTTTAGAAATATCCATTCTCTTGGCTATTTCTGTATAGCTTAGCCCTTCTTCTCTTAATTCTATAATTCTTGCCTTTTTCATCTTGGTTCATAGTTTCTGCTCCCTTCTAAGTGTCTAAGGGAGTTTTAAAGATGATTTTTCCGAATAAAAAAACAAAATATTTTTCTCCCTGCATATCACAGGCAAAGAAAAAAAGACTAATTTTTTTAACCTCAAATAAAAAAAGCCTGAAGATCATTCCATTTAAGGAACAACCTTCAGGCAATTTTTTTCGTTATTTAGTTATAAGATCTCATTGACTCTTTTTTTGTACGGCATTATAATCATAACCTGCTCTTTGAAGCCTATTCTTTCTATCTTGACCATCACCCCACTCCCCTTTAATAACTTCTCTAGCCAAAAATATCAATAGACTTTGATGAAAAAAATTCGATATGGGGTAGACTACCTTGCCACTTGTATCATAAACAGAGTAACCAGGATTTAATTTAGCACAGCGTTTCGCACTATCAAGAGAATTGAAAGCACCCTTCTGACTCTTAGCATCATGCCATGACTTTCTCACTCTAAACAGAGAAGAAAGACTTTTTACCGCCTACAAGTCTTTTTATTGACTTCACTTGCGATATATGGAAAGTTACTGCCTAGATAAGGTCCTGGACAATTGGTGTTAGCATACCATTCATGCTTTTTGTAAAACTCCATCTTTACCACCTGTATAAGTACAATTTTTTTAATTCCATTTCTTCTACAAATATCTGTAACCAAATCTATAAGGGTAGTAAGAACTCTATCACTTACTGGCCAATTACCACCATTTGCTGAATTGGATACCCTCAATAGTAACTGCTCTATTATCACACCATGCACTTGAAGTGCACCATGAACGATTAGTCTCATCAACGCATAAAACGATTCTATTATCATTTCCAATCCCATAGTTGCAAGATGCTTGTCTTGAAGTCGACTTGAAAAATCTGACCAATTGTTGTTGCATTAATAACACCTGCTGTATGATGAATTGCAATTTTGGTAATGGGCTGATTTCTTCTTCCACTATGGTTTGGACTCCACATCGTCATATTAACTAAACCACTGTTACTCATTGTTTTTTTCCCCCTCTTTCCTTATCATGTAACTGCTCTAAAACTGCCCTTAATTTCTCCGGTACAGGTAGCCCAAGATGTACAGCATTTTTCTATTAAAGAAAGACCCTCATTAGATAAGTAAAAAGAAAATAACTGCTGTTCTGAGCGCACTACCAGAGTTTATGATTTCTATATCAATAACATTAGCAACACCTACTAACATAAAAATAAGCACCTTTCTGCAAATGCCCTTAAAACCCACTGAGCTCGATAATTTCCTATCTGAGACAGCACACATCACCCCCGTAATGTAATCTATAACGGCAAATAAAATGAGTGCGATGATTAAACCATCACACCCACCAAAAAAATAACCTAGCCCTCCTCCAATGGTTGTAAAGGCAAGCTGAATCATACTCCAAAATTCTTTCATATGAAATCCCTCCTAATCATGTTTTTGGTTTGAACGTAAATAAAAAAAGACAGATATCTTATTCCACTCACATCTGTCCTAAATGTACTTATTAAAACTATTCCTCTGTCCATAACCTAGAATCCTATACTGTTTTTTCATTTTTCTGCCTTCCGTTTCAACATTTCATCATTAAGTTCTTTTTCTCTTTCCTCATAATATCTCTCTATACTTTCGTTAAAAAGCAGCGACCTCTAGTGCATTTTTCTGTAATTAATGCTGACCTTATATCAGCAAGTATACTTGATACTATCCCTCAACCATATAAGTCGGAATTGGTATTTTTCTGTTGTAAGGCTACTATGTGTGAGCTTAGCTTCCCTCTAAATTTTTTTGATACGCGAGGGCATAATTAATCGTTGGTTTTTTTCCATCTTCCGACTCCTTTTCTTTAATAAGCAAATCTAGTTTTTCGATTGATTTCTTCAAGAAGTGCTGAAGTTTCATCATGTTTTTCTTACCACATCTTTTTTTGAGCGTTCCTTCATTGATGACCACTTCATTTGTATTAACAATTAATCCTGACATCATCTTTCCTCCTATGTGTAATAATTTAAATCCATAAGAATTCCATCTTTAAATACCATGCGTCCATTAGCACCCCATCTTGATACTGTTCCATCTGAATTCATATCCAGTATCTGTACAAAGTCAATTGTGGCATTAATTCCAAAGCCTTCTTCCCATTGTGGATTGACTATCTTAAACCCGTGAGCATAGAAATCACAGCCAAGGTGGATACCATACTGACTGTAAATACTGTCTGAACGTGAAAAAAACATAGCATTGTAACATAACTGTCTGCATTTGATGACGCCTTTTGTGAAAAAAAGCCATATATTTCCCTTCACTGTCAAGATCAAATACTAGACCCTTATGCGTACCATTGCCAGTCCAAACATTGGTACCAATTTTTTTCCAACATAGATGCCATCACGATAAAAAAATGACTACCCTTTTCATCAAATGTTGCTCTCTTATGATCACCATCAATTTCACCACTATATAAACTTATTTCTCCTGCTGTTATCTGAACATAACTACTAGCACTGTTAAATCCAAGTAAAAAAACTATTATAATTCTGTCGCATAAATGTTCCAAACTCACCTTTTTACCATTGATGAGATAGAACCTTCCATTATAGATATTTTTTTGAAATTGCTGTCTCAGCTTTTTCGAGAGCAGACTGTAAGTCCTTGTCTTTTTACTCGTTTCCATTCAAAAAGATACTGCAGAGTCTATATTTTCCGATGATGAATATTTCCATAGTACCTTTGTTCCATCTTTATATGGTGAATGTTCTGATTCAGGATAATGGCTTCCCGAAAGCTGTATAATCTCTCCTGTATATTCAGGTAACTTAGATAGTGATCCCATAACTTCCTTATGCGAACTTGCCTTTTTTATAGAATCAATTTTAAAACCATAGTAATTATGTCCGGTGCCATCACATCTCCAATAGAGCTAAAAATTTATCAGACGGAATAAAAACCGTCTGCCCTGATATTTTTGTCCCTCCACACTTTGGTAAAGCGTAAATATTACCATCTAACTCATAAAAATATCTCTACCCAGTCATACCACTCACCTTCAGTCCTAGAATTTTCATTAAATTTAAGCTCAAGTGCCTGCTTTTTTTCATAATATACCCTATACGCATAGCCAGTAGTTGTATCATAGAAAAATCCCCACATGGTTTTTTGATTTCTTCTGAATTCCAGTTGTTCGTCGGTGCTTTTAGCTTATTTGGTTCATAAGTCCCATAATAGTTTCCATTCTTTTGCTCTAATCTTTGGTTGACAGTTTCAACACTCGCTTCAATTTTTTTCTATCTGTAGCTGACAACCCTCGTATTAATCTCATTTATGGTGTAATAGCTTTTTTTAGTTTTCTATCTGTATCAGATATCGCCTCATTCTTAGAATCAAAGATTTGTCTTTCTACCCGTGAAGTATACGAAACTGATAGTTTTTTTCAGCATCAATAGAATGGCTCATGATCCTATCCCCATAAATCATTCCATCCAGTGTCATACCAACTGCATAAGGACCTTCATAACCATTATGACTGCCACCAATACCATTCATATTAACTTGAAGCACCTTAGTAGCAGTGTTTTTTTATCAGGTGTGTCCATATATAAATCTCTCAACCATCTGCCAGAGGAATCATATTCTGTCAGCTTATATCCCCCTTCTGTTATATTCATCTGGGCTTTTTAGATTATCTATGGCACTTTGGACTCTTTCATTGTCAATTTTTTTCTTGTTACAAGACTCTCTTCTTTTTAGTTGCCTTACTGCATCTGCTGAACTTTGGAGGTAACCTTTAGCTTGATTACTACCAAGAACCACCTTTTATTTCCCCAGGCTTTTGGAGTGGAATCGTCTGTTTCAGCACAGGAAAGATTCTATCCATACCAAAAGGATACGCAGTACACCTTACGCTGTCACCACAATCAATGGTTTCTGTTAATACTCCAAATTCAGATAAATCGACAGCTGAAAGATTAAGGCTGATCTTCTCAAACTGATTATCTCTAAGCCAATCCCTGCCTTTCCTCATAAGATTTTCTGGCACTGTGACATCATCCCAATGAACAACTTTACAAACCCATCCAAATGCTGCTAGCGCCTCTTGTGAAACAAGATAGTTTCTTCCCTCATTTATAGAAGTAATATCTGTATGTGTTTTTAAGAACTGAGCTTTCTTCTCCTTCAATTTCTCTACCTAAAGGAATAATAGCAGTGGCGATATCTTCAGATGATATATCCTCTGTATAATCAAGAAGATTTACACCAAATTCAATGGTCTGTCTTGTTGCCTTTCCTATCTCTGAAAGGGTCAAATAATCAAGAATCAGATGATTATTCTCTCTTCTCAGTTTCAAATAACCACCCAACTTATCCACCATTTTTTTGTCATAATAGCTTCTAGAGTAGTTTCATAATTGGTAAAACGATATAAAGAGTCATTGGGATCTGTTACCGTAACCCTCCCAAGTGCTATCTTTTTTTCTTTTTCATCTACTTGTTCATTATGAATTTTTTTAAAAAAATTTAGAAAGTAATTGGTAAGGTGTTTGATTGTGGTATTCCATTTGAGGTTGAACACTATCTGCTAAATAAGATAAAAGACCTACGCACTGGACTTTTTTTATCCCCTCGTAGGTCTTTTTGTTTGCTCTCTTACTTCACCAATAAAAAAATTTCTTTCTCCTCTCGATAAACACTAACAATCGATTTTCTATTATATAGTTGTTCATAATAAGGATTTTTTTAGATGGGCATATAAACTCTAAGGTTCCTGCTGTATTTAATTCAAGGTTTAATAGAGCATTCTCTAAAAATAGCCTTATCATCACCAGGATAATAAATCGTATGGTCATCTAGTACAATTTTATACACTTACAACCACCCTCTCTTATATGAAATGTCGACTGTACTGTTACCTGTAAAAAAACAGTTCTAAATCTTTTCTTCCTCTAATCTCTGGAAACCTGCTCATGCCCCTTTTTGTAAAGTATATTGTTTCCCTTCAAATGTTACTAACACTATACTTTCTGTCCGATTATAAAACTCTGGCACCATTGTCATATCCGAATCAAAGGAAAGAACGACAGTTTTAGTCTTATTTATCACTAAATTTTTCTATTTTATGGACTATTTCACCACCCTCTTTCACATCAGAAACACTATATTTATATGGTTCAAGCTTGTACCCCTAAAAGTGAGGCTAGCATAATTCTTCTCAGACTTAGACTCACTCACCCACAATCTACCCCTATAAATATACGCCTGTTCTGTATCAAGAATTAAATCTACTGTTTTTACCATGAATCTTACTTGCTAATGTTCTATAAATCTCTTGCCATTTTTTTCAGTATTTGACACAATAAACTCAAATGATCCTACTCATATTCATAGATAACTTCACGAGAAAGAGACTCTGTGATATCTATCATGCCATGCCTACTTGGTATTTCAATATATTCTAATTTAGGAGATGGTAAGTTAATAATCGGCTTTACTTGTTGGTACAAGCCCAAAAATCCTTATAGCTGTGAAACGCTCCTATCTTCATACCATACATATTACCACCCCCTTGCCTTTCTACTTTGAAGTTTACCTAACGCCAAATCCATCTGTGATGCAATACCACCAACCAGTTCTCCGGAATCAAGTACAATACTTGCTTTTCGCAAATTCTGGAAAGTACCTATCCATAATAGAAAGAACTCTCATCATAACACTAAGCAGTTCCTCATTTGCACCTACAGTCATGTTAGAAAGCGTATCAAGCCCCATAATTACTTCTGGTCCTGCCTCTCCTCCCCAAGAAGATGACCGCCTTTACTACCAAAGATAGTCGCACCATTAAGTAACATTGGTTTATTCATAGCCTTTTTATACCAATCAATTGATAGTCTAGGTACAGATGGTGGTGCCAAGGATAGATGCCCACTAATACTAAAGTGTGGTAACTTGATATGTGGTAGTTGCAATCTAATACCTGCAAAAAAACCTTTGATTGCATCAACCACATTTTTTTCACTTTGTTTTTTTGCCACCTCTATTGGTGTGACAATAGCGTTTTTTTATACCATTCCAAATCGAAATGGCTGTATTTTTTTATACTATTAAATACAGAACTCATGATATTAGAAACAGCAGTAAATCCTGTGTTTACCTTTACTCTTTATGCTCTCTACTACGCTAGATATCGCTAACTTAATCGCATTCCACACTGTAGTAACTACATTTTTTTATCGTATTGAAAATATTTGTTATCACAGATAAGATAGCAGTTATTACTGTAGTAATCACTTTTTTTGATAGTATTCCACACTGTTCCAATAAAAAGTAGAAATGCTCGTCATCTTACTAATGATAACTTGAGTAATAGTATTCATAACACTACTGACTATTGTTTTTAATATGCTCCCCATATTGCCATAATGCTTTCTTTGCAATTTTTCCCAAATCAATCTAAAAGGTAGTGTGATAAGCTCAAAATACCCTCTAATTAAAGCTACAATAAACAAAAGTGCTACAGTTAACACCTTCTTGATATTTTTCCCAAACGGTAGTAAAAATACTAAGTAAATCTTCCCATACTCCCCTAAAAAAATCTGAAATACTTTTGCCAGATACCCATTACAGCAGCTGTCGTTTTTCTCCCATAGATTTTTTTAAACCACTCGGTAATAGTGCCCCAGTTTTTGATAATGGCGATAATCGCCACCACTGCTGCAATAATGGCTGCAATAATGGCAATAATTGGTAAAAAGTGAAATATTCAATGCCCCCAAAACCGAGTGCAGCACCTCCTGCTGCTGTACCTGCAGCTGCCATTCCTGTTGCACTTGCACCACCAGCTAAGCTTTACTGCTGTTGTTGCTGTTGCTGTCCCACCAAGCAATCCGATTAATCCACCAAGTGCTGATGTGATTGTTCCAACTGCCGTAATCACTTGTCCTACTGCAACAAGTACTGGCCCGAGCGTAGCAACAATAAGTGCTATTTTGATGATAACTGCCTGCATACTCAGAGATAAGCTACTCCATATCTCATTTAATGACCTCATTGTTTCAGCAAACTTTTTCTATCATTGGCTGTAACACACTTACTAAAGAATTACCAACATCTGCTCCCAGAACCTTTTAAGCTATTCATGGACATCTTAAACTTATCAATAGGATCTAAGGTTTCATTAAAGGTAGAATCCACATTTCCAAGATTATCTTTTAGAGATGTTCCAAGTTCTTCAAAGGAAAGAGAACCATTTTTACAAGCCTGATAGATTGCAGGACCTGCCTTTTTTACCAAATAGGTCAATTGCTGCATCAAGTCCTTCCGTGTCTGATTTTGCATTAACCATACTATCTTGTATATCTTTAAGAGCCTCTTTCATAGGCTTTCCGTTTGCCGTTGCATTAGAAAGTGCCTTAGATAAACCTGTCATAACCTGTGATGTGTCTGCTCCTGACATTTCAACATTTCCTAGAAAAATTAGCTGCATCTGATGCCGAAAAATCCAAGTTGCTGAAGTGCTGCAGAGTTCGTTACCATGCTCTTTGCAAGTGTATCCATGCTGATGCCTGTTCTTTGTCCCTACAGCATTCATAGTATCAAGTAAGGCTCCTGCATCTTCTGCTTTAAGTCCAAAGGCAGATATTACTTTCTGTGTATTATCGATAGCAGTAGATACATCTATATTATTTAGCTGTGCAAACTTAATAAACTTTCCGGATAATTCCTCCAACTTTTGACCTGTAAGTCCAAATCTGGTATTTACCTCTCCCTATAGCTGCACCTGCTGTTTTCAAAGTCTGTTGGAATAGAAGTAGCAAGGTTTTTTTCATGCTATCTTGCATTTCTTTTTAAAGCCTTACCGGATGCACCTGTTTTTCTGAACAATGATATCCATTCCTTTATCCACTTCATTAAAGGCAGATAAAGATGCAGCACCTATTGCTACGATAGGTGCTGTTACATGAGTAGATAGACCTTTACCAACTTCAGTGGTCTTATCTCCAACTTCTTTAATTTTTATCGCCTGCTTCTTTCATAGAAACAGATAGTGCTGATGGTACTTTTTTTGCTTCTTCCTGAAGTGACTTTAGGTTGTTTTCTGTTTCGATGATTTCTCTTTGCAGGGCATCATACTTATCTTGGCCAAGCTCACCATTTTCTAGCTGAACTTTTGCCTGCTTATCTGCCTCTTTTAAGGCATTTAACTTTTCGCTAGTTTCAGAGATTTCCTTTTGTAGTAACTGCTGCTTTTGTGCAAGAAGTTTAGCGTTGGAAGGATCAAGTTTAAGAAGTCTATTTACATCACGAAGCTGTGACTGCGTATTTTTTTAATGGTTGAGTTTACACCTTTTAAGGCTTTATCAAGACCAGTTGTATCTCCACCAATCTCAACAGTAATACCTTTTTATTCTATTGGCCACTTTAACCCCTCCTTTCCTAAAAAAATGGGCATGAAAAAAAGACATCTACTTTTCTGTAAATGTCTAAGTAATATATTTTTATTCAATTCGACAAGCTAGGTTTTATTTATGATACTCCTCTATTTTTATCTCTATATTCGTTTAGGAGTTGTCTCGAATATATTTTTTCATTTTTTGAGTCTCTAACTTCTTTCCACATAATAGCAGCAACTTTTAACTTGTTAGAATAATAGTCGCTAAATTCATCTGAGCAAAAGTCCTTTAGGAATTGATTCCATTGACAAGCTGAATTATCATACTTAGCGTAGTCTGACTCGCCATAATATACTTTGAGCATATCTTGAATTGTAAAGTTTAAGTCATTTTCTGTTTTCACTTTTCTCCATGCCGTTGCCATATCGGCATTGAACTTAAATGGACTAACACCCGTTACTGCAGAAAAAAATAGTCCCTAAATTTTTTTGATTAAAGGAAAAAAAGCACATTCAAGTAATGGTGTACATAATGTTACAACTTCTGTTTGATTTTTGTTTCCATTTTTCTGAGACTTCTCTATTCTATTCCCCATAAAATATTGTTCTATGATATGATTCAGTTCTTGCTTTGTACTTCTATATTCTAATCCAAGTGACTTGCAAATTTGCGAAAGTTCTTCTCGATACCAATAGTATCTATTAAATTCCTCAAATGATTTTTATATCTCTGAAATCAGGTCTGCTGTTCTTCAAATAGCCACACCCCCATAAATTCAAATTTGTTTTTTTATTACTCTTATTATACCATGTCTACTCAAGACTTTAAATTAGAACTTATCAAACTCAGTTTGCCCCGCCACCTTGCTATATTTTTACTCCATCATTTGATTTTTTTCAGTCCAGATATCCAGTACCATACCTATGGTTAGTAAATCAAGTTCAGAATGCTTATCCCTATTTCTACACATCTTAGTAGAAATAGGGCTGTGGTCATTTCCCTGCTACTTTTTTTGAAGTTTTTTTAGACTGAACTTCCGTCTCAAGGTTTGCTCCCCAAAGTTCAAGTATTTCAGGTAGAATCTCATAAATGGAAAAACATCTCAAACTGGTCAAGCCAATCATCAATATTTCCAGCAATACTCCTATCTGCATGGTAAGCCATGATATAGGCTACATTCTCAAATATCTCTAGGTCATCTATTTCAAATGAGCCCTCACTTGCTTTGAAAGTTTTTTCTAGCTTTGATAGGTCCTTGAAAATATCTCTCTTAAATTTAATTCTGTATAGCCTTGGAATAGTAGCAGATGAACGAAACTTTACATCTACCTCTCCTACTTTTTACTGTTTTTTTCAAGCATATCTATCCCCCTACTTAGGTTTTTGCTTCTGTTTTTGCCTGTGGTATATACACACTCTTATACCAGTTAGCATAAGTCTCTGCTGATGTGGTATCCCCTGTTCTTGATTTTTACCAGTCCATCTTCTCTTGGATCTGCTGTAAGGGATAGCGTCTCTGTTCCCGGTTCAATCGTATCTTCCTTGGTTTCAGATTCAATTGATGGACGAGACGCAGAACAGTTATATAGGACATGTCTGATTGCATTCACATCCCCATCAAACTCAAATAAAATGGCAAATTTTTTTCTGTTTCAGATACATTTGCCTTTTCTACAAGCACACCATTTCTATCAAGTTCTTCTTTTTAGAATTTCTGTTCTAAACCACTCTGGGATAAGTGCAACTCTAAATCCCCGCTATATCCGTTATTGGCAGTTGATCTAAAAATACACAATCCCATCAGCATAAAAAGGGGCTAGACTCCCTTCAGCATCAAGGCTGATACTGACAGCACCCGGTATTGCCTTTTGGATTTTCGTAAGTAAATGCACCACTTGTATCTTTCTTAAGCTTTGCAGCATGAACATTTTTTTAAGGTTATACTTTACCTTATTTCCCATTTGTCTTTACCTCCATTTCAAAAAAATATAGGACTTCATAGAGTTTTTTTCAGACTCTATATATACCTCTGATTTGTTATAAAAAAATGTCGTACTCATCTAGTACGACTTCTACCTTCTTTTCTTATATCTAGATTTTTTTGTAATCTGTATAAACTTCAATATGAACTTCATTTGCTTTTAAAAATACACCCTTCCATCCGCTGAAAAGTTATCGCTTACTGGCAAGATGTAAATAAGAAAAGGTGGATTTGGCGATTCACCTTCTGCAAAAATGGTGATAAGCACTCGGAAATCCAATTTTCTCTATAATTTCTAGTAGCTTATCCATTTGAAATCGCCTCCTTTATCTCTTCTTCAAATACCTTTATAGCTTTTTTTCCTCAGCGTTTGCAATGTGAGGCCCTAGCGGATACCCTACCTCCACCACTCTTTGCATGACCAAACTCAAGAAGATGGGTAAGCTGATATCTATTTTTTTAGAATGAACGACAAGTTGCAGACTGCTTGATGTTTCTCTCACAGTTTTTTACCGTCCAGCTTTTTAGAATACTTACCTGTATCACTTGGAGCACTTGCTTTAATTTCATCACGCACGATCTTTCCTGCATTTTTGAACTGCCTTTTTTTACTTTTTTCAGTTGTAACATCAGCATATTTTTTTCAAGTGTCTTCATCACTTCAGATGAGAGGCTATCTATTTTTACATTACTCATCTTTCCACTCTCCTGCAGTGCAGTTTCATACTTTTCTTCTTGTAATTCATATGGTCAATCCCCTTTATTTCATAAATAGAATTATGAAAGATTACTCTAAAACCCTATTGATGAAATATCAGCTACCTCTCTACTGTAGCGAATGGTAAAATCAATCTTGCTTTCATCCCATATAGCACCACTACTTGTTTCCTCCTGCGGGCTTTCACTGCTGATAGTTGCATAGCAAGAATAGTATTTACTCCACACATTTTTTTATGGTTTCCTATTTTATCCACTTCAATTTTGCTTTTTTTCTACAGTAATGCGTTCATTTAATAGTGAAACTTTCATTAAAAATCCTGCCTTTCTTACTCCAAATAGCATAGATCTAAGTGTAATTGTTAACTCATGGTGGTCTGCCTCTTCTCTATGTTCATAAAGATAGGCAGCCCCATATAAAACTGCCACCTTATATTCTTTCAAAGTTTTCTCTGATGATATCTTCTTCATTTTTTTCTTGCAATAGCAAGGCACATCTTCTCTGCAGACTGGATAAGGGTGCTAATAAGATTATCATCTTCACTGGTATCCACCCTAAGATAGTTTTTTTCATTTCTTCTAGACTTACAACCATAACCAGCACCCCTTTCCATTAATTATGATGTAGCCTTAATTGGAAGAATCTGAACAGCCTCTTTTTAATACAAGCTTTCCATCAACTCTTTCTTTAGCCACAAAACCAATCATTCCATTACCGGCGAATAGTTCAGTAAGTTCTTTGAAAGAACGAGCTCCTCTATCACCAATGTTGTAATAGCTAAAGTCGCCAAATGCGATGGCATTTTCTGGTGCAAAAGCTGAAGTCTTAACTGGATAACCAAGAATTCTATCAGGCTCACCTTCCTGATAAGATGGCTGCCAAATATATGCACCATTGTTATCTTTAAGTTTTCTCACCTGTGCGATTGTCTTATCGTTCATGATAAAAGTTGCATTCTTTCTATATGGACGTTTTTAATGCATGGATAAGGTCAATCAAATCATCAGATTTTACTGCTGTGATGTCCTTTAGATAAGTTCCTCCATTCGTTTTTATTAAAAAAATACCAGTTGGTTTGCCAGTACCATCACCGTTTAGAAAAGCATCTTCCTCTGCGTTTGCCAGTGCTTTACCAAAAAGCTGTCAAGATATGGTCCTCTAGTTTAAATGCATTATCGTATAATAGTTCTTCTGTTACTTTGATTGCGACATGAAGTTTATGTGCATCAAGAAGCACCCTGTGCAAACTTAGAATCACCAAAGTTAAGTGCTCCACCTTCTTCAATCCAAGCTGCTGCAGGATCTGACATAGCAATATTGATTTTTATGCTGTCCACTTGTTGTGATAGTTGTTCCTAGAGAACGCATGATATTTTTCTTCTTCAAGCGTCTCAATCAATCTATCATCGTACTCATCCGGAACCAAATACCCACCATCTGCATCAACACCTTCTTGAAGAACATTTTCTACTCTCTTAAAGTTAGTACGCAGAGCATTTAGCATCGCATTTTTATACTCATCTCTTGCTCTGCCTTCCTTCTCCTCTTTTTCATCTACTTTCATAGGTTTTTGTTACAATAGCATTTGATGTAGGTTTGGATAGTTCTTTATCTAGTTCTTCCATCTTCTGTAGACGCTCAATCTCTAGGCTGAAATTATGGACCTTCTTTTCCATTTCGTCATAGACCAAAGCATCTTCTTCAGAAATAAGGCCGTCCTTATCTCTCTTACTATCAAGGAATGCCTTAGCACCTTCCCAAGCCTTATTACGTTTTTTTCAATCATCTCTAAAAATCTTACTCATTTTTTTCTACCTCCAATTTCTCATTAAAAAAAAGACGGTCCATTAATTCGTCCGCCTTGATGCCTTTTGTTTGTTTCTTTTATTTTCTATCTTGCATTTAGTAGCTAACTTATCCATCAGTGAATTTACTACTTGTGCCTTTGAATACATCATGCTCACTTGTGGAACTTCCACATCGGTAGTTTCACTTCTTTTTAAGATGTCATCTGCAAAACCAAGCTCTACTGCTTTATTAGCATCCATCCATGTTTCTGAATCCATAAGGTGAGATAGTTTTTGCTCTGGACATTCCGGTCTTAATCTCATAAGCATTGATGATTGACTCTTTCACTTCATCTAGCATTGAGATTGCTTTTTTTCCATCTCCCCTTATTTCCAAAAAGCAATGGTCATAGGATTATGGATCATTAGCATGGATACCGGGCTCATTAAAACCTTTGTCCCTGCCATTGCAATAACAGACGCTGCACTTGCTGCTATGCCATCAATCTTAACTGTGACATCACCCTTATAGTCGATTAGCATATTGTAAATTTGAGCTGCTGCTACACAGTCGCCTCCTGGAGAGTTAATCCAAACAGTAATGTTACCATTCCCTTTATTTAACTCATCTTTAAAAAAATCTGTGGTGTTACATCATCATCAAACCAAGATTCTTCAGCTATCGTTCCATTAAGGAATAGGATGCGTTCTGTCACTTCCTCTTCGTTTTGGTTTCTCATTACTTGATTCTTCCACTTCCAAAACTTCTTCATTAGGTTCTTCCTCCTTTCCTTCATCACCTGCAAATGCTCCAGCACGGTTTAGTGGGAGCATATTTCCATTTATGAGATACAAATCCCCGCCTTCTTCACTTGGAATACGGTCTAGGTTTTCTAATTCTCTAATATCATTGGCAGACATCCACCCGTTTTGTCTGCCGATAGCATAGCCATTCATTCTTGATTGGTAATCTCCACGAAGGAGTCCATCAACATTGAATTTGACATAGTACTTTTTCTTTTTCCTCCTCAGTAAAAAAAGCCTTCGAACAATGGATTGCTCCCATCTTGCTACCCAAGGATCAAGAGTGTACTTCACAAACTCTAGAGATTGCTGCTCGATATTAGAAAAGCTAGACTTCTCAAGGTCACCTACCATATGAGGTGGTACTCTGAAAATCCTAGCTATCTCATTGATTTGAAATTTTCTTGTTTCTAAAAACTGTGCTTCATTTGGAGAAATAGAAATCGGCGTGTACTTCATTCCTTCTTCCAAAATCGCTATCTTATGGCTATTTCTTCCCGAAAAACCCTTAGACCAGCTTTCCCTCATAGCCTCTGGATCTTTTACTGTTCCAGGATATTCTAAGATTCCACTTGGTGTTGCCCCATTAGCAAAAAACTTAGCGCCATATTCTTCTGTTGCAATTGCCATGCCTATGGCATTTTTAGCCATTGCAATAGGTGAATAGCCGACAAGTCCATCAAAACCAAGTCCAGGAATATGAAGAACATCTGACTCATTTAACTTAACAATCCCTTGTTTTTTTCTGTTCCTGCATCTGAATCACTTACAAAATATTCATAGCATATTTGGCCCTTATCATCTCTATCCACTTTCATCCTATCTCGGCATAAGCGGATAAAGTCCCTAAAAACTTCACCCTTACCATTTCTGATAATCTGGGCATAGGCATTACCCCAAAGGAGTAAATGTGTCATCATAGTTTCTCTAAAAACGAAACTTGTCATTTCAGGATTTGGTTCATCGTGCAGCACCTTATATAACGGGTGCTCTATTGCTTTTTCAGTTCCCGTGTCGGTCCTAAGGTACACATGAAGTGGCAAACTTGCAACTGCTTCGGATAAAAATACGAACACAACTATATACTGCAGTCATCTGCATAGCCGAGCGTTCATTCACTCTTCTACCAGATGAAGAACCACCCATTAAAAAAACTATATGCACTTCCATTTGTTCTATTTGTAGGCTTATCTCTACTTTTGAATAAACCACTTAATACACCCATACACATCCCTCCTAATTTTTCTGTATCAAAAAAAGCACCTACTGTAATTAGTAGATGCTTATCGTTATGTTCTTTCATTATTTTTATTTTTAATAGCCATTCAATTACATCAATAGATTGAATCCCATCATATTCATCGTCAAGTGCTTTATCTAAAGTAATAACCATTTTTTTATAATTATTATGGATTTTTTTGTAACGATTTTTAATTCTCTTTCTCTTACCAATTCATTTTTTTCATGCTTTCAGTTACTTGAATATACATTTTTTTCATTTGCACTTGTAGCAATAAAATCTACCTCTAAATTATCAATTTTTTTCCAATTGCCACATCAAACCCGCGTCTTAGCAATTCAAAGTAAACTATATTCTCTAAAGAATGTCCTCTGTCTCTATCTCTAAACCCAAGTAAATAATTTCTTAGTCCAATATCCACTATATAATACTTGCCAAGTGTTCTTAGATACTCTTTTTCCCTTTATATCAAATCTCTTAACATCATAAAACATATATGATTCTTTTTAATGCTCCTACATATGATGCAATAGTTTGCGTTGCTGGTTTCCCTTGTCGTTCACGATTTTTGGATCATGTTTTTCAGATACAAGCGTATTGCTTACCGAATTAAGAGATGTATTATTTCCAATATTATCTGCTAAAAAAATAATATGATTTTTCCTAAGTAATTCTGCATCAGTAATTTGTCTTAAGCCTCTTCTTTTTTTCACGTTCAAGGATATCTCTAACAACTACAGTTGAATATACCCCATCGAGTAAAGTCATCGCTTTGTCTTGTTCAAGCCCAACATCTGCTATCCCAGGCATACCACCATATCGCATATAGGCATCAAATAAGTCTCTGATTTCAACAATTTCATCATTCTCATTTACTGCTCTTTTTTTCTCTTTTTCCCCAATTGGTGTTTTTATATTCCTTTAATTTATATCCATGAAAATCTATAAATTCCTTAAATGATAATGGATACATTTTTTTATTTCTACATACCTACCAGATAAATATGTAGAGTATTCCGATGACAATAGATATGAATTGGACCCAGTTATATATATGTCGCAGTCAAAATCAACTCGAAATGAATTTATAGCATCTTCCCATCTTTCTATCCTTTGAAGTTCATCAAAAAAATAAATAAGCCCTTTTTTTGTAGTTGGAATTTTTTTCTTTACATATTCATATAATTCTTTGTAATTCATCTCTTGAAACTCAAGGGATTCAAAATTTATTGCAATAATCTGATCTTGTTTAACTCCAGAATTTAAAAGATATTCCTGCATTAGTTTTTAATAGACTTGATTTTTCCACATCTTCTAATTCCTGTTATAACCTTTACGGGTTCTTTTGTCTTTAAATGCAATCAATTGATTCAGGTATATATTTCTAGTTTTTTTAGCTTTTTTTCTCATAGTGCAACATACCATATCCCTCCTTTTTGATTACATTATACCCTAAACTTTTATTTTTTTATCAAGTTTGAGGTATCAATTCCCTAAACTTAATCTTATTTCAGAAAATCAAGTTTTTTTCTGAAATAAGGATGACTCTTCCCTATCTATATTTCAAAAACAGATGCCTACATAAATACACTCCCTCTTTCTTTCGCCTAATTATAGTATGTTTTTAGGCGATTATTTATACTTAGCACTTTCTTCTGTGCGTTATAAAAGAAAAAAACAACGCACAAAAGCAAGTCTTATCTTTAGACAAATAAAAATACCTCTACTATCATAAACACTTTCTGTATTTTTGATTCCCACACCCTAATTGCCCTATCAAGTGCCATGATTGTCGCAATCGCACCATCAATCTTTTTCTGTAGATTTTTTTCCTTATCAGCTTTGATGTTTCCTGCAGGGTCTGTCCTAATAAATATATTATCCATATTCCATCTAAGAACAGGCTGCCCACCATGAGCTATTTTTTTGTTCTAGTGTTAATTTCATAAGTTCTTTCGTTGGTGGAGACATATCCTTAAAGCCTTGTCCAAAAAGGAACGACTGTAAATCCCATATTTTTCTAAGTTTTGAACCATTTGAACAGCACCCCATCTATCAAATGCAATTTCTCTGATGTTAAATCTTTCTCCTAACTTCTCAATAAAGGTTTCAATGTATCCATAATGAACTACATTTCCTTCGGTCGTTTGAATGAACCCTTGCCTTTCCCAAATATCATAGGGGACATGGTCACGCTTTACCCTTTAAATCAAGTGTATCTTCTGGTAACCAAAAAAATAAGGAAGAACTATGAATTTATCTTCTTCATCTATTGGTGGAAACACAAGTACAAATGCAGTAATGTCTGTTGTAGAGGAAAGGTCTAATCCTCCATAACATACTCTTCCTTCAAGTTCATCTTCATTTACAGCAAAAAGAACAGGCATCCCACTTATCCATTGGCATCCATCTTACTGCTTGTTTCACCCATTGATTCAGTCTTAACTGTCTAAAGGAATTCTCCTCACCTGGATTTTTGCTTTTGCAGACTCACAGGCTGCCTTTTACTTTATCTATTCCAACCGTTACTCCAAGTGATGGATTCGCCTTCTTCCATACTTTAGGATCAGTCCAATCATCTTCTTCATCAGCACCATAAATCACAGGATAAAAGGTAGGATCTATTTTCCTTCCTTCTAAAATATCTTTGGCTTTTTGATGCGTTTCATAGCAGATTGAGTGCGTATCTGTTCCTGCTGTAGTGATTAAAAAAAGTATAAAGGCTGAGTTCTGGCATCCCCTGACCCCTTAGTCATAACATCAAAGAGTTTACGATTGGGCTGGGTATGAAGTTCATCAAAGACTACCCCATGGATATTAAAACCATGCTTAGAGTAGGCTTCAGCTGACAAGACTTGATAAAAGCTATTTGTCGGCTGAAATACGATTCTCTTTTGCGAGACTAGTATCTTCACTCTTTTATTTAAGGCAGGACACATCCTTACCATATCTGCAGCCACATCAAATACAATGGTTGCCTGCTGTCTATCAGCAGCACAGCCATATACTTCAGCTCTTTCTTCACCATCACCACAACAAAGAAGTAAGGCCACAGCAGCTGCAAGTTCTGATTTTTCCCATCTTCTTTGGGATTTCAATATATGCTGTATTAAACTGCCTATATCCGTTTGGCTTAATCACTCCAAATAAATCTCTTATAATCTGTTCTTGCCAAGGAAGTAACTTAAAAGGCTTACCTGACCAGGTACCTTTTGTATGGGATAGACATTCGATAAAAATTTACGGCATAATCTGCATGGTCTTTACTATAGATTGAATTCTTCGCCTTAAACTTTGTTGTCTTATACTTTGCCAATCCTATTCCTCCTTCTAGGCATAAAAAAAATACAGCCCATTGGCTACTACTACTAGACTCAGAGCCTAAGCTCTGAGTCTCTTTTCTTTATTTTTTTGTTTCAATGCCCATTCAATAGCATGCCCATCATCTTCAAATCTTTTTGTCACTGACTTCCCTAAGTCCAATAAAAACCTTCGCATGTATGGTCATCATCTAGGAATTCATAAACTGCTGCAAAGTAGCAATTTCCATCTGGGTGATAATAGTGCCCTACAAGAATCACCCTATCTCCAAAGGTTATAACCTTACCCCATCTAGTTTCTAAATCTTCTGGTGTTGCCTGTGCTTGTATTCTGTACTCTTTAGCTAGCTCTGTTACCTTACTCATTTTCTTTATCTCCTTTGCTTTCCTTTCCAAGTTTATATGCTTCTTCAAGCATTCCTTTAATTGTCCAAACTGGAATATCTAGGAAGTCTTCTGAGTCGTTATGCCTTCTTTCAAGGTCCCCTCTTACTTCAACTGCATAGCTGAATTTTTTTGCAATTTCTAGCAGGCTTTTTTTCTACATTTTTTTCTTCATTTTGAATCTCTCCTTTGCTTTTTGTTAGTACTATATATCACTCTAAAAGCACATAATAGCAAGTCATATTTGAAAATAAATGTAGTTTATTTTTTTCATAGTTTTGTTATAGACAAAAATTAATATTTAATCATATAACTTTCATAGTAGCCTAGCTCTATTTACCATAAAGAATGAAATCAATATAAGTTTTTCCTATCGGTTTCTATAAAATCAACAAGTTCATAAAAGTCCATTTCAAAGGCGATTCTTTGAACAGTTATTACATCAAACATATTTGTGATTCCTGTATTTCTGATGACAAGAATTTGTTCCTTTATTTTTATCGTTCATCTGAAATCCTCCTGCAGGAATCTTCACCATAAGCAACACTTAGGCTACTTCCGTTATCCCAAGAAACCATAATGGAACCAATATCATCAACACCTCTTACCGTTCCTTTTTGTACCTACTGGTGGTGCCTGAATATCATCCATAAAGACAAGTTCCACTCTAGTTCCTATTGGATATCTTTTTTTCTTATCCCCTCTACAACATCTCTACTTGGAAATCTCATCTTTATGACCTCCATTTCTGAATGCAGAAGAACCAGATAATTTTTTTCAAGAAGTATCTTTCTATCCTGCTTAAATTCATAGCCTATAAAAACCAAGTCTTAAAAAGAAAACATCTAAAGGCATACTTTTCATTTATAACTTCTTTGGAAGATTCGTTAATACGTTTGGCATTTATGCTCAACTTACAAAAGTGCTGCAATGAATTTTGTATATGTCATTAGATGTTCGTTATCGATATTTTTCAAACCAAGGAAAACTTACTTTTTTTCTTCATCTTCCTCTATTTCAAGACTTGTAACTCCTAGTGCCTTTTTTGATTAAATCGCCCTTGTTTTTCAAAGATTTTTTTCTAGCTTGGATAAATTTACCTTATCTCTTGGAATTGCCACTGTAAGCCCCTGTGTGGCCACAGTCTCCCTTTGTGGAAGGTCTATCCCATAATCACCTGCTAAAATTTTTTCAAGATCTTCTAGGTTTTCATCTGTCTTTGATGTAACCGTTCCTTCTTTACTCACAGTAAATGCGCCAATCTCATAGGCTACACTTGGCATTCCCAGGTATTTGGCTTTGTAGCCGGTTAAATCTTCAATTGCCTGAACTAACTTTTTTCTTTCAGCACCTTTCATTTCATACTTTAATTCCATGCTTTTTACCTCCTCTAATTTGGTATGTACATACATCACTCTAAAGGCTGTAAATAGCAAGTCATTTCTGTACTTTATTCAAAAATAAAAATGAGCAATTCCTGCTAGTACAAAACAGACATTAGGAAGTGCTACACCATTACCCCCACATCTTATATTCAGCTAAATCTGTATGCGAAAAACCACCACTTCCATCAAAAAGACTGCCAAGAGTTAATTCCTTACTCATCAGCAGTCACCTCACGATATAGATATTCTTTTCCATCTCTTAACACTGATACATCTTTATTTGTTCCTACCTGCTCAATATATCTTTTGACGATTACATCACAGAACTTTTCATCAAGTTCAATAGTATAACAAGAACGGTCTGTTTGCTCACAAGCAATTAAGGTGCTTCCACTACCACCAAATGGATCAAGTATAAGGGTGTTACTCATACTTGAGTTAGTGATAGGATATGCGAGTAGTGCAATAGGTTTCATGGTAGGATGGTCTGCATTTTTCTTAGACTTTTCAAATTCCCATATGGTGGTTTCTTTTTCTTCCTGAATACCACTGATGTTTTTCCTTTCTTCTTCCAACCATATAGACATGGTTCATGCTGCCATTGATATGGACTTCTGCCAAGAACAAGTGACGGCTTCTTCCATATACAACAGCCGGATAAATAAAATCCTGAATCATTAAATGCTTTTCTGAAATTCAAGCCTTCCGTATCTGCATGAAAAAAACATAAATAGAGGCATCATCTGCCATCACCTTTTCCATATTAGAAAAGGCATCAAGAAGGAAGTTATAGAACTTATCGTTATCCATATTGTCATTTTTTTATCTTGCCTGCACTACCCTCATAGTTGACGTTGTAAGGTGGATCGGTTACTACAAGATTTGCTTTCTTTCCATCCATCAAACGCTTGTAAGTTTCTTCTTTAGTTGCATCACCACAGATAAGTCTATGTCTTCCAAGTGTCCAAATATCACCCGCCTTAGAAAAAGCATGGTTTATTTAGTTCTTCTTCAACATCAAAAATCGTCATCTTCTACTTCTTTATCATCTTCAAAAAAATACTGGCAAGTTCACTTTCATCAAAACCAAGTAAATCTAAATCAAAAATCTGATCCTTGAAGTTCAGAAAGCTCAATAGCAAGGATCTCATCATCCCAGCCAGCGTTAAGTGATAGTTTATTATCTGCAATAATATATGCTCGTCTTTGAGTTTCAGTTAAGTGGCTTTTCCTTAACGCATGGTACTTGCTTTGAGCCCAAGTTTCCTGGCTGCAGCAAGTCTGCCATGCCCCTGCTAAAAATTGTATTATCTTCCGCTATGAGTATCGGAGATAAAAAAACCAAACTCTTTTATGCTTGCAGCAATCTGAGCTATTTGACTCTCTGAATGGGTACGGGCGTTTCTAATATATGGAATGAGGTCATTAATATCTGCTAGATAATACTGCATTTCTTTTTCCATAAGCCCCTCCTACTAAAAAAAGACCCCACTCGGCAAATTTTTTTCAAATCCACCTACGGAGTCTATATAGTCTTTCGCTAGTCTTACTATCTCATCATAAGACTTACCATCTACTTCTCTATCCCCAATTGCACAGCAAAGTTTAACTTCTTCGCCCATCTCCTGTGCTTTTTAGAAAAGCATAGATGTTTACAGATACATCTGCCTTTGACAAGTCTTTCCCTGTGAAGTCCTCCACCAGTTACGGCGTCTGCCATATCTGACCCAAGTTTTTCTATTGGTAGCTCCTGTATCTACATCAGTTCCACCAGTCCAATCTCCCATTGGATTTACTTTTTTTCTATCATTTTCTACCTTCCTCCTCTCAGTAGTCTTTCCATAGGGTCATTACTTTCTTCTTCAAAAAAATTTCTGTACAATTTTGTTTTACAATGTCATAAATCTCATACCAAATTAAGTTCGCTGTCTTTTGAAATTGACTAGACATCTGTATAAATGGAGAGGCAATCACACCTCCGGTTGTTGGATGTTTCCCAAGCATTCCGTACCTACTGATTGCTTCTTCACACTGAATGTATCTTGCAAATGCTTGTGAATAAGATTCAATAAGTCTTTTTGTTTACCAGCTTTTTCGCATTTTTCTTTCCTTTAGCCACTGCCATGTTTCTTTATAAATGCGGTCTGCTCCAAGCGGAATCCCACTCTTTTTGCTTAGCAGATAGATACTCACTTGGCTTAGGCATATCCATGCCTTCAAGTTCTACCCCTTCCGGTAAATCTACAGATTCCAGTTCTGCATAGTATTCATCTGGTATATCATTTGCTAGTATTTTTTTACCATTTCCCCAGCTTGTATTTTTTTCAGCTACTGGTTTTGGCTTATCTCCTGCTCTGACCCTTCTTCCTCCTCTATATGTTCCGTCTTTAGCCAAATTATCACTCCTTAAATTTTTTTACTTTCTTTAATACCCTGTTTGAACCTCTCTTTTTGTGCGTGAGACCCCACGCCCGTTCCCCAGTGGATAGGTTTGTAGAGATTTTTACTCCCCCTACCCCTTATTTTTTTATTCCATCTATCACCATGACTTGCATGTATTCTCGCATGACACGATTTGCATAAAGAAATCAAATTACTTTTTATTATGATTTCCACCTTCTGATAAAGGTTTGATGTGATGTACTTCTTCTACAGGTACTAAAAATTTTTCTTCTTAAAACACTCCTCACAAAATGGATGCTCCTTAACGTAAGCATCTCTTACTCTTTTCCACACTCGTCCATACCTTCGGCGTACAGCAGGATTCCTGTCGTACTTCTCGTAGCGTTTGTTCTCTTGTTTCTGGTGCTTTTTCACAAAACCCTACCCTCAGTTAGGTTAGGGCACCCCGGATATGAACATGGACGCTTTGGTTTTCTTGGCAAGCCTTCCACCTCCTCCCATACATAAGAAAAAGCCCTGAAGGATTTCTCCCTCAAGGCCCTGTTTTATTTATACTTTTTGACAAGTATATCATACCATATTTGATGCTATGACATCTACTGACAATCACTGCCATCAACTGCCATTAGCTGACAACTTTTAATATTAATTGGATTTTTCAGGCAGTTTCAGCTTTGCTAGAGCATTTCCATGCCACCCTAAATATCGTCCTTTCACTTGCAAATAACAAAGAACATATCTCATCCCATTCTAGACCTTTAACGTATCTGTAATTCAGAACCAGCTTTTTCATCAATACTTTCTAATTGTTCTATTGTTTCAAGTATTTGAAGTTTTAAGTCCATAAAAAGATTCACTTCATTAGCTATCTTTATCTCAAGAATGTTTATTTTTATCAAGCCATTTCTCAAATGGTGCTCTTGTATTTCTAGTAGTTTGTACATAATCTCTATCAAAAGCAATACTTGAAACACTGACTGATAACTCTCTAATTCTTTTTTTAGTTCCTCTAAATCAAGTTCAATAATTCGATTTAGTAATCTGTGTTGCTTTTAAATATTCTTTTTTTATCCATTCTTACCTCCATCTGAGGTAAGTTCTCCATAGAACCTCTCTTCCTCGTTACTTTAATCTTGCTTTCACTGAATCTATCAGTGCATCTTGTATTTTTTTCTTTTTGCCTTAAGGGCTTTCATAACATCTTCATCAATCGTTCCTTTAGTTAAGATGTGATGAATGACAACCGTACTATCTTGCCCCTTGACGGTAAAGTCTGGCATTGGTCTGCTGATATAACTCCAGTGACCAAGTCAGTCCAAACCATATTAGAGTCGATCCCCCAGCTTGAAGATTGAGTCCATGACCTGCACTTGCAGGATGAATTAAAAGCCACAGGAATTCTCCCTTCATTCCAATCCGATATATCCTTAGCTGATTTAATTTCTCTGACATCAAATCTATCTTTTATTTTTTTCTAGATCATGTTTAAACCAATAAGCTACAAGAACTGGTTTGCCATTTGCACCTTCGATTAAATCCTCTAAAGCATCAAGCTTTCTATCGTGTATATGGAGACTCTCCTTATCATCGTTATAGACAGCACCATTTGACATCTGAAGAAGTTTGTTTGAAAGTGCTGCTGCATTGATAGCATCAATCTCGTTTTTCTTCAAAGGATAACACCATATCTTGTTTCAAAGAATCGTATAACTTTTTGTTCTTTATCCGATAAAGTAACTATCACTTCGTTCATGACACACTCTGGCATCTTTAGAAAATCTTTTGACTTCATGGAAATTGCAATATCAGATATTAGACTATATATCTTTTTTTCTGCTCCATCTTTTGGCTTATAGGAAAATATCATCTGTTGATTTCTTTTATCTGGAACAAAGAAGTTCTGCCTATAGTAAGTGATATATCTTCCAAGTCTTTCTCCCATATCAAGCAGTCTAAACTCCGCCCACAAATCCATCAGACTGTTACTTGAGGGTGTTCCTGTGAGTCCTACAATTCTTTTTTTATTTTAGGTCTTACTTTAAGAAGTGACTTAAACCTTTTAGCTTGATAGGACTTAAAAGATGAAAGTTCATCAATGACTACCATATCAAAGAACCACGAAACACCACTTTTTGTAATAAGCCAGTCTACATTTTCTCTATTTATCAAATAGATATGTGCCGGTTTTTCTTAATGCAGCAAGTCTTTCTTTTTTTCACTTCCGATAACAACAGAATAGTTTAAGTGCTTTTAAATGATCCCACTTTTTTTATTTCATTTGGCCAAGTAGCACTGGCAACCCTAAGAGGTGCGATAACCAGTGTCCTTGATACATCAAAAATAATCTAGCATTAAATCATTGATTGCAGTAAGTGAGATGACACTTTTCCCAAGTCCACATTCAAGGAAGATGGCAGCTATTAGATTGTTTTAAAATAAAGTTAGTAGAATAAATTTGATAATTATGTGGAGCGTATTTCATCAATCACACCACCAATCTGCTCCTTACCATCAATGACAAAGCATTTAAAACCCTAACTTCCTAAAATCATCAATTCTTTTTCATCTGAAGTGGTCTTGGCTTTTTTTGCCTGGTGCTTTAAGTTCGACAAAAGCAAACTTCCCATCAGGTAAAAAAATACCATTCTATCCGGAAGTCCATCCATACTAGGACTTACTAGCTTAAGGCAAATTCCATCAAGTGCTTTTAACCCTTTTAACTAAAGCCTTTTTCAATCTCTTTTTCTAGCATATTTTTTTAACCTCCATTCATAAGAGGTGCAGGTAGGTGAAGGCTATTTACTATTATTATCTATAGGACTAAAAAAATAAGTATATATATATTAATATAGGTAAACACCCTGCATATCCCTGCACCCTTAGTCCTCAAACTCTGATTTTTAAACGCAATCCATAGACTATAATGCCTTTTTTGTCTTTTTTTCTTTTTGAAAGTTTTCGATTTCTAAAACAGAATAAAAAAATCACCGGCACTTCTGGTAAATTCTCCCGTACGAAGACAATAGGCACGATATGCCGTATAAAGCTCCCCCACTCTTTTTCTGTAAAGGTAGAATCAATCTCACAGCACTCATCTAGAAAATGTTTCATCCAGTCATTATTTTTCCTTATATGCTGCAATGGCATCTTGAACTCTCTTAGGAGCATCGATATGGTACTCATCCTTGATTACCTGTTTTGCCCCTTCGATTATCCAAGAAAGAATGGCTCCACCTGCGTTATCAAAGAGGTACTCTGTATAATTTTTTTGATGTCATCATGACCTTCAATCTTTGCATCAAATGGAATAACAATAAGTCTACGCCATGTCCCTTTATCCACAGCTCCTACCCTTGGCAGGTGATTGGTGTATAGAACAAGAGTGTGACTTGGCACATAGCTAAAAGGTGACTTAAACTTTTTTTCTGCAAATATCTCATCGGTAGAACAGAGCTGCTTTTACATTTGATGTATTCATTCGCATACCTTCTTCAAGTTCTGCAGCAATAAGTAGTCTTTTACCCTTTGCCTCAGCTAGCTCCGGTTTAACATTTCGTCTGCAACCAACAGTTAACATATCTGCAGACATATTCCCACTGTAAGTCCCTAGAACTCTAGAGACTACATTCCAAAAAGTAGACTTGCCATTTCTTCCCTCACCATATGCGATAATAAGTGCCTCCACATAAACCTTTCCTATTGATGCAAGTCCCACTATCTTTTTGTACATAGGAAATAAGCTCAGTGTCATCAACAAAAAAATGTATTAAGGGCATCTAGCCATATGTCCTTACCTTCTTCACTTGGAGATACGGTAGTCTGTTTTGTAATATAATCTTCTGCCTTATGATCCAAACACTCTCCTGTTACAAGATTTATAGTTTCATATGGTGTGTTTAACAGAAATTCATCAGCATCAAGCATAGACTGCTCTACCTGTACCATCGGTCTAACTTCCTTAAGCGCTGCAGAGATATATTTTTGTATCACGTCTTTTGATGGCATACTTACGATAAACTTCTGCCTGTTCATACTTTTCAAAAAGACCCTAGCTTGCTCTTTATTAAACTGAGCACTTGCTTTCTTTGATCCCATTGCTGCAATTAAGGCCCATGCGCCATTACTATTCATTTCTGTGATTGCTTTTTTTGAATTTCAACTTCTGCCTCTTCAAGTTGTCTTGCTGTAAGTTCCTGTGCTATTCCTTGAGCATTAGGCTGAGACTCTTCCCAAAAGCTACCGTTATAGACAAGAAAAATCAGTAGCTGGCGAGTAGCGAAGTTTATCTTTATATTCCGTAGCAAGCACCACTGCTTGTCCGACATCTGATAAGTCCTCCGGCTTAAGATTTAGTTCAAGATTATACTTTTCTGGTGAAATGTAGCCAACTTGACTAGATACCTTATTGCCAAATTTTCTCGCACTGTTCCAAATTGTACTTAGCTCATCTTCAGAAAGTGGTGGATCACACCTATCTGCTTGCTTCATAAATTTCTCATAGGCTTCATTCCCATCACCAAAACGCTTGATAAGTTTTTCCTGCAATATGGCTCATGGTATTATTTCGATTTCCAGACTCAATACTCTCACCTAAATTTGCAAAGCTATCATCCAAAAAGAAAGTCTAAAAATAGTCCCTACTGCCCCTCATATAGTTCTACTTCTGGAGTTGATGTTCCATAAAGAAACCTTGCAGCATCTAAAGCATTATCATCAAAGTATGAAAACACTGCTTGTATCTTTTCTTTGTACTCAGCATATTCATCAGCATCTGTTATTTCTTCGATTGGAAAATGGACATGAAATCTTGGTCTAGCTGACTTACTACCTTTGTTTTTTTCATATGGTTTCTACTGTATGAGGCATAAAAGCATACACTAGGAAAAAGCCATTGCTACATCAAAGGGTGTTACCCAGTCTTTTTCACCATCCGAATGGTCATTATCACAGTCCATTGGAATGCAGTCTGATGAGATGAAGTTATCCTTGCTTCGATAATTCCCTTTAAAAGTTCCTGCAACATGGTCAAAAGAGATAGCCTGAATAAAGCTATCCCTATCTGACACCATTACAGAATTTGGATACATACAATTGCTACTGTTTCCTATGCAAGTAGCCACACTTAAACGGCATTTAAGCATTTATCTCCACCTCCATACTTGTACTATCAAAATACTTAATTACTTGCTTTCTTTTCTCAGCAATCTCAAGCTCCTTCTTCATCCCTTCAGTGATTTCACCACCAAAGACCCACACCTCTTGGCATTTACCAAGAAATATGATATCCATAAAAAGTGCATCTTCTCTTTGGTTAATATCCTCATCATTCATAAATGGAAATAAAAGATGCGGTGTAACAGGAATTGCTCCATTCCTATAGGCAAGTTCTGCATAATGAATGGCTTTTTTTATGTTCCTCTCCTTATCACCGCTATATGGAGCACAAATATATGCAAGCGGTCTAAAAATTAGGATTTTCAAGATGTTTTTTTATATGTCTTACTCATAATCTGCCTCCTTCGAAATTTTTAGTCAGATACCACTCAAGCTGTCTTTTTTTCTTGCTTGATAATCTGGAGTAGAAATCAAAAAGGCCTGCATCAATTTTTCTGTAATCTATCAATCAGATACATTTGCCCTGATGTTAGATATGGACGAATACTTTTTCCCTTTTTTTCAATCCCATAAAGTTCCCTTTACCTGTTTTTGCTGACATTCCAAGAACTAGGCGATTAATCATGTCACATTCATTGCTATAGTGATAAGCCTTTGGATTATCATGAATTAAGGCAATATTTTTCTGTTAGAATTGGGAACATTTCTCTAGCAGAGATAATCGTTGTTATGAAGTCCTCCATTTCGTTGAACTCTTAATATAAAGTTCTTTAAACTTCATAGCTTTTTGGTCCGGTATAACCCATTGCCAAAATAGTAAAAACCATCTCTAGTGAGCAAGTAGCAAGGAAGTTTTCTACCAGTGGAATCTTTATATTCACTGAGCGCAAAATTGAGCTCAGTGAATTCTTCACTTAATCCCTGATTCAATTGACACAATTTTTTTCTAATATCTCTTAGTACCTCTTTGTGGTTTTTTTCAAAAAAACTGTGCCACAAATCTGCTATCCACTCTGGCGATGTTATTCTTATCAGCTAAAATGCCATAATCATTCATTGGAATCATTGCCTTCATGACTAACACCCCCTTCTAAAGATTTAACAAGTCCTTCTACTGCTACTTGGAGTTCTTTTAATCTGCTGGTCTTTAACTTTATCCATTGTTTCCAAGTAGGCTATTCTTTCTTCTATAGTCATCTGTTTGACCTCCTGTGAATTTTTTTAAGAGCACCATTGCCCTCACATCACAGGCAGAAGAAAAAAAGGACGAGTTTTTAACCTCGCCCTAAAAAAATTTTTCTAATCTTTTTTTATAAAAATTCGCATTCATAACCATCTGCTCGAAGGATTAGCCCACTTGCCCAAGGTGGTGTTCTTCCCATCTTCTCACAAACAACTTCTAGACTCATCCTTTTATCTGCTTCAATGATGATTTCATCATGAACATGAGCTACAATCTCACAGTTTCTTAGTGTTTTCATGGCATAAACTAAAAATATCTCTCGCAATGCCTTGAATAATATTTTCTACAAACTTTGGACCATAGCTTTCTAAACGCTCCCACTTCTTTGTAGTACCTACTCCCTCATAGGTTACAGACTCTCCCCCAAACTTATTCTCACCTATTCTAGGTTTGACATAGGCAAGCTTTCTGCCTGAAGGAAGTTCGATAAATAAAAAAACCACTCTTATAACTAAACTGGATGCCGTGTGTATCTGTAGTAACTCTTTCTTTAACACAGGTTTTTAACTACTCTATCAACATCCCACCAAAGACTAGTTACCTTAGGATTTGAACTTCGCCATGCGTCAACAAGTGGCTGAAGTTCATCTTCTTCTAGTCCCATTTCAAGTGCTCCCATTGCTTTGAGTGCTCCAACAGATCCACCATAGCCAAGTGCAAGTTCTGCAATCTTTCCTTTTTTTGTCTAAGATGGCTATTTACGCCATGCTTTTTCAACCGTAACACCAAACATCTGGCTAGCAGATGAACAGTAGATATCCTTACCTTCCTCAAATACTTTCATTCTCCATTTTTTTCTCCTGCCAGCCATGCAAGGGCTCTTGCTTCAATCGCTGAAAAGTCTGCCACAATGAACTTACGATTATTCTGTGGTACGAAGGCTGTTCTAATAAGCTGTGATAAGGTATCTGGGATATCTTCGTATAGAAGTTCAAGAGCATCTACATTTCCTACTCGTACAAGTGCTCTTGCTTCAGCTAAGTCAGGCAGATGGTTTTTGTGGCAGGTTTTTGTAGTTGTACAAGCCTTCCTGCAAATCTTCCAGTACGACTTGCCCCGTAGAATCGAAACATTCCTCGCTCTCTGTTATCTATACATGCAGCGTTTTTTTCATAGCTGTATACTTCTTAACCGAGGACTTCGATAGTTGTTGCCTTAAAAGCAGGACTTCTGCAAGCGCCTTTGATGCAGTCTTTAACTCTCTTGCCACTTCTTTTTTTACCTAGTGACTCCATCTCTAAGCCATTTTCAGATAACCACTGTCTCATCTGTAAGACTGAATTTGGGTTTTTCAAGTCCTGTAATATCAGACAGTTTTTTTCATCAGATTTTTCCTTTACATCGAAGTCTAACTTTATGGCAGATTCCACTAGCACCGGATCTACAGCAATTCCTCTATCATTAATCTCCTGGTCTAAATAAAACTCATCCCATATATCCTCAGAAACCTTAAATTTACTAAGCCTTTTCCTGTATAGCCATTTCAACTTCAACATCTCTTTTGTTATATTCCTTAAACTGATTCCATTTGACTTCGTCATGAAAAATACATATTTCTTGTTCTTCCACCGTTTACCTTTGTCGGATTACATGGAAGGCAGAAGTATTTAATGAGACTCTTTCCCTCACTTAGCTTTTTGCTTATCTAAGCCTAAAACAGACCCCACTCCTTCAAGTGACATAGGAAGACCAAGTGTAGCAGACCAAATCATGGTACACTTCCATGAAGTAGGACTTAAAAAAATCTAGCTTTTTATTGTGCTTAATGGATGATGGTCTAAAAAAATGGATTAATACTTATTCCTTTATCAACTAGATATCTTGATAGGCATACTCTCTCAAACTGAGCATTGAACGCCCACTTTGTCACTTCCTCATCTGTTAAGGCATCAAGAATATCCCCAGGTATTTCTTCCCCTTTTGCAAGATCAACTACTTGCACCTCTCCACCATCTATACTGTAACCAAACAAAATAATCTCAAAATCATTGGACTCTGCATACTTATATACACCTGCTTTTTTTGCAAGTTCACACTGCTATAGCTTTCAATATCGACACTGATGTTTTTTTCATCTTAATTCACCTCCATTAAGAAATATGGGTGGTAGACGAATCCACCACCCTTTGTCTTACTTCTTTTGCAGTTGCTCTTTTATATCCATATATAGGCTCACTACCTTTTTAGCCACAAAATCAAATAGCAGTGTACCAATAAAAATAGCTAAAAACACATCAATTAGACTCATTGTTCTTTTCCTCCGTTTTCTTCTTTTTTCTATCATCTAACCAGCATTTAATCATGAATCCCCATGATCCTATAATTAGTCCAAGTGTTGCTCCAAAGCAAACCTCTAACATAAAAATTTTGCATCTGTGTCATAACTTACCCCCTATGCCAAGAAATCATCATCTTCAAGACTTGTGAACTCATCTGCTGCATTTACTTTTTCCGCCTAGTGGCTCACCATCACGAATCTTTTGGATATTCCCAAGTCCACACGCTATGCCCTTGTTCCCATTAGAATTAAAAAGCATAAAAGTTAAGTGATACTCTAGCATAACAACCGGAATAGACTTCACTTCTATCTAAAAATAGGTTTGACTGCCTTATCCACAATCTGTGGTGCTGAGGTACTATTAGCATTAATAAAATAATGACCTTTATACGCCTCATCATCTCGCTCTATATCGCCATCACGAAGAGGAAGTTTAATAGCTGCCTTGTTTGGCTTCTTGCCACCAAATTTACTGACGCCTTCTTCTATTGCTGCATCGATTGCTTCTTCAATTGCCTTAATTGTCTTAACATCATCCTTTGGAATTAAAACTGATACGCTGTACTTCTCTGGTCCTCCGTTAATAGATTTAGGCTCCCAACCATTAAAAATATGAAAGTCTTGTATCCTTACCTGTAATCACCTTAGTCTTGTTATTTGTCATCTTATTTTTTTCCTCCATAAATTCATCATTAATATTTGAAATATTCATTGCTTTACGCTTATCCGATTCTGGTACGAGCGTTGGTTTGCCAGATGGTTTTTATAATGAGGTCACCTAGCACTTCCTCAAATTTTTGCCTTGCCCATTAACTTTTGCATTTCTGTTAGAGTAATGAGACTGGACTTAAAAAAATATCGGTATATCCATTTTTCTTTTTGCCTTTTTGATTACTGCATTTTCATCTTTATACTTACGAACTGACCTGCCTTCGACTATCTTAAAGCCAGTCCACTTTTTTTACCATGATTTACTGCAGATTCTGTTGCATAGTTCATAATCTCATTTGCCCACTTGGTTAAGTCAGGAATAATCGATAAAATCTCTTCGATTTCCTCATCCGTAAGTAGTGGTGGAAGTTTAAATTCTTCCTTGGCAAGTTTTTAGCTTATCTTCTGCTCTTGCCCTGCATCTAACAGATGCTCTGCAGAACTTACACCACTCGCCGGAGCAGTATTCTCCTTCGCCTTTAATGGCCATTTCTGCTTTTTGGCTTTAAGACTTCTTCAGCCCATTTTTTTCAGTTCACTCGTAAATATAGTATAGGTCGATACATTCTCCCTACGAGGTTGAAAAAAATTGTCATGCTGATTTCTTTGATGTCATAGAGGCTTTCATATATTGCCAATGCTCCAAGTGCATAACACTTCATCTGTGGGTTTTCATATGCATCAACTAAAAACACCTAATCCGTATTTAAAATCAATGATATGAAGTGTTTCATCTGACACGATAAGACAGTCTGCTGTTCCGAAACCATCTGGAACATACTCTGAAAAAAATCCACCTTCTGCTCGATAAGAATAATTGGATCCTTACACACTTGTTTTTGCGATTTCTAATTGCTCCATCACATAGTCCACATAGGTATCTGTGCATTCTTGCATTTCATCAGAGTCATAATCCGATACTGGCCTTTTACTTCTCATATGAAGTGCCTTTTTTTAGCTTATGCTCACAAAATGCATGAGCAGCTGTTCCTTCTTCTGCAGCCGATGAACTAGTATTTTTCAAACTCAAGTTCAAGCATTGCACTTGGTGTACAGTTTAGCCACCTATGAGAACTGGATGGAGATAAAACCGCATGACCCAGACCAGCCTCTCTTGCACCTGTGGTGCAATCCACCTTCTGCTTAGTCAATTTTGATTCCCTCCGCATCCTTTAATAAGTCTTTATACTTTCCTTCATCAACATCAGATAGCTTCGTTGCACCATATTTAGTAATAAGGTCTTTTACTTCAGCTGTTTTTTTCCATGTTGACTAAGTTTTGCAAGCACTGCTCTTACATCTTCTAGGCCAATCTTTTTACTAGGCTCAGCCCTTGGCTTTTTCTACTTTTCCATCTTCTTCATCTACCAATAGCTCTTTAAGATGAGATATCAGCATCTCTAAATCCTTAACTACCAGTTCTACAAATTCTTTTTTTCATAGGGATTCTCCTTTCATAATCTCTTTGACATCGACTGATTCAACAGTTTTACCTGGCTCTAATAGATATACTTTGTGTGTACTCACCAAACAGCCATTTGATTAGCCTTCTTGGTAGCCACATCTGTGCTCCACGTAAAACTTTCGTCTTATCGCCCTTGTCATCTGTTACATTGATAACTACTTTATGCTTCATAGGCTTTGCTCCTTTCTGTAAGGCTTTCTCCCTTACACATCACAGGCAAAAGAAAAAAAGGACGAGTTTTTAACCCCGTCCAAATTTTTTTAGAAATTATTTTTTTGATTATCTTTTTTGCTTTGTCTAAATGTTTCTTGACTGCAGCAGATGAAATATTCATTAAATCTGCAATCTCTGACTGCGTATATCCTTCTACAAACATGAGATTAATCACTAATCTTTGCTTATCAGTTAATAAGGAAAGCACCTCTTCCATACGCTCAGACCATTCAAACATTTCAACCGATTCTTTATCTGAGATAGGTGCAATCAATCTTTTATCTGGGTCAATGTCTCCATCAGCATCAAAATCTAGAGATAAGTTATAGTTTCTTGGAAAAGCATCGTTAACTGCATCTTCTATGATGTACTTGTTCGGTTCATATCCATGTCTTTCTTTGAAGTCGCCGACAAATTTTTTTGTTTCCATACTTCTATCTCAGCTTTTTCTTCCTTTGTTCTTTCTGGTCTGATATTCTTTAGATTGTAGTAAACCTCGCTATCATCCATCGAATGTAGCATTTTAATATCCAGCTCCGTTACACCATTTTCTCCTGGTTTAAGTACTACCTTTCTTGTTGCGTACCCACCATCTTCTGTTCTTATCTGAAATGAGTATTGGTATACTCCACGTTCATCTTGTCTTGTTTTTATGAATTTTTCATAAAAATCCCTTTCCTTTCTGCCGATTGCAGTAGGACGAAGGGATACAAAAAGAGCCGATACTATGAAGTACCGAAACTCTTGGTTCCAAATTTAGCCATAGGAAAATAGAAGTACTTCACATAGCACCCTCACAGGTAAAATCTGTGAGTGCTTTTATGATGTATCCCATTGCCCTATAGCTAATCAGGCTCTGTGATATTTTTGTTTATGTAGGCCGATTATTCAAATCAGTCACTACTTTGTTATATAAGGTTATTTTTAGAGCTTACCTTCCACTCTTTTTTTGTCTGTACTAATGCACTACCAGCTATAGACTTTGATGTCTTGCTGTAACGACTATCTCGAAGAACTTTGCTCGCTTTAGAAGCTACTGTCTTCGATGTCTGTTTTTGAATTCTTAGCCATATCAATCACCTCTCCTTCTATTCAAAATCAACCTATTTTTTTAAGGTCACTTATATTATTACCTAAATCAAAAAAATAAGATGAACTCATCAAGTTAGTCAAAGAGTCCTTATTTTTTTAGCATTTTTTTCTATATAGGCATAAAAAAAGACCCTAAAAAGGGTCTAAAACGAACTCGATGTGTTTTTTTAAATTTTTATAATGCTTTAATTTCACTACCTAATTCTTTCATTCTTAATTTTTTTCTAGCAATTCATTAAAAATCACTTATTGGTAATCCTGGTATTTCTTCTATTATCCTTAAATATGTTTTTTTCGGGATCTTCAAATTCATTAATGTTAAATTTTGCCTTACTCAACAATTTTTTTGTATTTTTTTCTTATTGGAAGTTTCAAGCCAACACAAATTGCAAAAAAATGTATTTGAATTCATGTTATTTGCTGTGTTGTTTTTTTATCCTACCATGATACGCAGAATGAACAAGGGTTTGCTCATTAAAAGATTCTGGATACTTCCATTTTCTCTTTTCAAATAGAAACCATAAACAATTACATAAACTAGATTTAGGGATTACCTAAAAGTTTGGCAAACTCTATTTCAGTATCTTCGTCATAATCTAAAAATATGATTAACAAATCCATCATAAGCCGCATCAGTCTCTTCTACTACAGATGTTTGAAATTTAGGATGAAAACTATATAATCTGTTGTCTATTCCTACAGCCTTAAATAGTTTAGCACCAAGTGGGTCAGCTGAATGTTCTAAATAATCTACATTGTGTTTTAACCCTGATATTAATAACGCATTTAGCAAGATTACGTTTAGCTTTAGTCGTTAAAAAGTAACTGCCCATTTTTCATATTTCACATACTGTTTATCTGCCTTAACAAAATATCCATCAGCAAAAAAATATTTACCTTTTGATACCCACCTTGCTAAACTTTGACTGTTGTTAAGCATATTTATAGCATCAACTGCGCTAATTTTTTTCATACTCGTTTTTTTGAAAGCATATCTTCAAATACTGAATCAAAAATCATCTAATTTTTTTAATACATCTTCTAATCCCACTTCTAATAATCTGTACTTAGAAGATTCTTGCGAAACTTTGAAAAAAACTCACTTATTTCCTTTTACCAGCTCTCTGCATGTAATTGATTCGATTCTCAGCGATTCTTCTGCTTTCTTTCTAAAAACTTTCTTTTGGCATAAGAATCCTAGGCGCTAACTTATGAGCTTGCCATTCCAACCATCTAACTTCATTCTCTTTGGTTTGCTTTCCTGATGGAGGTTCATAAAAACTTTCAGATTGTCTACACATTATTGGATATAGCTTTTCTGCAGCTCTTTTTATTTTTTTCAGTTTTTAGTATAGTTAAGTAAGCTTTTATCTTTCTCCCAATGAAGCATTTCATGAATTAGTGTATTTCTTTTTGCTCCTTCACCATACATGATTGAAGACACGGGATCTATTAATATTGTCCCCTCTTTAAAAAAACTTATCCTCATATTGTTTTGTTTTTTTGAATTGTAAATTCTAACCTCACTATCAAGCAAAAGACAACATCCAAAAAAATATCCAAATTAGATGAAAGTCTTTGTTCTACAATAGTTAGATTCATTTTCGATAGAATACTTTCCACTGGAATAGGCATTGGATTAACTAAGGCATCCCTACAATATTTATTTAAAAAAACTTAGTTGCATAGTCATCCAACCTATTTGCTCCGAGGATGAGAGCACCAGTTTTTTTATTAACATCATAAATATCGCTATAGTTCACCTTAGTCCTCATCTATATTATTTACTCCTTTTTTTCCATATAATCTAATGGCATTCTTTCTAATGATTTCTTCGCCTCTTTCCATGCCGGATAGTATTTCTCTACTAGTGCATTAAATCTATGAGTATGATTTTTTTCAAGCAAATGAACCATTTCATGTACTAATACATATTCAAGACACTCCAAAGGTTTTTTTCGCAAGTTGGAGATTAATCCATACACGTCTTTTTACCAATATTGCATGTCCCCCACTTGGTTTCTATATTTTTTTAATTCTATATTCACTAGCAGAGATATCCATTCGATCTTCTACTTTTTTTATTAATCCCTCAAGCACTCTTTTTCAACTCAACACGGTACCATTCATTAAAAATACTTTTCTTTATTTTTCTCTTGTTGCTCCTTTTTGGAACTCTGAACAATATTTTTATTTGGCATTTTTATGATTTCATAAGCACCTGTTCTCATTTCTACATCCAGTCGATATGGTCTTCCCCATAAGTAATGACTCTCTCCTGACACATATTCCCTTTTGCTCTGTCTTTCTTGTGAAGTCATTTTTTTCTCTTATTGTGTTAATCTCTGGTAATTTCTTTAAAACAAAGAGTTTTTATTTCATCATCCGGATAATTTATAGGAGCACTAACTGTAACTTTTTCCTTCTGGTGGATTTACTCTTATATATAAATTTTTTTGAGATTTTTTTCTTTTTAGTAATTTGAATCTCAACCCCACCAATAATTTCATTACTACATATCATATTCATCTAGCCTTTCAATAATATTAAAGACTTCATCGACCCTGATGGTCTTTTTCATCTTCATCATCACTATATAGCGATAAATTTTTGATATATAGCAAGGGTTATTTTTTTCTTTGTTTTTTGAAAAATTTGACTTCCAATTGGTTTGTAATGCACTAGTAATAGAATTATGCATGGCTATAGCTTTATCAACATCACCTTCAAAAATAGTCATATAAAGCTCTCATAGCTTCACTGCCTTTAACCTCATCTGGATAGCTTCCGCTATTTTTCTGGATGTAAAACTGCTTTTAGCAAGTTCTACAACCTGTTTCAAATATTCTTCATAGCTGATTGCTTCCACTTTTTCTTTGTTCAATAATTTCTTCTAGCATTTCAGACAATTTTTCCATAATATTTAGGATTAGACTCTGCTTTCTTTACAATCTCATGTTTAATATTATTATCTATTGTTTCCGCTTTAGCATTGTCATTCCCAGGAAGTCCAGCTATTGCATCGATTGGTGTTGTTGTAGTGCTGTCAATAAGCAATTCAACCAAACTCATATCATCCAAATTATTTATAGTAGTCGATTCCTCAGCCCTAATGTAAGTATCCAGAATATATCTCATATCTGGCTCATATGCTTTCAAATCGATATAATCACAACTTGCTAAGCGAATTAGTTCTTTGACGTTGTTATATCCAGAAATACTTTTTTCTAATATCTGAAACTTGCTTCTCTGTATATCCGTAATCACTCTCAAGCCTAACACTACACTCCGCAAAAGAGCGAGTTAATGAAGATGTTAATGAATAAAGTGCGTCTCTTAACCCTCCCTTTTCATCAGATTCGCTATCCTCTCCACAGAAATAGTCAATATAATCAGTATCTTCATTACCATTTATATTTCCGAACAGGTCCTCTAACGAAGCAATAGCACCAACCATTTCAGCTTTTGCTTCATCAAACCTTGATTTTAATAAGCCTTCAATATCTTCCTTATCAAAAGTATCAAATGCCTCACTTGTATAATCAATCATAGCTGTTTGGACGTTACGGAATAAATCCATATAGTCGACGATATATCCGTAATCTTTACTGTCACCATCCGGGCGATTAACTCTACATATAGCTTGGAATAAGTCATGATCTCTCATTGACTTATCAATATAAATATAAGTGGCACTTGGAGCATCAAAGCCAGTCAAAAAGCTTATCAACAACTATTAATAATTTCATTTGACCTGGATATCTCTTGAATTGTTCTTTTACCTCTGTTTCAAATTCAGAGACACTTTTACCGCTCAGCATTCTTTCGTATATGCGTTTTTTTATACTCGTCTTCACTTTCTTGATTTGGATCAATAGATGATGTTCTCACGCTTGCATCTGTTGGTTCATAAGACGTAACAACAGCACACTTAGTAAAGTTATTACTTGTGAAAATATCCCAGTACTTACACGCTTCAAAAATACTGCCGGCAACGAGCATTGCTGTTCCTCTGTCGTTCTGTAGCTCTAGCTTTTTGTGCTCATATCATAGATGATATCACCAGCTATTTTTTTCCAATCTCTGCTTTGAACTATATAACTTATTGATAGAAGTCCAGCTTTGTTTTTAATTTTATTTTAGCTCTATCCGTTAAATCTTTTGTTTTTATGTCAAACCAATTGTCTATTTTATCCTTATTGCTTAGATTTTTGGTCTACATCTCTTGCTTCGTATCTTAAATCTAGGACAACACCATCCTCTACTCCTTCATTGAATTTGTAGGTGTGGATATATGACCCAAAATGTCTCAACACTAGTCATCTTATCTTTCTTTAAAAGCGGAGTACCTGTAAAACCAATAAGAATAGCATCCGGCATAATTGCCTTGACTGCCTCGTGAAGTTTACCAGAATTTGTTCTGTGACATTCATCAATAAAGGCAATAATTTTACCTTTTTGCTTTTAAAAATTTCTAGGTAAATTACTTTTTTTAATTCTTTAACATAACTATCGACATCTGCCTGACCACCTGCATTATGTCCATACTTGTGGATTAAAGAACAAATAATTGAGTCGTCATTTTTTTATTTAAAGTCTCCCTTAAATCATCGCAACTTTTTTTGCTCTCTTGACCTTTTTCCTCAACATCAAAAAAACAAGCTTTCAATTTGATCATCTAATTCATCTCTGTCAGTAATAATCACAACTCTACCATCATCAATGTTTTCAATAATCCATTTTGTTAGCCAGACCATTATTAAAGACTTCCCTGAACCTTGGGTATTCCAAATTATTCCACCTTCATTTAACTTAATTCGTTCTCTTGCTGCTATATTTGCAAAAAAACTGATTATGTCTTGCAACTTTCTTAATTCCTGCGTCAAAGATAACAAAGTCATGAATGAACGACAAAAAAAGCGCTCTTTATAGCAAAGGAATACAATGCCATTTTTTTAGCCTATTCGTACTTTTTAAGACTCTTAACAGAAGTTGATAGTGAATCATTAGCATGGATATCTTCCTTCCATGTTAAATAATATTTCTCTGGTGTACCAGTAGTGCCATATTTCAAACCTTCCGATTCATTTCCTGCAAATATCAACTGTACCGGATGATAAAACTCTTGAATGTTCTCTCTCTTTTGGCTATCAAGACTCTGTCTAATTCCATGACTAATACTTTTACAAGAGCGTTTAAGTTCAAAAAAACTGCCAGTGCTATACCATTTATATAAATAACAAGATCTGGTCTATGATGAGTTTTACCATCAAATCTTAAAGTAGTAACTTCTTCTGCTAACTGAAAAATCATTATTTTCAAAATTATCCCAGTCTATATAATTAACAGTCTTCCTATTTTTTTATTTTTCATCTTTTTGCACCCTGTCTACCATAGCGAAGCAAAGAATAAATTTTTCTTATTTACATTATAAAGACTGTCTACTTGATTCTTGTATAAATCCAACAACTCTGAAATGGCAATATCTATCTGTTCTTTCTTATAACCTCTTTTTTTACAAGATTTTCTCTTAATAGCTCTTCTTTTATCCCCATATTTTTCTTGATCTTCAAGATTGCCTAAAAAGTATAGTTGAGGTCATTGATAAGCCATGATTTTACTCTCTGTTGTAGTTGTTCTCTCTCTAAATCAACATTTATTTTTAGACATATTGACCTCCTATACTAATCTTATCTTTCCAGTTAACAAATCATCCATAGCTCCAGTTTTTAACTGTTGGTATTTCTCTTTTTCTTTTTCTAGATTTTCTATATCTTTATCCATAGAGGATAAGATATTTGCGATAGCGATTTGCTCATTTTTTATCCACAGGGATATTTATTTTTAAAAATCTTTTATTAGTTTTTTTATTTAAGCCACCTCTACCACCATCACCTGAAGATAACTCTCTTAAAGATTCGTAATTCATTTCGATCGCATAAAAATAAAAAAATTTATAGTAATTATCTTCATTGCAAACTAAGGCTGCTAAAGATTGATTTATCGCCATATCTTTTTCCAAAATTGCAGCTGTCCCTCTAGTTTTTCCCTGTCCTGCTAAGGCAATCAAAACAGAATCTTTAGGAGCAATTTTTGCCGACGAATTAAGCAGCCCCAAGTCAGAAATATTTTTTTGTTGCATTTTTTTATATTTTTTTGATGTATTTCTGTTGAAGCAAGCCATGGTACACTACCTCCCCAATATTCTTTAATATTTGTTGAAGGAGTCCCACCAGTAATAACATCTTTTTATAATTGATTTGACTGGTTTATAATCCCATTTCCCAGAAAAGTTTGATAATCTTTTTTTCCCCACTTACCAAATCCTCTACTGCACCATCACGAATCATCTTTTTTTCTTCTCGATGAGTTTTGAAAGATTTTTCAATGTGTTTGTCAAAATATGAAATTACTTCTACTACTTTATTTTTGTTCTTCAATTTTAGGAACCTTCATTGAAAAAAACTAGCAAATTTTTTTATCCAATGTCTTTCATGCGACTCAATAACATAATTCAAATTCGCCAGCTTATAATACAAGAACTTTAAATTATTCTCTTCGTTTTTTTCAATGACAAAAATTTAGTTGCTGATGACCCTAACTAAAAAAATTTAAAATCTATATATCTCACTTCCGTAGTAAAAATCATCAAATAAGATTACTGGGATATTTTTCATAAATATTTGTCTCATTTGAATACCCTAAAACAAAAGATTTCCCAGCAGTTAACACAGGATTTTTTTCCTTTATCTTGCATTACATTAGAAATATATTTATTGGGCTGAGTGTAGCTTAAGCTATCACCTAAATTTATTTCTCCCCAATCTTTAGGATAGTTTACCATTTGTATCCCATCCTTTTCAAAGCGTCCTTTACCTCTGACTCTGATTTCTGAGTTTCAGCTTCTATCTCACTCAGTGTTTTTTTCATATCTGTTTGCTATAGTGTGAACCTTCGATATCCATAAATTCATAGCATTATCCAATCTCGTTTTTTTGATATCTTCTCTTATTCTAGTCATCCACTTCTTGTCAAAAAGTAGAGTCTTAATTTCTTCCATGCTTAGTTCAGAATATTTGTTTGTCACCTTTTCATCTAGTTCTGAAGTCTTGTCTTTTATAGCTTTTATTATTTTTTTATCGAGTTGATTTACCTTTTTCTTGATAAAATATCAACAAAAGTATATTCCTCAATATAATCTTCAGGAATAGTTGCTGTTTCCTTGGCTAATTTAATTGCAGTAATTATTTTTTTGCTTTCCAAGTTTACCATCTTTATTTCGAATATCATAGTTTGCGATATTGCTTTGTTGCTGAGCAAAAATCTTCCGCTTTAAGCTTATCATCATTAAAATATCCCAATAGTTCCTCAAGAACTGCAACATCTTCAGATTCTTTTTTTAGCTTCAATGAGCTTAATTCGATTGTTAAGATTGGCTTTTGGAATAGAATCTCCCTTATCATTTAAAAACTTCAGCAAATAGACTTTCTTCTCCAGATTGTTCTTCTATCATTTCATCCATTTCTGAAATAAGAATATTTACCTGTGCATTTAATTCTTCTATCTCATTTAACTCTGTAGCAAAACATTCCTTTTCGATAATCTCCCTAGGTATAAGGACTCCATCAAAAGATTTTTATTTTTTTGATTCATCTTCAACCTTAATCTCATCTCCATTTTTCATCTTTACCTTTTTTTAGTAGCATAGATATATTCAATTTCACGAGCAGCCCTCATATCCCAATGATTTTTATTACATATACATCATCTTGAAGTTTTTTTCATTCCAATAGTTAAGTAATACATCATATGCATCATAGTTACTAATAATTTTTTTGATGCATTATAGCTATCAAGTATAAAAAAACCTAGTTCCCTTTATCATCTTCTTAGGGTCTGTATCTGTATCAATATCAAGAAGCATATCGGCCGCAGATTTTTTTCAAAATCAGAGAATAACTGTTCAGATTCTTTAGTAGCTTCTCCCTCGATGTTAGAATCTTGAACAATTGTCTCTTTGACAGCTTCAGGAGTAACTTTTAAATCGAATATTCCTTTTCCCTCGTCTTTTGGCTTGAATAATTTAGTTTTCAAACCAAGAGAAACTTTCCATAGTTTTTTTCCAATGATTCAATATCTAATTTGGGAATTCCTCCATTTAAATGTGATTCGATGTTTTTGTGGAAGGGTTTCATCTATTTTCTGAATGTATCTTGGAACATTCAAATTTCCATCATGATTTTTATCAATTTCCTCATAACAAACACATCGAGAATATCCATCGATTTCAGTTTTGTTGTTAAATGTTTGAACAATTTTTTTCAATATCTTGCTCTCTGAGTCTATTTTTTTATCCCCGTCTTTTTTTATATCCATCACTGGCATCAATGAAAAAAATACACCTTTTCGTTGATCGGCATTTTTCCTTATCAACGAGGATAATACAAGCCGGAATTCCCGTACCATAAAAACAGATTAGAAGGAAGACTTACAATTCCTTTTTATCCATTTCTTTTTTTAGAATCTCTTTTCTTATTGTTTTTTTCTGAATTACCTCTAAACAGAATTCCATGTGGTAAGATAATACCCGCTTTCCCGGTTGGTTTTAAGGCTTTTAGAACATGTAAAAACCAAGCATAATCACCATTTTTTTCTTTGGTGGTGTAGTATTATATCCATCAAATCTCTTAAATTTATCCTTGTCAACTTTAATCCCATCGGTCCAATCTTTATCAGAAAACGGTGGGTTCATTACAATGAAATCAAATTTTGTGAGTTCTCCAAATTCATTTATATACTGAGGGTCTGACAAGGTATTGGCAGCTTTAATCTCGCCTGTAGCCTTATTATGTAAAAATAAAAATTCATTTTAGCTAAGCCAGCAGTGTCTGGGTATTTCTCTTGACCATAAATATCCACCAATGAACTTCCATATTCTCTAGTTGGCGCCTCATCTGCTGCGCGTATCAATAACGAGCCAGAACCTGCCGCAGGGTCATGCAGAGTATAAGGTTTTTTTGAGCTGTAGTGTCTATGTTGCCAATCCCTATTAATCGAGCAACAGTTCTAGACACTTCACTTGGAGTATAGAATTGTCCTTTACTTTTTCCTGATTCCTGAGCAAACTTCATCATAAAGTATTCATAAGCATCACCAATGATGTCATCTCCACTTGCCATATTACTCTTAAAATCAATTGCAGGATTTTGAAAAACTCTAATAAGGCCTGAAACCTTATCTACTAGTTCCTTGCCTTTACCTAATTCATCTGGATTATTAAAAGCTTACATCTGGAAGTAATCCTTTAAGTTTATTATCTTCTAAAAACTTTTTGAATAATAATATCTACTCGTTCTCCAACATCTGATTTTTCCAGCAGCCCTAACTAGATCGTCAAATGATGCACCTTCGTTTACTTCGAATTCTGCAAACCTCTTACCTTTATATCTATCTGATACATATTTAAAGAATAATAGTACCAGTACGTAATCTTTATATCTTGATGGCTCTACACCACCTCTTAGCTTGTTACAAGCCTCCCATAAAATTGAATATAATTCTGATTTTTTTCACGGCCATCGTCCTCTTTATCTCCTCACTAATAATCTAAAATATCTATTCCAGCTTGTAGTAATCTATCATATCTTTCTTTTGAAATTACTACAGCTTTTTGGTTTCCATTTTTTTAATATAAAAAGCAGCTTCATCATTCTCAGATAACTTAGTAATGATTTTTTTGATGATTGCCCTCTTAGAAAAATCAGACATATTATAAAAAAATCCATTGTTGCTTTGCTATCTTTATTTCTCATATTACGCTCCTCTCATATTATTTATTATACCATAAATAAGTATATTTAGCACCTCAATTGTAATTACTTTTTACAATTGAGGCATTTCTCTTTATTTGTGGCAATTTAACTTTTTAGATATAAGAATAATCCAATTCAAACAATTCTAATACATATCTTCGTTGTTTAATTGAAGTTAATTCCCCACTTTAAAAATAACTTCTAAACAAAAAAACACGTCACAGTATTCTAACTGGAAAACGAAAACTGACTTGTCCATATATAACCGCTTGGTTGGTATACATTAAATTGCTTATTTTAAAGGTTTTTTTGTAACTTATATATTGCGTTAAATTCAATCATTTTGGCTAAAATAATATCTCCTCCGTACATGACAGTACCTTCCTTCTACATCAAATCAAAAATTTCTAGCTGGGTGCAAGTGGGTGCATTTTTTTCTCGTTATCCATTCCCTAGTGTCAACTCTCATCTATGGATATGTTCCCACTCAACCATATTTTTTTCTCAAATAATAAGGCTTACTCTAAGCTAACAATACTTTTTTAACGATAGCCTATGAATAAGCCTTTTGTTTTCTACACTTTATTTACACACTGGGTGCAACTTTTTGACATCAATACAACACACTCAA